>Ga0316578_10000705_pt1 | contig 12064 bp, 10 predicted proteins | sample J0NA_2_FD_203076 | JGI IMG/M metagenome (GOLD analysis project Ga0316578, IMG submission 203076) | Rhizosphere microbial communities from salt marsh grasses in Alabama, United States - J0-2_160517rDrC | ecosystem: Host-associated > Plants > Roots > Rhizosphere | place: USA: Alabama | collected... | reverse complement strand
GCGGTGTGCATGGCGACGTCGGTTCCCGATGCCATCGCCAGTCCCACGTCAGCGGCCGCCAGGGCAGGCGCGTCGTTCACCCCGTCGCCCACCATGGCCACGACACGGCCGCCCGCGCGAAGATCCTGCACCGCCTGGGCCTTGGCTTCGGGCAGCACTTCGGCCATCACGCGCTGAATGCCGAGCTCCTTTGCCACGGCCTGTGCCGAGCGCGAGTTGTCGCCGGAGAGCATCACCACCTCGACACCCTGGCGGCCGAGCTCGGCAACGGCCTCCCGCGCCCCCTCCCGCGCCCTGTCGCCCACTCCGATCAGCCCGAGCAGCCGGGGTTCGGGCTCGATCACCGCGCCCCACATCACCGTGAGGCCACTCTCCTCGAGCCCCTTCGCCTGGCCCTCCAGTGTGCGCGTCTCGACGCCTGCCTCCGCCATCAGGCTGCGATTGCCCACGCAGACCCTCTGGCCCGCGACCGTCGCGCGCAGGCCCTTGCCCGCCACCGCAGAGAACTCGTCCAGGACGGGCAGGTCGAGCCCCAGCTTCTTGGCGTGCTCGATCACGGCGCGACCCAACGGGTGTTCGCTGCCGCCTTGTGCGGCGGCCGTGATCCGGATCAGCTTATCCTCGTCACCATCGCTCGCGTGGACCGCGCGCACCTCGGGGCGCCCCACCGTGAGCGTGCCGGTCTTGTCGAAAACCACGACGCTGGCGGCGTGCGCCAGCTCCAGCGCTTGGGCATCCTTGATCAGAATTCCGGCCCGGGCAGCAGCGCCCGTTCCCACGACCAGAGCGGTGGGGGTGGCCAGGCCGAGAGCGCAGGGACACGCGATGACCAGGACCGAGACGGCATTGATGATCGCTTCGCTCAACGGCGCGCCCGTGATCAGCCACCCCACGAAAGCGACCAGGGCGATCGCCAGCACGACCGGGACGAATACCGCCGCGATCCGGTCCACCAGCCGCTGGATGGGCGCCTTGGTGGCTTGCGCTCCTTCCACGAGCGCCACGATCTGTGCGAGCAGGCTCTCCGCGCCCACGCGCGTGGCTTCGACGTGCAGCAGCCCGGAACCGTTGATGGATCCGCCGGTCACCGGCTCGCCGACACCGCGCGGTTGGGGGAGGCTCTCGCCCGTGATCAGCGATTCGTCCAGCTCGCTCTGCCCGCGCACGATGGTTCCATCCACGGGCACGCGTTCGCCCGGGCGGATCACCACGGTCTCACCCGTGCCTACCGCGTCTGCGCTGATGGTCACCTCGCGGCCGTCCCGCAGGACGCGCGCGGTTTCCGGGCGCAGCTGCATCAGCGCGCGCACGGCCCGGGTAGTCCCGCGCTTGGCGCGCGCTTCCATGGTCTTGCCCAGGAGGACCAGGGTTACGACGGCGGCGGAAGCCTCGAAGTAGACGTGGCTGCCGGGGTGGCTGAGCATCATCGCGATGCTGAGCCCGTACGCAGCGCTGGTTCCCAGAGCGACGAGAACGTCCATGCTGCCGGTCAGCGCAAGCAGCGCGCCCCAAGCGCCTCGATAGAATCGCGCCCCGAAGTAGAACTGCACGGGCGTGGCGAGCACCAGCTGCACCCAAGCCGGCAACATCCAGTGGACGCCGAGCGGCACCGTGAGCATGGGCGCAAGCAGGGGGGCCGTGAGAGCTGCGGCGACAGCCAGGTGAATCCACTCGCGCCGAGCGGCTCGAGCCGCCGCTTGCTCCCGGGCGTGTTCTTCCGACGCGTCGGAAGGTGCCAGGGAGGCTCCGTAGCCGGCGCGTTCGACAGCGGCAACCAATGCCGGGACGTCGGTCAGACCCGTGGTGTACGCCACCGACGCGGTCTCGCTGGCCAGGTTGACCTGTGCTGAAACCACTCCCGGCTGCTTGCGGAGCACCTTCTCGACCCGACCAGAGCAGGTGGCGCACGTCATGCCCGTGATGCTCAGGCGGACCGAAGTTGCGGGCACCGCATAGCCGGCGCGCTCAATGGCGGCCACCACTTGCTCCGGCCGCGACTTACCCGGCTCCAGGCTCACGCTGGCCCGCTCCGAGGCGAGGTTCACGCTGACCCTAGACACGCCGTCCAGGCGTCCCACCACCTTCTCGATCCGCGTGCTGCAGGTGGCGCAGGTCATCCCCTCGATGGGGAGCTTGAGCTCTTCCAGGGCTGCGACCGGGTGGGCCATTGCTTCGACCGTAATGGTCCTGGTCGAGGCAAGGTCAAGGGAGGGAACCAACGAGCGCAGACCGGACACATCCCGCCCGGCCTTTGGGCCGCTGGGTGAATTCCGGGCCCCACTCCCTGCGGAGGGTTCGAGCCCTGGCCTGTAACCTTCCTCGCCCTGCCCCGTAAATATCCCAGGAGGAAACGATGAAAACGTTCCGAGCCCTGGCAATACCGTTCTTGGCTGCAATCGTGACGGCGGGAAGCGCCTCTGCGGGCCAAGGGGGAGAGGTATCGATCTACATGCACGGCATGCGCAACAGTGACGGACAGGCGCTGTGCGCGCTCTTCAGGGGCGCCAAGGGGTTCCCGGACGGGGAAGCCGCCATCAAGGGAAGTCGCACCACCGTGAAGGATGGCAAGGCTAGCTGCAGCTTCAAGGGCGTGCAGCCTGGAACCTACGCGGTGGGGGTGATTCACGACGAGGACGGCGACGCGGAAATGGACACGGTCCTGGGAATTCCCACCGAGGGCTTTGGCTTCTCCAACAATGCCAAGCCTGGGATGTTCGGTCCGCCCGCATTCAAGGAAGCCGCCTTCCGGGTGGGCAAGGGTAAGAAGGCCATCTCCATCAAGATGTTGTACCTGTGACCAAGCGCTGGCGCATTCTGTTCGTGGCGGAGAACGTCACGCTGGCGCAGGTGGTGCGCCTGGTGGCGTTGGCCAAGTCGCTCGACCCCAGGCGGTACGAAGTCCACTTCGCCTGTTCTGACTTCGACCCGCTGGTATTTCACGGGACCTCGTTTCATCGCTGGCCCATCCACACCATTTCCCGGTGGTTCGTCGACCGGGCCATCGAAAGCGGCCGGCGCATCTACGACCAGCGCACTCTGCGCAGATACGTGAAGGATGAGCTCGAGCTTTTCCGCCAGGTGCAGCCAGACCTCGTCGTGGGGGACTTCCGGCAGTCTCTGGCCGTGAGCGCACCGGTAGCGGGGATCCCCTACGCCAACCTCATCAACGCCTACTGGAGCCCCCACGCGGAGCGGGATGCGTTCCCGCTGCCCGACCACCCCATGGTTCGCCTGCTCGGCGAAGACCTGGCTGGTCGCCACTTTCCCCGAGCCATGCCTTGGGTGTTCGATCATTTCGCCCGTCCGGTGAACGATGTGCGAAAGGAATACGGGTTGCCGTCTCTGGGCAGCCTGCCCGATGTCCTGACCGCTGGCGACGCCGTGCTCTTTCCGGACATACCCAGTCTGGTTCCGACGCGCGATCCTCCGTCGCATCACCACTATCTGGGACCGGTGCTTTGGTCGCCGGACGTTTCCCTTCCCGAGTGGTGGTCTCGGGTCGATCGCTTCAAGCCCACTATCTACGTCACCCTGGGTTCCTCGGGAAAGATCGACCTGCTGCCGACCGTCATCGACGGCCTGAGAGACCTCCCGGTCAACGTGATGCTCGCCACCGCGGGGCGCGCCCGCGCGGAGGGCGAGGGTTCCAACATACTCTCGGCGGACTACCTGCCCGGCCACCTTGCAGCCCGGCGGGCTGATCTGGTGATCTGCAACGGGGGTAGCACCACCGGATACCAGGCGCTGGCAGAGGGGACTCCGGTCATCGGCGTCCCATTCAATCTCGACCAGTATCTGTCCATGCAGGCCATCGAGCGCTACGGCGCCGGCGTCACGCTGCGCTCCGGAACGCTCAGTGCCCCTCGACTTCGCGCCGCAGTCGCGCTGGTGCTTGCGGAACCAGCGTACGCGCAGCGTGCGCGGTCTCTCGGCCGGGAGCTGAGCCTGCACGATGCCCGAGCCGAGTTCGTCGACATCGTCGAGAAAATGACTGCGGGCCACGCCGCAACGACCCGACTCGCCGCACCCTGATCGAGCTGCCTCGATCGCTCACACTCGTAGCTCGACCGGCGCTGACGACAGCACTGGGCCCAGGTAGTGCTGCGTGCTTGGCGCACCCTGGGTTGGGGCCAATTCGGGGGCGTGGGGATACAGCACCAGATCGCCCCAGGTCATCACGTCGCACAGATCGCCGCTGGGCAAGCGCGAGAGGACGGCCGGGTCGTAGACTTGCTTTCCGGCCGCGACCGAGGCCAGCATTTGCTCTCGGGGGAGGGAGTGGACCCTGTGACGTCGGAAGTTCGTGTCCGCGAAGACCGTGGCGCTGAATTCTGCTGTGGCGAAATGAACCTCGAATCGGTCCGAGGGGAGGCTCTCCGCCAAGCGCATCAGCCGGCTCACCTGAGCGGTCATCACGTCTTCCGCGGCGAACAGGATTCGCTTCGTGTCCCGGGACGTCATGGGTAAACTCCGTTGGCTTTCGCCACGCGGGCAACACCCTTCCCTTTCCCCGCCCTACATTCAGACATAACCTCGTCAATACCTGTACGGTAAGGAAATGGCATTGGACCCCGAGAGTCCCCGTTTTGACGTCGTTCTGGTCGGTGGCGGCCTGCAGAACAGCCTCATCCTGCTGGCGTTGCTGCAGCGTCGGCCCGAAAGCCGGATCTGCTTGATCGAGCGAGACACGCGCCTGGGCGGCAATCACACCTGGTCGTTCCACACCGCGGTCGTCGAACCCGGTGACTGGCCCTTCATCGAGCCGCTGGTCGAGCGGCGCTGGCCCCGGCACCGGGTGGCGTTTCCGGACCACGAGCGAGAGCTCGTGCAGGAGTACGCGACCATCCTTTCGGACCGACTCGATGCCGTCGTTCAGGAGCGCGCCCGGGCCCACGCGCCGTGCGAGCTCGTGACCGGAGTCGCAGCGGAAGAGATCGGCCCGCGCCACGTCCGATTGTCGGACGGGCGAACGGTGGCGGCCGAGCTGGTCGTCGATGCGAGGGGGCCGGACCGGTACGCGGCCGTCGGGGCCGCCGGCTACCAGAAGTTCGTCGGACTGGAGCTCCGGCTCGACCGTCCCAGCCCGGTTCGCGACCCGATTCTCATGGACGCCACCGTGCCGCAGACGGACGGGTTCCGCTTCTTCTACGTGTTACCGCTCAGTGAGCGGCGCGTATTGGTGGAGGACACGTACTACTCGGACTCACCCCGTCTCGACCGCGAGAGCCTGCGCGAGGCAGTCTTCAGCTACGCGAGCCAGCTAGGTCTCGAGCCGGGCGGAGTCGAGCGCGAGGAGGCAGGAGTGCTTCCCATCCCCATCCAGCAGACCGCAGAGCCGTCCACCCAGAGCCCGCTGGTTGCCGGATACCAAGGGGGGTGGTTCCACGCGACCACCGGCTACTCGTTCCCTCTGGCGCTCAGGTTGGCGCGCCACGTGGCAGCTCGGGTCCCCGGGAACGTCTTCGACGCCGAATACCACCGGATGGTGCAGGAGCACCGACGGCAGACTCGCTATGCGCTGCTGCTGAATCGAATGATGTTTCACGCGTTCACACCTGAGCAGCGGTACAGTCCTCTGGAGCGCTTCTACCGTCTTCCCGAGTCGACGATCTTGCGCTTCTATGCACTGGCCACCACTGCCTGGGATCGGGCTCGGGTGGTGGTGGGGCGACCGCCGCGGGGGTTCTCGCTCGGTCGACTGATTTCGGGAGGCACGGGATGAGCGGCACCGCTTCTGCACTCGATCTCAGCTCGCCGCTGCTCGATCTGCTCGGGCAGCAGTTCTCTCGTGAGGGTCTCCGACAGCTGCTCGGCGCAGTGGGCGAGCAGGTCCCAGCGCACGTCTGGAAGCAGGCGCTCGGCGCCCCGCTCGAGAGCGTGCTCAGCCGACCGGGCAAGGAGTTTCGTGCTCGGCTGCTCACGACCAGCTACCTCTTGGCCGGCGGCGCTCCTCCCATCGCAGCAGAAATTCCCGCACTGCTCGAGATCCTGCACGCCGGCTCACTCGTGGTCGACGACATCGAGGACGACTCCGAGTCCCGCCGCGGAGCCCCCTCGTTGCACGTTGCCTACGGAACGCCGGTGGCGCTGAATACGGGCAACTGGCTCTACTTCTGGGCGCTCGCGTTGGTGGAACGCCTGCCTGTTGCCGCGCCCGTCCAGCTCGCCATGTTGCGCCGGATGAGTCGGGCGATGCTGGCTTGCCATTTCGGCCAGGCGCTCGACATCTCCATCATGGTCGACGGGCTGGCGCGCGCCGACGTTCCCGTGGTGGTGTGCGCATCCACCCGGCTGAAGACAGGTCGGCTCATGCAGCTCGCGGCCGAATTGGGCGCCCTGGCCGCCGGCGCGGAGGACGAGGCGCTCACGGCCCTGGCCGACTTCGGCTGCCAGCTCGGCGCCGGCCTACAGATGCTCGATGACCTGGGAGGGCTGACGAGCCAGCGACGATTGCACAAGGGATTCGAAGATTTGCGGCTCGGGCGACTCACTTGGCCTTGGGCCTGGGTGGCCGAGAGCGAGCCTGATGTCGCCTATGCGAGGCTGCGAGAGCTGGCGCGGGAAGTGCGTTCTGGGCGAGCGCCGGCCGAACGCCTGGCGGCTCGGCTGCGTGACCGTGTGGGCGAGTTGGGTCGCAAGCGAGTGCACGAGCACCTGACCGAGGCTTTGGGTGAGCTTCGCACGCGCTTGGGCGACTCAGAGTCGCTTTCAGCTCTGGCGAGCGAGATCGAAAGACTGGAGAAGAGCTATGACTAGTGGCAATGGCGGATCCAGCCGCAAGGCGCTGCGCGCGGCGGTGGTGGGAAGCGGCTTCGGAGGGTTGGCCGCGGCGATACGCCTGCAGGTCGCCGGGGTCTCGACCGTGCTGTTCGAGACCCGCGACAAGCCGGGCGGGCGTGCCTACGTGTATGAAGACGATGGCTACGTCTTCGATGCCGGCCCCACGGTGATCACGGCGCCGATGGTCTTCGACGAGTTGTTCGAGATCGCGGGCAAGCGCATGGAAGATCACGTCGACATGATACCGGTCACGCCCTTCTACCGACTGATGTGGCCCGATGGGGACGCCTTCGACTACGTCGGTGACGCCGACGCGATGCTGGAGCAGGTGCGTTCTCGCAACGCTGACGACGCAGATGGCTACCTGAAATTCGTAGACTACGCCGGGCGCGTCTTCAGCAAGGGGTACGAGGATCTTGCCGCCAAGCCGTTCCTGCGATTCTGGGACATGTTGCGGGTGGCCCCGGCGCTGGCCATGCTGCGAGCCGATCGCAGCGTGTACGACACCGTGGCGCGCTTCGTGAAGCACGACCATGTGCGCCAGGCACTGAGCTTTCATTCCCTGCTCGTCGGCGGCAATCCCTTCGACACCAGCTCGATCTACACGCTGATTCACTATCTCGAGCGCAAGTGGGGCGTCTTCTTCCCGAGAGGGGGAACCGGGGCCCTCGTCCGAGCGCTGGTCGAGCTGTTCCAGGACCTCGGGGGTGAGGTGCGACTTTCGTCTCCGGTGCGTCGCATCGACGTCGAGCGAGGCTCGCACCACGCCACCCACTACGTGACCACCGACGCCGAGGCGCGCGAGCCATTCGATTTCGTGGTGTCCAACGCCGATCTGCATCACACCTACGCCCGCCTCTATGCGGGCGACGAGCAGGCACAAATCACGCGCCGACACCTGGAGAAGCTGGAATGGTCCATGGGGCTGTTCGTGCTCTACTTCGGCACCGACAAGCCCTACGACATCGCTCACCACACCGTCGTGTTCGGGCCGCGATACCGTGAGCTTCTCGACGACATTTTCCATGGCCAGGAGCTGCCCGAGGACTTCAGCCTGTATCTCCACGCGCCCACGGTTACCGACCCGTCTCTGGCGCCCGAGGGCTGCGGAACGTACTACGTCCTCAGCCCGGTGCCGAACCTCGCCCAGGCCGACCTGAACTGGGACCAGATTGCCGAGGGGTACGCGGACAAGATACTCGCAGCCCTCGAACAGCTGATGCCCGACCTCAGACAGCACGTGGTGACCAAACGCTGGCTCACGCCCAAGGGTTTCCAGCGCGACCTGGTCGCGTATCAGGGGGCGGCGTTCTCGGTGTCCCCCAAGCTCACCCAGAGCGCGTACTTCCGCCCCCACAACCGTGACCCGCACATTCCGGGATTGTACATCGTGGGGGCGGGCACGCACCCCGGAGCCGGCCTGCCGGGCGTGGTCAGCTCGGCCAAGGCCACGGTGAGCGTGGTGAGCGATGACTTCCAACTCGGAAACGGCGGGTGACTCCCGAGCAAATCGACACCTGTCGGCGGGTCATTGCCGAGCACAGCAAGAGCTTCGCGCTCGCGTCGCGGCTCTTGCCTTCGGAGTGCCGCGATGATGCTGCGGTGGTGTATGCGTGGTGTCGTCACGCGGACGATGCGGTCGATTTGGCTCCGGTATCGGAGCAGTCTCGGGCACTCGCCGCGCTGCGCACCGAGCTCGCTGCGATCTACTCCGGGGAGCCTCAATCTGATTCCGTGCTAGCGGCCTTTCAGGAGGTGTCGGCGACGCGTGGCATTCCGCAAGAGTATCCCGAGGAGCTGCTGGCGGGCATGGAGATGGATGCGGTGGGAACCGAGTACGACTCGGTCGACCGTCTGCTGCAGTACTGCTTTCGGGTTGCGGGTACCGTGGGCCTGATGATGTGTCACGTGCTCGGAGTGCAGGCTTCGCACGCCGTCCGACACGCCGCGCACCTCGGCATGGCCATGCAACTCACCAACATCGCACGGGACGTGCTCGAGGACTGGGAGCGGGGTAGGCTCTACATCCCAGATACCATCCTGGAGGAGTGTGGGGCACCGGGTCTCCGGTCGCACCTCGGCGAATCGCTCCCGCGCGCAGCAGCCTCACCGCTGGCGCGCGCCGTCCACCAGCTGCTCGAGGAGGCGGATCGATTCTACCAGTCCGGCGATGCCGGGTTGGCACTGCTCAGCTGGCGCTCGGCCTTTTCGGTCCGAACCGCTCGCCTGGTCTATTCGCGGATTGGCGAGCGCATCGAGCACAATGGTTGCAACGTCTTTGCTGGACGCATGTTCGTCCCCACTCCCACCAAGCTCCGGCTGGTGGCTCGAGCCCTGGCAGCGGCGGGCGCCGAGCTGCCGTCTCGAATCCGCGGTGGCTTTTCCCGAGTCCCGCTCTCCAACGTAGTGAGGTTTCCCGCCGATGTCCTTCCTGTCTGAAATCGCGACCTACACGGGTCGCATTCGCGAATTCAAGCGTGATGACTGGGTGGTCTACCTGCTCTGGGTGGGCCTCATGCTCGGTCTGGTTTTCTCCACCGGGGGCTTTCTGCTCTTCGGGCACTCCCACGGGGTGGTCTATCCCACCGAAGCCTGGCTGGTGCCCGTGGGTGCCATCATTTTCACCATCTCCATAGCCATTGACACCATTGGTCACCGTACCATCTACAAGCAGTACATATTGGAGGCCGGCGAAGGCCTCGTACACCACATCACCATCTTCCACGGGATCGGCAGTTGCGTTTTGCTCTGTGCCGCCTACACCCACCGTGGAGCCTTCTGGATCCCGGCCATGGTGCTCACCGTGCTGTCTTTCGTTTTCAGCCTGGTCGATGAATACTTCCACTGGCGCCGCTACGTCATGGGCAACACCGACCGCGTCGAGGCCGTGAGTCACAGTGGCATCCTCACCGGGCACCTCATCATGATGATCGCGTGGTGGACCTACTTCTTTCAGGGCTACCCCGGCGTCGCGGAGACCCTTGGCCACCTCTGAGCTTCGCACCTACCGAATTGGAGCGGCAGCACGTCTGACGGGTCTGTCCGAACATCTCATCCGGGTGTGGGAGCGTCGGTATGGCGCGGTCGAACCCGTTCGCACGGAGACCGGGATCCGGCTCTATTCGGACGCCGACGTGGCGCGACTGCAGTTGCTCAAGCGTGCGACCGAACGCGGTCACGCCATCGGAACGGTGGCGGGGCTCGGTGCGAAGGAGCTCGAACGCCTCGTGGCGGCTCCTGCCGGGGTGCCCATTGCACCGGCCTTGGACGAGCAGGCGGCGGATCGGTTCGTTTCGGCCTTTCTGGCTGCCGTCGATGCCCTGGACATGCACGCCGCCGAAGAGGTCGTGGCTCAGGCAGATGCAGCGCTCGGCTCACGCACCACGGCGCTCAGGGTGCTGATCCCGATCTTGCGCGAGGTGGGTCGCCGCTGGGAAAGCGGGAAGCTCACCGTTGCTCAGGAGCACGCGGCCACTGCCGTGCTGCGCAACTACCTCGGAACCGCCGTACGGGCGCTGGGGCGGAACGAGGGCGCTCAGCTGGCAGTGTCCACGACGCCGCCCGGCGAGTTGCACGAGCTCGGCGCTCTGATTGCGGCCGTGTACGTTGCAAGCCTCAGTCACCGCGTGGTCTACCTTGGGCCCAACCTGCCGAGCGCAGATCTGGCTCGTGCCGTCCGCAAGCTGCGGGCGGATCTGGTGCTGGTCTCGGCTGTCGCCGCCAATCGAAAGCTGCGCGCGAGCCTGGAAGAAATGCGCAACGCCCTTCCCGGTCGCGTCCGCATCGTGGTGGGGGGCGCGGCGGCCGAGCAACTCGACGAAGTGCCCAAGGGGGTCGACCGCCTGAGCCGAATCGAGGACTTGAGCGGCTATTTGGCGTAGCTTGAGCCGCGGAGGGTCGGTGACCTCCACGGAGATTCTTCGAGCGATGGTGAAGTAATCAGTCGCGTGCGCGCTTCGCGACCGCGCGTCTCCCCCGTCAGTAGATCGGGGTTGGAATGCTGCCCCAGCGAACCGATTCCGGGGGCTGGTCGATCGCCAGGACGCGTTCGGTGTCCAGATCCACGGTGGCTTCGGTGATGGGCTTTCGGTGGCGAATCCGTAGCAGCAGCTCCTCTCCCGCCGGCCCGTCGCCGTCGTCGACGACAGCCTGCATGACGAGCACCTTGAGCCGGCTGCGCTGCCAGTCACGCGGCTCAAAGTGGCCCTGATGGCCTTGCATGTTCATGGGGATGTCGGACTCGAACCACTCGGCGGGCAGAACGTAGAGCAGCAATCGGGAAGTGGCGGTCGCGGCAGCCTGCACCGCGGCGGCCGCCTTCGGATCTGCGCGTGCGATGCTGCTGGCCTTCAGCATCGTCGGGTCGTCGAGCGGGACCAGCGAGACGATGGCGCTGTCTTCAGTGTGGGCCGTGTAGAGCGACCGCACGGACCAGAGCCGCAGCGCGTGGGTCAGCGCAATGCCGAGAAGCACCATGGCGGTGAAGTAGCCGACCACGGCACCGACGCGGGCGAGCCCCTGCTGGGGAAGGCCAGGAAGGCGCTTCCAGACTGCTCCGTCGAAGGGAAAGAACATGCTGGTGTGCTCGACGTACTCGTCAAAGCTCTTGCCGAACTTTGCGCTGCACTCCCGCTCCTCGCTCCGGGCGAGGAAGTAGTAGGCGAATGCGACCGCGACGAAGGCGATCATGACGATGTGGCGTGGCCACACCAAGAGCAGCCCGAAGCTGCACAGCATGAGGGCCGAGTACTGGGGGTGGCGGACGAACCGGTAGATCCCGCCGGTCACCGGTCCCCTTCTTCTCAGCTTGCCGTAGTAGATGGGCACTGCGGCGGCGATGAAGCCCCCGAGCCCCAGTACGGTCAGAACCCAACCGACGCCCTTGGCGGAGTTGAGCACCCAGGAGGAGGTGGTGGCGATGTGCGGCAAGAAGAACGCGCACAGCCAGGCGGTCAGGGCGTGCTCGTTCAGCCAGTCCAGGCCCGAGCCGTAGACCGAGTAGTAGTAGAACCCGAACGGGCTGATCATGTAGAGGATCTCGAAGCCGATGAAGAGGTAGAAGAGCAGAACCGCCCAGGCGGTTCTCTTGGATGGTGCGGTTTCGATCATGACTGCCGGTCCCCCTTTCCGTGGACTCGTGCTGCCTTGCGGACGGTGCCGCGCCACGCCGGGTTCTCGATTGCGTCCCGGACCTGGCGAAGCACCGACACGGTGGTCTCGAGCTGCTTTGCGCTGGCCTGGATCGGGAGTTGGGCGAGAAGCCGCTCTTCGAGCTGGCGCATTC
>Ga0316578_10000703_pt1 | contig 12069 bp, 10 predicted proteins | sample J0NA_2_FD_203076 | JGI IMG/M metagenome (GOLD analysis project Ga0316578, IMG submission 203076) | Rhizosphere microbial communities from salt marsh grasses in Alabama, United States - J0-2_160517rDrC | ecosystem: Host-associated > Plants > Roots > Rhizosphere | place: USA: Alabama | collected... | reverse complement strand
CAAGGCCCTGGATGCGAGCCTGCTGATGCTTCCGCTGGTGGGCTTCCTGCCGCCGGACGATCCCCGGGTTCGCGCGACCATGGAGGCGGTGGAACGCGAGCTGACCCGGAACGGCTTCGTGATGCGCTATGAGCCAGGCTCCGACGTGGACGGCATCGGCATCGAGGAAGGCGCCTTCCTCCCCTGCTCGTTTTGGCTCGTCGACAACCTGGCCATGGCCGGTCGTCGGGAGGATGCCTGTCGGCTGTTCGAGCGCCTGCTGGAGGTCCGCAACGACGTTGGCCTCTTGTCCGAGGAGTACGACACCGAGAAGGAGCGGCTGATGGGCAACTTTCCGCTGGCGTTCACCCACGTGGCGCTGATCAACAGTGCGCGCAACCTGAGCCACCGCGGCGGACCTGGCGAGCACCGTGCCGTCGACGACGAGGCGGCGGAAGCGCCCGACTGAAGTCCTGCGCAGCCGAGGGTTGTCCAGCTCCACCTCGAGACCTTACGAAGTCGGCCCCTCAGTTCCAAGCAGCGAAGCGGAGATATCTCCCATGGCCAAGCAAGCCTTCGAAGCAAGCTGCCGTGGCTACGGCAGCGCCAATCCGGACCCCTGTCTGATGGTGATCTTCGGCGCATCTGGAGACCTGACCCAGCGCGCGCTGCTGCCGTCGCTGTTCGAGCTGGCCCAGGAGGGGCTTTTGCCCGAGCCCTTCGCGGTACTCGGCGTGGCGATCTCGGATTGGGATGACGACGGCTTCCGCCGACGCATGCGCGACGCGGTGTCCCCGCGAAACAGCGACGAAGAACAACGCTGGGAGGACTTCGTTGAGAAGCTTTACTATCTCTCCGGGGACTTCGAATCCGAGGACAGCTTCGACGCGCTGCGCGCCCGCGTCGACCAACTCCGCGATTCGCTCGGCCTCCCGGACAATCTGCTGTTCCACCTGGCGGTGCCGCCGGTCTTCTTCGCGTCCATCTGCGAGCACCTGGACCGGGCGGGCCTTGCGCATAGCGGCCGGGAGACATACGGCGACGACGGCAACGGCTGGCGGCGCGTCATCATCGAGAAGCCATTCGGTCAGGACCGGTCCTCGGCCCGCGCGCTTCACAGGGACCTTCAGCGCGTCTTCGCGGAACGGCAGCTCTACCGTATCGACCATTTTCTGGGCAAGGAGACGGTCCAGAACATGCTCGTCTTCCGGTTTGCCAATCCAAGCTTCGAGCCGATCTGGAACCACAGATTCGTCGACCAGGTACAGATCACCGTCGCCGAGGACATCGGCATCGGCACCCGCGGCGACTTCTACGAGAAGACGGGCGTCGTGCGCGATATGGTCCAGAACCACCTGCTCAGCCTGCTGAGCATGGTGGCAATGGAGCCGCCGGTGAGCTACGACGCCCGTTCGCTGCGCAACGAGACCGGCAAGGTGCTTCAGGCCATCGAGCCGCCGCAGGCAGCCGATTGCGTCGCGGGGCAGTACGAGGCCGGTCGAGTGGATGGAAAGACTGTCCGCGGCTACCGCGAGGAGGACGACGTCGCCTCCGATTCCACCACCGCGACCTTCGCGGCCGTCAAGCTCAGGGTGAACAATTGGCGCTGGACCGGCGTACCCTTTTACTTGCGCACCGGTAAGCGCATGGCCCAGGCTCTGACAGAGGTGTCGGTCCACTTCAAGCCGGTCGCCCACCCGATGTTCCCGCATAGCGGCGACCCGGGACCCGAACGAAACCTGATTGCCTTCCGGGTCAAGCCGGAGGAAGGCATCCTGCACACGTTCATCGCCAAGCAGCCCGGCTCCGAGCTGTGCCTGGCGCCGGTGACGTCCCGCTTCCTGTACGCCGAGGCCTTCGGGATCGAACGGCCGCCGCGCGCCTACGCGTGGCTGATTCTCGATGCCATGGCGGGGCAGCAGACCCTTTTCGCCCGTGAGGATTGGGTCGACGAGGCCTGGCGTATCGTCGATCCTTTGGTGGATCGGCTGGAGCGGCAGCACCGGAGCCAGCTACATGTCTACGCCGCAGGAACCTGGGGACCTCCGGCCGCCGCGGAGCTGCTGGCGCTCGACGGGCGCCGCTGGCTCCAGCCCGAGAACCCTGTGCGCTAGCGCTCCCAGAGCGACCGGGGCTGCTGCATCAGAGCTTCCCCAAAAGCCAGCGCCTGCCGACGAACACGAGCACGACGAACAGGGTCATGGCCCCCATCACGAATGGGGCCTGCCGGAACTGCTCGATGCACGCCACCACGATCGCGATTGCGCAGGCGACTGCGCCGAGCAGGCAGAGCACGGCACCGCGGACCATCTCCTGGAAGGCGATCAGGTTCACGACGCCGAAGGTGAACAGGAAGATCAGGCTCGCGGCATCCACCAGGGTCCCGAGGTTGCCCAGGATCGCGAGCAGTGCCGCGGCAGCGCCGATGAAGCCGATCGCGTAGTGCGGCACCTCTGCCGCGTTCAGCTTCGCGAACACCGGCGGCAGCTCGTCGCCCTCGCTCACGCTCTGCATCAGGCGGCTGGTGGAGAACAGGGTCGCGTTGATGGCCGAGCCGGTGGAGAAGGCGGCCGCCACCGTCACCAGCACAAGACCCGACATGCCGAGCGCCTGTTGCCCGGCGATGGCGAGCGCCACTTCCCGGTGCTCTACCAGGGCCTGCGCGCCGACCAGCATGGCGGCCCCCAACGACACCAGGATGTACACGGCAATCACAGCCAGCACGGCCAGGATGTTGGCCCGCGGCAGGGTCACCTCCGGCCGCTCCATGTCCCGATAGGCATAGCTCAGCAGCTGGAAGCCCTCGTAGGCCATGAAGACGGTGGCGGCACCGACCAGCGACGCGTACCAGTGCTTGGGCTCCGCGCTGGCGGACAGTGCTGCCGGTTTCCACTGCCAAAGACCGAACGCGGCCAGACCCAACAGCACGATGAGCTTGCCGTAGACAGTGACGATCTCGGTCCTTGCGATGTCGCCGACACCGCGTAAGTTGAGCGCCGTGAAGCCCGCGATCACCGCGAGCGACAGCACCCGCGGCAGCCAGGGGCCGGCATGGAAGACATGGGCCACGTACTCGCCGAAGGTGAACGCGTAGACCGAGATGGTCAGCATGTAACCCAGGATAAGCACCCAGGACAGGGAGCCCGCGAACGCGTGACGCTCACGCTTGCGCAGGTAGACGAAGGCGCCGCCGCTCTCCCGATGCTTGATGGAGAGCTGACTGTAGCTATGCGCCGAGATCAGCGCGATGACGCCGGCGATGAGAAAGCTGAGCCAAGCCCAGCGGCCAGCGGTGTGGATGACCACGCCGAGCACCGAAAAGATGCCGCCACCCACCATACCACCCACCGCCATGGACCAGGTGGCATTGAGGGACATCTTGGTAACTGTCGCCATCGGATTCAGCGGTCCGGAGCCGACCCGACCTGAGGGTCGGGATCGCCGGGCAACCAGCCGCGGGTCAGCCGCCCTCCGGTTCCAGTGTGCAGACGGCGCCGGGCTCGTCCAGGAGCAGCACCAGGCTCTCGGAGACGAAGAGCTTCAGGTGGACGCCGTCGTTGGCTGAAAAGCCGACGCGCAGATCCTGGCCGACGGTGAGATTGCCGACGCGCGGATCCACGACCACCCCGCCCTGAACAGGCGCCTTGTAGAGGCCCGCCTCGCAGAGTCGGCGCAGGTGGTCGACTTGCAGCATGTCGCTGCACTCGAAGCGTCGGAACAGGGCGTTGTAGCGCGCCGGCGCCAGCGCCAGCGCGTAGGGACCGGCGAAGCCATTGTCATCGAGCTTGTTGACCGCCGTGAGGACGTCGGCGAGCGCCCGTGACAGGTCGTTCCAGTCGCCGCACGGGACGATGGCGCGTCCGTCGACGGTCGTGAGCCCGTCCAGGCCGAGCTGCGGCACGCCATGGTAGATCATGTGCTCTTCGCTGCGCGCGACGGCCTCTGCGGCGTCTTCGACCGGGCGCAGGTCCAGGGGCAGCGAGAGCTGACGATGCCCCTCCACGCGGCGCACGCTCATGGCGCAGGCCTGCTGCAGCATGGGAACAGGCAGCGAGCGACTGCCGACGACAGCGGCCGCCTCGCCGTTCTCCGCCGGCTGCTCGCCATCGGTGATCCGCGTCTCCGGACCGCTCTCGATGCTCGTGAGGCCGAGTCCGTAGGGACCGTCCACCTCCAGGAACCGCCGGGCCGTCAGCCTCGCGGCGGCCGCCTCCAGGGCAGCCGCGTCGATGCGCTCCCAGATGGCCTCTTCGAGACCGGCGGCATCACGGTTGAGGTCGGTCATGGCGTTACCCCCCGCCCCGGCTTCAGGCCGCCCAGCGTCAGGCCGGGCGGGCTCGGCGACTTCGGTTCGGCGGCCGCACCGCCCTCCTCGGCATCACCGTCGCTCGTTGACGCCTCTTCCGCCTCGGTGATCGACACCTCGGTGAACAGGTAGGTGCGCAAATGTTCGTTGAAGCTGTCGTCGTTACGGCGCAGCCATTCCAGCACCATCGCCGCGTGCTCGATCTCCTCGCGCATGTTGTGCAGCAGCACGGCGCGCAGCTCCGGATCGCCGCAGGCATCGGCGCGCTGACGATACCAGTCCACTGCTTCCAGCTCCTCCTGGATCGACACCAAGGCACGATGCATGTTTCGGGTGTGGGCGCTTAGGTCGCCCGCAGCTTCGTGCAGGCTCTCAGATGCTGCCATCGGTTCTGCTCCTGTGTGGGTCCGTTGTGGATGCCGGCCGCCCCGGGGCAGGCCCGCCTCAGGCCCGACCGAGCGCCCTTGGGCTCCTGCAGGCCGGGTGGTCTTATCGACTCTCGCAAACGGAATGCCAATGCGCCACACGGCCTGAGAACCGCCTGGCAGCCAGGCTCAACGCCGATTATCGGGTGCTATGCACCAATTGCCGGGGCAATGCCACCGGCGCGTCGTCAGCCAACGAAGCGGCCGTGCGCAACTGGAGCACGTCCCGATCCGCTCAAGCATGCGGTTCGTCCCGCGCACCGCTCACGTCTGTCCGCCCGGCGAGGCCCATGGGGCGCCTCTGGTCCGACCCTTGCTGCCCATGCAGGGGAGAGCATGCGAATTCATCGCTGTCGTTGCGCGGCGACGCCCAGCCCGACCGGAGCAGTCCGGTTTCGGCGCGAGGCCACGGCCGACACCGAAAACGTCAGCACGGCAATACCACGCGGAGGTTCCTCATGGTCAGCAGCCAACGACCCAGCCCCTTGGCTCAGCTCCACAACCACGGCCAGTGCTACTGGCTCGACAGTCTGTCGCGTCGCATGCTCGACGACGGCAGTCTGGAACGACGTATACGCGAGCAGGGCCTCTCCGGCGTCACGTCCAATCCCGCCATCTTCGCGAAGGCGATGCTCGGCAGCGACCCGGCGGACCGCGCCGCCTACGACGACCGCATCCGCGTCGCGCAGCAGACCACCAGCTCCGGCGACGTCGAGATCGACCCGCACGCCATCTACGAGCGTCTCGCGGTCGACGACGTCCGAGACGCCTGCGATCTCCTGCTGCCCCGTTGGGAAGAGAGCATGACCGACGGAATCGGCGTCGACGGCTGCGTGAGCCTGGAGGTTTCGCCGCACCTCGCCCACGACACCGACGGCACGATCGCCGAGGCACGCCGGTTGTGGGACGCGGTCGGGCGTCCGAACCTTCTGATCAAGGTGCCCGGCACGACCCAGGGCATACCGGCCATCGAGACACTGCTCGCCGAGGGCATCAACGTCAATATCACGCTGCTGTTCGGCTTCGACGCCTACGAGGCGACGCTGCAGGCTCATCTGCGGGCACTGGAACGGCGCCTGCGCGAAGGCCGCGATGTGCATAGCGTCGGCTCGGTCGCGAGCTTCTTCCTGAGCCGCATCGATGTCGCCGTGGATGCACGGCTGCGCCATCGCGACTATCCCGAGGTGGCCGACGAGATCCGGACCAAGGCGGAGGCATTGCTGGGGAAGACCGCCGTTGCCGCCGCCCAGCTCGCGTACAAGCGCTTCAGCGACGTCCTCGCCAGCGAGCGCTGGAAGAACCTTGCCGAGCATGGCGCACAGCCGCAACGGCTGCTCTGGGCCAGCACCGGAATCAAGGACCCCAGCCTGTCCGACGTGCACTACATCGAGCCGCTGATCGGCCCCCACACGGTTTCCACGATGCCGGAGAAGACGGCCGACGCATTCGACGACCACGGCCAGGTTGCCGTCACCCTCTCCGACGACGCGCCGGAGGCGGAAGCGACTGTCGAGCAGGTGGAGCAGCTGCTCGGCATCGGTCTGGGGTCCGTTGCCGACCAGCTCGTCGGTGAAGGCGTCCAGAAGTTCAACGACCCCTACGAGCAATTGTTGGAGGGACTTGCCGAGCGCGCACGCCGCCTCAAGGCCGTGGACGACGCCGGACCGCTGGCAAGCGAGGCAGCACGGCTGAGGACCGAGGTGCTGCGCATGACCACCGCCGCGGGCTCGGGACACGCGACCTCGTGCCTGTCCTGCGCCGACATCGTCAGTGCGCTGTTCTTTCACGAGATGCGCTGGGACCCGGGGCACCCCTGGGCGGGTCCCGAACCGGCCCGGGACCAGGACCGCTTCCTGCTCTCCAAGGGTCACGCCGCGCCGATCCTGTGGGCAGTGCTGCACGAGGCCGGCGCCATCGACGACGACCTGATGACGCTGCGCCAGCTCGACAGCGACCTCGAAGGCCACCCCACCCCGGTCAACCCGTGGGTGCCGCTGGCCACCGGCTCCCTCGGCCAGGGGCTCGCGGCGGTCAACGGCATGGCCCTGGCGGATCGCCTGGACGGCATCGAGGCGCGCCATTTCTGCCTGCTCGGCGACGGAGAATGCTCCGAGGGCAGCGTCTGGGAGGCGGCCCAGTTCGCCGCCGACAACGGGCTGGAGCAGGTCGTCGCCATCGTCGACATGAACGGGCTGGAGCAGAGCGGCCCCGCGCCCTATGGTCACGACAGCTCGGTCCTCGCGGACCGCTTCAAGGCCTTTGGGTGGCGCGCGATCGAGATCGACGGTCACGACTACGCGGACATTCTGGCGGCCCTGGTCGCGACGCGCGATCCCGGTCCCACGGCCATCATCGCCCGCACCGTCAAGGGCAAGGGCGTCTCCTTCCTGGAGGGGGCGGAGGGCTGGCATGGCAAGGCGCTGGACGCCGAGCAGCTCGGACGGGCCCTGGCGGAGATCACCGCGCCCGACGAGCCGTCCCTGCAGGTGGAGCCGCGACGCGTGCCGGCGAGGGTTCAGCCGTCCGCGGCCACGATGCGGGTCGGCGGCGAGGACGAGGAGGCGTCGGGGCCATCCCTCGAGCTGGCGTGGAACATCGGTGATGAAGAGGCCACCCGGACAGCGTTCGGCGAGGCCGTGACGCAGCTCGGCGGGCACTACGACGACCTGGTCGTCCTGGATGGGGACGTCAAGAACTCCACCCGCACCCAGGGCTTCGCCGACGAATTCCCCGAGCGCTTCGTGGAAGGACAGATCGCCGAGCAGAATCTCTTCGGCGCCGCGCTGGGGCTCGCCGCCAGCGGCAAGCGGCCCTGTGTCGCCACCTTCTCGGCCTTTCTGACCCGCGCGTTCGACTTCCTGCGCATGGCCGTGCACTCGCACGCGCCGAAGATGCTCGTCTGCGGCAGCCACGCCGGCGTCTCCATTGGCCAGGACGGCGCCTCGCAAATGGGGCTCGAGGACATCGCCATGTTCCGCTCCCTCGACGCCACGACGGTACTCTATCCCTGTGACGCCATCAGCGCCGCCCGTCTCACCGCTGCCGGGCTCGCCCACCCGGGCATCGTGTATCTGCGCACCACCCGGGGCAAGACACCGGTCATCTACGGCCGGGACGAGCGATTCCACATCGGTGGCAGCAAGACCTTCGGTGCAACGGACGAGGACCAGCTCACCATCGTGGCCGCGGGCATCACCGTGCACACCGCACTCGAGGCCGCCAAGCGGCTGCGCGGACAGGGCCTCGCTACCCGCGTCATCGACGCCTACAGCGTCAAGCCCCTGGATGTGCCGACCCTACAGGACGCCATCGCCATCACCGGCACCATGCTCGTGGTGGAAGACCACAACCGCGACGGCGGCCTCGGCGACGCGGTTGCCGCGCAGGTGGGCCGCCTCGGTCGCGTCTTTCACGTCGGTGTCGTCGGCGAACCGCACTCGGCGAGCCCCGATGAGCTGCTGGAGCGCCATCGGCTGTCAGGCGAGCAGATCGAGCGCGAGGCGCTGGCCGTCGCCGCCTGACCCTGCGGCGCGTGGCAGCCGGTGTTGCCCTCCTGCCGGCAACATTGCAGGCCGGTCCAAGGGGCGGGCTTGGCCCGGAGGTTGCAGCGAGTATCATCGTCAGCAGGCGTGCAGCACCGCGTCCGGTGCCCCGTCGTCGGCCCTGTCGACGCTTGAGCCTGGTGCGTCCCAATCACTGACCGGAGAAGAACCATGTTTCAGTGGGCACTGATCTTTCTCGTCGTCGCCATCATTGCCGGCCTGTTCGGCATGACCGGCATCGCCGGCATCGCCACCAACATCGCGTGGCTGTTGTTCGTCGTCGGGCTGGTGCTCGCCGTGATCTTCTACATCCGCGGCCGCCGACCTCCGGCCTGACGTGCCGTCGCGCGGGCTCCCGCGGCCGTCGACTGCTTCCCGAAGAACCGGCGCAGAAGAGCAGATCGAGGGCCGCCCGCGGGGCCCTAGCGCAGCAGGGCGGATGTCTCGAGACCGTGCGTTGTCGTTGTCGTAGCCGTCGTCGCGATCGAATATCGGCATGGCTACGATTACGACAACGAGGCGAAACGGTATCGGAATCTCAGCGTTGGCCCACTTGCCCGCCGGGCGGACTCGGTCGAACGGAGCTGACGGCTGAATGAAGCCGGGATCGGCGTCGAGACCGCCGGATCCAGCCGGGAATCCTCCAGTGCTGCGGAGCGCCGGATCAGCTCTCGTCGGCGGCGTGCCCTGTCTTGCGGCGCTCGCTCGCGGCGATCTTCTCTTGTTCTGCCACGGCCGCGCGGTGTCCCGGCTCATCGCCGGCACGCCGCTCCGTGAGCTTTCTGATGGCATCCGTGCGACCGTAGACCACCAGGGTATCGCCGCTCTGGGGGCGGATATCGCCGCCGGGTGTGCCGAGCCATTGACCATCCTTCGCGACGACGCCGAGCACCAACACCCCCTCGTCGTCGGGACGAAGACTGCTGAGCGGCCGGTTCTCCAACCAGCCCCCTTGCTGCACCTGGACCTCGATGATCTGGTAGTCGCCTGCCAGGTGCAGCAGGCCTTCGTAATCGCTGACGTCGAGGTGCGTAAAGCGCTTCAATGCACGGTCCACGAGCCGGGACAGCAGCTGGTCCACCCACTGGCTCGACGCCAGCGCCCAAAGGGTGATCAGCCCCACCACCAGCAGGACGATCTTGTAGGGCAAGCCGAGGCCGCCCTCGCCCTGGGCGACGAAGGCCAGGATCAGCGATGACACCGCCGTGACGATGCCGGCATTGCCGAGCAGCATCAGCGTCAGGACGATGCGCCGGCGCACCGGATGGTTGACCACCTGCTCGGATTCGCTCGTCGTGAAGCCGGCGCCGGAGAAGGCCGACCGCGCCTGAAAGCGCGCGGTCTGGCTGGCGAGTCCGGTGTGTCGCAGTGCGATTGCGGCGACGCGGGTGACCAGGATCGACAGGGTCACCACCAGCAGCAGGGATAGGATGGCGGTCATCGATCAGCGGTGCTCGAACGAAGAGACGGGTGGGCGGCCCGTGCGGCTGCACCAACTCCTGCTCGCCGCTCAGCCGGCATGGGCCTTCGGAGCGAGCGAGCACGAGCCGCAATGGATGGTCGCGACCAGCCCGAAGTGGTCGGACGGGAAATCGTCCACGCCGCCGGCGCCCGAAGCGGTGCCGATGCGTCTGATGTCGACGGCCTGCCACTCACCGGGCGGCCCGCTGCGCAGGAGTACCCTGTCACACCGCATCGCGCGCCGGTGCTTGCTGCTTCGCCGCGTCAGCTCGTCACGCAGCGCGTTTGCAGCGGGGTCCAGTGTCTTTCCCTCCTCCGTCGGATGGATCCGGCGCCAGCAGTCGACCAGATCCCGGGGCAACTGCCATTCCTCCGGGTCCGAGTCGGCATCGAAGTTGAGATCGCCGACAACCAGCGTTGCCTTGTTAACCGGGAGCGACTTGCGGATGATATCCAGTTGACGGAGCCGCACGTTCTCTGCATCGCGCCCGCTCTCCAGGTGTGCGACCCCGACCCGCAGCGGCCCGCCGGCGGTCTCGATGTCCGCAAGCAGCAACTTGCGGTGACGGGAGCTCGGCAGCGGTACCAGGCGGGCCTCCAGGACTGCCGGACGGGACAGCAGCAGGACACCGTCGGGCCCGACGCTGGTCCCGTCCACGTCCGAGGACGCCAGGTCGGCCCGCACCCAATTCCGGGCCAAGATGTAATCCAGTTGTCGCGGCGTGACTTCCTGCAATGCGATCAGGTCCGGATGCCAGCGCGCGATCTCGGCCAACAGGGCGTCCAGGCGAGACTGCCACCGCCATTCGTCGAAGAGGATGTTCCAAGTCACGATCCGCAGTCGGCTGGGACGCGGCATGACGTGGAAGTGACCGGTGCGCCAGCGCCCGCACTGCGGTGCGTAGCGGGCGGTCTCCAGGTCGAGCGCCGGCGCGGGGTCGCGCGGACCACTCAGTGTGGCTGCTTTATCACCCATCGTTGACACCGGCGGATCTCCCCAGCCAAGACGGTCTTGTCGCCTGCCCGTCGCCCACCCCGGTCGCAGACCCACTCAACTGGCGACGTCGATGACCGGGACGCCGTTCCCCGTTTCACCGGAGATTCGCAGCGGGCGGGCCGGCGCGTCGCGCAGGGTCCCGATCTCGACGCTCAGGTGCAGGACGGCATCGGCGGCAAGGAAACGTACCCGCCAATCCTCGGTGTCCAGGATCAGATCGGTCAGGACCGCCTCGGCGCGATCGAGGGTCTGCAGCTTGCAGCGCAGCAGCGAATCGGCGGAGAGAAAGCTCTGACTCATCATGAAGGTCTCCTGATGCAGCGCTTGCACCGGTGGCAGCGGGTACCGTGGCGTCGCGGCCGGCGGCCGGCCTCCTCGTTCCGGGCCGTGGCCACGCCGCATGCGCCTAGTCGTTGTCGTGTGCGTCGGCTCGCGCCCGCTCCCAGGCCTCGTGGCAGTCGGGTGAGCAGAAGTACAGGACATAGTCCAATCCTTCGGGAACCAGGGCCGCGTCCCGTGGGATCAGGGTCCGGCACTGGGCGCACTCGACCGGGCCGGGCGGTGCCTCGCGATGCGCCTCCGCCGGGGCGGTGGCCGCACCGGGCGCCGCAGGCTCGTCTTTGTGCTCCGGCGCTCGCCGGTGCTGGTCTCGTTCACTGCTCATCAGCTGTCCTCCGTTGTCTCGAACCCCTCTGCCTGCCAGCCGGTCATGCCGCCCAGCACATGGGCGACAGGCTGATGGCCGCGGGCCTTGAGCACACTCGCGGCCACCGACGAGCGGAAGCCGCTGCCGCAGATGACGGCGATGGGCCGTTGCGACGAAATTCCGGCGAGAAGGTCGTCGACCCGCCTCGTGAGCTCGGCGCCGGTGACGTGCAGCGCACCCGGGATGTGCCCCGCCTGCCACTCCGCCGGCTGACGGACATCCAGCACCAGCAGATCCGTTCGGTCGCGGAGCTGCCAGTGGAGGTCGTGTACGGTCCACTGGGGCAGGACATCGATGGGCCTGTCGGCGGTGCGCCGGGTGAACATCCCCCCGGCGAGCCAGCCCAGCGGTAGCGGATAGCCGATGCGCAGCAGCTGCCAGCAGACCTCCCAAAGGTCATCCGCGCGATCGAGCACCAGCACGAGGTCCCGATCCGCCGGCAGCACGCTGCCGGCCCAGGTGGCGAAGCTGGATCCGATGCCGACGTTGATGGCACCCGGGATATGCGCGGCGAAGGCCTCGGGCGACCGGCAATCCAGCACGATGGCGTCATCGCGACGGGCGCGGTCGAATGCATCCAGGTCCATCGGCGGGGGATCAGCGATGACACCGAGCAACGGCGGACCTTCGGTATTCAACCGGCGCATGCGGGG
>Ga0316578_10000702_pt1 | contig 12075 bp, 9 predicted proteins | sample J0NA_2_FD_203076 | JGI IMG/M metagenome (GOLD analysis project Ga0316578, IMG submission 203076) | Rhizosphere microbial communities from salt marsh grasses in Alabama, United States - J0-2_160517rDrC | ecosystem: Host-associated > Plants > Roots > Rhizosphere | place: USA: Alabama | collected... | reverse complement strand
GACGGCGACGATCGCGAACGCGCCGACCAGGGACAGGGCGTAGGCGGTCACGTAGAACCACATCGGGCCGATCCCGGCGGCGCCTGCGACGAACGCCATCATGATGTATCCGGCGTGGGACACGCCCGAGTAGGCGAGGAGCCGTTTGACGTCGTCCTGCACGGCGGCGAGCACCGTCCCGATGATCATCGAGAGGCCGGCGACGATCGCGAGGATCGGCGCCCAGTCGTCGAGCATGGCCGGGAGCGCGCCGACGAGGATCCGGCCCATCGCCGCGAAGCCGGCGACCTTGACCCCGGCGGCCATGAGGCCGACGGCACCGGTCGGAGCGCCCTGATAGACGTCGGGCGCCCACTGGTGGAACGGGGCGGCCGACACCTTGAAGGCCAGGCCGACGATGACGAGGCCCATGCCGAGGAGGAGCACGCCGGGCTCGCCGATGATCGTCGCCGAGAGGTAGTCCTTCATCCCTCCGGCGCCGTAGAACGACGTCGAGCCGGTGGCGGCGAACAGGAGCGCCGCGCCGTAGACGAAGATCGCCGAGGCGAGCGAGCCCAGCAGGAAGTACTTGACCGCGGCCTCGTCCGCCTCGACCCGCTCCCGGGTGAAACCGGCGAGGACGTAGAACGAGATCGACGCCGTCTCGAGGCCGAGGAACAGCATGATCATGTTCGCCGACATCGTCATCATGTGGAGGCCGGCGACGGCGAGCAGCACGAGCGTCACGAACTCGGCGCCTCGCGCACCGAGCCGCTCGACGAGCTTCCATGCCGCGCCGAGGCCGAGCAGCCCCACCGTGAAGATGACGATCCCGGCGAACGCCGAGTAGTGGTCCATGACGACCATCGGCACGCGGAGGATCGGGACGTTGCGGGCGCTGAAGAAGAGCAGGTCGCCGCCCTCGCCCATGATCTTGTCGGCCTCCTGCCACTGGAGGTAGGAGAAGACGCCGGCCACGACGAATGAGAAGGCCGCGATGAATCCCCACTCGGCGCGGGGCCGTTCGAGCATGACGGCGGCGATGATGACGAGCAGCGCTCCGGCGAGGAGGATCACCTCGGGGGCGACGGCGAGGAACGATGCGTTGCTCATTCCGAGCCCTCCTCGTGCGCCTCTTCTCCATGACCGGCGTCACCGACGGGGACGGTGCCCGGCAGGACGACCTCTGCCACCCTGGCGTAGTCGGGGGCGTCGTAGTCGGTCGCGGTCTCGATCCTGTCGAGGATCAACTCGACGGACGGCTCGACACGGTCGAGCACCGGCTTCGGGTAGATGCCGATCCCGATGACGAGCACGATGAGCGGGACGAGGATCGCCAGCTCCCGGAAGTTGAGGTCGAGCAGGCCCTCGTTCTTCGGGTTCGTGACCTCCCCGGTGAACATGCGCTCGTACGCCCACAGGAGGTAGACGGCGGCGAGGATGACGCCGGAGCCGCCGAGGATGGCGAGGGCCGGCAGCGTCAGGTATGAGCCGACGAGCACGCCGAACTCGCCGATGAACCCGGAGAGCCCGGGAAGGCCGATCGAGGCGAACACCATGAAGAGGAAGATGCCGGCGTAGAGCGGCATGACCTTGCCGAGGCCGCCGTACTCGGAGATCTGGCGCGTGTGGCGCCGCTCGTAGATCATCCCGATGAGGAGGAACAAGGCGCCGGTGGTGAGCCCGTGGCTGATCATGACGAAGACGCCGCCGGAGAGGCCCTGGCTCGTGAGGGCGAACGTGCCGAGCACGACGAATCCCATGTGGCTCACCGATGAGTAGGCGACGAGGCGCTTCACGTCCGGCTGGACGATCGCGACGACGGCGCCGTAGACGATCCCGATGACGCCGATGATGCCGAGCGCCAGGGCGAGGTCGACGGTCGCTTCGGGGAAGAGCGTCAGGTTGAATCGGAGGAAGCCGTACGTGCCCATCTTCAGGAGCACGCCGGCCAGGATGACCGAGCCGGCCGTCGGCGCCTCGGTGTGCGCGTCCGGCAGCCAGGTGTGGAACGGGAACATCGGCACCTTGACGGCGAACGCGATCCCGAAGGCGAGGAAGAGCCACAGCTGGGCCGTCGACGAGATCTCGATGTTGAGCATCTCGCGGAAGTCGAACGAGGTGATCGTGCCGGTCGCGTCGCCCGCGAGGAGGGCGACGACGATGATCCCGGCGAGCAGGAAGATCGACCCGAACGCGGTGAACAAGACGAACTTGATCGAGGCGTAGAACCGGTTCGCCGAGCCCCAGATCCCGATCAGGAGGTACATGGGGACGAGCACGATCTCGAAGAAGGCGAAGAAGAGCAGCAGGTCCATGGCGAGGAAGACGCCGAGGAGCCCCGTCTCGAGCACGAGCATCGCCACCATGTATTGCTTCGTCCGGTCCGTGATCGACCGGGACGCGGCGATCGACAGCGGCATGAGCAGCGCTGCGAGGACGACCATCCAGAGCGAGATGCCGTCCACGCCGAGCCGCCAGCCGAAGCCGAGCGCGTCGGACAGCGTGTAGTCCTCGACGAACTGGAACCCGGCCTCGCCCGTGGCGAAGTTGGCGACGATCCACAGTGAGAGGGCGAGCGGCAGCAGCGACAGCCCGAGCGACAACGGGTATACGAGCTCCGGCCGCCGCTTCGGGAGGAGCCCGACGACGAGGGCGGCCGCGAGCGGGAGGAGGACCAGGAGGGTGAGCACCATCAGAACGCACCTCCCTGGAGCAGGAGCCAGAGGACCACGCCGAGGCTCCCGGCGACGATCGCCGCCCCGTAGGAGCGGACCCAGCCGGTCTGCAGCAGGCGCAGCGACCCGCCGAAGGCGCGAGTCACGACGGCGAGGCCGTTGACGATCCCGTCCACGACCTTGAGGTCGAAGAACATCGCCGACCAGGTCGCGAGCTTCTTGCCGGGCAGCACGATCGTCTTCCCGTACGCGTCGTCGACGTGGTAGGCGGCGAGCGCCGCGTCCCAGTAGCCGCCCTCCTCGACCGGCAGCTCCTCGACGCGGTAGCGGCGCCACGCGACGACGATGCCGACGGCGACGACGCCGAGCGAGATGAGGGCGAGCGTCCACAACGCGGCGCCCTCCGGCGGGTGCGCCTGGTGGACGTGCCCGAACGCCGGCTCGAGGAAGTGCTCGAGGGCGAGGCGCGCGGGCGTGTTCCAGAAGCCGGCGACGGCGGAGAAGAACGCGAGCACGATGAGCGGGACCGTCATCGTGTACGGCGACTCGTGCGGGTGCACGCCCTCGTCCCAGCGACCCTTGCCCCAGAACGTGATGAGCATGAGCTTCGTCATGTAGAAGGCGGTGAGCAGTGCCGTGAAGACGCCGATCACCCACAGCACGATGTAGCCGCCGCCCCGGCCGAACGCGGCACCGAGGATCTCGTCCTTCGACCAGAAGCCGGAGAACGGGAACACGCCGGAGATCGCGAGCCAGGCGACCGCCATCGTGCCGAAGGTGAGCGGCATGATCTTGCGGAGGCCGCCCATCTTCCACATGTCCTGCTCGTTCGCCATGGCGTGGATGACGGATCCGGCCCCGAGGAAGAGCAGGGCCTTGAAGAACGCGTGGGTCATGAGGTGGAAGATGCCGGCCGTGAACGCCGTCAGCCCGACGGCCATGATCATGTAGCCGAGCTGGCTGACCGTCGAGTAGGCGAGCACCCGCTTGATGTCCCGCTGGCCGATCGCGATCGTGGCGGCGAGGAGCGCAGTGAGCGCACCGACCGTTGCGACCACGGCTTGCGTGGTCGGCGCCATCTCGAACAGGACGGCCGAGCGGGCGATCATGTAGACGCCGGCCGTGACCATCGTCGCGGCGTGGATGAGGGCGGAGACCGGGGTCGGGCCCTCCATCGCGTCCGGGAGCCAGACGTAGAGCGGGATCTGCGCCGACTTGCCGGTCGCCCCGACGAACAGCAGCAGCGTGATCGCCGTCGCCATGCCGACGCCGATGACCTCCGGGGCGGTGCCGAAGACGGTGGCGAAGTCGAGCGTGCCGAACGCCGCGAAGATGAGCATGAGGGCGACGAGGAACCCCCAGTCGCCGATGCGGTTGACGACGAAGGCCTTCTTGCCGGCCGCGGCGGCCGACGGCTTCGTGAACCAGAAGCTGATGAGCAGGTACGACGAGAGGCCGACGAGCTCCCACCCGACGAACATGAGGGCGAAGTTGTCGGCGAGGACGAGGGTCATCATCGACGCGATGAACAGGTTCATGTACGAGAAGAACCGCGGGTAGCGCTCGTCGCCGTGCATGTACCCGACCGAGTAGACGTGGATGAGCGACCCGACGCCGGTCACGACGAGCGACATGAGCGCCGACAGGGGATCCCACAGGAGCGAGGCGTTCGCCCCGATCATCGGGATCCATTCGAAGACGAGCACCGTCTCCGGCTCGGCTCCGCCGAAGAGGCGCAGCGCCATCACCAGCGCATAGAGGAAGGGGACGACGACGAGTGCCGACGCGAACCATCCGGCGGCGGGCTCGCCGAATCGCTTGCCGAAGAGGATGAGCGTGAGCGACCCGAGGAGCGGGAGGGCGATGAGGATCCAGAGTGCGTCCATCAGGCCATCACCCCTTCAGCTCCGAGAGGGCGTCCACGTTGGCGGTGGCGCGGCGGCGGAAGACGGCGACGAGGATCGCGAGGCCGACCGTCACTTCGGCGGCGGCGACGACCATCACGAACAGCGCCGCGACCTGGCCCTCGACGAGGCCGAGCTCCTTGCCGGCGGCGATGAACGTGAGATTCACCGAGTTCAGCATGAGCTCGACCGACATGAACATGACGAGGGCGTTGCGGCGCATGAGGACGCCGGCGGCCCCGATCGAGAAGAGGACGGCGGCGAGGCCCATGTACCAGCCGACGGTGAGGGTCATGCCGGCTCCTCCGTCTCTGGCTCAGGGGCGGCGGCCGGGCCGAACAGCGCGAGGGCGATGGTGCCGACCGCGGCGATCGTGAGGAGGAAGACAGTCGAGAGGAAGGCGATCGTCCAGTTGCCGAACAGCGAGTCGGCGACCGTCTCGATCGAGCCGACGAGGTCGCCGGACCCGAAAGCGGCACCGCCGGTGACCCACGCCGTCTGGCCGGCGAGGATGATGACGACGCCGAGGCCGAGGGCGACGACGAAGGTGATGACCCGCTGGAAGGGGATCGACTCGGCCGTGTCCTCTTTCTTGTCGACGCCGATCATCATGATGACGAAGAGGAACAGCGTCATCACGGCGCCGGCGTAGACGAGGATCTGGACGGCCGCGACGAAGTGCGCGTCGAGCAGCACGTAGAAGACCGCCATCGCGAACATCGTCGTGAGCAGCCCGAGCGCCGAGTAGACGGGGTTGCGGGCGCTGATCATGGTGATCGCGCCGGCGAGGGCGACGGCCGCGAAGATGGCGAAGACGATGACCTCGATCACGAGGGCCCTCCCTCGTCACCGACACTCGTGCCTTGTGTCTCGTGTCTTGCGTCTTGGCCCGGCTCGGCAGGAGCCAGGCCACCCATCCGGGCGCTCGGCGTCCATGCCTCGATGCCTTCGAAGGCGGCGCGCCCGGACGGCGACGTCGCCCTCAGCCAGCCGTCGCCGAGCTTCAGCTCGTTGAGGTCGATGAGCGGCGTGTCGGGGAGGGGATGGTTGGGCGTGCCGTCCGGCTCGACGAGGAGGTGATCCTTCGTGAAGATCCCCTGCTGGCGATCGGTGACCGACATCTCGAAGAGGTGGGTCATCGTGATCGCCTCGGTCGGGCAGGCCTCGACGCACAGGCCGCAGAAGATGCAGCGCAGCATGTTGATCTCGTAGACGAACCCGTACCGCTCCCCCGGGCTGACCGGGTCGTCGGCGGGGTTGTCCGCGCCGCGGACGTAGATGCACCGGGCGGGGCAGACGCCCGCGCAGAGCTCGCACCCGATGCACTTCTCCATGCCGTCCGGGTAGCGGTTGAGGACGTGGCGCCCGTGGAAGCGCTGCGGCTTGACGCGCTTCTCCTTCGGGTATCGCGTTGTCACCTTCGGCTTGAACATCTGGCGGAAGGTGACGGTGAAGCCCCGCCAGGGGCCGAGCAGATCTGCGAACCAACTCATCGTTCCCCTCCCCTCACGCCCACGGCATCCCGAACCGGCGGACCCCGACGGCGATCATCGCGAGGATGATCCACGCCAGCGAGACGGGGATGAGGCGCTTCCACCCGAATCCCATGAGCTGGTCGTACCGCATCCTCGGGAGCGTTCCCCGCACCCAGATGAACAGGAAGATGAACAGGAAGGTCTTGGCGAAGAACCACACCACCGGCAGGACGTACTGGAGGACGGTGGGGCCGAAGACGGGCCCGTCCCAGCCGCCGAAGAACAGCGTCACGGTGAGGGCCGACATGTTGAACATGTTGATGTACTCGGCGAGGAAGAACAGGGCGAAGCGGAACCCGGAGTATTCGGTGTGGAAGCCGCCGACGATCTCCTGCTCCGCCTCGACGAGGTCGAACGGCGCCCGGTTCGTCTCGGCGAAGACGGCGATGGCGAAGATCACGAACGAGGGCAGCAGCACGACGTTCCACGCCGGGAGGAAGCCGAGGTACGACGCCTGCTGGGCCTCGACGATCCCGGCGAGCGACGTCGTGCCGGTGAACATGATGACCGGGACGAGCGCGAGGCCCATCGCCGCCTCATAGGAGATCATCTGCGCGGAGGCGCGCACCGAGCCGAGCAGCGGGTACTTCGAGCCGGAGGACCAACCGGCGAAGGTGATCGCGTAGACGGCGAGCGACGACATCGCGAGGACGTACAGGATGCCGATGTTGAGGTCGGTGACCTGGAGCGTGTACTCGGTGTCGCCGATCGTGATCGGCGCCCCGATCGGGATGACGAGGAAGATGAGCAGCGCGGGGAGGAGCGCCATGATCGGCGCTGCGAGGTAGATGAGCAGCTCGACCTTGCGCGGCGTCATCGACTCCTTGAAGATCAGCTTCAAGCCGTCGGCGAGGGTCTGGAGGATGCCGAACGGCCCGGCACGGGTCGGTCCGAGCCGGTTCTGCATGAACGCCACGATGCGGCGCTCGATCCACACGAGCAGGAGCACGGTGGTGAAGAGGAGTGCGAAGGCGATCACCACCTTCACGGCTGCGACGATGAACGCGTCCATCAGGCGCCACCTCCTCGCACGGCGTCGATGCGGACGGTGGCGACCGCCCCGAGGCCGGCCGTTTCGGCGAGGTTGAACGGCACATAGACGGTGCCCTCGACGAGGGTCGGGTCGATCACGACCGGGAGATGGATCTCGCCGTCGCCGTGGATCCGGACCTCGTCACCCTCGGCCACCGCGAGCATCGATGCGTCGCGCGGGTGGAGGTGGGCCGCGCCCCGCGGCGCGAGGCCGGCGATCCCCGGGCTGTGGCGTAACAGGACGCCGTCGTCGTAGAGGACCCGCGCCGTGTGGAGCACCGGGTGCCCGGACGTCGTCGGGACGCTCTTGTCCTTCGGGGTGTGCGCGAGCGGCTGCGCGCCACCGGGACCCGGGACGATGAATCCGTCACGCCCTTCGCCCCAGGTGAAGTCGTCCCAGGCGAGGCCGCCGTAAGCGGGGGCGACGGCGGTGATCTCCTCGAACAGGGCCTTCACCGAGGATGCCTGATGCTCGGCCCCCATGGCGAGCCCGAGGTCCTCGAAGATCGACCACGCCGGGCGGGAGAGGCCCGCCGGAGGGATGATCTGGTTGACCTTCTGGACGCGCCCCTCGATGTTGGTCGCCGTGCCCTCGACCTCGCCGAGCCCGGCGACGGGGAGGATCACGTCGGCGTGCGCAGCCGAGTCGGACATGAACATCTCGAAGGCGAGGACGAACGCTGCGGCCTCGAGCGCCTCGGCCGCCTTCGACGGACGCGGGAAATCGCGGACCGGGTCCGCACCGTTGAGCACCAGGGCGCCGAGCTCTCCGGCGACGAGGCCGTCGAGGATGCCGGCCGTGTCGCGACCGGTCTCGTCGGCCGGGACGCGGCCCGGCAGCAGCGTCGGCGCGACGCCCATGTCGAGTGCCCCGAAGACGTTGCCGCGGCGCAGCAGCGGCATGACGCTCGCATCGGGGAGCTGGAGGGCGAACGCTGCGACCGCCTCGGCGAGATCCGCGTTCTCGGCGAGGCCGGTCCGCCCGACGAGGGCGACCACCGGGCCGAATCCGAGCGCGGCGCGTGCCGCGGCGTAGTCCCCTTCGCCGGCGGCGAGCTTCCGCAGCACGTCGGGGCCGGTCCCGGGCTTGTACCGGATGGTGTGGGCGGCGACGTCGTCGAGGCCGGTGCGGCGGGGATGAACGATGATGAGCTTCGCTCCGAGCTTCGTCGCGGCGCGCCGCACCCGCAGGTAGAGGACCGGGAGCTCTTCTTTGAGGTCGGGGCCCCACAGCAGGATGGCCTTCGCCGACTCGAGGTCGTCGATGGCGGCCTTCGGGGTCGTCGCGGCGAAGACCGGGTCGAGCCCGTCGCCGAGCTGCGCGTCGAGGTGGGGGGTGCCGACGACGGTGCGCATGAACTTGGAGAACGCATAGGCGTCCTCGTTGGTGGAGCGGGCGCCGCCGATGCCGGCGACCGCCGAACCGTCGAACGAGCCGAGCCGCTCCGCAGTGTGGGAGATCGCCTCTGCCCAGGTCGCCTCGCGGAACTCGCCGTCTTCCTTGATGAGCGGCGTCGTGATGCGGTCCGGCGAGTGGACGTGCTCGTAGATGAAGCGGTCCTTGTCGGAGAGCCAGCCGTGGTTGACCGGGTCGCTGTCGACGCCGTAGATCCGGATGATCCGGTTGTGGCTCGTCTGGACCGAGGTCTTCGCATGCACCGCGTCGGCGAACGACACCGATTCGACGGCGTCGAGGTCCCACGGGCGGGCCTTGAACCGGTAGGGCTTCGCGGTGAGGGCACCGACCGGGCAGATCTGCACGGTGTTGCCGGAGAAGTACGACGCGAACGGCTCGTCGGGGAACGTGATGACCTGGACGTGGTTGCCGCGGTCCTTGAACTCGATGAGCGGATCGCCGGAGATCTCCTCAGAGAAGCGGGTGCAGCGCGCGCAGAGGATGCAGCGCTCCCGGTCGAGGAGGATGAGGTCGGAGATCTCGATCGGCTTCTCGAAGTGGCGCTTCTCCTCGACGTAGCGGCTCTCCCCCGGGCCGAAGGCGAACGCCTGGTCCTGGAGCGGGCACTCGCCGGCCTTGTCGCAGATGGGACAGTCGAGGGGGTGGTTCGCGAGGAGGAACTCGAGGACGCCCTCCTGCGCCTTCTTCGCCGTGTCGGACTGGGAGTGGACGACCATGCCGTCCGCCACCGGCGTGGTGCAGGACGGGACGAGCGCCGTGCCGCGCGGGCCCTCCACCTCGACGAGGCAGGCCCGGCAGAGGCCGGCCGGCTCCATGCGCGAGTGGTAGCAGAAGCGCGGGATGTAGGTGCCGGACTTCTCGGCGGCCTCGATGATCGGCTGGCCGGCCGCGACCTCGATGTCGACGCCGTCGAGGGTGATCGTCACGGTGGCGCGCTCGTCAGCCATTGGAGGCACCCCCCTCGATCATCGCCTCGACCTCGTCACGGAAGTACTTCATGATCGAGACGACCGGCGCCGTCGCCGACGGGCCGAGCGGGCAGATCGTCGTCATCGCCGGCGGCCACGCGAGGCCGGGGCTGATGTTGTCGGACACGTCGAGGAGCAGGCCGATGTCCTCGGGGCGGCCGTACCCGTCGAGGATGCGCGCGAGGACGCGCTCCATCCAGGTCGTGCCCTCACGGCACGGCGTGCACTGGCCGCAGGACTCGTGGGAGAAGAACCGGACGAGCCGGTGGGCGGCGCCGACGACGTTCGTCGTCTCGTCCATCACGATCACGGCGCCCGAGCCGATCATGGACCCGTTCCTCGCGATGTCGTCGATCGTGACGGGGGTGTTGAGGTGCTCGCCCGGGACGAACCACGGGGCGGATGCGCCGCCGGGGATCCAGGCCTTGAGCTTGTTGTCGTCGCGGATGCCGCCGCCGACGTCGTAGATGAGGTCCTTCCACGACATGCCGGCGACGATCTCGTAGTCGCCGGGGTTCTTGACGTGCCCGGACAGCGACATGACCCGGGTGCCGGACGATGTCTCGGGCCCGATCGCGGCGTAGGCGGCGCCGCCGTTGGCGACGATCCACGGGACGTTCGAGATCGTCTCGACGTTGTTGACGATCGTCGGCTTCGCATAGAGGCCCTCGACGGCCGGGAACGGAGGCTTGATGCGGGGCTCGCCGCGCCGGCCCTCGAGGCTGGACAGCAGCGCCGTCTCCTCGCCGCAGATGTAGGCGCCGCCGCCAAGGTGGACGGTGACGTCGAGGTCGAATCCGGTGCCGAGGATGTCCCCGCCGAGGTACCCGGCTTCGTAGGCCTCCTCGACCGCCCGCTGCAGGCGCCGGGCCGGCTTCGGGTACTCGCCGCGGATGTAGACGAAGGCGTGGTGGACGTCGAGGGCGTACGCGGAGATGATGATCCCCTCGACGAGTTGGTGCGGGTCTCGCTCGAGGAGCATCCGGTCCTTGAACGTGCCCGGCTCGGACTCGTCGCCGTTCACGACGAGGTAGCGGGGCCGCGTGTCGGGCGGGAGGAAGCCCCACTTCACACCGGTTGGGAATGACGCGCCGCCCCGGCCCCGGATGTTCGAGGCTTTCACCTCGGCCGTGACGTCTTCCGGCTTCATCTTCTTGAGCGCCTTCTTCAGCGTTGCGTAACCGCCGGTGTCGAGGTAGCGGGCCATGGTGTGCGAATCGCTCGGGTGGGCAATCATGCGCTCGAGGAGGATCGACGTCGTCATGTCCGCTCCCCCTTCGCCGTGCCGTACGGGTCGAACGCCGGCAGCGGCGCGATCGCGCCCTGGTGCTCCTTCGGCCCCCAGTCGAACGACTGCTGGCCGCCGAAGAGGAGCTGCATCTCGTCGCCGAAGATGACGCTCGGCTCGGCGTCGCGCAGCCACTTGATGAGCTCGCGCGCCTTGTCCGGCTCGACGCCCTCGATGAGCTCCCAGTTGACGTTGACGGCCGGTGCGCCGCCGCACGCGCCGGCGCACTCGACGTGCTCGACGGTGATCTTGCCGTCCGGCGTCGTCTCACCGTCGAGGACCCCGGCCTCGTCCTCGATGGCGGCGAGAACCTCGTCGGCGCCGCGCAGATAGCACGAGATGGACGTGCAGACCGACACGACGTACTTCCCGACGGGCTCGCGCCGGTACATCGTGTAGAAGGAGGCGACCGACTGGACCTGTGCTGCGGTGAGCCCGGTCAGTTCGGCGACCTCGCGCATGGCGTCCTCGGTGACGTGCCCGTGCTCTTTCGCTGCGAGGTAGAGGAGCGGCATCACCGCCGAGCGCTTCTCGGGATACGTCTCGAGCAGCTCGTGCGCCTTCAACTGGCTGTCGTGGCTCCAGTGGCTGATCATCGGTCGACGTCTCCCAGCACGGGGTCGAGCGACGCGAGCGTCGCGATCACGTCGGCGACGAGGAGGTCGGTCATCATCACCGGCAGCGCCTGCACGGTCGCGAACGACGGCGTGCGGACGTGGAGGCGCCACGGCTTCGCGCCGCCCTTCGACACGAGGTGCATGCCGAGCTCGCCGCGGGGCGACTCGACGGCCTGGTACACCTCGCCGGCCGGCACCTTGAAGCCCTCGGTGAAGAGCTTGAAGTGGTGGATGAGCGCCTCCATCGACTCGTCGATGCGCTTGCGCGGCGGCGGCGTCACCTTGCGATCGTCGGTGCGGTAGTCGCCGGCGGGCATCGTCTCCACAACCTGCTCGACGATGCGCATCGACTGGCGGATCTCTTCCATGCGCACGAGGTACCGGTCGTACGTGTCGCCGTGCTTGCCGAGCGGGATGTCGAAGTCGTATTGCTCGATGCCGCTGTACGGGAAGGCTTTGCGGAGGTCGAAGTTGACACCGGCGGCACGGGCGATCGGGCCGGTGACGCCGTAGGCCTGGGCCTCTTCGGGGGTGATGACTCCGACGCCCTGGGTCCGGTCGATGAAGATCGGGTTGCCGTTGAGGAGGTCCACATAGTCGTCCAGGCCGGCCCGGACGATGTCGAGCGCGCCGTCGACGTCGTCCTCCCACCCCGGC
>Ga0316578_10000701_pt1 | contig 12083 bp, 7 predicted proteins | sample J0NA_2_FD_203076 | JGI IMG/M metagenome (GOLD analysis project Ga0316578, IMG submission 203076) | Rhizosphere microbial communities from salt marsh grasses in Alabama, United States - J0-2_160517rDrC | ecosystem: Host-associated > Plants > Roots > Rhizosphere | place: USA: Alabama | collected... | reverse complement strand
CCTGGTGACGCTTACTGTCTCCGGATGAAGAGGATCGAGGTCTCGACGGGGCCGGTGGGTTGGGCCTTCCTCAACGCCTTCTGGACCGTGGTTACGATGTCCCCTACGGGCTTCCCCTGGAGATGGGCCACAAGATCCGCTGCGCCACGGAAGATCCCCTGGGAGGCCTCCGAGAGTACGATTACCGAATCACCCACCCCCAGTTCCATTTGCTGGGTCCCGTAGAGGAATCCCTCCATCATCCCCAGCGGCGGGCCGTGGGTCGAGAACTCCTCGAAGATCCCCGTCCGCCGGATGATCCCACCCAGGCAGCGACCGGCGCCGGCCCACTCCACATGGTCTTCCCGGGGAAGGAGGACACCTGCCTCCACGTACTGTTCCATACCCTCCACTACCGCCGAGGCCAAACCCGAGTTCACTCTCGCCAGCAGGCCTTCCAGGTTCTCCTGGTCCTTTCCCAATTCCCGAAGAAGGCCCCGAGCGATGGCCAGATAGTGGGCCGGGGGAAGCTCCGTACCCAGAACACTCAACGTCAGCAAGGCGATTCGCCCGTCCTTGAGCTGGGCGAAATCCCAGATGGTCCCGCCGCTTCCATCGTCATCCAGGATGGTACCGGCGGCGATGTCGTATCCCTTGACCCGGGGAGCCTCCCTGGGGATCAAGCCCCTCTGGATGACGCGGCTGATCTCCTCAGGGGAGCGTCTCTGATCGTCGAGCTGCACGGCAAGCCCTCCCCAAGGTGGGTGGCGAAAGAGCCTTCAATCTACATACCCGTGACGGAGGGGTGAAGGAGAGAGAGCCCCCCCCGGGGGGGGAAGACGACCCCCGGGGAAGGAAGGAGCATCGGAGCATTGCCGCGCGTGGCGCGTCCCGCCCTTCTAACGCTGGCTCCCCCCATCTACCGCACTCGCCTCCACCACGGCCAGCGGGATGTCTCCAAAGCCCGAGCGCTGCGGGTTCTGACGCCCGTCGGTGGCCTCCCGCACCTTCCGCGACACGTAATCGAAGGCCTCCGTGAAGGTCACGATGCCGTTCCCGTTGCCGTCCCCCGCCCCGTCCAACCCCTCCAGCAGGAAATGGGTGAACACGCCATGCCCTCCCCAGCGGGCGTTTTCGAAGGAGAACTCGTTCGTGTCCGCCGCCGTCATGATGAGCCGGCGAGAAGGAGTGAAGAGCTGAGAAAAGCCCCCTGCGATGGGGTTCTCATCGGAGAGACCTTCCTGAGTGCCCGCGGCGTGGCAGGCGTCGGCGATGACGATCACCCGCTCCGCGTCGATCTGCCGCCGGAGGGCCGTCTTCACATCCCACATGGGGAATCCCGTAGCCGCCAGGGAATGCAGATCCGCATCGTACGGCAAGAGGTAGAGGTTGTCGGGGCGTGCCGGGTCCGGAGCTCCGTGCCCCGCATAATAGATGACCACGAGGTCGTTCCAGTCGGCCCTCTGGAGAAACACGAAGAGGGCTTCCCGCATCGCGGCCCCTGTCGCCTCCTGGTCCTGAAGGAAGAGCACGTGGTCTTCCTGGAACGGTCCTGCCGGGGAGCTGGTCAGGAACCGAAAGACCGCCTCCCCGTCGGACCCGGCGAACTCCAGGTCAGGGATGTCTTCGGACCGGTAGTCGCTGATTCCCACGATGACGGCCCACCGTTCATCGATCCGCGGGGCCGCCGCCATCTGGGAGACGGCCCCCGACGCCGCCTGGGCCACCACCCCCACCGTGTCCCGGTTCATGGGGAGGTTCGTCTCGGCCCAGAACCTTCGGGCGTCCTGCCCCTCCAGGCCCAGCTGCCGAGCCTCCTCCTCATCCAGGGGTTCCAGGTTCGCCGGCTTGCCCTCCACCGATACGCTCCGGACATCCCCGAGAACCACGCCCTCCAACCTCACGGGGTTGAAGACCGAGGATCCGGGCTCACCCCGGGTCACCACACCCAGGCCTCTGGTTCCCCCTTGCGCCGAAGGCCGCACGTCCGCCAGGAGGATGGCCAGGCCCGGGGCAGGCCCCGGGCGAGCCTGCGCCATCTGCGTCACCGCCGCCACGGATCCCGGGTCCGGGCGCCAGTACTCCCCGTCGGTCCAGGGCTGCTCCTCCCAGTTGTTCATGAGCTGGCCCACGAAGGAGGTGCCCGTGAGGATCTCGGACGTGGCCTGGCGCACCACCTTCGTGCGAGCCGCCTGTTCCGTGGCCTCGATGGCTCGCGCGTCACCCCGGGCGGTGGCGATGACCTGGCCGGCATCCAGACGAAGCGCCCTCAGGGCCACTTCGCTGGTGGCGGTCATCAAGGTCCCGTCTACCGGGTCGGGTCGCGCCCCCCAGTCCGCCCGGCCGATGATGAGGACCTGGGCTCCGAAGTCCCGTCCCAGGTCCGTGGCCGCCCCCTCGTCTCCCTGCAACGCCCTCCCCACCAACTCCCTCTGGGCGGCGGTATGGGCCAGGGCCGGATCGATGAGGGGGAAGCCCGCCTCCCGAAGGAAATCCGAGATGTCTCTGGTAGCGACCCCCCCCTCCCCCTCCTCGGCCACAAACACGAGAGTCCTGGGAAGGTCTGTCTCGAAGGCGATCTCCCCCGTTCGCTGCGCGCCGATCTTCTCCGGGCCAAAGAGGGCGACCATCAGCGTCAACCCCAGGCACGATCTACCCGTCCAGCTCGTCGCGGCGGTCATTGGGTGATCCCTCCTTCCAGGAGCCGATCCAGCGCCTTCCGGGCGTCCCGGTGCGCAGGGTAGATCTCCAGGGCTCTTCGGTATTGTTCGATGGCCCGCTCGGTCTCTCCCCGGTCCTCGAAGTCGACGCCACGGGAGAAGGCGATGGTGGCCTGCACCGGGATGGCCGCAACCTCCTCACGGGTCGACGGGGGCTCCAGATCCAGCTTCTCGCTGAACATGTCGGCCATCCGCACCACCATGGAAAGGAGCTCGCTCGTCTCGTCCGAGAGCTTCTCCACCTCCATGACCTCGCTGGTCTCCACGTTCACGATCCGCATGTCCATGCGGGTCGTCCCACCGATGCTGGTCACCTGTCCGTAGATGGTGTACTGCGCCCCCACCATCAGGCCGACCTCCAGAGCCGTGTCGTCTTCCACCCTTCCGGAGAGGGAGAGCCGCTGTTCCGTGAGGAGGTCCTGCAGGTGGTACCGTTCGATCACCCGGATTCCGTCCCGGTCCGAGAGCTCCGTCACGAGCATGGCCGAGACGGCCTTCCCCAGGGGAGCCGAGTTCGCCCCTTCCCCGATCATCAACCCCGTGAAATCGAGAACCGCCACGGTGGGGAGGTCCTGTGGAGCCTCCTGCCCCATCCCGGGCCCGCCACATGCCAGGAGGAGGAAGGCGGCGAACACGAGGACCCTGGGTGCGAGGTAGCGCAAGGGACTATCCTCCGTCTGGGGGAATGCGCCGAAGATATTTGCTGAGAAGAGGCCTGGAATGCGTGGGTTTCAGGGCCTCAGAAACCCTTTGCCCGCAATAAGGTGCATCACTAAATTTAAGAGCCCCCAAACAGGGAAGCGAGTGTTTTCCTCCCCCGCCGTGCCGCTGTCAGAGTGCACATTGCTCCCCACAGGAGCCTCGATTCATGATCCAACGTCGAATTTTGTCCCTGGTGATCCTGGGATCCGCCCTTGTGTCCGGATGCGCCAGGAGGATCCCTGAGACCGAGCCGGCGGACCTCCCCAGGCTCCAGGCCGCCGTCCAGGCGAACCCGTACGACCCCGAGCTTCTCACCTACCTGGGAATGGCCCAATACCGGGCCCGCCAGGTGAGGGAAGCGGAGGCGACGCTGGAGGTGGCGGTGGGGACGGGGCAGGCTCCTGGGGTGGCCTACCTCTACCTGGGTCTCTCACGGGAGGACGAGAGCGACTGGGCAGGTGCCCGTGCGGCCTATCTCTCGTACCTGGAAAGGGGGGAATACGGGCCTCTCAAACAGGAGATCGAGGGGAGACTGGCCTACATCATCCGGCAGGGGTTCCGGGCCCAGGCAGAGGACGTCGTGGCCCAGGAAGAAGAGCTGTCGGGACAGGCCCCCACACCGGGAAGCGTGGCGGTCTTGCCCTTTCAGCTCATTACGGAGGACGAGGAGCTGACGCCCCTCCAGGTGGCCCTGGCCGACATGATGACCACGGACCTGACACTGGCAGGGGGATTGACGGTCCTGGAGCGGGCCCAGGTGCAGAGTCTCGTAAGGGAGGCGGATCTCACCGACGCGGGGTTGACCTTGCCTGAGACCGGAGCCAGGGCCGGCCGTATGCTGAGAGCCGAACACGTGATTCAGGGATCGCTGGCGGCCCTGCCGGAAGACACCCTGCGTTTCGACACCGACGTCCTGAACACGGACCGTGCCGAATCGGCCGGAGAGTCCACGGCCCAGCAACCCCTGAACGACCTCTTCGACATGGAGAAGGAATCGGTCTTCAGGGTGCTGGACATCCTGGGCGTCGAAACCACTCCTGCCGAGAGGGAGGCCATCGGCCAGAACCGTGCGGCCAATCTTCTCGCCTTCCTCTCCTACGGCAGGGGCCTGATGGCGCTGGATGACGGGAACTTCGACGAAGCACAGCAGTTCTTCCAGCAATCCCTCCAGGCCGATCCTGGGTTCAACGCGGCCGAAGAGGCCCGACTCCAGACGGGAGCTCTCATTCAGGCCAGCGAAGTCTCGCCCTTCCAGCTGTCCTCCCGAACCGACCCCGAGCTCTCCGCGTCGTTGACCGGGGTCTCCAGTCTCGACCCCGGCGTCATGGGAGCGGGCCCACTGAGCGCAACGTCCTCCATACTGGAAGCGACCACCGAGGGTCTCGTGCCGAGCCCTGCCACCGCCATCGTCGACCTGGGGAGCACCACGACCGGAGTCGACGATCAGATGGGAGGCAGGAACCCCGTCCAGGAATCCCAGGGCCAGGAGGGAGTCACCCAGCCAGGAAGCGTGACCATCCGCATCACCATCCGGCTCCCGGGGGGGGGCGACTGACATGGAGAGCCCAAGGATGAAGGAACCGCGAAGGCTCCTGGTGGCATTTCTCTGCCCGATCCTGTCCCTCGCCGCACCTCTCGCCGTCCGGGCCCAGCTCTCCCCCCAGACCCTGGGCGCCGGTGTCCAGTTCCAGAGTTATTCCCTCAGCGAGGCCCTGGGCGCCGAGGTTGCCACTCTCACCCTCCTTCCCGTGGCCTATGCTCTGCCCGTCGGTGACCGGTTCGACCTGGAGCTCTACGGGGCATACGCCAACGGATCCGTGGAGAAGGGCGGATCCACCTTCACCCTGCAGGGTCCGGTGGACAGCCGGATTCGGGCCAGGTACCAGGTGTCCCAGTGGGCCATACTCACCGCGCTGGTGAACATTCCCACGGGAAACTCCACCCACGATGCAGGCGAGGCGGTGGTGGCCTCGGTTCTCTCCACCGACATCCTGGGCTTTCGGGAGGCCAACTGGGGCACCGGAGCCGCCGTCACCGCCGGGATCGCCACCGCGCACCAGGCTGGAGACTGGGGCTTTGGCGCCGGCGCCAGCTACCGGCTCTCCAACGGCTTCGAGCCCACGGAAGGGACCGACATCACCTATCAACCCGGTGACGAGATCAGGGTCCGCGTGGGATTGGACCGGAATGTGGGTGAGGGCGGGAAGTTCACGATGGGCTTCACCTTCCAGAATTTCTCGGAGGACCTGTACAACGAGAAGAACCTCTTCCAGGCGGGGAACCGCTTCCGGTTCGATATGTCCTATGCCCTTCGGGCTGGACGCTCCACCTGGGCCCTTTACGCCGTGGATGTGTGGCGGGAGGCCGGGGACGCCTTCCTGGATCTGGTGGACCCTCAGGGAGGCATCGTCGGAGACACCACTCTCGTGGTGGGGTCTCAGAATCTCCTGGTGTTGGGCATCAACGGATCCACCCCGCTGGGTTCCACCCTCCGCATCCGGCCCTCCGCCGAGCTGCGGTACCAGAGCCGGGAGGAAGAGCACGGAGAGGGATGGGTCATGGGAGCGGGAGCCGATATTCCGCTCCGCCTCTCGGGATCCGTCGACTTGTTCCCCCGTGGGAAGCTCCTGTTCGGGTCACTCAAGGCCATCTCGGGTGAATCGGAAAGTCTCTGGGGCCTGGAGCTGGGCTTCACCCTCAGGTGGCAGAATTGAGCAGGAGAGCGCTCACGAGGGAGCGCAAATAGGCGGATCGGCATGGGTCCGTTACTGTTTCTCGATTGCGCCCGGCTCTGTCGGGCGCTCTCTTTCATGGTTTCCTTTTCGAATTCCTTGAGACCTACTTGAAACCAGGGCGTCTCAAATGACTCGCAGGATCGCAATCAATACCGGGGGCGGAGACGCGCCCGGGCTCAACGCGGTGATTCGCGCCGTGGTCCTCTCCGCCATCAACGAGGGATGGGAAGTCTACGGGATCCGGGACGGTTTCGGGGGAATCCTCGACCCGGATGAGGACGAGGATGGGGTCGTGCGTCTGACACGGGAGTCCGTGAGCGGCATCACGCACATGGGTGGAACCATCCTGGGAACATCCAACCGTGGAAACCCGATCCAGTGGCCCCAGAAACAGGAGGACGGCTCCATCGTCGAGATCGACCGTTCCGACGAGATCCTGGAGGAGTTCAGCAGACGGGAGTTGGACTGCCTCATCGCCATCGGGGGCGACGGGTCGCTGAACATCGCCAAACACCTTCGGGGAAAGGGTCTGCCGGTCATCGGCATCCCGAAGACCATCGACAACGACCTGGGCTCCACGGTCATGACCTTCGGGTTCCTCACGGCCGTGGAGACGGCCACGGACGCCCTGGACAAGCTCCACTCCACAGCCGAGTCCCACAAACGGACCTTCGTGGTGGAGGTCATGGGCCGTCACGCCGGGTGGATCGCCCTCTTTGCGGGTGTAGCGGGAACCGCCGACGCCATCCTGATTCCGGAGATCCCGTATTCCATCGAGAAGGTGGCGGAGAAGATCCGGTCCCGGTATGTGGACGGGCCCGAGTTCGCCATTATGGTGGTTGCCGAGGGTGCCCGGCCCGTGGGCGGTGAAGCGAGCTTCGTGGAGAGGGCAACGCCGGGAAAGGAGGCCCGGTACGGAGGCGTCGCGGAAAAGATCGCCGGACAGATCGCCGAGATCACGGGGGTGGAGACCCGCTCTCTGGTGCTGGGGCACCTGCAGCGGGGTGGTCAACCCATCTCCTACGACAGGCTCCTGGCGCTGCGATTCGGGGCGGCCGCCATCGAGCTGGCCAAGCGTGGGGATTTCGGCGCCATGGTCTCCCTGGACCCACCGGACGTGAAAGCCGTTCCCCTGGGTGAAGCCCTCGCCCAGCCCAAGATGGTTCCCATCCACGGCGACGTGGTACGGACGGCCCGGGCCCTGGGGATCAGCTTCGGAGATTGACCGCCATGGATCCGGGTTGGCGCACGATGTCCAGGCGGGATCGGCCCCAGCCCTAGCGTGCGTTTTCCTCCCAGGCCCAGCCCCCTATCTTGCCCCTTCGCCCATCGGGCGGAGGGGCTTCTTCATTCAGCACAAACGGGAGTCGAGCATGTTCCGCTTTCGCCTCACCTTCCTGGCCATCTGCTTCTCCATCCTGGCTTGCGCCCTCCCGGATCCTTCCGGGGCCCAGACCGTTGCCACCCTGGAGCCGGAGACGGCTACCCGTTTCGAGTTCCCCCTCACCATCCGCTCCATCATGAGGGGGCCGGAGATCCTGGGACAGCCGCCCACGGGCGTCCAGTGGTCCGACGACTCCCGCTGGGTCTACTTCCGCTGGCTTCCCGGCGGGAGGGCGTGGAGTGACTCTCCCGAGCTCTACCGGGTGCCGTCGGCAGGCGGCGAGCCGGAGCGGGTGGAGGACGACGCAGCCCAGGACCTCGCCATCACCTTCGCCCGAGGCGTCCTCTCCCCCGACCGGCGGCTCCGCCTCTCTTCCATGGGGGGCGATCTGTACCTGGTGGAACGCGGCAACTTGCGGACGACTCGCCTCACGGAGACGGAGGATTCCGAGTCCGCCGTGGGATTCAGAACGGACGGGGATGCCATCTTCTTCCTTCGGGCGGGCAACCTGTATGAGATGACCCTGGACCGCGGGCTGATCCGCCAGCTGACCGACATCCAGGAGGGGTCCCCACCCCGTGAGGCAGAGGAGGCCACCGGCCAGAAGGGGTTCCTGGAGGACCAGCAGGAGAAGCTGTTCGAGTACATCCGGCTTCAGAAGGCGGAACAGGCGGAGAGGGAGGCCGAGAGAGAGAGGGCCCAGGAGGGGGAGCCGGAGCCCCTGTATATACCCAGAGGGGAGAGGGTGCAGGGTCTCGAGCCCAACGGGGACGCCACCTTCGTGGCGGTGTCGGCGGTTCGGCCCGCCGAGGGAGCCCAGCGAACCATCGTTCCCCGTTGGATCACCGAGTCAGGGTACACGGAAGACATCAACGGCCGCACCAAGGTGGGTGACGCCAACAGTTCTTCACGGATCGGGATCCTGGAAGTGGAGACAGGGAAGACCACCTGGCTGGATCTGTACCCACCGGACGATCTGGAGGAGGGAGAGGGTGGAGCGGGTCGGCAGGGGGGCTCAGGCGATCCGGATCTCTCCATGGCCAGCTTCATCGGGTGGAACGACGCCGGCACCCGCGGGCTCCTATTCAGCGTATCCTACGACAACAAGACTCGCTGGATCTTCAGCGTCGAAGCGACGACGGGTGAGATCACGCTCCTGGACACCCTCTTCGATGAAGCATGGGTGGCGGGCCCCTGCTCCTTCGGATGCGCCGGATGGCTCCCTGATTCCGACCAGATCTACTTCGCCAGCGAGGAAACGGGGTACGCCCACATCTACACCATCAATGCCGACGGGACCGGGAAGCGGGCTCTGACGTCGGGAGAGTGGGAGGTACTGAGCCTGGAGATGTCGGAGGACCGGAGCTTCTTCCTCCTGCACACCAACGAGGGCTCTCCCTTCAACGAGCACGTCTACACGATGCGGTTGGACGGCTCCCGAAAGACGGCGATCACCTCAGGCACGGGCAGCTTCGAAGCCACCCTGTCGCCGAACGGCCGCCGCATGGCGCTCGTGCACTCTAGGGCCAACCGGCCACCGGAGCTCTTCCTGGCCGAGTTCGACCCGGACCCGGAGATGGAACAGGTGACCGTCTCTCCCACGGCCGAATGGCTGACCTTCCCCTGGCTGGAACCGGAGATCGTTCACGTTCCCGCCGAGGACGGAACGCCGGTGCCGGCTCGGATCTACCGCCCGTCCGACCTGGGAGCCCAGGCGAACGGAGCCGCCGTCATCTTCGTCCACGGAGCCGGGTACCTGCACAACGTCCACAACTATTGGTCCTCCTACTCACGGGAGTACATGTTCAACCACTTCCTGGCTGCCAACGGCTACACGGTCCTCGACATCGACTATCGAGGATCCGCCGGGTACGGTCGGGACTGGCGAACGGCCATCTACCGCTGGATGGGCGGGAAGGACCTCTCCGATCAGGTGGACGGAGCCAGGTACCTGGTGCGGGAGGAGGGGGTGGACCCGAACCGGATCGGACTCTACGGGGGATCCTACGGGGGCTTCATCACCCTGATGGCCCTCTTTACGGCCCCCGAGACCTTCAAGTCCGGCGCTGCCCTCCGATCCGTCACCGACTGGGCGCACTACAACCATGGCTACACCAGCCGGATCCTGAACCTCCCCCAGGTCGACCTGGAGGCCTATGAGAAGTCTTCTCCCATCTACTTCGCGGAGAACTTCCGAGGGCACCTTCTCATGCTCCATGGCATGGTGGATACCAACGTCCACTTTTCCGACATCGTGCGCCTCACTCAGCGCCTCATCGAGCTGGGCAAGGAGAACTGGGAACTGGCCGTCTACCCGGTGGAGAACCACGGATTCGTCGAGCCCACATCCTGGACCGACGAGTACCGGCGGATATTCGAGCTCTTCGAGAGGACTCTCAGCGCTCCCGGGTGCACCGACGAAGGGGCGTTGTGCCCCGTGAGGGTAGGGGGGCAGTAGAAGCCGCTCCCTCAATCCCCCCGCAGGACCCGGGCCGGCTCCAGGGCCGCGGCGCGAATGGCCGGGCCCAGGGCCGCCGCGAAGCCGACTGCCAGGAAGACCCCGGCCACCCCGACAAATACCAGGGGTGACCTGGGGTCTCCTCCCAGGAGCGCCACGGAGATGAGGGGAGCCAACAGCCACCCGACTGTCAGCCCCACCGCCACGGCGGGCGCCAGCTGCCGCAGGGCCAGGGCGAAGATGGCCCGGGCCAGGGTGACGCCGTCGGCCCCCAGGGCGAGGCGGAGACCGAGCTCTCTGCGCCGGTGCCGGACCCGGAAGGCCAGGAGACCGTAGAGCCCCACAGCGGCCACCAGAAGGCCAGCGACTCCTCCCCCCAGGGCCATGGAGCCCATTGCCCTGGGCACTCGAACCAGGTAGGCGTAGGCATCCGCCAGGGTCCGAATAGAGGATACGGGAATCTTCGGATCCACCTGGGCCACCCTCCTCCGGACCTCCCCGGCGAGGGCCAGAGGCTCGCCACCCGTCCGGGCCATCACCATCACCTCGGACGAGGGAAGCTGGAGAAGGGAGACGTAGAGACGGTCCCTCCTGAGCCCGGATCCCCCTCCGAGATCCAGATCCCCCACCACACCCACCACGGTGATCCAATCGGCCCTTCCCGCCCCGACAAATCTCACCCGAGCCCCGAGGGGATCCTCACCGGGGAGAAAGCGCCGAACGAAGCTCTCACTCACCACAGCCACCCGTGGAGACCCGGGCCCATCCCCCTGCGTCAGGAGGCGCCCCAGCCTCGCCTCCAGGCCGAAGACACCGAAGAAGCCGGGGCTCACGGCATTCCACTGGACGGATTCCCCCTCTTCCCCTCCCTCTCCCGGGGCACCGCCGACCTCGACACGACTCCACCGTTCCATGTATCCCGGGGCTCCCAGGCCGATGCCCGCCGACTCCACCCCAGGGATGGAGCCCAGGGCGGTCTCCAACTCCCGGGCGACGGGTTCCTCCGGGATCGTGTCCACGGAGAGGGACGCCACCAGAACCTGCTGGCCGCGCACCCCCTCCCCTAATGAGCGCCCGCGAATCAGGGCGACCCCCGTCAGACCCGCCGCAACCAGCGCAGCACAGGAAAGCGCCAGCTGAATCGTGACGAAGGCCCGGCTCCACGGCCCCCCCCCGCCCATGGAGACCCCGGCGGACTCCTCCTTGAGAACCTCCTGGAGGTCCGTTCTCAGGACCCGCAGGGCGGGAAGGAGCCCCGCCACCAGCCCGCTCCCCAGCACCAGCCCGGCTGTGAACGCCAGAACCTTTCCATCCACTGCCATCCTCATCCAGAAATATCCGAAGTGCTCTGCCGCCAGAGATCTCTGGATCCCCCCCACCGCCAACCAGGCCAGAAAGGCACCGGCAACCCCTCCCAGAACGGCTACCACGAGAGATTCCAGGAGGAGTTGCAGGCCGATCTGGCCCCCTCCCGCGCCGATAGCGGACTGGACCGCCAGGTTCCTCACACGCTCCGTGGCTCTCACCAGGAGGAGATTTGCGACATTCGCACAGGCGATGAGCAGGAGCGCCAGGGCCACCAGGACCAGCCCGAGAAAGGCGATCCCCTCTCCTCGCTCCCCCCGCCCCCCGGTGAATCCCTCCACCCTGACCCGCCCCCCTGAATCCTCCGGGGGTCGAAGCGCGTCCCCCCGATTCCAAAGAGCCGAGAGCTCGGCCGTAGCAGATTCCAGGGACGCCCCCGGGGCCAACCTGCCCACCAGCTCCACCGGCACGGAGTCCCGGACTCCCCTCTCCAGGATGGTCCAGGCACCCTGGTTGAAGGGGAATCCAAAACCCGCCGGAAGGATCCCGCTGATGGCCCGGGGGATCTCATTGACCGTAACCACCCGCCCCAGCACCTCCGGGTCTCCGTCGAAGGCGCCCTGCCACAGCTCATGACCCAGGAGAATCGTCTCCCCGGCCTCCGTCGGCCCTGGGACCCTTCCCATGATGGGGGACACGCGAAGGAGGGGAAGAACCTCTGGGGTCAGGGCTGCGCCGGAGAAGCGGGTAGCCGCCCTGCCGGGCTCCACCATCGTTCCCTGGAAGGTCCGGAAGGCCCC
>Ga0316578_10000700_pt1 | contig 12096 bp, 9 predicted proteins | sample J0NA_2_FD_203076 | JGI IMG/M metagenome (GOLD analysis project Ga0316578, IMG submission 203076) | Rhizosphere microbial communities from salt marsh grasses in Alabama, United States - J0-2_160517rDrC | ecosystem: Host-associated > Plants > Roots > Rhizosphere | place: USA: Alabama | collected... | reverse complement strand
ACTGGCGTCGGCCGGTGCCCTCTCGGCGTTCCCGGCCGGGCAGGAGAGACAGGAGACCCGTTCTGTCTGAGCGGGTGCGCACGCCTGACGCGGCGACCCCGGCGACCCGGGGGCGGGTCGAGGTCGATGCGCTGACCTGGCGGCCCTACGGGCGCCGCGAGCCGGTGCTGCGCGACGTGTCGCTCTCGGTCGTCCCGGGCGAGCGGGTGCTGCTCGTCGGCGCCTCGGGGGCGGGTAAGTCCACGCTGTTGCGGGCCGTCGCGGGCCTGCTCGAGACGGCCGACGCGGGTGAGCTGTCCGGTCGGGTATCGGTCGACGGGGCCGAGCCGGGCTCTCGGCCCGGCACGGTCGGTCTCGTGCTCCAGGAGCCGGGGGCGGGCGTCGTGGCGGCCACCGTCGCGCGCGACGTCGCGTTCGGGCCGGAGAACGTCGCGATGCCCCGTTCGGTGATGCCCTCGGCCGTGGCGGGCGCCCTGGCGTCGGTGGGGCTCGGCGACCTGCCGCTCGACACCCCGACCACGGCGCTGTCGGGTGGTCAGACCCAGCGGTTGGCCCTCGCCGGGACCCTCGCCCTCGACCCGTCGGTCGTTCTCCTCGACGAGCCCACGGCGATGCTCGACCCGCCCTCCGCCGCCGAGGTGCGCGAGGCGGTGGCTCGCCTGGTCGACCGTGACCGACGCACCCTCGTCGTCGTCGAGCACGTCCTGGGCCCGTGGGTGGACCTCGTGGACCGGCTCGTGGTCCTCGGCGGCCGCGGCGGCGTCGTCGCCGACGGCCCCGTGCGCGAGGTGCTCGGCGCCGAGCGGGACCGGCTCCTCGACCTCGGCATCTGGGTCCCGGGCGCACCACCACCCGACCCGGTACCCGTCGACCCTGCCCTCGTCACCCCCCGTCCCGACCGGGGCGGGGTCGTCGCGGAGCCGTTCACGGTGGACCGTTCGACCCGCCTGCTCGACGGCTCCCGTCGCACCGTGCAGGCCGCCCGGCTCGCCGACCGGCTCGTGGCCGACGACGGGACCCTCACCGTGCTCGTCGGGCCGAGTGGCTCCGGCAAGTCGACGGTCCTCCACGCCCTCGCCGGGTTCGTCGAGCCCGGCCCCGGGGATGCCGTTCGCGTCGGTCCCGACGGAGTGGGGCCGGCCTCGCTCTCCGCGCCCGAGCTCGCCGCCGAGATCGCCTGGGTGCCGCAGTGGTCGAGCTCGACCATCGTCGCCGCCACCGTGCTCGACGAGGTGCTCGCGACCTCGCGCGCGCTGGGCCGCGCGGACGACGACACGACCGGCCGCGCTCGGGCGCTGCTCGCGGCCCTCGGGCTGGGCCACCTGGAACGCGCCGACCCGCGGGCTCTCTCCGGCGGCGAGCAACGACGCCTCGCCGTGGCCGCGGCGTTGGTCCACGGCCCACCCGTGCTGCTCGCCGACGAGCCGACCGTCGGCCAGGACCGACACACCTGGGCCGCGCTCGTCGGTCTCGTCGCCTCGTACCGGGCGGCTGGTGGCGCCGTCGTCGCGGCCACCCACGACCGCTCCGTCATCGCCCGGGCGACCACGACCCGAACCCTGACTGCCCCACCCCGACCGCCCGACGTGGTCGAGGCCCGGTCCCCACTCCTCACCCGGGCCGGTCCGCTGGCCCTGCTCACCGCCACCCTCCTCGCCGTTCCCGCCGGCGTCGTCTCGCCGCACTGGACGACCAGCCTCGCCGTGCTCGCGACCCAGCTCCTCCTCGCCGTCCTGGGGCTCCAGGCGCCGGGGGACGGCCCCGCACCGGTGGGTCGCGCGCGGCGCGTGGCGCTGCGGATGCTGCCGGGGCTGCTCGCGGCGCTGTCGGTCGGGTGGTCCACGTGGTGGCTCGCCGGGCACGACCTCGACGCCGCGGCCACCGTGGCGCTGCGCGTCCTCGTCATCGTGCTGCCGTCGGCGGTCCTCGTCCCGTGGGTCGACCCCGACGCCCTCGGTGACCATCTCGCCCAGCGGCTCCACCTCCCCGACCGTCCCGTCGTCGCGACCGCGGCGGCGCTGCAGCGGGTGCACACCTTCGGCGAGACCTGGGCCGAGATCGGCCGGGCACGCCGGGTCCGGGGGTTGGGCGTGTCGTGGCGACGCCCGGCCTCGGTCCTCGCTCACCTGGCGGCGTCGACGATGGGCCTGCTCGTGCGCACGTTGAGATCGGCGGCGGAGCTCGCCGTCGCGATGGACGCGCGCGGCTTCGCCACGGCGCAGGCGCGCACGTGGTGGGCCCCGGCTCCGTGGCGTACCGCCGACACCGTCCTCGTGGTGCTGGCCGGTCTGCCGCTCCTCGTCGCCGTGGTGGCGCGCTGACGTCTCCCCGGGTCAGTCCGAGCGGACCTGGGGACGCCACGCCATGAGCACGTCGTCGACCTCGACGCCGTCGAGGACGAACTCACCGTGCAGCACGCCCTCGACGACGAAGCCGCACGACTCGTACAGCCGCCGGGCGGCGTCGTTCGGTGCGAGCACCCGCAGCGTGACCTTGCGGGCGCCGCGCTCCACGGCGACCCGGCGTCCCTCCTCGACGAGCCGTCGGCCGACGCCCCTGCGCGAGGCGGCGGGATCGACGGCCAGTCCCTCCACGCTGAGGACGTGGGCATGGGCCGGGACGGGGATCGCCTGCCGCAGGGTCAGGTACCCCGCGACCCGTCCGTCGAGCACCGCGACGAGGACGTCCTCGGGACGGACCCGGTCGCCGAAGAACGGCGCGTCGGGCTCGTACGGGGCGGGAGAGGTGTCGCTCGTCCAGGTCGCGGTGTCGATCGCCGAGAGTGCCGGGCCGTCCTCCGCCGTGGCCACCCGGATCCCGATCACCGGCACACCCTCCCACGGGGGCGTCCGGCACCGGGGGCATACTTGACGATCGTGTCTGCCGACCCTGCGTCCCGGCCGGACACGACGGTCCGCATCCCGCGCGAGATCTGGGTGCTCATCGCCGCGGCCTTCGTCATCGCGCTCGGCTTCGGCCTCATCACACCCGTGCTGCCGCAGTTCGCCCAGAGCTTCGGTGTCGGCGCGTTCGCGAGCAGTCTCGTCGTCAGCGCGTTCGCGTTCTTCCGCCTCGTCTTCGCGCCGGCCGGGGGCCGCCTCATCGCCCGGCTCGGCGAGCGGCCGATCTACCTCACCGGACTCGTCATCGTCGCGGTGTCCACCGGGGCCACCGCGTTCGCCCAGTCGTACTGGCAGCTGCTCGTCTTCCGCAGCCTCGGCGGCATCGGGTCGACGATGTTCACGGTGTCGGCCGTGGCGCTGCTCGTCCGGCTGGCGCCCCCCTCCATCCGCGCCCGGGTGTCGTCGGTCTACGCCAGCGCCTTCCTCCTCGGCGGTATCGGGGGCCCCGTCGTCGGAGGCCTCCTCGGCAACCTCGGCCTCCAGGTGCCGTTCATCGTCTATGCCGTCGCGCTCCTCCTGGCCGCGACGATCGTGGGGGTGTTCCTCCGCGGCGCCTCGCTGCGTCCGGAGCCGGGCGCGCCGGTGCTGCCGACGATGACGGTCCGTGACGGGTGGCGGGACTCGGCCTACCGCGCGGCGGTGGGCTCGGCCTTCGCCAACGGGTGGGCCAACTTCGGGGTGCGCAACGCCATCCTCCCGCTGTTCGCCGCGGCGGTCATCGGGAAGCAGCCGTGGGTGGCGGGCATGGCGCTGGCCGTCTTCGCCGCCGGCAACGCCGCCGGGCTGGCCATCGCCGGGCGCCTGTCGGACCGGCTCGGTCGCAAGCCCTTCATCCTCGGCGGCCTCGTCGTCTCCGGTCTCGCCACGGCCGCCACCGGGTTCGCGACCGGCCTGGTCACCCTCGTCGTGCTCTCCGTGATCGCCGGTGTGGGTGCCGGGACGCTGAACCCGGCCCAGCAGGCGTCCCTCGCCGACGTCGTCGGGCGGGACCGCAACGGCGGGCCGGCCCTCGCCGCCTTCCAGATGGCCCAGGACACCGGGGCCATCCTCGGCCCGCTCGTCGCCGGGCTGCTCGTCGACCACGGGAGCTACGGTCTGGCGTTCGGGGTCACCGGTGCGATCACGCTCGCCGCCGCGCTTCCCTGGCTGCGCGCCCGGGAGACCCACGACGTCCGCTCGCCCGCACCCTGACCGCCCCACGAACGCGGGTGAAGACCCTCGTCATGGGCGGTGGTCATGGCGGGGTCGTCACCCACGGTGTGCGGCGGTGGCGCCCGCCGATCACCAGCTGGTCTCGACGCACGTGCGCGAGCCGCGCGGCTCCACCTGGAGCGTGGCGTGCTCGATGCTCCACCGGTCGCGCAGCACCGCACTCGCCTCGTCGAGCACCCGGCCCGGGTCCGCGCCGTCCCGGCACACGAGGTGGGCCGTGGCGACGTGCATCCCGGAGGTCAGGGTCCACAGGTGGAGGTCGTGGACGTCGACGACGTCGGTGACGGCGCGGAGCCCCGCCTCGGCCTCCTCGGGCCGGATGCCCGCGGGGGCGTGCTGTGCCAGCACCGCCACGACCTCACGCCCGAGCAGGACCGCGCGGACGGCGACGAACAGCGCGATGGCGAGAGCGACGACCGTGTCCCAGACCGGCGCCCCTGTCGCGCTGACGAGCACGGCCGCCACGATGACCCCCACGCTGCCCAGGGTGTCCGCGACCACCTCGAGGTAGGCCCCCTTGACGTTGAGGCTCTCGGAGGCGCCGCCTCGCAGGAGCAGCAGGGCGACGAGGTTGACGACCAGGCCCAGGGCGCCGACGACGAGCATCGTCCCGCTCGCCACCTCGGGGTCCTGCCCGAGCCGGCGGAAGGCCTCGACGACGATGAAGACGGAGACCCCGACCATGAGGAGCACCGCGATGCCGGAGGCGAAGACCTCGGCCCGGTAGGAGCCGAAGGTGCGCCGCCCGGTGGTGTCGGGTCGCACCGCGATCCGGGTGGCGAGGAGGGCGGCTCCCAGGGCCACGACATCGGCCGCCATGTGGCCGGCGTCGCTGACGAGCGCGAGGGAGTCGGCGAGGAGACCGGAGACGAGCTCGACGACGAAGAAGAGCGCGACGAGGACGAACGCGATGCGCAACCGCCAGCGGTGGGCGGCGCCGGCATGCCCCGCGGCAGGGGTGCCGTGCCCGTGGCCTGAGACCATCGGCAACCTCCCGCGGGTCGTGGCGAAGGGTGGCGTCGTTCCGCACCCGACGCTACCCCGCGGCGTGGGCGGACGTCGGGACGGGGCGTGGGCTTCGGGATACTGCACTGCGTGGAGGGACTCCGACGCGCCGACCAGAGGGTGCTCGACGCCATCGACGAGGGGGAGCTCGTCGATCACCTCGCGGCCCTGGTGCGCGTCCCCAGCGTCACCGGGTCGGCGGCCGAGGCCGACGCCCTCCGGCTGCTCGCGGGCTGGTACGCCGAGGCCGGGCTGGAGGTGGACCTGTGGCGCGACCACCTCCAGGGCCTCCGGGCCGCGGAGGGCTTCCCGGGGTCGGAGGCCCCGCGCGAGGAGTCCTGGGGGCTCGTGGGGACGACACCGGGGACCGGTGAGCCGGCGCTCGTCCTCTCGGGCCACGTCGACGTCGTCCCGCCGGGAGACCCGGCGACGTGGGCCGGCGGGGACCCCTTTTCGGCCCGGGTCGAGGGCGGCCGGATGCACGGCCGGGGCACCTGCGACATGAAGGCCGGCGTGGTCGCCTCGCTCGCGGTGGCGCGGGCCCTGCGGCGCAGCGGGGTCCCGCTCGGCGGACGGCTCGCGCTGCACGCGGTGGTAGGGGAGGAGGACGGCGGCATCGGCGCCTTCGCGACGCTCCGCCGCGGCCACCGCGGGGCCGCGTGCGTGATCACCGAGCCGACGGCTGGACGGTGCGTGACGGCGAACGCTGGAGCGCTCACCTTCCGGCTGGAGGTCGCCGGCCGGGCCGCCCACGGCAGTACCCGCACCGAGGGGGTCTCCGCCATCGAGGCCTTCCTGCCGCTGCACGAGGCGCTCCGGGACCTGGAGTCGGACCGCAACGTCGACCCTCCGGCCGCCTTCGGGGACGATGCGCTGCCCTACGGCATCTCCGTCGGCACCGTGCAGGCGGGGGAGTGGGCGAGCACCGTGCCCGACCGGCTCGTCGCGGAGGGCCGGCTGGGGGTCCGGCTCGACGAGGAGCCGGACGCCGCCCGGGCCGCGCTCGTCGAGGCGCTCGCGGCCGCGGCGCAGGCAGACCCCTGGCTGCGGGACCACCCGCCGGTCGTCACCTGGCCGGGAGGCCAGTTCGCCTCCGGTCGGCTGCCCGAGGGCCACCCGCTCGCGGAGGAGGTCGCCGCGGCGGCGGAGGTCGCCGGGACCCCACCGCCGCCGACGGCCGCCGCTCCGTACGGCTCCGACCTGCGGCTCTACGCCGCGGCCGGGGTGCCCACGCTGCAGTACGGGCCCGGCGACGTGCGCCTGGCCCACTCGAGCCAGGAGTCGGTGGCCCTCGACGAGGTCGTCGAGGTGACCCGCACCCTGGCGGTGCTCGCGGCCCGCCGGCTCGACGCCGGCTGACCCCGCTTTCCCGCCGCATCCAGCAACCCCTGGGGGCGCAACGGAACCCTTCCCGTACGACGGACGGGCTTTCCTGATGCTCCCTCGCGGCGCCGTCGCGACCGGCGCCCGGTGCGGGATGGGAGAGTGGGCGTCATGAGCGCGCCTGACGTGAGCATCGACGGGCTCCCCGAGCCGCTCCGCGCGCGAGCACCCGAGGCGGAGGACGCTCCCGACGTCGCGGCTCTGCTCGAGGCCCACCAGCAGGCCGCCAAGGGCAGCTCGTCGGTCGACCTCGAGACGGTGCTGGGCCAGCTCGTCGGCATCGGCTCGTGGACGCGGCGGCAGGTGCTCGTCCGCGACCCCTCCGGCCGGCTGCTCGCGTGGTTGTCCGTGCACGACCGCGCCGCCGGGCGCACCCTCGTCGAGGTGACCGTGGCTCCCGACCTGCCCGACGAGGAGGCGGGTGGCATCGCCCTGGCCCTGTTCGGGGCGGCCGAGCGGCATGCCCACGACATCGCCGCGATGAGGGCGCTGCCCGCGACGCTGCTCGACTCCGGTGCCTACGCCGACGACCCGCGCCAGCAGCGATGGCTCGCCCGCGCCGGGTACCGGCACTCCCGCACCTGGCTGCAGATGACCCGACCGGTGCGTCCCGAGGAGGCGAGCGGACTGCCGGGCCCGCGAGAGGGCGTGACCGTCCGCCAGGTCGACCGGCACGACGACGGCCTGCCCGTGGCCCAGGACCTGCAGGCCGTCCACCGCGTGCTCGAGGAGTCCTTCCAGGACCACTTCAGCTCGTACCGGGAGAGCTTCCCGGAGTTCGTCATGCGGCTGCGCGAGGACCCGGGTCACAGCTGGGACCACTGGTGGCTCGCGTCCGTGGAGACCGAGGACGGTCCACTGCCCGCGGGCGCCGTGGTCTCCTCGGTCCTCGGTCCCGACCGCGACGGCGTCGAGGGGAGCTACGTCGAGTACATCGGCGTCCACCGGCGGGCGAGAGGGAGGGGCGTCGCGAAGGCGTTGCTGCACACGGTGATCGCCGACACTGCGCAACGGGGCCGGAACCGGGTGGGACTCGAGGTCGACGCCGACAGCCCCACTGGGGCCGACGGTCTCTACACCGCGATGGGCTGGGTGACCGACTACCGCACCCAGTCGTGGCACCGGGACCTCGAGGTGCCGAAGGAGCGGCGCTCGGCGACCTGACTCAGCCGTTGTCGACGTCGACGACGAGTCGCATCGGGTCCTGGAGCACCTCGACGTGGAAGGGGCGCTCCCCGCCGTCGATGCCCACGAAGGTCTGGCCGTACCCCTCGAAACCGCCCCAGATGCCCTCGACCTGGGCGAAGACCGTGCCGGCGGTGTCCGGCGTGGTCATCGTCGGCGTCGAGGTGCCGGAGGGGACGTCGACCGTCGTGATCGACACCTCGAGGTAGGCGTCGCCCGCGACCTGCACCGGGTCGCCGCTGCCCTGCGCGACCGGTGAGTCGGTGTACTGCACCTGGTAGCTCGGCTCACCCGAGCCGCTGAACTCGAAGACGACGCGGTCGTAGCCCTCCTGACTGCCCACCCGCACCGCCGTCCCGTAGCCGATGCTGTCCCCTGGCTCCGGGAAGCCGCCCCCGGTGACCGGGTCGGTCGAGAAGTCGCCGGACGCGCCGGTCTCCGACGGCGACGTCGGCGCCGATGTCGTGGCCGTGGTCTCGCTCGACGTGCTCGTCGACGGACTCGGTGTGGGGGAGGCACTGGGTTCTGCGTCCGGCTCGTCCGAGCCCAGGCTGACCCAGAGGACCGCGCCGACCGCGACCAGGGCGATGACGACGATCGCCCAGATCCACCCCCCCGAGCGGTCGCGGCTGTCCGGGTAGTCCTCGGGGTCCGGATCGTACTGCCCGGTCGGCTGAGTCATCGATGTACCTCCTGGGTCCATCGTGCCGAGCCACCACCCCTTGCCTCCAGCCGCCACGCAGGAGATCTCGTTGCGACCGCGCCGTGCGAGTGGCTCACCCGGGGGGCGTCCCTGGTTCGACACTCCGATGGGAACGGTGCGCGAGCGACGCGCACCCCTCCATACTCGCGTCGTGGACCTCGGCTTACGCAAGCTCATCCTCCCGACCGAGCAGAGGCGCAGTCTCGAGGAGCTGACCTCGGATCTCGACCTTCGGCACGGCGACCGCAAGGCCAAGCAGACGGCGTACTGGACCATGCTCGTGCTCTCCGGGGTGATCGCCACCGCCGGCGTGCTCAACGACTCCACGGCCACGGTCATCGGCGCCATGATCATCGCTCCGCTGTCGACCCCGATCATGGGGATCGCCCTCGGCATCGTGAAGCGGGAGCGGCTCCGTGCCGGCCGGTTCGTCATCGCCGGCGCCGCCGTCGTCATCGTCATCGGCTACGGCTTCGCGCTCGTCGTCCCCGGGTCGATCGACCTCGGCGGCAACCCGCAGATCACCGGCCGCACGTCACCGGGACTGCTCGACCTCGCCGCCGCCGTGGCGACCGGGCTCGCGGGTGCCGTGGGCCTGTCCCGGCGCGACGTGGCGGCCGTCCTGCCGGGCGTCGCCATCGCCATCTCACTGGTCCCGCCCCTCGCCGTTGTCGGGGTCTGCCTCGGGGAGGGTGACGCGTCCAAAGCGCTCGGGGCGCTGCTGCTCTTCGTGAGCAACCTGGTGGCTCTCGTCCTCGCGGGGACCATCCTCTTCGCGGCGCTCGGGTACTCGCACGCCGTCGGCGAAGAGCCCCGGATCGGGGCCGGCTTCGCCGGCTACCTCAAGCTGTTCGGGCTGTTCGCCCTGGTCGGACTGCCCCTGGCGGTCAACACTGTGGGCGTCTACGCGGTCCACGTCTTCAGCCAACGCATCGAGCACGCGGGGCGGGTCTGGGTCGCCCCTATCCCCGGAGCCGAAGTCGTGAGTGTCGACACCTCATCCGAGGCGTTCATCCTCACCGTGCGCACACCGCAGGATCCTCCCCCCGTGAGCGAGCTGATGGACAGTCTCGCGGGTGAGGTCCCATCGTTCTTCGCCATCAACATCGAGACCACGACCGGCCGGTACATCGACGCCGGCACCATTCCCGAGGCCCCCGCCTCCGGTTGACGTGACCCGTCGACCGGTCACCAGGTTGCGCTCGTAGACTTCGCCTTCCGGGAGAGTCAGCGAGGTGTGGTGCGGATGAGCGCTGGGACGAGGAGTGCGCGGGTGGGCGCGGCGATCGCGATCACCCTCGTGCTGGGCGCCTGCAGCTCCGGGAGAGCCGACCCGGCGCCGTCCTCGAGCAGCACTCCACCTCCGCCCCCGCCGTCACCGGCGTCGACCGCGGCACCGTCGGAGCTGGAGATTCCCGCGATCGACGTCTCGGTCGCCCTGCATCCCGAAGGTCTCCGGGGCGGCGTCGTCAACCCGGAGCCAGGGACCGTGATGTGGGTGGACGGCTACGACCGCGTCGCGCCGGGAGAGGTCGGGACGGCCGTGCTGGCCGGACACGTGGCAGACGGTGACACCCCGGATGTCTTCGCCGACCTCGCGGAGGTCGTCGTGGGGGACACGTTCGCGATCAGGGACACCGACGGCGCGACGACCTCCTTCGACGTCATCGACGTCTTCACCGTCGACAAGGACAGCCTGACCACCGACCCGGTGGTCTGGGGCGACAACGAGACCCAGGAGCGGGTCGTCCTGGTGACGTGCGACGACGTCCTGGGGCGGCGCGGTGACGGGCACCGGGTCGCGAACCTCGTCGTCGTGGGGGAGACGCGATGACCCGTCCGGACCACCAGCCGCTGGTCGCCACGCGCCGTGCGCTCCACGGGGTGGCCGAGCTGGTCATCGCGGGACCCCAGTACGCCTCCTCGGGCACCATCAGGCTGCGCGTCGTCCCCGGGGGCTTCGCCGGCACGACGTCCGGCCTCGGGGTCGACGGCGGTGAGCTGGTGTGGGAGGGAGGCCGGACGCCGCTGGGTGGCACGTGCCGCCGGATGGCGGAGGCCGCAGGTGTCGAGGCGTCCGTCCCCGCCGTCTACGGTGCCGGCTCCGGCGTCGACCCCGACGAGGTGCTGACCTTCGACGCCGAGGCCCTGATGATCGTCAGTGGCTGTTTCGAGCGGGGTGACTCCGCGCTGCGGACCTTCGCGCCGGACGCCGAGCCCGTGCTCTGGCCTGAACACTTCGACGTCGGCCGCTCGCTCGGCGAGGTGAACTACGGGGTCTCGGCCGGGGACGACGGGCACGAGGCGCCCTACGCCTACGTCGCGCCGTGGGAACCGCGCGAGGGCGACTTCTGGAACGCGCCCTTCGGCGCGGTCCGGGCCGCGGACACGCTGCCGGACGCCGCCGCGATCGTCGCCTTCTTCGAGGACGGCAGGCGAGCTGCCGGCCGGTAGGCGGGTCGGGAGGACCTGGGAACAGATCCTCCCGACGCAGAGTTGAGTCAGGTGAACGCAAGTTCGGCGTCCTGGGAGTTGCATCCGCGACCCGGTCCGTCTAACTTGAGCGAGAAGCACTCAACTCAGCGTCTAACAAGGAGACCCCACCCATGGCACGTGCAGTCGGCATCGACCTCGGCACGACGAACAGCGCCGTCGCCGTCCTCGAGGGCGGCGAGCCCTCGATCATCGCGAACGCCGAGGGCGGTCGCACCACCCCGTCCGTCGTCGCCTTCTCCAAGGGGGGCGAGGTCCTCGTCGGTGAGATCGCCAAGCGTCAGGCCGTGACCAACGCCGACCGCACGATCCGCTCCGTGAAGCGACACATGGGCACCGACTGGACCTCTCCGGACATCGACGGCAAGACGTACACCGCGCAGGAGATCAGCGCCCGCATCCTCCAGAAGCTCAAGCGGGACGCCGAGGCGTACCTCGGCGAGGACATCACCGACGCGGTCATCACCGTCCCCGCCTACTTCGACGACCACGAGCGGCAGGCCACCAAGGAGGCCGGCGAGATCGCGGGCCTCAACGTCCTGCGCATCGTCAACGAGCCCACCGCGGCGGCGCTGGCGTACGGGCTCGACAAGGGCAAGGAGGACGAGCTGATCCTCGTCTTCGACCTCGGTGGCGGGACCTTCGACGTCTCGCTCCTCGAGGTGGGCAAGGACCCCGAGGACAACTTCTCCACCATCCAGGTCAAGGCGACCAGCGGCGACAACCAGCTCGGTGGTGACGACTGGGACGACAAGATCGTCCAGCACCTGCTGACCACGGTGAAGAACTCCTCCGGCGTGGACCTGGCCAAGGACAAGATCGCGATGCAGCGCCTTCGTGACGCCGCCGAGCAGGCCAAGAAGGAGCTGTCGAGCGCCACGTCGACGAACATCTCCCTCCAGTACCTCTCCATGTCGGAGAACGGCCCGATCCACCTCGACGAGAACCTCACCCGCGCCCAGTTCGAGAAGATGACCAAGGACCTGCTCGACCGCACCAAGCAGCCCTTCCACAACGTCATCAAGGACGCCGGGATCTCGCTGTCCGACATCGACCACGTCGTCCTGGTCGGCGGCTCCACCCGGATGCCGGCCGTCACGGACCTGGTCAAGGAGCTCACCGGTGGCAAGGAGCCGAACAAGGGTGTGAACCCGGACGAGGTCGTCGCCCTCGGCGCCTCCCTCCAGGCCGGCGTGCTCAAGGGGGAGCGCA
>Ga0316578_10000699_pt1 | contig 12108 bp, 14 predicted proteins | sample J0NA_2_FD_203076 | JGI IMG/M metagenome (GOLD analysis project Ga0316578, IMG submission 203076) | Rhizosphere microbial communities from salt marsh grasses in Alabama, United States - J0-2_160517rDrC | ecosystem: Host-associated > Plants > Roots > Rhizosphere | place: USA: Alabama | collected... | reverse complement strand
TGCCGCCAGTGGGTCTCGATGTCGAAATCCTGCGGCATGGGAATCGCCTGGAACCAGAACAGCAGCGACTCGACATCGAGGAACCAGTAGCGCACGTCGTACTCGGCGGCGCACACCACGCGACAGCCGAGCCGCCGGAAGGCCCCGGCCAGCGCGTCCAGATCCTGGAACATGTCGGGCGCGTTGTACTCGCCCCCCACCCCGCAGCCAAACAGCGCGCAGATGTTTTGCGCGTTGCGCGCGCCCACCTGCTGGGTGACGAAATAACCGCCGGGCCGCAGCACGCGGAACGTCTCCCCCGCGTCCACCGTACAGTGCCGGTCCAGCACGACGTCGAACGCGCCATCCGGAAACCGCAGCGCCTCGCCGCGCATCACCTCGAAGGAAACCTTTTCCGTTTGCGCCGCCGCCTTGTTCTTGCGTGCCGTCGCGATCATCTCCGCGCTGGCATCGACGCCCACGGCCGAGTCGAAGCAGGCAGCCAGCGAAAGCAGCTTTTCCCCGCCGCCGGTGCCCACGTCGAGCACGCGGTCGGCGGGCCGCAGGTAGTGCCGCACCACGTCCAGGTAATCCCAAGGCACGGGTTCGCGCGCATCGCGCACCCGTGTAAAGTCCCACCCCTCCCGCTCGCCGACGGAAGCGGCGATGCGTCTCAGTTCGTCGAGTTCCATATGCCGATGTCTCCTCGTTCCCCCCACACATCTTTAGCCACGAATTACACTGCTTCACCTATACTCTCGAGTATCGCTTCAGACACTCGAAGAGCAATGTCCTCGATATTTTCGATGACTCGAGCAGTTTCATAATCCGCTGGAGCACCTAAATATCCTCCAGGCGAAAGTCGTTCCGTTTGCCCCCCAAGTAGCCAATCCCAGATTTTGTCATCTCCCAATCTAACCGGGGGTAATGTTTTTGCTTGTTGGGCATCCGTTAGCTGGGGATAGAAATGATGCATTGTGGCTGTTTCAACATCTCCACCGTGAACATCCGGATATTCTGACGTGCTTACACTTATCGTTTGCGGCTTTATTGGGCATATATACGGCTCACTGCCATCAAGTTCATAGTGATGCATAACGCTCTGAGAAAAAGTATAAGCCGCATTGATGTTCAGCTTTTCGGATGCTTCTTTGAATGCCTCGATCAATGCAATGTTTTGCTCGATGTCTCCATGTGCATTGACCCCATATACGCTCTTGAACCCAAACTCGGCCAACGAAGCCATGATATCAAACAGCAATGCTTTTGCCGTTTCCATCCTCACTCGGAAAGAACCGATAAAGCTACCCGTTGACTGGCAAATGCCCCAGTAAAAAGGCGGGGCAAGAACAACGTCTAGACCTTTCTCTTCGAGCCTTTGCTTGATAAAGACACTTTTAATGTGAGCGATATAGATATCCGTACCTAAACACAGATGCGGGCCATGCTCTTCGATCACGCCCAAAGGCAGCAAAACCAGTGCATTCTTGTCGACATAGTCTTGTATGTCAGTCCAACTCATATTCACCATCGTGTCTTGAAACATTCCGTCTATCATTCCATTTATCTCCTAAATCTATATTCACAAAGAGGCTTCTGGGCCAAATTCCAGGATATTTCCTGGTCGTGGTTTCCGTGTTCGTTTCCCGTCGTATTTGCCCCAGTGCACCGCTTCTTCGATATACTTGGTTCTTGATTGCTTCTCTTCATCGGGATATCCAACATATAGCATCCCGACCGCTTCTATGCCTTCTGGGATCGCCAATTGCTCCTTGACTTTTCGCCGATCAAATCCACCGATGCATACCGTCCCTAAACCAATGGCGGTTGCGGCTATCATGATGTTTTCCATCGCACACGCACAATCCACGACCCCATAGTCTTTCCAGGGGATAAACTCGTTATTCCCACAGATGACAATGATTACTGTTGGATCATACTTTGCATACTGGTCTATACCGTCCTGTAGCGCTCGTATGCTTTTTTCATCTTCGATGATGATGAAATCCCAAGGTTGGATATTGCAAGCCGACGGGGCTGCCATTGCTGCCTTCAACAGCGTTTCAAGCTTATTTCTTTCAACGGGTTTGCCCTGAATAAACTTGCGGATGCTTCTTCTTGCATAGATTGCATTGAGAATAAGCTCTTCTGAAGACTTCATTGACTGCATCTCCTTTTATCTATTTGTGTGGGCAGTGGCATGCGTGCCTAACTCCCCCATTTCACGTAGGTGGTCAGCAAGGTCTGATATTGTCTTAGCGAGCCCTTCATCCATTCCTCCAAGAGTAACCATATAGCGAAGATTCGCCCCAGACCAACGAGCTAAACTCACCACGGAAACACCGAGTACACAGAGGTTTTGCTTTTTCTGCGTTCTCTGTGTCTCAGTGGTGAAATCCTGCTCTTTGTCCAAAAGGATTTCATTCGAATGTGTTGTAGAAAACCACTTCGTCCAGGCTCTTTTTCCCGGTAGGCTTTCGCGTCTTTTCGGGATAACCAAAAACCAGTATCTCCGACGGGATTGTTCCCTCGGGCAGATTGAGCAGATCAGCCACCCGCCACACCTCAAAGCGCGAGACCCAACATGAACCGACGCCGTGTTCCAGTGCGGCCAGGGCCATGTGCGCACCCGCGATCTTGGTCTGGTGCTCCTCCTGATTCAAAGCCGAGTAAAGCTCCTTGTCCATCTGCGTGATGATGTCGGCATACTCGGGATAGCGATGGATCTGAATATCCCGCCCGCCCCGTTCGTCCCCCACGATAGTTGCGCACAGGATGATCAGCAGCGGCGCTTTGGCAATCCACGCCTGCCGGTGAGCGACCTCCGCGATCTGGCCTATCAAAGCCGGATCGGCGATCACGCCAAAGAGCCACGGCTGCTCGTTGCCTCCCGAGGGCGAAAGCCTACCCGCCTCTAGTATCTCTTGCAGCACATCGTCGGAGATGGGCTTGTTCCGAAACTTGCGCACACTGACCCGTTTTCTCAGCAGATCGATAATCATGCACTCACTCCCGAGAGGAATCAAGGATGAACGCGCGCCCTCTATCCCCACATTCATCCACCACGCCATCCACGGTTTCAAAGCGCCCGCCCGTATACGCTTGGACAACGACTTCCCAGAAACGGTAGGATGGCACATTGGCCTCGTGCTGAAAGACTTCCCACTTGCCTGAAAACATGTCGAACACCATCGCCGCGACTTGCTTTCCGATCCCCCGGCGTCTGTACTTGCGCATCACAAAGAACTCGCTCACGCTCCAACTATGGGCCTCCTGCAACACGGAGCAATAGTCACTCACAAGCACAAATCCTGCCAGCTTTCCATCCACACGGATGAAGAACGGATGTCTGTTTGGCTCGGTCCAGTAATAGTCCAGGTAGTCATAGCCGAAATAGCCGTGATCATTCACATCCGCTTGATCATACTCGCTAAAATCGTACGCATACAGTTCCACCAACTGCCGCAGGACCGACCGCTGTTCCTTTTCCACTCGAACCAGCTCTATGTTCAATGCTCTCCTCCCGGAAACCGCCAAGTCGGCAAGGTCGTAGCTTCTCAATAAAACAGATTCAATCAATCGGCCACACGCACGAAGGCCGCTTGGGGAACAACCTGTCCATCACGGAGCGTACCTCGCTGTTATCCGTCCAGCAGTCACGGAAGATGTGCCACAATTCGTCACAATTGCGGTAGCCAAACAGCAGGTGCAGGAACGTCAGACCCGGAAATGCGACATTGCCCCAGTCGCTCGGCTCGGGAGACCAGTCTGCGATCTCGGTCAGCCGCCCCTGCTCCAGTTTCAGCAGCAGACCGGAGCGATAGAAGCTGACCTTGATCTCGCCACTGTACCCCTCCACATCGGAGGCCGCGAGCCGCCGCTCCAACACAGGCGCGACGTGGCGCAGGAAGTCCACCACATCCGCGACCCGGATGTACCAGGCATACGGGGCGCGGACCTCTGGCAGACGGCTGGCAAAAGCGGTATAAACCGGATGCTCCTCACCTAAGCCAAAGCCAAACGCCTGGCACTCTTTTTCATCACGGGCAGCGTACGCCTCGCCTGTGGTCCACAGGTAGCGGATGACGCTCGGCGTCACAGCCAACCACGAGGTGCCTGGCTTCAATTCAACCATCGAGAGCCACATCTGCTTGTCCCATAACCAGTCGGAGTGAGTGAGGAACCCCACTGAATCCCCTGTATCGCTCTCGATCACGCGCAGCAGTCGCCTGCTGTCACTCGACGCACTGCGCCCGTTCAGTTCGTAGCACCAGCGGGCCTCGTCGCGCGGGCAATGTACCGGCTGCCGGTCGGCGATGCTCTCGTACAGCTCGGCGATGAATCCCAGATCGTCCTCCGTCGCCGGGCGCACGCGATAAGGCTCGCTCTCATCCTCCTTCAGCTCGGGCACATGCGACTTGTGACCGATTCGCCCGCCGCCCAACGTCATAGTCATCTCGTAGCCGAACTGGCGATAATAGTTCGGGATGCCGGTGATGGCCTGCACCACCTCGCCGCGCTCGGCGCTCAAACGATGGATCGCCTCGAACTGGGCACGGACCAGGCCTCTGCGTCGATAGTCCGGGTGAGTGCCCACCAACTCCGGCCGCCCGACCTTGAACGGGATCCCCTCGTACGCCCAGGTCTGCGAGATCAGGTTTAGCGACGAGACAACAGCCCCCGTGCGCGTATCTTCCACCAGCGTAAAGTCCTCGGGGCGAAAGGTGGGATGCGCTCCCGACATCAGATCCTGCACCCAGGCCCGGACGCGCGGATTCGGCTCCTCCATCCCACGATCGCGGTGGATCTGCGCGTTAAAGTCGGCCAGGGCATCCACGTCTGCTGGCGTAGCTCGGCGGAGGATCAGGCCGTCCCCCAGGTCGCGGGGAAAGGCCTCCACCTGCGAATTTTGGTTATTGTTTTTCTTCATCGTATACTGCCTCCCATAGATATGAAAATCATCTTGTCTGTTTTTCAAAAAAGATCGTCTTCGATTCCGCGCGATAGCCCACCGACTGGGCCGCACGCTGCATTGCCACGTTCCAACTGCCGGTGCTCGTGCGAGCGGTCTCGATACCGCGCTGCTTCAACAAGCGAAACCCCGTCAGCAGGAGCGCCCGCGCTAGTCCTCGCTGCTGAAACGCGGGGTGCGTCGCCACCGGATCGGTGTAGCCATCCTTCCGCCCGGTGAGGGCGTTCTCCTCCGCGCTGATCGAACAAAACACGTATGCCGCCAATGTGCCATCGGGCGCAACGGCGACCAGGTCCAGCTCCGGAGCATAGTCAGGCGTGTGCATCCAGGAAAGCCGTCCCTCGACGGTCATGTTCTCTGTGCCAAACGCAGCGCGGTGCAGCGCGACGTGAGCTTCGACCTCGTGCTCTCCTGCGAGGTAGCGGATACCGAACCCCTCCGGCACCTGCGGCTCGGGAATAGGGTCGCTCAACGGGCGGGCAAAGTGCAGCGTATATTGCTCCTGCCGCACAAAGCCAAGTCGCTCCAAAAGTGCAACGCGCTCAAGATTATCGTCACGACAACTCATTTGCAGGCTGGCCGCTTCCTCGGCCCCCGGTCTAACATCGCGCACGCGTTCCACGCTCCAGGCGACCATCTGGGCTGCAAGGTCGCCGTCACGCGCTTGCGGCGCGATCTCAAAAATCAGGTTGCCGTGCGCTGGGCGCACGATTGCAAAACTCACCAGTTGCCCATTGCCATCTTCCCACAGGGATGTGTTCGCCTGCACCTCGGAAGTATCCAGCATTTCCCGCAAATCAACAATACTCGGATAGTCCGCAATGTGCCCGGATGGTCTGGCCACAACAAGTAGATCGATCATCGCCTGCAAGTCCGCATCACCCGCATAGGGTCGGTTAGTAAAGGCTGTCATCGTTTGATCTCGCCAGGTTATGTGTAGAGACCCAGCATCACCTCTTCGTTGATCGTCACATACCCCATCGACCGGTAAAGCGATATGGCCGGCTCGTTGCTCTGCACCACGTCCAAGCGCACTTCTTCCAAGCCCTGCTCACGCAAGTATTTGATGCCCTCACCGACCAGTCGCTTTGCAATGCCGCGCCTGCGCCACTCCGGCAGCACGAACACGTCATCCACAACCCCCCAGCCTGCCTCCTCATCCGGGTAAGCCACGACGCTGCCCACCAGGCCGCCCTGTGGGTCGAACGCGGCTACCGCCGTCCCAGCCCACATCGGAGAGTCGAGGAAAAAACTCAGCCCCTCGAGCGTCTTGGGATTCTCAAAAAAGCAGCTATTGAACGCCCGGACGTAACTGAGCCGCTCTTCGTCCGAGGCCATCTCCCAGAGCCTCACCGTGATCTCCTGCGGAATAGGGACGTCCGGAATCGGGTCTTGCGTTTTCCTGTTCATCACGTGCATCCCCTCGTAACGCTCGAACCCGTTCTCTAAAAGATGCTGTATATCGGGGCGCTGGCTTGCCGTCATGTCGGCGGCCAACTTGACCCGACGACGAGGCGTGAACGACGCCTTGATGGCTTTTGCCCGCTCGATGACGCGCTCCAGCAACAGCGTCCGAGCCTGCCCGGCACCGGGCGCTCCGGGGTCGGCCAAGACGATCGTCCAGATGTGATGGGGCTCCTCCGGCTCGCTCTCTTCGGTAGCGGGCGCCGGAAAAACGGGCGCAAAACCCACGACGCGCTCCTGATGATCGAGGACACAGAACACGTTCTGCCCACCCGCGAGTGTCGGGTGATACGTGTAGTATTCGGGCGGCGCCAACTTGGCGTCCGGGAATGCCTCCCGGTACCTCTCAAAGAATCGCGCCAGTTTCTCGATATCGCTCGCTTGATAGTTCCTGACGATTACGTCACTCATAAGACCTCTTCTAGCTCTTTGGCAAACTCTGCCGGATTCGATCCAGCACGACCTTGGTCTCGGCCGAGTGCTCAAAGCACACAACAAGCTTCTCGCAACCATAGTCGTCGCAGTGGGCGCAGTTCTCCAGGCTGCGCGCGATGGCGCAGGCACGCACCGCACACGTGCGGCAGTAGCCGATGCGGCGACCGTCGCCGCGGCAGCCATCGCATATGCAATCCTCTGCCACGAGAGAGGTCCCGTCCCGCGCGTTCCACTCGTCGGCCACGCGCTGCAAAGCCACCGGATCGCCGCTGCGTGTGGCTACGTAGGCCGAACACGTCGTACAAACCTCCCCACAATAAGCGATCATAAATTCACTCACGTTTCTAGATGTCTTCATAATCAAGATCTTGTGCAAATGGGGCAAGATTCTGCTTCGCCGAGTCTTGAAAGCGACAGTTTCGGCAGCGCGCAGGCGCTGCTCAGAAGCAGCGCCGGTGAAACTGCTATGCCGTTCGCGCTCCGCGCGAACGACCCTAGTGCTCACCCACGATCATCTCGTGAATCTTCCAAATCGGTTTCCACGCGCCACTTTCCATATTTGAGAGAATGACCACGTTGATGTCCTGCCCAGGAAAGTGACGGATCATCCCGCTGACCCCGGCGTTGATGCCCTCCTTCTGGCAGCAGACCACCTCGCCCGATTGGTCCACGTAGAACCACAGTCCATAGCTGTACCAGCGCACCCAATCGTCGATCTCTCGGTCGCGCACCTGCGGCGTGAAAAAGGCCTCCGTCAGCTCCGGCGAGAGCAGTTTCCCCGCCCTGACCGCGCGTAAAAAACGATCCAGATCGCCGGCGGTGACGTACGCGCCAGCATCGGGCGATCCGACGGGCGGGAAGGAATAGATGTTCTTCTTCCAACCGACGATACGGCCGTCCTCGTCCTCGATGGGATCGGCACCCTCGGCCACATCATCGTACACCCGATCCATGCGGAAAAAGTCCGAGCGGGCCATCCCGGCCCTTGCGAAAATGTTCTGCCGCACATAGTCGCGGTACGTCATCCCGGCGACCTGCTCGATCATCAACCCCAGCAGTATCCACGCACAATTGCAGTACCGGCAGCCCTGCCCTGGCGGAAAGTTGGCCGGTTTGTGTACGAACTGGGGCAGGAAATCGGCTGTCTCTGTGACCGAGTAGTTGGCCTTGGTCTTCCACAAATCCTCGTAAACCTCGCCGTCCTCCTCCTCGCAGTCGTCGCCGATGCCGGACGAGTGGGTCAAGAGGTGAAAGACGGTCACTTCCCGAGAGATCGCCGTTCCCTCCAGCCCCAAAAAGTCGATCACGCCCGTATCGAACCCGAACGCCCCCCGGTCGATCAACTGCAACGTGGCGACAGAGGTAAACAGCTTGGTGATCGACGCCGTGTCGAACCGTGTGTCCAGCGTGTTCAGGACCTCCCACGGGCGGCTGGCGTAGCCATAAGCGCCGGCATATAAATGCGCATCCCCCTGCGTGACGAGCACCACACCGGAGAATCTATCCTGTTCCTCAAGCTCCTGAAAATGTTGATTTAACTTGTCGAACGATTTCATCATCAAACTCCGAATTCAGAAGGAACCGATCAAAACGCTTTCGTCCAGTCATAGCCGATGTACCTCTTCTCGAACCCAATCGCCTCATAGAACGGCAACCCCGAACCGACCCAGGCCCTTTCCGCGCCAAGGGCAGCGATCCGGCGGACGCCCTCCATCACCACCGCCTTTCCGAACCCCTTGCGCCGGAAATCGGGATGGGTACACACCGGCTCGAATATGCCCATCCGATTGTACGCATCGTACCACACGATGCAGCAGGAAACATATTCCCCATCAGGCCCTTTGACGTAGAGGTCCAAATCCTCCCGGTAGTCCGGCGCCTCTTGCACTTGCTTGTACTCTGGAACAGTGGTCCACTCGGATGGGTCCGGGTGATCGAAACCCAAGCCCTGGACCTTGCATCGCAGCGCGATATCGCCTCCCTGGGCCATCGACTGGACAGCGTATCCATCCGGCAGAACCACTTCCGGCAGCTCTGCGATGACAAACTCTGAATCGTGCCCTGGATGCTCTGCATCTCGAACATAGCCCCGTTCTTGGAGCAAGGCCTGGAGTGGTTCATCGTGATCATAGACCCAGATGCGCAGTTCACCCTTCTCCCTGTCGACCAAGGTCGCCTCTGCATAGTCGACCATATCCTCAAGCAAGGAAGCGTACTCTGGGTGGCGCTGAAAGCAGGCCTCTCCATACCGTGGCACTTCGACGTTCACCACCCCCACGATCTCCCCCTTATCGTTCTCCCAAACGCCGATGGCATCCTCCCACAAACGGATGTTGGCTTCGGCATCTGGCCCAAAAACCATAGGGTGATACCGCGCCCAGTTCCAGCGCTCGATGCGCCAGTTGATGAGCTTTTCAAAGGCCCTGTAGGTACGCGCGAGAAAATCGCGAATGCGCACAAAATCCTGCTCCGGCTTGTATTTTCGGAATCTAGTCTTCATTGTTCCTCCATCTCACACAACCAAAGCCTCTCTGTTGGCCGACAGCCAATACAGCATGCGTTCGCTGCTCCTCGCATTCCCCTCATCGCGGCGATCCAACCAAAAGGCGATGAAAATGAGCTCTATCGCTACCAGCACGCCGTACACAGCCAGACGCCCCGCGGAGGATAGCGGACGAAACGTCTCATATCCACTCACCAAAGAGCGAAACAAGGCAGGCCACTTTTGCGCTCTCTCCGCATCCTCAAACCCATCGACCAGAATGGCGCTCGCGCAGTAGCAGATGTCGAACAGCGGCAGCCCTCTCACGGCCAATTCAAAATCGAGAAACCCCGTCAACTCACCCTCGTCAAAGAGCATATTCCAAGGGTGAGCGTCCCGATGAATCAACTGCTTTGGAAGTTCGTCGTGGAGTGGGACAAACTCCCCCTCAACCTCCCTCCAAATTCTTTCGATAGCCTCGGCATCGACCACTACTTCACCCGCGCGAATGTGCGGGATGGCCCACTCGTGAATCTGCCCTGTCAAGTTCATATCTCGAATGCCGTTCAAGCCATCACACGCTCGAAGGCGCTCGTGCAAGAACCCTATGGCCCTGCCAAAGGCTCCAGCCCGTTTCTCGGCATCACCATCATAGTGCTCGGTGACTATCTTCCCAGGGAGCCTTGGATAAAGCCGAAACGCCTGCCCCTCACTGCCCACTGCGTACGAATCTCCATCCACCGTCAAGATCAGAACCGGAGCAGGGACGCCGGCTTTCGATAGTTCGGGCAAGAGGGCACACTCGCGCTGAATGCGGGCCAGATTGGCCCGCTCCCTCAACACAAAGCGGTCGCCACCGACCGTCGTGACAAAAAACGTGCTGTCCCCCACGGGTGTCGGTTCGATCGCCGCGACCGGGCCGATGGTCCACTTTTCGAGAATCTCTTTCATAGCGCGGCCTCCTGCCGCAACCAAATCTCTAGGACACGGAAAAACACAGATTTCACGGATTTCTCCTCGTCATCCACGATCAAATCAGTGTTTATCCGTGTTGATCCGTGTCCTAAGAAATCGCTCAAGCTCCATTCTTTCTCTCCTCCGAACGGCGATCAAGGCTGTGCCTGATCGTCGATCTGCAAAAACTCGACCGGTGCGCCGTCGTGCACGATAAACGCGACCAAAACTCCCTCAGAGGGACTGTTAGTCTCGATAAGGATTTCTTCGCCGGCTATCGCCTCTGCCAGATCGTCCACCTCGAAGGCGATGTGCGGCACCGTCTGCACCAGCTCTGGCAGCGGACAGCCAGGCTCGAACCGCATCCACTCGACCCCATATGGGCTATCCTCGTAGCCGGAGACGTACATCTTGAACTGCTCCAAATAGCGCTCCCCCTCCCTTGGCACGTCTGTCGGAATGCCGAGATGGTGATACTTGAGACCCCTCATCCGCATCCCTCCTCACTCCGCACGCTCTACCGGCTGATATAAAAGCACCTCGTCAAAGACGCCACCGCCATCCCACGGCTCCTTGATGCCCCCAGACAAACGCGCGTACTCGATAAAGCCCAGACGGCGATACACCTCTTCCGCGGGCGTTCCTCCGCGCACCCCAACCTCCAAGGTTTCGACTCCCATAGACGCAGCGTGGGTGCGGCACTCAGCGATCAAGCGCCGGGCGATCCCCCGCCGCTGGTAGTAACCGCACACGACGATGTCATACAACTCTGCACGGTGAGCATAGAGCGGATGTGAGTTGCGTTTCAGCATAACGGTGCCCACCACCTTGCCATCAACCTCAGCCACGAACCGCACACCGGTCCCCTCCTCAAGCATCTGGATGGTGTTCTCAATCCGCTCCTGCACCCCTTCAAGCGTGCTCATCGAAAAGCAGTTCTCCAGCAGGTCAGCCGCGTCCCCGCGCTCGACGGGACGCACGATAATGCTTGCGCTATTCTCCATCTTGGTCTTCCTCTGGCAGAAGATGCCTCTCAAGCAACACCACCTCTTCGGTCAAGCCGTGCGACCTGTAGAAGCGTATCGCTCGCTCGTTATCCGGCATCACAGATACCGAGACTTCCACGCAGCCAAGCGCGGCCAGGCGCTGAAAAAGTTCCTCGACCAGCGCACCTCCTACGCCACGGCCGCGCGCGCCTTCCTGCACGATCAACAGCTCGATCAAGCACGCGTCGCCCGCGTGATAAAGATTGGGACGGAGCGTATAGCCCAGCAGACCGACGGCCTGCCCCTCCTCTTCGGCCAACAGCGCGTGGCTGTGTGGACAAGAAAGATAGTAGGCCGCATACTCCTCGTCGATAGGGCTGCTATCGCTATCCATCGCCGCCATCTCTGCGACCAAGCGGACGATGGCCGGTGCATCCTCTGTCTGGGCCAACCTAATCGTCGTCATTGACACCCCCTCGCTCAAGCGCGTAACGAATAAAATCCAGCGTCTCTCTCATACCGATCACGGCTCCGCCATCGTGCCAAGCCAAGGCCTGCTCAATCACTGTGGCCCACCGCCCACTGAGAGCCTCCTGCACCCATCGCGCCCCAGACGTCTTTGAAACGACGGTACCATACTGAAGCGTATAGAGCGCCCGGCACATCGTCAGGATGGCGTAGGCCTGATACTCACCACCTTGCAGCCGAGGGTCCGGGTTCTGGAGCATCGGCGCCCACCACTCGCGCAGAAGGCCCAGCACAGCCTGCCGCAGATCGTCCGGTTGAACCGGGTCAATCAGGCCGCACAGGTCCGGCCCCGCCACCACAACCCCCTG
>Ga0316578_10000698_pt1 | contig 12111 bp, 12 predicted proteins | sample J0NA_2_FD_203076 | JGI IMG/M metagenome (GOLD analysis project Ga0316578, IMG submission 203076) | Rhizosphere microbial communities from salt marsh grasses in Alabama, United States - J0-2_160517rDrC | ecosystem: Host-associated > Plants > Roots > Rhizosphere | place: USA: Alabama | collected... | reverse complement strand
GGTGCCGAGTGCGGTGACGAGGACGTGGACGGCTACGCCAGCTGGACCACGCGGCTGGTGCAGGCGACGTACAACTACCAGCTGTCGATCAAGGATCCGGGCGCCTTCGCGCACAACGCGAAGTACGCGATCCAGCTCTTGCTCGACTCCATCGCAGATCTGAACGAGTACCTGACCACGAACGTCGACATCAGCGACGCGGTTCGCGAGGACCCGGGCCACTTCAACGGGGCGAGCGAAGCGTTCCGGCACTGGGACGAGGACGAGGCCACGTCAGCCAGCTGTGCCAAGTGCCACGGCGGAGCCGAGGGCTTCTCGTTCTACCTCGACTACGGCGTCAACATCCCGGTGGAGCAGAGCAACGGGCTCGACTGCGCCACCTGCCACACCGACCTAGGCGATCCGGGCAACAACGTCGTCGCGGTCGACGCGGTCACGTTCCCGGGTGAGGTCGAGGTGGAGGGCCTGGGTGACAACGGCCTGTGCTCGACCTGTCACTCGGGTCGTGAGAGCGGCACCACCATCCAGGCGGCGTTTGCCACGGGCACGCCCACCAGCTTCATGAACGTGCACTACCTCGCCGCGGGCGCCATGAAGCTCGGTACGGCGTCGCAGGTGGGCTACGAGTACACCGGCCAGACCTATTCGGGTGCGTGGAGCCACACGGGCGGCGACGACTGCGTCGTCTGTCACAACCCGGCCACCAGTGAGCACACGTTCGACGTGAACGAGGTGTTCGCGGCTAACGGGTGTGCCTGTCACTCGGCAGCCGCCTCCGTGGGCGAGATCCGCTTGGCCAGCAGCCACGACAGCGTCGATTTCGACAACGACGGCGACGCGACCGAGCCGTTGGCTGGCGAGCTGGCAACCCTGGCCGAGGCGCTCCTCGCCGAGATTGCCACCTTCACCTCGGCCGGCGTGCCCATCTGCTACGACGGGGACAGGTACCCGTACTGGTTCATCGACGTCACCCCGTTCGACGCGAGCGGGCTGTGTGGCGCCGACGACGTCGACGGATACACGCCGAGCAACGACGCCGGAGCCGTGTGGACCGAGCAGCTCATGGCTGCGGCCCACAACTACCAGCTCTACGTCAAGGAGCATGGCGCTTGGGCGCACAACTTCGACTACATGGCCCAGCTGCTGATCGACAGCATCGAGGACCTCGGAGGCGACGTCACCAACTACACCCGCCCCACCCCGTGAGGAACGGCCGTCGAGCGAAGCTCGACGGCTTCCTTTCTCCGATCCGTCCCCAAGCCGTCTCGACCCCGAGACGCGCCCTCACGGGCTTCGGAGGGTGACCCGTTAAGACGCTTTCTCCGGGTTGCCCAATGATTCCCGCTGTGCTGCTTCTCGTTGAAGACCAGTACAGGCGGACGGACACTTGGCAAGGAAGCCCGTGAGCTTCGCTCCCGGGCTGTCCGCCGCCACCGGCGCGCCACCGTTTCGCCACCCCGCGGGCCCTTCAGCTGACGCGCCACAGGTCGGGTTTGCAGGGCTTTGCGCACCTTCAAGGCGATGGCCCCGCGTTTGCATTGCCCCCGCTCGCCGTGGCCGCGTCGCGCGCGATCGCAACAGAATCTGGCCTCCCCTCGCAGCCCCTGCGGGGGACCCTGGTTGCGGATCCGCGCGGCGCGGTCACGGCAGAATACGCAATCCTGCTGGGAGTCGTTGGAGTGGTGGTGGCCGCGGCGATCGCCGGGCTCGGGCCGCCATTGGTCGAGGAATACGCGCGAAGCCAAGCCATCATTCTGGCTCCCTACCCCTAGCCCTCGTGGAGGTCACAAGAAGATGCGTTGGCTCAGAAGACTGCTCCGAAATCGCCGTGGGGCCAATCTCGTGGAGTACGTGATCCTGATTGGCGTCATTGCCATGGTCGCCTTGGCTGGGTTCAAGAGTTTCGGGAAGAGCCTGAACACCAAAGTCAAGCAGCAACAGAAGAAGGTGATGGACATTGGCAAGAGCAATTGACCTCCGCGCGGTGCGGGCCGCGCTCTTCCGCTGGGCGTCGCCGCTGAGGTCGAAGCAGAGCAGTGCTCCCAGCGTGGGATCGGGCTCGTGGGACTCCTAGCGTGCGCGCCCACTTTGCCGCTCTGGCTTGCGCTGATGGCTTCCGCCGCGGTCAGTGCTTGGTTCGACTGGCGCACTGGCTGCATTCCCAACTGGCTGACGCTGGGCGCGATCCTGCTGGGGCTCGCCGGTCAGGCTGGCCTGGGGGGCCTGGCTGGTGGCTGGGCGGGCGTCGGGGCGGGCCTGCTGCGAAGTGGCGTCGGTGCGGTGCTGACGGGAAGCGTGCCGTTGTGGCTCTTCTGCCGAGGGGCCATGGGTGGCGGTGACGTGAAGCTACTGGTCGGCACCGGCGCGCTGGTCGGGGCGTGTGCCGGCGTGACCGTGGAGCTCTACGCGTTTGTCCTTGCTGCCGCCTACGTCGCCGTGCGGCTCGGCGGGCGGGGAAAGCTCATGCGAGTCTGTCGACGCACGCTGCACCTGCTGCGGCCTGCGCGTCTCCCGGTCGCCTCTCGCGCTGCCGCGAAGGGCAGCTCCGAGTCCGAAGTGCGATTCGCTCCCTTCGTTCTTGCCGGAGCGTGCCTGGTCGCGAGCAGTGGCGCAGCATGAACATGAAGGCCGTTCTTGCAGCATCGCGGAGGTTCCACCACCACACCCAGGGTGCAGCGTACGTCGAATTCCTGGTCGCATTCATGCCCCTGCTGGTCGCGTTCGAGTGTCTGCTCCAATTGATCGAGTTGCACGTCGCCAACCTCGTAACGGCCCATGCGGCGCAGTGCGCTTCCCGGGCTGCGGCAGTGGTTCTGCCGGACGACCCCAAGCACTACCAGGGCGTCCCGGTCGGCGTACTGGAAGGTCGACGGCTGCAGGACGTCGAGCATGCGGCGGCCCTTCCCCTGCGGGCGGTTCGGGGAATCATCTCGGCGAGACTGAGGCTCACCGACGCGGATGGTGCGTGGGCGGCAGAGCAAGGGCTGCGCACCACCACGGCGATTCGGGTCGAAGCAACCTACCACTGCAGGGTCCCACTCGCGCGGCGACTGGTTTGCGATCCCGCGAGCACCGACGCCCAGCTCGTCGCCACCGCGCCGCTGATTCTGCACGGAGCACGTTATGCGTACGACTGAACGCAGTCTGGGGCGAGACGGCTCTGGCGCCATCACGGTGTCCGCCGTTTTCATGGCAGCTGTGCTCGTCGGTGCGCTTTGGTCGGTCATGGGGATCGGCGATGCGGTCTTGCACCGCCAGAGCCTGCAGAGCTCTGCAGACGCAGTGGCCTTCACCGGCGCGGTCTACCACGCCCGCGGGATGAACCTGATCGCGCTCATCAACGTCGTGATGTCTGGGATCATGGCGGTGCTGGTGGCACTGAAGCTGGTCGCAGCGCTGAACCTGGCAGCGCTGGTGCTGTCGTGTGCCGCGTCCGCCCTGTGCAGTGTTGGCGTCGGCTGCTGGGCGGTACCCATCTGCGCCTTCACCGGGGACCTCGCGCCCGAGATCGAGTCCGCAACGGAGCAGTACCAACGTAGCGTCGTCGACACCTTGCTTCCAGCGTTGAGCAGCAGCCAGCGCGCCATAGCCGTGGCCATGCCGTACGTGGCGCAGGCCAAGGCCGTGGCCGCGGCCGAGCCGGATTCGCCCGGCCCCGAGCGACGCGGGGTGATGGCGAGCCAGTCCCTCGTGCCGATGGACGGCTCGGGGGAGCCTGGGCTTCCGGTCGAGGACGAGGCTAGCTCCGACTTGTGTGCGCGCTCTGGTGGGCTCGCCGCAGAGGTGGCCTTCTCTCCGTTTCCCTTCGCGTCGTGGATCGCCGGCGTGACCGGCGATCTGGTCGGCGCCTTCCCGGGCCACTTCTGCTCTGGAGAGGGTCAGCTCCCCTTGGCTACGGAGGATCGTGCCGTGGACCAACAGTGCGATCTGCGTCGTCAGGTGCACGAGCAAGAGAGCGACGAGCCGTTCGACCTGGAGGCTTGCCGCGAAGAGGCGATTCGGGATCTGCGCGCAGCAGTGGGCGACCGGGAAGCCGGCTTGACGTCTGGCCGGACGGCAGGGGGCGACGCACGCACCAAGCAGGTTCGTTCAGGCGCACGCAACGGCAACTCGCGCCTGCAGGTGTGGGCCATCGCGGTGTCGACGGACCCATCCGTGCATGCAGCTGACGTGGGGGTCATGGTCGCAGGCAACTCACGCGCGCGAACCGGCCGCATTGGCACGCTGGCCGTGGCTCAGGGCGAGTTCTACTACGACACGTCCCACGGCTGGAACGAGGCGGTTTCCGAGTCTCTGTACAACCTTCGCTGGCGAGCGCGTCTCCGACGCTGGCGCGTGCCTGAACGTCCAGCTGCGCTGGTGACCGAGCTCAGCAAGGCGTTGCCTGGTGTCCACGAGCTGGTTGCCAGGTTCGTGGCCGGCTCTGCCGGCAGAGACCTGGGGGCCGCGTGGCACCTCACCGACGTTTCGCTGGCTGCGCGCTGCGACGGTCGCCACAACCTGCTCTGCTCTCCGAGCACTGCCGAGGTGATCCATTGACTCGTCGGTTGCGGCTCAGCGCCGGGGCGCGAGTGCGAGGTGCTGCCATGCTGGAGGCGGTCATCGTGCTCCCCCTGGTGGTGGTGCTGTTTGCAGCTTCGAGCTACTTCGCGACCGCGTACGCCGTGCGGATCGAGTCGCAGTCCACGGCCCGCGCCCTGGCTTGGGCACACGCTCTCGGCGGCTGCGGGGAAGATGGCCGTTGGGCTCGGTCGGAGCCGAGCACGCTCGACCACCTCGATGGGCAGGGGGTCGAGGTTCCACGCGACCTCGAACGATACGGCGTCGCAGCGGGCGCGCAGTCCTTGGTGGAAAGCGGTGGGCGGACCAGGGTTGCGGTGTCCCGCACCGTCCGTGGTCCGCTGAGCTTGCCACTACCCACCGCGGCGGTCACGACGAGGTTTCAGCTTCCGTGCGACGAGCGTCCCCAGCGCGGGGATCCTGCCGGCGTGCTTCGGTACGGCTGGCGCACCATTCGCTTCTGATGATGGCGCCCCGACAGCCCCAACCGCGCGCAAGCTCTCCAACGCGCACGTCGCGAGCGCGCCGCTTCCTGCGCTTCGCCGTGGTGCTCGGCGTGTTCACCGTGGGTTCGTGCTGGGCTCTCGTACGCGCGGCGCGCGCCGCGGTGGCCCAGGTTGCGCTCGCTGCAGGGGAGACGCTTTCCAAAATCGATCCGCCCGAAGCGGTGGTGCACCGGCTCCGACTGAATGGAGAGGTGTTGCACGTGTTCACCGAGACGGTACCGGTCCCGATGGCGGACGTGCTCGCCCAAGCCGAAGCGGCCTGTCGAGCCGGGGTCCTCGAGCTCGCAGCCGGAGCCTCTGGCGCGGGCGGGGTGTCAGAAGCCGTCACCGCCACGCTCCTGAGCGAGACGGCGGAGAGCTGGCCCCTGCTTCAGCAGCGAACACCACGAGACGGCATGGTGGCCTGTCTGGTTCCCACGGCGCCGGCCGCCGCGGGGGGCTCGAGCGTGCGGCTCCGAGAATTTGCCGGGACCGGCGACCTGGCTGCGTTGGGACGCTTTCAGTACGTGTACGCGCGCCGGCTCGGTAGCCAGCGGGCGCAACGTCTCTTGGTGTACAACCCTGGTCACTTCCGCATCCGGCGGATCCTTCCCCGGGGCGATGAGGACGCCGTCGGTGAGGACTTGGGCGAAGCGCCTCGACCGCAGGGTGCCGTGCGCCTGCTCACTGCGAGCATCGACGGCGCGGCTCACGAGATGGCCGTCTACCGTGTCAACGGGCACCCGGCTCCCGCGCTCGAACGCATGTCCGAGCGGCTCGCATCGGAGGGATGGCATGCAGTGGCGCTATCGGCCTCGGTCAGGGAGGGGGCACGGTTCTACGAGCGCAGCGGCCTGGATCTCCTGGTGCTTGCAGCCCCGGTGACTGCCGGTACGGCGGTCACCTTGGTGCTCAGCCAGTCGCATTAGCGTGGGCCCCGAAGATTCCGGGAAACGAACCCGACACCCGTCCCGATGAATCCACCAGCCATGCGTGCTGCGCCTTCGCCACTCCCCGTCCAATCGCGCGTCACCCCCAGCCGTCGCGCAGCGATCGTGGCTGCAGTCAGCGGCCTGCTTGGTGGTGGGCTCGTCTGGGCCTACCTCGGACGCCTGGAGCAGGAGGTCGCCGGTGGTCCCCCCGAGGGCGTACTGGTGGTTCGGGAGTCCATCGAGCGCGGAGACGTTTTGCTCGAAGAGCGGCTGGCAGTCCGTGAGATCCCCGCTGACTACGTGGACGCGCGCCAGGTGAGAGCCGGGGATCGCAATCGAGTCACAGGGCTCAGAGCGCGTACTGCGCTCGAGCCCGATCAGACTCTGCTGTGGTCGGACCTCGACGTCTACGCGGACGATCAACGCGATCTCAGCCAGCTCATCGCGGACGGACACCGCGCCGTGAGCATTCGTCCGGGGCGCGGCGACGCGAGTCCAGGCCTGGTGCGGCCGGGCGACTTCGTCGACGTCGTCGCCAACCTACCGCGTGCCGGATCGGGTGAGCCCGCTGCCGTGGTGCTCCTGCAAAGCGTGCTGGTTCTCGCCGTCGGGCGACAGTTGGGTCGAATCGCGTCCGAGTCGGGAGCCGAGGTCGGCCCCGGTGACACCAGCGTCACGTTGAGCGTCAACCTGCGGCAGGCACAGCTGCTGTCGCTGGCTTCGGAGCAGGGCCGCCTGAGTCTCGCTTTGCGCAACCCGTCGGACCAGCGAACCACGCCGGACGTTCCGGAAGTGCTGGCCAGCGCGCTCACCGATGCCGAGGTCCGTGCCGGGGTGCAACGTGCGGAAACCGGTCCCATCCGCCTGGAGACGGACGGACAGTGAGACGGGTCGTGTGTCGGGGATTACTGGCCTTGGCGCTGGTCTCAGGCGCCACGAGCACAGCGAGTGCGCAGGCGCCGTCCGCTGCAGGCACCGAGCCGGAACTGGAACGGTTGCTGCAACTCGACTTGGTGGTCGGCGAGAACCGCACGCTGAGCGCCCGCGGCGTGCGCAACTACTCCGAAGGCGCGGCTGGCGTTGCGGATGTCAAGCTCACGACCGACCGTTCCAAATTCGTCGTCGTGGGGCGAAGACCCGGGACGACGACTCTCCTGCTCATTCACCAGGACGGCTCGCAGAGCAACTGGACCATCAACGTGTTTCGTCGTTCGCCCGCAGAGGTCGAGCAGGAAGTGCGACAGCTGCTCCAGTCCGGCTCGGGGCTGAGCGTGCGGCGGGTGGGTAGGCGCCTCTTCATCGAAGGCTCGACGGCGAGTGCGGCTGAGTTGGCGCGAGTGGAGCGAATCGCAGCGCTGTATCCACAACAGGTGGAATCACTGGTAGTCGAGGGCGTTCCGGCTCCAGCCCAGAAGCTCAACATCCGCGTCGATTTCTTCTTCGTGCAGTATGACAAGCGCTCCGGGCACGCCTTTGGCGTGGATTGGCCCGCTCGGTGGGGAGGCGAATCGGTTCACAACGAGGCGAGCTTCGATCTGCTGCGGCGTACCACGACCTCGGCGACGGCTTCGGTGGTGGATCAGCCCTTGCCTGCGCTCGACGTGGCCTCGCATGACGGGTGGGCCAAGGTGCTGCAGCAATCGACGGTCATCACGGCCAACGGAAGTGAAGCCACCTTTGATAGCGGCGGGGAGCAGAATTTCGCCGTGAGTGCGGCCCAGACGGCGTCGATTCAACCCATCCCCTACGGCACGAAGGTCGTGGTCTTGCCACGGCTCGACGCCCGGACCGGTCACCTGGAGGTGGTGGTCACGGCGGACGTGGCGCATCTGGTCCCGGCGGTTCATGGCGCCAGCTTGCCCGGGCGCAGCTTGGCCCACCTCAGCACGACCGTGCAGATGCAACTGGGGCAGTCGTTGATCCTGTCGGGACTGCGCGCCAGTGCCCGGCGTGCGAGTCACGCCGGCCTGCCTGGGCTTGCCAGCTTGCCACTGCTGGGCGTGTTCTTCGGCTCTCATCAAGCGGCAGCCGAGGATGTGGAGAACGCCTTGCTGGTGGTCCCCACGGCAGTGGAGTCCGTGTCCCGTTCAGCACGCGACCTGGTCGCCGCAGCGTTGCGAGAGTTTTCCGGCCACACGGGTGAGGTTCCTGCACTGGGCGGGCCTCGGCCGGCGGAGCGTTGGTCCGGGCGAGCAGAACGGACGCAGAAGTGAGCGTGAGAGTGCTGGCGACCCGGGGGACATAGGGTGGACGTGGAGATCACCATCGAGCACGCTGGCAGTACGCGGCATTTCCGTCACTCGATTGACGGAACGCTGAGTATCGGGCGCGGTGCTGACTGTGACGTTCGTCTCCAGGGCAACCTGATTTCGAGGCAGCACGCCCGCCTTCGACTCGAGGAGAGCGGGCTCAGCGTCGAGGACTGCTCCCGCAACGGGGTCGGGATCTGCGGACGCACGCTGCATCGCGAGTCCACGCGAGTTCCGTTCGGGACTCCGTTGCACCTCGGAGACCACACGTTGAAGGTGACCTTGGCTGAGCCCGTGGCGTCTGGCGCGGAGGACCGGGCCACCGCCTCGGACAGCGCGGAGGGCCGATCCGCGCTGCTACTGCGGCGGGAGGTCCTGCGCCAGCTGGTGGAGAACCTGAACCTGGAGAACCTGGATCCCTCCGAGCTCGACGACCCCGCGCTGCGACCACGCGTGCTGAGTGCTCTGAGGCAGATGTTGGCGGGGCTCGCGTCCAGACTCCCGCCCGGCCTCGATTGCGACCAACTCGTTGGAGAGTTGGCGGACGAGGCACTCGGGTTTGGTCCTTTGGAACGTCTGCTGGCCGATCCCAGCATCACCGAGATCATGGTGGTGGACCCCAGCACCATCTACGTCGAGCGTGCCGGACAAATCGTCAAGACCGGCGCGCGGTTCACCGATGACGAACGGGTTCGGGCGGTGATCGAGCGCATCGTCGCTCCGCTCGGCAGGCGGATCGACGAGTCATCGCCACTGGTGGACGCCAGGCTTCCGGACGGCGCTCGGGTCAACGTCGTGATTCGTCCACTGGCAGTGAAGGGCACGTGCATCACCATTCGACGCTTCCCGCGAGTACCGCTCACGCTCGGCAGGCTGGTGGAGTTGGGCTCACTCTCGCCAGCGATGGGGCGGTTTCTCACGCGGAGTGTGGTCGTGCGCAAGAACGTCTTGGTCGCCGGAGGGACCGCCAGCGGCAAGACCACGCTGCTCAATGTGTTGTCGGCTGCGATTCCAGAGCACGAGCGGATTGTGACCATCGAGGACGCAGCGGAGTTGCAGCTCAGCCAGCCCCACGTGGTGGCGTTGGAGACCCGCCCAGCAAACGCCGAAGGAACGGGCGAGTATCGGACTCGCGATCTGGTGCGCAACGCCATGCGCATGCGGCCCGACCGGATCGTGGTGGGGGAGTGCCGCGGCGGGGAGGCGCTCGACATGCTGCAGGCAATGAACACCGGGCACGATGGCTCTCTCACCACGCTCCACGCAAACTCCCCGCGCGAGGCCATGGCCAGGCTGGAAACGCTGGCGCTGATGGCGGACGTCGGGCTGCCCGTGCGTGCCATTCGCGAGCAGATATCGAGCAGTCTCGACTTGGTCGTGCAACAACGGCGCTACCCGGATGGCGCTCGCAAGGTGAGCGCCATCGCCGAGGTGGTGGGCTTGGACGCCGGCGGCAACGTGACCTTGCGGCCCATCTTCCAGTTCGAGGCCGAAGGCGCGCGTGAGGATGGCGGCGTGCGAGGCGAGTATCGGTTCTGCGGGTACCTGCCGCCGTATGTCGAGCAGTTCCTGACCTTTGGTCTCGTGCGAGAGGGGGAGGGGTACTTGTGATGGGCACGCAGAGCGATGGGCTCAGGTTGGCAGCGGCGCTTTGCGCCGCATTCTGCATCGCGGTTCTGCTGTACCGGAATCTGACCGGAGGCGACGCATGGCCCCGCCGCATTCTGCTGCGATACCGAGCGTCGCTACGCGCGAAGCTGGGCGGTGCGCACGCGGACCGTCGAGCCATGCTGGTGCTGATCACTCAGTTCGCGACGGCGATGAGCATCGTCGTGACTGGCCTGTGGGTCGAGGTGCCCGGGTTGGAACTGTGGCTGGCGCTGGCAGTGTGGGCTCCCCACGGCATCCTGGCGAGGCTGCACGCACGCCGGCAGAGAGATCTCCGGGCACAGCTGCCCGGATTTCTGACGGCGATGGCGAGCGCCGTACGGGTTCGGGGCAGCCCGACGGCGGCGCTGGCCAGTTTGCCGGAATGTCTGTCCGAACCGCTGCGGGAGCAGGTGCGCAGCATCAACCGGGCCGTGCGCCTGGGAAGCAGCGTGGATGACGCCCTGCTCGAGTTGGCCGAGCGTGTCGCCTGCCCTTCATTCCAGGTTGCGACTTCAGCCCTGCTGATCGCTCGCAGGTGTGGCGGCGAGCTGCCGCGCATCCTCGAGTCCGCCGCTGCGGGGCTGCGAGAAGAAGCTCGCCTGGACGGCGTGATGACCGCCCGGACATCCGAGGCACGCGCTCAATTCGTCGTGCTGGTGGCGTGCCCTTTTGCCATCATTGCGTTGATTGGTGGATTGAGCCCCGGGTACTTCAAACCGCTGCAAGGCTCGGTGGCGGGTTGGGCGGTGGTAGTCGGCGCTGGGGTACTGTGGTTGGCTGCCCTGCTCGTCGCCCGTGCGGTTCTGGCGGTGCGAGCGTGACCTCTCTTGCCATCAGCCTGCGGCTCCTCAGTGTCGCCGCCGCTGCGGTTGGCAGCGCTGCGGTTGGATGGTTGCTGGCGCAATCCAGAGCGGAGTGCGAGGCCCTCGCCGGGGTGAGAGGATTGAATCGTCGACGGTCCCGCACTCAGTACCCGCTGTGGCGCTTGGCTGAGCCGGTGGTCGCCAGCCTGGGAACGTTCGGCGACGGGATCATCGGGACGCGTCTGCGAGAGTGCCTCGACCGATACCTGACCCGTTGTGGCAATCCGCTCGGCCTCACGGGAGGTGAGCTTGTGGGTCTGTGCGTGCTGAGCGTTCCGCTTGGGACCGGCTTGGGCGTGATGCTGACGACGTGGCTGGGCATCGGCTCCGTCATTGTCTGGATTTTGGTCCCCATGTCAGCCGCACTGCCAATGCTGCTGCATTCTCACGCGGGAACGCGGCGTCTCGAGCGAATATCGAAGTCTCTGCCTCATGCGCTGGAGCTTCTGGCGCTCGCCACGAGTGCCGGACTCGGCCTGCAGAGTGCGTTGGTGGAGCTCACCCGTCAGGGTTCGGATCTCGGGAGGCCACTGACCCGGGAGCTCGAATTGGTCTTGCACGAGCTGAGGCTGGGGCGCACGCGGTGCGAGTCCCTCCGCGGGCTGCGAGACCGGGTCGCGCTCGAATCGGTGGGCGAGCTCGTGGGAGCAGTGTCTCAAGCGGAGCGCAACGGCACGCCTCTGGCCCAGGTGCTTCGTGCTCAGGCGACCGCGGCACGTCACCGAGAGTCGACCCGTGCGGAACAGGCCGCGGCCCGCGCCGGAGTGCGAATGATCGCACCGTTGTTCTTGCTGCTGCTCAGCGTCCTGCTGCTGGTGATGGGCCCGATGCTGATGTCGCTGTCAGGGCCGGATACGATCGAGGCTGCTCAGCCAGAGGTGCCCAAATGAAGCCAGCGACAGCCCTGACTGTCGTGGTGAGGCATGCCGACGGCCGACGCCAGCGGCTTCGCGTCGAGGCGACGTCGGCACGCATTGGCAGCTCCGCCCATTGCGAAGTGCGCCTGCCCATCGACCAGGCTGCCGGAGAGCACGTCCTGCTCCTTCTACAGGGCGATGGCGTGATGGCGCAGGCACGCTGCAGCGAACCGCTGCCTACCATCGACGGAGCACCCTTCACTGCGGCGCCGCTCCCATCCGGCGCGGTGCTGGCGCTGGCTGAGACGCGCATCTTCGTGTCCGTCGCCGAGCAGGCACGCGGTGCGAGCCTGGCGTCCAGGTTCCGGCGCGCGGTAACGTGGCTGCTGGCAGGACTGGTGGCAGCGGCGGCTGCCGCAGCTCTCGGACGGACCGGGCTGGCTGGGGACGGGACGGCTGCGCCTGAGGTTCCGAACGCGCCGCCGCTATGGCCTGCGGCGCAGACGACGTGCCGC
>Ga0316578_10000697_pt1 | contig 12113 bp, 8 predicted proteins | sample J0NA_2_FD_203076 | JGI IMG/M metagenome (GOLD analysis project Ga0316578, IMG submission 203076) | Rhizosphere microbial communities from salt marsh grasses in Alabama, United States - J0-2_160517rDrC | ecosystem: Host-associated > Plants > Roots > Rhizosphere | place: USA: Alabama | collected... | reverse complement strand
TCAGGGTGCTGCCGTTTGACTTCTCCGACAATCGATTTGCCATCCTGATAATAGAACAGTTGAAAGGCATCGAAAGCATCCCTGCGACGGGGACGCAAAAAGGGTTCAGAGGCATTATCGGCGAAAGCGCGGTGATGAAGGAATTGTGTGAATCGATCAGGCAGATTGCGTCGAGTGATGCCCCGGTTTTAATTCAAGGTGAAAGTGGTACCGGTAAAGAATTGGTTGCCCTTGCCCTTCACAAGGAGGGCCAGCGCTCACAAAAGAATTTTGTTCCTGTCAACTGCGGTGCCCTTCCCGAAGGGTTGTTGGAGTCGGAACTCTTTGGCCACGTAAAAGGCGCTTTTACCGGTGCAAACAGCGCCAAAAAAGGCCGGTTCTCCGTGGCCGATGGGGGCACGCTTTTCTTGGATGAAGTCGGCGAATTGAGCCCCGCCATACAGGTAAAATTCCTGCGCGTTTTGCAAAACGGATGCTTCGAACCGGTTGGCAGCGATCGAACAACCTGCGTCAGTGTCCGCATCGTCAGTGCTACAAATACAAGCCTGGATGTAGAGGCAAGTGAGGGTCGCTTTCGCCGGGATTTGTATTATCGGCTGAACGTCATGCCGATAATGGTGCCGCCGCTTCGTGCTCGAAAAGAGGATATTCCCCTTCTCTGCGATCATTTTTTAACGGGATTCGCTGCGGATTCATGGAGCCAAAAGATCGAGATGTCTCCTGAAGTGGAACATATCCTGATGAATCATTCGTGGCCGGGCAATGTTCGTGAGCTTCGCAACGCACTTCAATACGCTTCCGTCAGGGCGACATCCGAGGTGATTACATCAGCCGATCTGCCTCCGAATCTAATTTCTTTTGAAAATCATAAAATGCACCACAAGAAAAAACGCAAACCGAAACTGACCAAATCGCAGGTTGCCGAAGCGCTTAAGATAGCACAGGGGAACCGGCGGGAAACAGCAAAAATTCTTGGCGTCTCAAGGTCAACGCTGTACCGTTTTTTCGATAGCACAAAAGAATGAAAAAGCATCGCCTCGCCTATACCACCTCGGACAACACAGTCAAAAGAGGTAAGCGTTTACAGGGCGCCGCATCTGCTTTTTGTCGGGCGCTTGAAGTACGACAGGTCGTCTGCGCACCCGACGTCTTGCATCTGTCTGCCCCGTGAAATGCAAAGCCTATTTCACCGGGGCGGCCCCCTGTAGACGCATACAATAAGGTGGTTGACAGCACATTGGATTTTGTAACCCCGGGATCGGTTACCAAAAGAGAGTTTTGAACGCTAAAAAACGAATCCTGGCCTGTTAAAAGGCGCAACTACCGCATTTTAATCTTTAATCGTTATGACCTGACTCTTTGCGATCGGATTATAAATGGATTTTAAACCGTCAATACTGTCTATTACGTATATCCAGTCCGTGGCAAAGTGTTTAAACGTGTTAGTGCGTACAGGGAAACCCAAGATATCGGAACTAAAATGACGGATCGGACTCAATTCATGTCCAAAACCGTACTGATTGCAGAATCAAATAAGGTTTTTTTAGAGGCACTAGCGGGTACGCTATCCTTTTTGGGGTTTGGCGTGGTTGGGAAAACAACCAAAATGGACCAGGCTATAGACTTGGCTCGCGAAACAAGACCGGATCTTTTAATTTTTGATTTACACCTTTCAAAAGACGGATTGGCCGGTTGCTCCGATCTGAAAGTTCTCAAGGAGCAACGGCCGGAAATGAAAATCCTCGCATTGGGTTGCCATGAGGCGGTTGATAAGATCTTGGCAGAATCGTTAAAGGCTGGCTTCGATGGATTTTGGAGTAAATATGACACCTATGCCGGATTAGTTAAAACGATAAACCTTCTCTTGCCCTGATTCTTTTACTCCTGTCTGAAAGACCTGGTCGCTTAAGTCGCCCTTGCGCTCTGCGTGGAGCTTTTACGGCCGGCTGATACTCGCATCCGCCGATACGTCGACGTCAACCGTGCGTCGCAGGTCTTTTTCAGGTGACACCCCCACATTGAACTCGCAAACCGCAGGGGAAACAGCTGAGAACCCCCTACCCGACCTCACCGGTATTATGCCCCTCTCCGAAAAATCGTCTATCTCAAACCTATCAACCAGATTGGACAATCAAATTTTAACATCGATAATAATTCGACTCCCAGATCGAAACAAGCGCCATCCGGGTCAGATGATTGCATCGGCACCAGCTCGATGCCAAGCGGTATTCTCTTTTCAGCGTATGCAAGCTGAAAATTGGTAAAGTCAACTGTTAGCTTTTCAGATTCTCGCGCAGCGATATTAAGATGAATTATTTGGTCACTCAAAGACTTTGCAAAATCATTGTACTTTGGGCTATCAGATTTTAATGAGGCGGCGCATATCTCAGAACTATTCTGTTTTTTAATTTCAGACAACTTAGAATCAACCTTTAAACCTGAAGGCGGATCATTGGAAATTGATTCAGGTAACTCGCTGAAGCTCCACCCGCTAGAGGCGAGCATCCAAAAAACATTCGCTGTCAATATTTCAACATCCTGTGTCTCGGGCAGTTTCTTGACGAAGTCCTTTATCTGAACAGAAAAGGTCGAATCAATTGAATCGATATACTCCCACGGACAATTGTATAAATATGATTGAATATTCATATCAATCTCCAGGTCTTTTATTATTTGAGACTCATTTTTGAAATTTTATTCTATTTGCTGCTTATGGACTGTTGAGTGTTTCTGACTTCTCTTCCTTAAGTTGCCATATCGTTTCTCCCGGGTATAAACCATAAACCAGGTTTCTTGTTCTGCCGGTCGGACGTTGACGAGTATGGCTCTGTTGATAATATGGGAAAAATTATAACGAGCGTTCGATCCTGTGTCCTGAAAATGCCGTGCCCCACACATCCTGCGAAGTTCTTATCTCTTTCCTGAATTCCAGGGAAATTGATCCCTGACAAGCTTTAGTCTATATTTGAAGCAAATCCCAACACGGTTACGCAACCACCAGAGCCAGCGAAAGCCGTGATGATGTATATTTCATCAGAACCGCTGCCGTCAAGGTCAGATAAGAATATATCCGTCATCGGATCCGTATCCATATGTTAAACAGATAAATGTTCCAGGAGGGCAGGGTCAACCCAATATTAATGCGGAAGGGTTTACTGGGAGATAAAGTTTCGAATGCAGCCGTCTTGATAGGCGAGCTTTGGTTTCATTGGAGTGCCCCCTGGAGTTGACCTTTCATATATTCGTAGTATCTCCTTTTGGGTGAAAGGGTTTGACATGAGGGCAATGCCCAATATAAGTCTCACATATCCAGTGCATATTTTCAATTTAAATCTTATTTCAATAGCTTACGATGATTATCAATTGTCCGCGACAACTCTCGAGTGAAACCTAAAAACGAAAAGAGATAAACCCGCAACAAAAAGGCAAGTTATGGACAGATCAAAAGATTTAAGTGACATAAAGCTCTTATACGCGGAACAGGTCAAGCAGCTTTACAGGCACACCCCTATCGGTATAATCGCCACGTTGGTCAATTCTCTGATTCTTACCTTCATGCTTTGGGAAGTCATCTCGCATGCAGCCCTCATCATATGGTTTGCAGCATGCGTATCAGTGGCCTTTTTCAGATATCTGCTTTTTCTTAAATTTTGGCGCTTCTCACTAAAACCGACGGAAACCAGCAGGCAGGACATGTGGTTTCGAATAAGTATAACCTTCTCCGGCATCGTTTGGGGTTCTGCCGGTATATTTCTCTTTCCTGTGGACTCTATAACCCACCAGATTTTCATTGCCTTTGTACTGGGAGGAATGGTGGCTGGTGCAGCGGGAACTTTTTCAATAACGATTGGAACTTTTATAGCTTTCAGCCTGCCGACTCTGGTTCCTATTATTGTAAGATTTTTCGCCGTTGGCGATCACATTCATGTAACCATGGGGGGAATGACGCTACTTTTCGGATTTTTGATGTTTTTGACCGCAAAACGCGTAAACGCCACAACCCTATCTTCATTACGATTACAGATTGAAAATAATGATCTTATTCACCAGCTGGAACGCCGGGTGAAGGAGCGCACCACCGATCTGTTAAAGGCAAACGAGAAGCTAAGGCGGGAAGTAGATGAGCACCTGGAGACGGACAACGCTCTTAGGAAGACCAAAGAACGTTACAGGCTGGCTACAAATTTTGCAAGAGTGGGTGTCTGGGATTGGAACATCAAAACCGGCGAATATTACCTCGATCAGAATGTAAAGGCGATCATAGGCTACACCGATGGTGAAATCCCGAACGATTTAGATGCCTGGACGGCCCATGTTCATCCGGATGATCGGCAGCCTGTTATGGACGCCCTCCATGCTCATATAGAAGGGAAAACGCCTGAATACGTCCTCGAACATCGAACATTGCACAAGGACGGCTCAATTCGTTGGATACTCGTTCATGGAGCAGCGATACGAGATGGGCAGAACAATGTTGTCCGAGTAGTTGGCACTCACACTGAAATCACCGAACGGAAGCAAGCCGAATATGCCTTGCATCGCTACGAGCTTTTATCCGCGCACATCCGAGACATCATTTTTTTTATTCGACGCGAGGATGGGCGCATCCTCGAGGCAAACAACGCCGCCACAAAAGCTTACGGATACAGCCGTGAGGAACTGCTGCAAATGACGGTTTATGATTTGCGTGAATCGGGCATGCAGTCGCTGATTTACGACCAAATGGCCCAGGCCGATATCGACGGCGGCATCCTATTTGAGACCGTCCACCGTCGCAAGGATGGTGACACCTTTCCCGTGGAGGTAAGCTCTCAGGGAGCGACTATTGGAGGCATGCATACGCTGATAAGCGTGGTGCGCGACATCAGCAAGCGCAAAGACGCTGAGCGGGCGTTGCGTGAAAGCCAGGCGGATCTGAAGCATGCCCAGGCTGTTGCGCAAATCGGGAGCTGGCGGCTGGATGTTCGGCGCAATGAATTGCGCTGGTCCGATGAAACTCACCGGATCTTTGGCATACCCAAGGAAACTGCGATGACATATGAATCGTTTCTTGCCGCTGTTCATCCGGAGGACCGGCAGTACGTCGACCGACACTGGCAGACATCCTTGCAAGGCAAGCCTTACGACATTGAGCATCGCATCCTTGTCGGTGATACGGTAAAGTGGGTCCACGAGCGGGCCGAACTGGAGTTCGAAAAAGGAGATGCGCTCATTGGCGGCTTCGGAACCGTCCAGGATATAACAGAGCGTAAACATTCAGAAGAGGTATTGAGGGAGCGCGAGCAGTTTATCAGCCGTGTCATGAACGCATCGATCAACGCGTTGTACATCCGCAATGTTGCATCCGGACGCAATGAATTCATGAACGCGCAGTACTTTCATCTGACCGGATGGAGCTTCGAAGAGATCAGGCACATGGATAGGAAGCAGTTCGACGCGCTGATTCACCCTGAGGACCAAACCCGTGTTTTTGAGCATATGCAAGCGGTCGCCGGATCGACCGATGGTGAGATCCTTGAGGTCGAGTACCGCTTCCAAACGAAAGAGGGAGGCTGGCTGTGGTGTCGGTCTTGGGACGCGGTTTTTGAACGTGATAAAGAGGGAGGGGCCAAACGGATCTTGGGGACGTTTCTTGACGTAACTAGGCGCAAGAGGGCCGAAGAAGAACGCCTCCAAATGGAGCGGCAGGTTCAGCAGCACCAGCGGCTGGAGAGCCTTGGCACCCTGGCCGGCGGCATCGCCCACGACTTCAACAATCTGCTAATGGGTATCCAGGGTCGAGCGTCATTGATGAGGGCCGAAATTGATCCTGACCACCCGTGGGTTGATCACCTCAATGGGATCGAAGAGTGCATCAAGAGTGCTGCCGACCTGTGCAGACAGCTTTTAGGTTTTGCGCGCGGCGGCAGGTATGAAGTCAAACCGACGAATTTGAATGAACTGGTGGCAAAAAGTGCGGCCATGTTCGGCCGAACGCGAAAGGACACCCGGATTCACACGTGCTTCGATGATCATTTATGGACGGTGGAGGTGGATCGGCGACAGATCGAGCAGGTGCTGCTCAATATCCTTGTAAACGCCTGGCAAGCCATGCCGGGAGGAGGTCAGTTGTATCTTCAAACTCAGAACGTTACGTTAGACGAGCATCACGTCAGACACCACGCCGTCCAGGCGGGACGATATGCAAAGATATCTGTCACCGATACTGGCACCGGTATGGACGAGGCAACACTTAGCCGGATTTTTGAACCCTTTTTCAGCACCAAGGAAATGGGGCGAGGAACAGGTTTGGGTCTGGCTTCGGCTTTCGGGATCATCAAAAACCACCGGGGCATCATCGAGGCACACAGTAAGGTCGGTGACAAAACAACCTTCAATATTTATCTGCCGGCCTCGGAAAAGCCTGTGAAAGTAGAAACCGTTACGGATAAGGACCTGTGTCCGGGGACCGAAACCATCCTGTTGGTGGACGACGAAAAGGTGATCATTGATGTGTGCCAACCGATGCTCGAGAAGTTGGGCTACCGAATACTGGTGGCAATGAGCGGCAAGGAGGCCCTTGAAATCTATGAAGCCGACAAAGGCCGAATTGATCTGGTGATTCTGGATTTGATCATGCCGGATATGAGGGGTGATGAGGTCTTCGACAGATTGAAAGCCATTGATATGGACGTCAAGGTCATTCTAGCAAGCGGCTACAGCATCAACAGCCGAGCAGAGGACTTGCTCTCCCGAGGATGCCTGGCTTTCATACAAAAGCCCTACAAGCTCAATGACCTCTCCGAGGCCGTGCGAAAAGCGCTCACCGCACCCACAGGCGATAGCACTGCAGGGGGCGCGGCTGGACCCGAGGCTGACGTCAATTGACATGTTCCGCCCTACAAATGACCCAACTTGCTAAAAAATGTAGTTTAGAAATTCGAGATCGTCGGGATGAACCGTTGCCTCGAAGCGATCCCTGCTGATGGCTTCTTCACTACCAAAGCCGAAAATAGACGGCGCCTTCTCGGAGGTCCAGATTATGTCCTCGCTGCAATCGAGTCTATTGGCAATGGCCCACCGTTAGGTTGCACTCATTTCGTTCTTCAGGTTCTCGTATAGCTTTTCCAGCTTGGCCATCATCTCATCCAGCTCCTGTTTGGTCTTTTCCCAGGCTTCGCCGCTGGCATCCTGAAGTTCTTCCATTTTTTTCGCAACGGCCGCTTTCATCTCGTCCAATTGAGTTAGCTGCTCCTGGTATTTTTGCTTGGCATCGTCGCCGAGACTTTTCGCTTCTGCATTGAGTTCGTCGACCTTCGTATCGAGGTCTCCCATTTGTTCCTTCGCCTTGCTCACGTATTCGTCCATCTTTTCTTTGGTCCACGCAGCTGCAGACTCTGCCGTTTCCTTTGCCGCCGTTGCGGTTTCCTGTGCCTTTTGGCTAACCTTATCGGCGGTCTCCTGTGCCTTTTCGCTAACCTTATCAGAGGTTTCCTCTGCTTTTTCTCCACAACCCAATACAAGGGTCAGTCCCAATACCAGTGTAATAATTGATATCCACTTCAAACGCTTCATGATCAAACCTCCTCCTTATTAATTGTTTTTTACGGCGATGGGTATATGTCGATGGGGCCGTATAGCCTTTCGAGGTTATTGTTTATTCAATTTGGAAAATAATAATGCAGAATTGTCACAGCACAGCATGCCGATCAGATGTCATCTTTTTTCTGATGACTCGTCGGTGCCACCTATCGCGCAACAGTGGAGTAACGAGTGGATTATTAATGCGAAAACGATTTCGATTCAACCAGAAAATGACATCGGTTTCATCAGCATCTCATCATCCGTTCGGCAGTGGACTGGAATTGCTCGATAATTTTAGAAATAATTTTTATTCAGCATTGAAAAAAGTGTAATCAAGGGAATTAAAACTTATGTTTGCTGCAAAGCAGGCATGGAAAAAGTTCCCCCAACAGTGTTTGCGTCGGTGTTAAGCAGTTTATCGATAATGGTCTATGGGATTATGATCAATATCAGACCTATCTTGATTGTTTTAACCTATTATTTAACTGCCAATCATTCCTTATTGAAAAATTCTAACAAAACATTATAGTCTGCACGTTTTAAATACAATGAAACGAGAATACAAGCGCGCCGCTGGATGTGCCGTATAGACGAACTCAAAGCCAGCGCAAACTTACGGTAGACTTATCGCATACCAGCTTTTGGGCTGAACAGGCTGTGTCTCGATGTGAAAAATTAACGGTTACTTTTGGACGTTAAATTCATATCAAGGGGAAACAGAAAGTGAATCAGATAAACCGAATCGCAAAATTGAGAATTATCCTAATAGAGGACAATGACAATTTACGAACTCTATTGGAGATGCTCTTGACCCGCAGAGGGTATGAAGTGTTCTCCTTCGCTAAGCCGACGGTTTGCCCTTTGCAAATCCAGCCGGCGTGCCGATGCGACCGTCACCAGTCGTGTACCGATGTGATTTTGACAGATATGGAGATGCCGGAGATGGATGGCATTCGATTTATCGAAAACGTGAAGAAGAAAAACTGTAAGTGCCGTCATGTCGCTGTCATGTCGGATAATTTGAATGCGGAGGCCATGTATCAGGCCGTGAAGCTCGGTTGCTCGGCATTTGAAAAGCCGCTCGATAGGGAAGCTCTTTTTAACTGGCTGGATAACATCGAGCGAACGGGCCAATATTCAAGAAAACTCTGCGATTGGTTTAAGGAAACTCAGCTATCTGAAGCCGGCTAATGTGGTCTCAATGACTGATTCAGGACTGGTCTATACCGAAGATGCCGTGTTCGCCGGATCCATATTGGCGTATGCCGAGGTGCTGATCAACACCGGCCGGCGGGAGATGATGCTGAAAATGGCACCCGCCGACATCTGGCAGGCGTTGGATTGCATGGGGGGTGAAATTTCGAGATGATCAGCAATATTTGAAAAAAAACGCTTCTTTGCGACAAGCCGACATGCACCTCATCTCTTCATCGCTGATATTCAGTTAGGGGTGTAAAGGTTGAGATGAAAGTCCGAATTACAGGCATTAACAAGCGATATCGATGACAATAGGTGTGTCGGACACTCAACATGACGCTAACACTCAAATATCGATTTGACGAGGGGGTCATCCACGGTCGGTTCCAGGTTCTTCACAACGATCATTTGACGTATCTGCTGGCCGGAAAGGCCCTGTGCCGCCACCTGGTGGTGGGCATTACCAATCCGGACCCTTCCCATATCAAAGACGAGGCGGTCGATCCCCATCGCAGCGATCAGGCGGCCAATCCGCTTACCTATCTTGAACGCTACCGCCTGGTGCGGGCTGCCCTGACCGAAGCCGGCTGCGATCTGAATACGTTTTCCGTGGTGCCTTTTCCGATCAACACCCCGGCCTATTACCGATATTACCTGCCGATGGAAGCGGTATTCTTTCTGTCGATTTACGATGACTGGGGACGGCAAAAAAAGACCTATTTCGAATCGCTGAATTTAACGGTCCATGTATTGAGGGAAGTCGCTGCCGAGGACAAAGGCCTCAGCGGCAGCGAGGTGCGGCGCCGAATGGCCACCGGCCGGCCGTGGCAACACCTGGTGCCCGCATCGGTGGCGCATCTGTTGCAGAAATGGCACATTCCGCAGCGGCTTGGCTCGAAGACAGTTTAACCGGGAGCAGACATAAATGGTCGATGACATACCGGCTCACGCCCCGCACACGCCGGCATATCCCAAACTGGCCATGTGTAACTTCATCACCGACCTGGAACGGTTGAAACGGTTTGCCGTCGCGCACGGCTTTGACGGAATCGACTGGTCCTTCGATGTCGAGCACCTGCCCGTAGGCCCGGCCGAAGATTCCCGCTGGGTTGCTTTTCTTTCCGCACTTGAACCTTTGGAGCTGCGCTTCCACTGCCCGTTTATGAAAGTCGACATCGGTCACGAAAACGCCGACGAGGGTCTCAGGGCAATGGGCATTTTTCAACGCATCATTCAACTGGTGGCCAAAGTCGGCGGCAAATACCTCACCGTGCACATCGGTCTGGGGCACGACACCACCAAAATTCTGTCCTGGAACGATACCATCGACAACCTGCGCCGCATGGTGCGCTATGGGGCCGAACGAGGGGTGGTGGTTTGCCTTGAAAACCTGGGCTGGGGCTGGACCAGCAAACCGAACCTCTTTGAAAAACTGGTGCGCCGCAGCGGCACCGGGGTTACCTTCGACATCGGCCATGCCCATGCCTGCGAGGCGATCCGCAGCCGCCATTACGCGGCTGAAGATTTTGTGTCCCCCCACCCCGACAGGGTGTTCAACGCCCATGTGTATCACACCGAAGTAACCGGAGTGGGACATCTGCCGCCCAAAGCCTTGGGGGAGGTACGGGACCGGCTCGAGTTGCTGCAGCGTATCGGGTGTTCGTGGTGGACCTTGGAGATCAAGGATGCAGAAGGATTGTTGCAGACCAAAGCGGTCATCGATACGTTTTTGAAAGGAAATAACCGGACTGACCGAATGCCGGGTCGTTATTAATGCCGGCAGTATCGTTGCCTTCTGCATGATCGCGACAGCTTCTTGTCTTGTGAGTGTAAACCGTGCAAAATGAACCAAAGAAAATCATTGTTGTACTCCTCGACGGTTTGGGAGATCGGGCCTATCCGGCACTCGATCATCGAACACCGCTGCAGTCCGCCGACACACCGAATCTTGACTGTTTGGCGCACAGGGGCAGCAACGGCCTTTATCACCCCTCATATCCCGGGCAGTGCCTGCCCAGTGAAATCGCCCACTATCTGCTATTTGGCTGTGACCCGGCCGATTTCCCTGGAAGGGCCCTTCTGGAGGCCGTTGGTGACGGTGTTTCGTTTCATGACGATGATGTGCTCTGTCTGGCCCACCTATCCCAAATCGAATGGCAAAAAGACGGCATGGCCGTGTTGACGGGCGGCAGAGATGACATTGTCGGCAGCCGGGAGGATTTCGGTAAGGTTTACGGCCTAATCCAGCGGTTCGAGATAGAAGCAGTTCGTATCCGCCTGGTGCAGACCCGCCGAAACGATGCGGTCCTGTTGATCAGCGGACCGGTTTCCGAACGTATCTCCGATTCGGATCCTATCCGGAAGGGTTGGCCCGTCGCTCGAATCGAGCCCCTCCCTACCGGTGAACTCCAAGATGCCGAGCGAACGGCCTCCGCCCTCAATGCCTATTTAGAGCATTGCCACCGGATCTTAAGCGATCCGCAAAAAAACCCGTACCGGGACCAAATCCCGGCTAATTTTCTGGTCACCCAACGTTGCGGCCGACGACGACCGCAACACGCATTTCAAACGCTGTGGGGGCTTAAGGGCGCGCTGATCGCATCTTCGTCGGTGTACGCCGGTCTGGCCCGGGAGATCGGGCTTGATTTTATACCGGCAACCGATACCCGTTCACCTGGCGATGACCTGCGGGAACGCATCGCACAGGCCCTATCCGACAACGGACATGATTATTGGCATGTGCATACCAAGTTACCGGACGTGGCCGCCCACCAAGGCAATGCGGAAGACAAGCGGGATGTGATTTCGGTGCTGGATCGGGGATTGGATCACCTGGTCGACGAGATGGCGCACCGCGACGATGTACTTCTGGCGGTAACCGCCGATCATTGCACGCCGTGCGACTCATCGCTGATCCATTCCGGCGAGCCCGTGCCATTGCTGATTTGCGGGTCCCAAGTTCGCCGGGACAACGTCGTCACATTCGACGAAATCGAAGCCGCCAGAGGATGCCTCGGGATGCTGCGGGGCGCCGAATTGATGGCCATGCTGCTCAATTATGCCGATCGGTCTAACCTTTACAGCCACCGGCTCGGCAGGGTCGAGCGACGCTATAGGTCCTTGGCGTATCCACCATTTCGGCCAACATAAAAGAGTGGAAAAACCTTGGTCGAAGATAAGACAATCCGTTTGACGGAAACGGCACCATTTAAACCGATCCTCGGGAGGAGGCGGGCAACTGGACGGCCGTCGAATTGAATTTTACGAGGCTCAATGGTGTATCGAATTATTTTTGCCATGATCGTATTTGCCTCTGTCTGTTGCTGCGGAGGTATAAAACAGTGCATATGGGA
>Ga0316578_10000696_pt1 | contig 12126 bp, 12 predicted proteins | sample J0NA_2_FD_203076 | JGI IMG/M metagenome (GOLD analysis project Ga0316578, IMG submission 203076) | Rhizosphere microbial communities from salt marsh grasses in Alabama, United States - J0-2_160517rDrC | ecosystem: Host-associated > Plants > Roots > Rhizosphere | place: USA: Alabama | collected... | reverse complement strand
GCAAATGTCTTCGTCATTGTGCATATATAGCCCACAGCCCGGGGCGACATCCGCCGGCCCGGAAGGGGGTTGAGCTTCGTGGATGGTGGTCATGAGGAGGCTCCAGCCTCCAGGGCAGAAAAAAAGGCGGCGACAGCAGGGAGTGGCTGTCGCCGCCCATTCCTTGTGCGCTAATGTCGGAGGCCCAGGTCAGAGATCAGCTCCCGATACCGCTCCAGGTCTGTCTTCCTCAGGTACTCCAGAAGCCTGCGCCGTTTCCCCACCATCTTCAGGAGGCCGCGGCGGCTGTGATGGTCCTTCTTGTGGGTATCGAAGTGATCCCTGAGGTGGTTGATTCTAGCCGTCAGGAGGGCGATCTGGACGGGAGCGCTGCCCCGGTCAGCGTCGTGCAGCTGGTATTTCTTGATGATTTCTTGGCGATCGATGGTCATTCGTGTCGAGCCTCCGCGAGAGTCTAGACTGCAAGGGAAGCTCCTCCTCGTTTGTTTCCGCGTGACTATTAGCCTGGAAAGGTATCCGATTCCTTCCAGCCCTTCAACCCCACGTGGGCCGAGGAAGTCACCTGAGCGATCTATCCTGATCGGTCATCCGGCGCCAGCGGGCCTTCCGCAAGGAGCGATGCCCTCGCCGCATCCACGTCGGCTTTCAGCTGATCGACGAGTGCCGACGCGGACGCGAAGGGATGGACATCTCGGAGGTAGCGGATGAACTCCACCCGGATCTCCTCCCCGTAGAGATCACCACTGAAGTCCATCAAGTGGAGCTCGATCGTCGGGGGGGACCCCCGGAACGTGGGGCGGGGTCCGATATGCATGGCTCCTCCGAAGAGGCCACGCCGCAACCCTGCCCAAACGGCGTATACTCCCGGAGGAGGGATCAGCTTTCCGTTCGAGGGTACCCAGAGGTTCGCCGTGGGGAATCCCAGGCTTCTTCCCCTCCCCTCCCCACGAACGACCATTCCCCGGATGCAATAGGGACGCCCCAGGCCGGCTCGGGCCTCCTCCACGTTCCCCTTGAGGAGCGCTCTTCGGATCCTCGAAGACGAGACGGGCTGCTGGCCGGTCAGGATGGGTGAGACGACGTCCACCGTGAATCTGAGCTCCCGTCCAATGTCGGTCAGCGTGAGGGCATCACCCGATCGTCCCCTTCCAAACCCGTGGTCATATCCGATGACCAGCTCCTGGACCCCGAGGCGATCGATGAGAATCTCCTTGACGAACCTTCGCGGGGAATAATTCGCCAGGATGTGGTTGAAAGAGAGGAAGACGGCATAGTCCAGACCCGTCTCCGCAAGAATCTCCTTCTTCTCTGCAGGAGTCGTAAGTAGCGGAGGGGCTTGATCCGGGCGGACGATCTTCAGAGGGTGAGGATGGAAGGTCACCAGCACGCTCCGACGCCCGGTCTCCTTCGCCCGGAGGCGGATCTCCTGGAGGACGGCCCAGTGGCCTCTGTGCACGCCATCGAAGGTCCCGACGGTGATGACGGTCCCGTTGGGGTCGCTGGGCAATCCCCGGGGAAGGCTCGGATCGATGGCGTACTCAACCATGGCTGAGCACCTTCCTCGGCCGGAGTCGCCCTCCGTCGATCCCACCCATGGCCAGGAGATCACCCTCCAGAAGGATGCGCACCGGCCGGTCCTCGGGGAATCCCTCGCCCTCCAGGCTGATGGACTGTCCCCGGCGGAGCCGCTGGGCGTCGGACCGGGAAACCTCCACAGCCGGCAGGTGTGCCAGGGCAAGAGCCGGCGGGATCAGACGGCCGATGATGGCGTCCGCATCCGTGAGGGCTCCAAGGGGAGCGGCCATGCCCAACCCCAGGGAGCCGATATCGGTCCGAACGAGGCCGGTGAGATGGGCGCCGACTCCGAGCCTTCGCCCGAGATCTCTCGCCAGGGCCCGAACGTAGGTGCCGGAGGAGCACCGGACATAGAAGTGAGCCTCCGGCGGGGAGTATTGAACAAGGGAGATCTCGTGGACCACCACCTCGGCCGCCCTCAGGGTGACTTCCTCTCCCCGACGGACCCTGCGATGGGCCGCCTCACCTCCCACCTTCTTCGAAGAGTAGCGAGGGGGTGTCTGCAAGAGCGAGCCCCGGAACTCTGAGAGCGCTTCTCCCAGATCCGCCTCGGAGATGGACCTCCAGCCATTGTCCTCCCGCACCACTTCCCCTTCCGGATCGTGGGTGGACGTCTCGACTCCAAGCCGAGCGGTGGCACGATAACTCTTGTCCAGATCGAGGAGATACTCCGAGAGCCGCGTGGCCGGTCCCAGAAGCAGGAGGAGAAGGCCGGATGCGAAGGGGTCCAGGGTTCCGGCATGGCCCACCTTCCTCATCCCCGCCGTCTCTCGGACCTGGTCCACGACATCGTGGGACGTGGGCCCGGAGGGCTTGTCCACGAGAAGGACGCCGGAAGGAGGCCTCACGCCCCGGTCCCCGGTTCTGGCTTCTCCCGGTGTTGCCCTCCCGGCAACGCCTCATCCTCCTCTCCCGCCTGGACCCCCTCTCCCTCCGGGAGGACTTCCCGCAGGACCTCTTCGATCCGGATCGCCGAATCCAGAGTGCTATCGTACTGGAACCGGAGCTCGGGGATCCTGCGAATCCTCAGGACCCTACCCAGTTCTTTTCGTACGAAGGGCGCTGCAGCCTCCAGGCCGTCGGTCACCTCTTTTCGATCCCGATGGGCGTCCAGGAGGCGGAAGAAGACCTTCGCCACCCAGAGGTCCGAAGTGACCCGAACCTCGGTGACGAGGACGTGACCGATCCTGGGGTCTCGAACCTTCCTGGCGAGAATGTCCGAGATCTCTCTCTTGAACTGTTCGTTGAGACGAGAGCTTCGATAACCAGGCATGGAGGGCTTCTTTCCGGACCCAGGACAAGGAGAGCTTCGGCACGGGGTCTGCTGAAGCGCCGTGGGGGGCGGTCAGCGGTATGATCGCTCCACTCGGAGAATGATCGCGCGTCCGTCCCTCTCCACGAACCGATCGAGCTTCTCCAGGACCGAATCGGCGTGTCCGGAATCGGAAGTAACGACGGCGGCCGTGATCTCCGCCCGGGTCCAGACATCGTGGTGCCCGGTTTCCGCCGCGGAGACCCTGAATCGAGCCTGGAGGCGCTCTTTCAGGGACTTCACCACCATCCGCTTCTCCTTCAGGGATCGACACCCCGGCAGAGCAAGCTCCCAGGAACAAACCCCGATAACCATGGACTCAGATCAGGGCAGCCGCTCGGGCCTCGCGACTACCCCTTCCCCCCGCCCACTCCCGCCAGGGTACGGGCCACCTCTTCCACCTGGTAGCATTCGATGACATCCCCCACTTTCACATCGTTGAAGTTGGCGATGCCGATCCCGCACTCGAAGCCTTCCCGGACCTCCCGAACATCGTCCTTGAAGCGCTTGAGGCTGGAGAATTCCCCGTCGTAGACGACGATCCCATCCCGAATGAGGCGGGCCTTCCGGTTGCGCTCGATGACTCCGTCGCTGACGTAACACCCGGCAATGGTCCCCACTTTGGTGATCTTGAAGGTGTCCCGGACCTCCGCCGTACCGAGAATCTTCTCCCGCCGTTCCGGCGCCAGCATTCCCTCCAGCGCCGCTCGGACCTGGTCGACGGCTTCGTAGATGACGTCGTAGGTGTGGATATCCACACCTTCCCTCTCCGCCAGAGACCGGGCGTTCACGTCGGGACGGACCCGGAAGCCGATGATGACGGCGCTTGCCGGCCCCGCCAGGATGACATCGGACTCGTTGATGGCACCCACGGCCCGGTGGATGATCTCCACCTGGACCTCGTCGGTCCCCAGCTGCTCCAAACTGTCGGAGAGAGCCTGTACAGAGCCGTCCACGTCACCTTTGATGATGAGGGGCAGGGTGCCGACCTGGCCGCCCGCCAGCAGCTTGGAGAAGTCTCCCAGCTTGAAGCCCTTCTCCTTGATGCGGAGCTGCTTCTCCCTCTCCAACCGCTGACGGGTCGTGGCGATCTCCGCTGCCTTGTCGGCAGTCATGGCCGCGAACGTATCTCCGGCCTGAGGTACCCCAGCGGCGCCGAGGACCTGAACGGGAATCCCCGGGCCGGCCTCGTCCACCGTCTTGCCTCGCTCGTCCAGCATGGCCCGCACGCGTCCGTCGTAGAGGCCACAGATGAAGCTGTCTCCCACCCGGAGGGTGCCCGTCTGCACCAACACGGTAACGACAGGGCCCTTCCCGACGTCCAGCTGGGCCTCGATGACGGCGCCGTGGGCCTCCCGATCGGGGTTTGCACTCAGCTCCAGCATTTCGGCTTGCAGGAGGACCTTGTCCAGAAGGTCCTCCACGCCCTGGCCTTCTTTGGCGCTCACCTCGGCACTCAACACCTCCCCACCAAAATCCTCCACCGTAACCCCGTGCTGAAGGAGCTCCTGCTTGACCTTGGACGGATTTGCCGTGGGGAGGTCGACCTTGTTGATGGCCACCACCAGGGGAACGCCGGCGTTCCGGGCGTGACTTATGGCCTCGACGGTCTGGGGCATCACCGAGTCGTCCGCCGCCACCACGAGGACCACGATGTCGGTAACGTCCGCACCCCTTGCCCTCATCGCGGTGAAGGCGGCGTGCCCCGGAGTGTCCAGGAAGGTGAGTGTGCGCTCGTTGGGCAAGAACACGTGGTAGGCCCCGATGTGCTGCGTGATCCCTCCGGCCTCCCCGGCCACCACATTCGTCTTCCTGATGTGGTCCAGAAGCTTCGTCTTCCCGTGATCGACGTGTCCCATCACCGTGACCACCGGGGGACGTGGCTTCAGTGCCTCCGGGTCCTCCACCTCTTCCTCCGCTACGTCCTCCGTGGCGTACTCTTCCTCTCGGACCGCCGTGAACCCGAACTCCTCCAGGAGAAGCTCAATCTGGTCAAAATCCAGCCGCTGATTGATGGTGACCATCAATCCCATGTTCTTGAACGCCGATCCGATGATCTCCGTGGAGGAGATGTCGATGAGCTCGGCAAGCTCCGCCACCGTGAGGAACTCGTTTACACGAACGGTGGTGCGCTCACGCTCGCGCTCCATGGCCTCCTCTTCCTTGGCCGCCTCCACCTCCTCCTTGGTGGGAACCGTTCCTTTGCCCCTGCGGCGCTTCTTCCCACCTCCTCCTTTGATCTCCGCCATGACACGCTGGATGTTCGACTGCACCGCGTCCTGATCCACACGCTGGCGTTTCTTCCCCTTCTTCTCCTTCTTGCTCTTCTTCCGGCCATCGGAGGTGTACCCTTCCGCCTGGACCCGCACCTGACCGCCCGGACCTGCGGAAGCCGCCGGGGCAGGAGCCGGCCGCCGGATGACCCGTGCCGGCCCTTCCGGAGCCGCCTGCCTTACGGGCTCCGGTTTCGGCGCGGGCTCGGACGACTCATCTTCGATTTCCTCGAACTCCTCCAGACCCCCTCCGGCTCCCACTTCATCGGCTTCGTCCTCGTATTCGACGTCGTCCTCCTCCGGTTCCTCCAGAGGCACCTCGTCCTCCGAGGCTTCCGGTGGAGCCGCGGAGTCGTCCGCCGGGACCTCCTCGGGGGCGGCCTGGGCAGCGGGTCCCTCCTCCACCTCCTCGGCAGCGTCATGGGCCCCGGCGTCGGCCTCCGCTTCCCCCTCCTCCGTCACATCGGGCAGGGTCGCCTCCTCCCCTTCCGCCACCGGCCCACTGCCCAGTTCATACTGCCCCTCCTCCGGGCTTTCCCCTTCTCCATCCGGATCCGGTGCCGCCTGCTCCCTGGCGGGGGCACGCCGACGACGACGCCGAGGCCGATGCGCAGCCTGGGCGTCCTCGATGGCCGCCTCCAGAGCCTCAGACACTTCCTTGTGCCCGGCCCGTCGCTCCCGCTCGATCCGAGCGAGAATCCTCGACACGTCCGCCTCACGTACCTCGGAGCTGGGATCCGCCACCGCGATACCCATCTCCCGGAGGAGGTGAACGAGTCCCTCTGCCGAGACTCTGAGATCCTTGGCTAGGTCGATAACCTGCATTCGCTTGAACTACCTCCACTGGGCAGACCACCTGCCCGTCGTCTCATTCCCTTCCCACTCGTTCACGGATCTCTGCCGCGAACCTGCTTCCCGTCACGGCCACTACGGCCACGGGGCCTGTCCCCAACGCACTCCCGATCTCATCCATCGACCCGAGCTTCGTCCAGGGAACCCCCCGGGCCCTGGCCAATGGGAGCACTTTCTCCTGCTGCTTCTCGGAACCGTCCTTCGCCAGGATCAGCAGCCTTGCCTGCCCTTTTCTGAGGGCGTGGCGGGCAGCACCCGCTCCCCTGGCCAGGGCCCCGGCTCTCTGGGCAAGTCCCAGAAGCGCCAGAGCCTCAGACCTCCGGCTCCTCTCCTTCATCCTCTCCTTCCGGAGCGGAGATCTCGCTCCCGCCCTCCGGCTCCGTCTCCTCCTGCGGTTCCGCCTCCACCTCCGCGTCCTCCTCCTCCTCCGCGTCCTCCTCCTCCTCCTCGGCCTCCTCCTCCTCCTCGGCCTCCTCCTCCTCCTCGGCCTCCGGGGCTTGATCCGCATCCACCGCCGAAGCCTCCGCCTCAGCCGGCGCCTCGGCACCGACCTCCCCTTCCACCACCGTCAGCTCGTCGATGATTCCCAGAAGCCGGTCGGCTTCCGACTCGGTGAGACCTGGGACTTTGAGAAAGTCGTTCTTCTCCAAGTCGATGATGTCAAGAAACGTATGATATCCAGCGGCTTCCAGGGCCGCCAGAGTCGCCGGTTCCAGCTCGAGCTCGGCGAGAGGGAAATCGGCGGTCTCGTAGGAGTCGCCTCCGGGTATCTCCCCGAACAGGGAGAGGTCGGCTCCCCGCTCCAGCCACTCCCGAGAGCCGTACAGGTCGATCTGCCACCCGATGAGCTGGGAGGCCAGACGAACGTTCTGGCCGTTCCGCCCGATGGCCAGGGAGAGCTGGTCTTCATCCACGATGGCCGTGATCACCTGCCTGGAAGAGTCGCTGATCACCTTGGCCACCCGGGCCGGGGCCAGCGCCCGCCTGGCGAAGATCTCCGGATCGGGGTGCCAGGGGACGATGTCGATGCGCTCGCCCCCCAGCTCGTTCACCACTGCCTGGACCCTGGAACCCTTCAGCCCCACACACGCCCCAACAGGGTCGATGGAATCGTCCCGGCTGGACACGGCGATCTTGGTTCGGCCACCTACTTCCCGGGCCAGCTCCTTGATCTCGACGATACTCTGGTAGATCTCGGGCACCTCCAGCTTGAACAGCGCCGCCACAAAGAGGGGATCACCCCGGGACAGGATGAGCCGGGGACCCTTCGGAGTCTCGTCCACCTTCTTCAGGACGGCCCGGATCGGGTCGCCTTGCCGGAAGCGCTCTCTGGGATTCTGTTCCCGCCAGGGAATGATCGCCTCGGCATCCCGCGCCCGGTTCAACATCACGACGATCTTCCCCCGCTCGATCTGCTGGACTTCACCGGAAAGCAGATCCCCAACCCGGTCCGCGAACTCCTCCCGAATCCTCTGACGTTCCCCCTCCCTGACCCTCTGCACGATCCGCTGCTTCGTAGCCATCACGGCGTTCCTGCCGAACTCCGCGAAATCCACGGGGATCTCCATCACGTCGCCGACCTCATAGGTCGGGTCGTCCCAACGGGCCTCCTCTAGAGAGATCTCGGAGGACGGATCCTCCACCTCCTCCACAACCCTCTTCAGAACGATGATCTCGATGTCTCCGGAGCCTTCGTCGATATCGATCTCGGCTTCGACGTTGGGGCCGTAGATCTTCACCAGGCCCGCAACGATCCCATCCCGGATGAGATCGTACACCTCGTCAGGGCTGAGACTCTTGGTTGCGGCAATGTCCCGGAAAGCCGCTACGATTTGGCCAGCGTTGGTCATCCTCTTCCTCGCGAAGACTCCTTGTATCCGACTCGACCCCGGAGGGGTCTCCTCGGAGATCCCGTTTCCTCAATCCCACCGATAAATGAGGTGGGCTTTCTGGATCCGATCCAAGGGGATCCGGACCCGTTCACCCGAGGGCAGAAGGAGGGCTACCACCGCCGATCCCTCCTCCCCTCCCTCGGCTCCCAGAATCTCCCCCTCCACCCGGTTACTCCCGTCCTCCAGCAAGCCCTTTCCCTTCACCAGAGCCTGCTGTCCTTCGAAACGCTTCCAATCCCGAAGCCTGGTGAGAGGACGCTCCACGCCAGGAGAGGATACCTCCAGAACGTATCGCTCCGGAATCTCCGAGTGTTCGTCCAACCACGGCTCCAGGGCCCGGCTGACTTGGGCGCACTGGTCGATGGAAACCCCCCCCTTACCCGGGACCGAATCCGGCAGATCCATCTTGATCCGCAGGATGGGCCTCCGGGGAGTTCCCACCCAGACCGCCTCCACCAGCTCAAAACCCAGCGTTTCCAGGCGAATCTCCAGTTCGTCCTGAAGGTCAGGAAGCGGGATGGCCAATCTACCTCACTTCCTCCGGTCACCGCCCGACATGACGGGAATAAAAAAGCGGGGGCCGCCAGCACCCCCACTCACAACAAAATGGCCGCCCTGCGGGCGGCTACTACGAAATGTAAACTAGCATAAGTACCTGCCGCCTTCAAGGGAGCGCGCCGTTCCACTGCTGGGAAGACTTCTTCCGGGCGACGAGCCGTCCCGCTTCGTCGGCCCCGGTACCGCCGGGCCGGTGCGTCCCTACCTGCCTCGTCCCGGCGAGAGGAGCCACCCCGTGGGGCGTTCCGTCAATCCCCTCCTTCGACCCTCGTGATCTTCGCTCCCAGAGCCTGGAGCCGGGTGTCGATGTGCTGGTAGCCCCTCTCGATCTGCCCGATGTTCTTGATGCGGCTTTCCCCCTCGGCGCCGAGAGCCGCAATAAGCATGGCCATCCCGGCCCGGATGTCCGGACTCTCCAATGGGCCCCCGCGAAGCCGGGAGGGACCGACGACCACGGCCCTGTGGGGGTCGCAGAGGATGATTTGGGCGCCCATCCCCACCAGCTTGTCAGTGAAGTACATCCGGGACTCGAACATCTTCTCGTGGATCAACACGGTTCCCTTGCACTGGGTGGCGGCTACCAGGGCGATGGAGGTGAGGTCCGCGGGGAACGCCGGCCACGGCCCGTCGTCGATCTTCGGGATATGCCCGAACGCATCGTGCTCCACCACCAGGTCCCGATTCCCATGCACGATCAACGTGGTCCCTTCGACCGTGCAATCCACGCCCAGCCTTCGGAACCCCAGAAGGGTGGAGTCGAGGTGGGAGAGGGGCGCATCCTGGATGGCGATCTCGCTCCTGGTGACCGCCGCGAGCCCCATGAAGGAACCGGTCTCGATATGATCTGCTCCCAGCCGGTATCGAGCTCCGTGGAGCCCCTTCACGCCTTCGATACGGAGGACATGGGTCCCGATCCCCTCGATGCGGGCACCCATCCGGTTCAAGAGAACGCAAAGGTCCTGGACGTGGGGCTCCGCCGCAGCATTCCGAATCAGAGTGGTGCCTTTCGCCATGACTGCGGCCATCACGGCGTTCTCCGTTCCGGTCACGGAGGGCTCGTCCAGAAACATGTCGGCGCCCCTCAGGCCCCGGGTGCGGATCTCGAATCCCTGGTCCAGACGTTTCTCTCCGCCCAGCGCTTCGAGGGCCAGGAAGTGAGTATCCAGACGGCGTCGTCCGATCACATCTCCGCCAGGGGGGCCCAGGACCACCGACCCGAAGCGCGCCAGGAGGGGCCCTGCCAGGAGGATGGAAGCCCTGATCCTCCTGGCCAGGTCAGGGTCCGGACGCCCCCCCGTAACCCCATCCGCCACGACCTCCACCGAGTCGTCGCCCACCCAATCGACCGTGGCACCCAGGGATCGGATGATCTCCATGAGGGTCTCCACGTCCCGGATCCTGGGGACGTTCTCCAGGATCACGGCCTCAGGAGTGAGGAGGGTGGCGGCCAGGGCGGGGAGAGCCGCGTTTTTGTTCCCGGCGGGCCGGATGGACCCCTGCAGGTCATGGCCGCCTTCCACAAGAAAGCTGGGCATCCGGACTCTTCCGGCGTGTCGGGTGAGAGGTTCGAGGATCAGGTCCCGGCAAAATGACCCAGGACCGGCCGGGGCGGAACATACCCAGCCATCCCGACCTTCAGCAACCGTCGCCTCCCGGGGGGCCCCCACCGTCCGGACTACTTCAAGAGCGATGGGGTCTCCAGGGGTCCCGGGTGGGAGCGGAGCCCCAACCGACGACCCTCGCGGCCATGAGCGAGGCGTGTCTGGCTCCGACTCCGCTTGACACTCATCTTTTTCTCAATCTACAATCGACACGGTGGACTCCGTCTCCCCTTCAGCGAGACCAGCGTATGCGGCTCAGCCACTTCCTCCGCGCCGGCCTGATGGTTCACGGGTTGGATGCCTCGGACCGGAACGAGGCCCTGAGAGAGATCAGCACCTTCCTCCAGGAGGGCGGTTTCGTACCCTCCGGCGACGGGGTGTTTGAGGCGTTGCGAGCCAGAGAGGAAGTCCACACGACGGCCCTGGGAGAGGGTATCGCCGTTCCCCACGCGGTCATCCCGACCCTCGAGGAGATCGTTCTGGTGGTGGCGACCGCCCGGGAGCCCCTTCTCTTCGGGCCCGAGGACACCGGCCCCGTCGACCTCCTCTTCACCCTGCTCTCCCCACCAGGGAGGGAGGCGGAGCACATCAAGCTCCTGGCCAGGATCTGCCGGCTCGTGCGGCACCCCGGTTTTCTGGAGGAGCTGAGGGCCGCTCCGGGGCCAGAGGAGCTCTATGAGGCCATTCTGGCAGTGGATTCCCAGCATGTCTGAGGTCCGTCCATGCACCTGATGATCGCTGTGGTCAACGACCCGGAGAAGGTGGACGAGATCCTCTCGGGGTTCCTGGAGCTGGGGATCACCGGAGCCACCATCATCAACAGCGAGGGGATGGGCAGGGTGCTCAGCCACGATATTCCCATCTTCGCCGGTCTCCAGACGCTGATTTCCCGCTCCCGGCCCCAGAACCGGACAATCTTCAGTGTCGTGGAGGACGAGAAGGTGGCGCCTGCCCTGGACCTTCTCCAGGAGGTCTGTGGAGACTTCACCGCTCCGGCAACCGGGATCGCCTTCACCTTGCCCCTGGACCAGGTCGTGGGTCTGGCTCCGGAACTCGGAGGGGACCGGGAGCCCGTCTGATCCTCCATGGATGATCCCTTCCTCTCCACCCTCCTTCTGATTCTCCTGGCCCTCCTGGGCGCCAGGTTCTCTTTCTCCAGCATCAGCGTGCCCCCGGGGCCGCGCCTGGTGTTCAGGACCGGGACACACTTCCTCTTCCTTGGGCTGATTCTCGGACCTCACGCTCTGGGACTCCTCACCCAGGAGGCCATCCGGCAGCTCTTCCCCCTCCTGGGGTTGGGATTGGGGTGGATCGGTTTTCTCTTCGGACTTCAGCTGGACCGACGGAACCTCAGCCAGTTCCCCCTGGGCTTCCATATCCTCGCCGTGGGTCAGGCGGTGCTGACCTTCGGGCTCTTCCTCGGGGTCGGTTGGCTGGGGCTCTGGGGGTTCGGGAGGACGGGCACGGTGGAGCTCCTCCTTCTCGTGGGGGCGGCAACGACCGCATCCATTTCCACCCCCGCCGGGATCGCCCTCATCTCCACGAACTACCTGGTCCGGGGGAAGGTTCGGGACCTCCTCTTCTTCGTTGCCTCTTTGGACGCCCTGGTGGGGATCGCGGCGCTTCAGGTAGCCTACTCCCTCTTTCCACCGGGAAGTCTCGTGCAACAGATGGACGTGGCGCCCGGGCTCCTCTGGATTTTGGCTGCTCTGGGTCTCGGCGTTGTGTGCGGCATCCTGTTTCTGTGGTTGACTCGGCCCCGGCCTGGGGGGGAGGAGCTGGTCCTCTTCCTCCTGGGCATCGCAGCCTTCGCGAGTGGCGCGGCCCTTCAGCTCCAGCTTTCACCTCTGTTCGTCTCCGTCACGATGGGTGCCGTCGTGGCCAATCTGTCCCCCGATCCCCAGCGAGCCTTCCGGGTACTCCAGGAGTGGGAGAAGCCCATCTACGTGGTCTTCTTGATCCTGGCGGGGGCCCTCCTCAGCTTCCCGACTCCGTGGATCCTGCCCCTGGCGGTGGCCTATGCCTCGGTTCGTGGCGTGGGTAAGGTCCTGGGGAACATGGCC
>Ga0316578_10000695_pt1 | contig 12128 bp, 11 predicted proteins | sample J0NA_2_FD_203076 | JGI IMG/M metagenome (GOLD analysis project Ga0316578, IMG submission 203076) | Rhizosphere microbial communities from salt marsh grasses in Alabama, United States - J0-2_160517rDrC | ecosystem: Host-associated > Plants > Roots > Rhizosphere | place: USA: Alabama | collected... | reverse complement strand
GGCCGGCGCCTCTGCCGCGAGCCGCATCGCGATCGCGCCCCCTAGGCTCTGCCCCACGACGATCGCGGCGCCGTCCCCATAGCGGTCGAGGAGCTCGAGCATGTCCGACATGAAGCGGTCGAAGCCCGCTCCGGGCGGAAACCCGGTGCGCAGGTCCGGGGCGATCACGCGGTGGCGCTCCGCGAGCGCCGGGATCTGGTACCGCCAGGTCTCCTTCATCCCGTCGGCTCCGGGGACGAGCAGGACCGTCGGCCCCGAGCCGACCACGTGGACCTCGACGACCTCGCCGTCGGAGTGCCGGAAGCGACGCACGGGATACGGGCGCCCCCCGGGGTCGAGCACGGGCGGTCTCTCGATCGCGGCGTTGCGCCGGTCCATCCAGCGCGTCCAGGCCCACGCGGCGCCGACCGCCGCGACCCCGACCGCGAGCCGGCGCCTCACGGGGTCTCCGCCGGGAGCGGCCCGCCGGGGCCCGGGGCCCGGGCGTCGCCGACCGGATCGGCCGGGGCGACGGGGAGCGCCGGGAAGGGCCTTCCGATCCGCACCACCGGCGGCTCGTGGCCGGCCGGGTGGCCCGTCACGGGGCCCGCCGCCCCGAACCAGCCGTCCGCCGAGCCGGGCTCGATCAGGGTGAAGGCGAGACGCTGCCCCGGCTGGTCCGCGGGCACGAGCCACGTCCCTTCTTCCAGCGTGCGCTCACGCGCGTCCGGCGCCCTGGGGTCGCGATACACGCCCACCCGCAGGCGGGTCGCGGCCGACAGCCGCTGCACCCGGATCCCGTGGCGGGCGACGAGGGCCGCCAGGTCCGCCGCCTCCGGCCGGATCGCCCACGCGGCCGGCACCGGGAGCGCGGCGAGACGCGCGACGCGCGGGCGCCACGGCGCCAGGGTGTCGGGAACGGCGACGCCGCGCGCGTTCCACCGTTGCCAGAGCAGGACCGGGCGGTCCGGGTCCTCCGCGTTGCGGGCCCGCAGCGCCAGCAGCGGCGACGGATCGTCCTGCACCCCGCGCCCCGTGGCGGCCCGGAGCTCGTCGGCGAGGCCCGCGACCACCTCGAGCACCGCCGTCGCCATCAGGTGCAGCCGGTCGGAACGCTCCCGCAGGCCGTCGATCTCCCCGCCCGAGGCGGTCTCGAGAAGGAGGCCGAGGCTGCCGGCGAGGGTGAAGGCGTTCCGGGCGTTGCTCGCCGCGATCGGGGCGAGCGAGACGAAGGTGTCGGCCTCCGCGACCGGCGGTCCGGCGGGATCGGGGTGGACCGCGACGTACTCGTGGAAGCGAACGTTCGCCTCCGCCAGCCGTCGCACGACGTACGGGAGGACGCGGTACCGGGCGAGCTCGACGAGATCCGGGTCCGCGTTGGGGTGCGTGGGAATCCCGATCTGGGCGGCGTACGGCGACGGGCCCATCTCGTGGAGGTCGAGCACCACGTGGGGCCGCCAGCTCGCGTGGAGCTCCCACAGGGCGCGCACCGCCGGGGACGAGAGGGTCGCGTGGTCCCGGTTCAGGTCGGTCCCGGCCCCGTCCACTCGCGTGCCGAGCCGCATGCCGACCGGGTTCAGCACGGGCACGACGGCGACGTCCAGGGCCCCGCGGAGCGGCGCGAGCGGGCCGGCCGCGAGGTCCCGGGCGAGACGGAGCGCCACCTCGTAGCCGGCGCGCTCGTCGCCGTGCTGCCCGCCGACCACGAGCACGCGAAGCCGGCCGTCGTCCTCGTCCTCCGGCCGCGCGTCGCCCGCCCCGCCGCGCGGCGGCGCCACGAAGGCGACGGGGATCGCGGCGGGGGCCGCACCCGAGGCCGGGATCAGCGCCAGCGTGTCGACCCGGAGCCGCGCGCCGACGCCAGCGGCGAGCCGCTCCAGCCACGGGAAGGCGGAATCGGGAGGCGTGGAGGCGAGCCACCCCGCGGCTTCCGCCGGAGTGGGCGGAGGCGCGGCTCCGGGCTCCTGGGCGCGGAGAGCCGACGGAACGAGGCACGCGGCCACGACCCCGGCGAGAGCGAGGCCGGCGGCGAGCCCGCGGCGTCCCCCGGCGGGAACCCTCACGCCAGGCGCTCCCGGGCGGCCCGCACCAGCGGGGCGGCATCGAGCCCCGGGGCGCCGAGGAGCTCGGCGAGCTCGCCGGCGTCCCGGGACAGCCCCCCGGACCACCACTCTCGCAGGAGGTCTCCCGCCCCCGTCGTCCGATACCAGGCCTCGCCGTGGCGCTCCCGGAGCTCCCGCTCGAGCAGGGCGCCGAGCATCCGGCCCCGGAGCTCGCGCGCCGCCCCGAATCGCTGGCCCAGCCGCTCGAGGTACCGCCGGGGATCGTGGCCGATCCCGGTGGCGCCGGTCATCAGCTCGGCCCAGCGGGCGCCGAGGGTGCCCGGGCGGTCGCTCTCGCACAGCTCGAGGTCGAACAGCAGGCGTCCGGCGACCCGACGGGTCTCGTACAGGTCGAGCAGGGCCGCGAGCCGCAGGTACTCCGCGAGGGTCTCTCCGCCGAGCCCGCGGTTCTCCTCCACCCACGCCGAGCTCAGCGCGAGATTCGAGAACAGGAATCCCTGCGCCTCCGCGACCGAGACGTCGCCGATCGCGCGGTACTCGAGGGGCAGCGAGGGGTCCGTGCGGGACCAGTGCAGCGCGCGTCCGATCTCCCGGAGAAGCCGGCGGCAGGCGCGCGGGGTCGAGGTCGGCGTCACGAACAGCACGACCCGGCCGGGCACGCGCACCGGCGCGCATGCGGGCCGCATCCCGGGCCCGGGAAACGGCTCGACCTGGAGGTCGACGCGACCGCCCTCCTCGAGCTCGATCCCACCCTCGGCGAGGTCGGCCCGGACCGTATCGAGGATCGCTCCCTCCTCGCACGGAACCGAGAGCCAGTCCATGCGACCGAGCCGCGCCACGTCGTGGTCCTCGGCCTCCTCGACCCCGATCGCGACGTGGCGACGGAGCTGGCGCTCGAGCTCCGCCCGGTAGATCTCCTCGGTCCGGTCCAGGAGGTGGCGTGCCTCGCGGGCCAGGAAGGCGAGGTTGAGTCCGCTGAGCCGCTGCACGGCCTCCCGATAGCGGCCGTAGCCCAGCTCCTCGGCCGATGTCCGCCACAGGTTGAGGCGGTCGAGCTGGAGCGGGGCGATCTCCTCGAAGGCTCCCGCCCGATGAGACGCGAGGCGACGGCGCTCGTCCCGGTCCGCCGCCGTCTCGATCATCGACCCGAGCTGCCGGACGGGTACCCGGCGCCCGTCGAGCTCGATCGAGGCGGTCGCGCTCCACATCGCGAACTCGTCGTCGAGCGCGGCGACGTCGGAGCGGACCTGGTGCTCGGCCGCCCAGCCGAGAAGCCGCCGCAGCCGGCGCTCCCGCTCGCCGGAAGCGCCGGCGAGCTCTCGCTCGATCGTCGGGGAGGTCGCGGTCCACGCGAGGACGGTCTGCGTGGCGAACAGGGGGGTCAGCTCCGGCCAGGGCTTCCGGCCGGAGCGCCCCTCGAGCATTTCCTCGATCACGGCGGCGCGGAAGCGCTCGGCCCGGTCCCGGATCTCCTCGACGGTGAGTCCCATCGTCGGATCGCGGCGCCGACCTCCGGCGCGGCGCGGGGCTCGCCCCGCGCCTACGCCGCCGGGGCCCCCTCCACGCGCTCCCGGAGCCAGCCCGGGAGGGAGTCGGCCGCGACGCGGACCTGCTCGAGCGTGTCGCGGTCCCGCACGGTCACGGTCCCGTCCTCGACGGTCTGGCCGTCGACCGTGATGCAGAAGGGCGTGCCCGCCTCGTCCTGGCGGCGGTAGCGGCGGCCGATCGAGCCCGCCTCGTCGTAGAAGACAGGGAAGGAGCGCCGGAGGTTCTCCTCGATCCGCCGCGCGATCTCCGGCATGCCGTCCTTCTTCACGAGCGGGAAGATCGCCGCCTTGATCGGCGCGAGCCGCGGGTGGAGCCGGAGGACGACCCGCGTCTCGCCTTCCACCTCCTCCTCGTGGTAGGCGTTGACGAGCAGCACGAGCACGAGCCGGTCGAGCCCGATCGAGGTCTCGATCACGAAGGGCACGAACCGCTTCCCGGAGTGCGCCTCCACGTACTCGAGCTTCTTGCCGGACTTCTCCTGGTGCGCGATGAGGTCGAAGTCCGTGCGGTTGTGGATCCCCTCGAACTCCTTCCACCCGAACGGGAGGAGGTACTCGAGGTCGACCGCCTTCTTCGCGTAGTGGGCGAGCTCGTCGGGCCCGTGCGGGTGGAGGCGGAGCCGGTCGTCGCGGATCCCGAGCGACTTCACCCAGGCGAGCCGACGGTCCCGCCACGTCTCGAACCACTCGTCGTCCGTCCCGGGCTCGACGAAGAACTGCATCTCCATCTGCTCGAACTCGCGGGTCCGGAACGTGAAGTTCCCCGGCGTGATCTCGTTGCGGAACGCCTTCCCGACCTGGGCGATCCCGAACGGGACCTTCTGCCGGGACGCGTCGAGCACGTTCCGGAAGTTCACGAAGATCCCCTGCGCCGTCTCGGGGCGGAGATAGACGACGGAGGTCGAGTCCTCGACCGCGCCCATGAACGTCTTGAACATCAGGTTGAACTGCCGGGGCTCCGTGAACTGCCCCTTCACGCCGCAGGTCGGGCACTGGTCCGACGCGAGCGTGTCAGCCCGGAAGCGGCGGTGGCAGTTCCGGCACTCGACCAGCGGGTCGGTGAAGCCCTCGACGTGGCCGCTCGCGACCCACACGTCGGGATGCATGAGGATCCCGGCGTCCACGCCCTCGACGTCATCGCGCCGGTGGACCATCTCCGACCACCAGGCGGACCGGACGTTCTGCTTCAGCTCCACGCCGAGCGGGCCGTAGTCGTAGACCGCGCCGACGCCGCCGTAGATCTCGGACGACTGGAAGATGAAGCCCCTGCGCTTGCAGAGGGACACCAGCTTGTCCATGACGTCCGCGGGATAGTCCTGCGCCGCCGCGGGCGCCTCCTTCGTCTCGCTCACCGCTCGCTCGCTTCGTTTCGGGCCCGTGGAAAGGGACCGGAAGGATATCGGGTCGCGCGATGGGGCGGCAAGAAACGCGGGGACGGGTCTCCTCAGCCGGACGGGGCGGCGCCCGGGTCCCGGGCGGCGGGGCCGCGGACGGCGGGATCGCCGGCGGCGGCCGACCGGGACGCCGCCCAGGCCGGGGCTGTGGCCGCCAGGAGGATCCCCGTGACGAGGACCGCCGAGGACAGGCACCAGGCGCAGGTCGCGCCGATGACGAACGGCTCGAGGAAGGTGAGCCAGGCCGAGAAGGCCGTCGCGACCAGGGCCAGGGCCCACACCGGCCGCCACGCGCGCGCCTCGCTTCCGGGCCGGGCCCGCCGGGCGCGTCCCCACGCGGCGAGCATCGCCGCGTAGCCCAGGAGGCCCAGCAGCCCCACCGGGACTCCCAGCAGACGGGCATACGGGCTCTGCTGGACCGTGTTGCAATCACCGACCGGACCGCACACGGCGTCGGAACCGGTGGCTTCGACCCACGCGAGGTATCCCGCCACGCCGAGCCCCGCGATCGCCAGCGCGGGAAGGAGCCAGGGAGCGGCGCGGGGCGGTCGGACACGCCCAGCCGCCGCGGCGAGACTCCAGCCGAGCGCGGCCAGCATGGCGAGGAGAATCGCCACCGACGCGGAGTTCCCGACCGGGTCGGAGCGGAAGCGGTCGGTCGGCCCGGGCGCCGCCGACGGCGGCGGTCCGTCGGGCGTGAGAGGGGCCGCGGCCGCCGAGGGGCTTCCCGCGGCCCCCGGGGTCCCGGCCGTCTCCAGGCTCCCGGCCGCGGGCGTCGGGACGACCACGGGGGGCTCCGCCGGCGCGGGCGTCTCCGTCGCGGAGGGCGCGTCGGCAGCCGCGGCGGCGGGCGCCGGCGCGTCCACGGCGACGGCGGCGGGCACTTCCCGCTCCGCGCCCGCTCGCGACGCGGTCGGCTCCGGCTCGGCGAGGAGCCCTTCCGACGCGAGGAGCTCGCGGACGCGCGGCAGGTCGGGCCAGTCGATTCCGCCCGCCTCCAGTCCTTCGTCCACGAGGGCGGGAAACCGGTCGGGGATCTCCTTCGAGCCGACGAGATGCTCGCGGCCGACCACGAGGAGCGGCACGCCGCGCCGGGAGGGCGGAACGCCGAGCACGCGGATCGCCTCCTCGTACGCCTCGTGCCCGGAAGGGATCGACGAGTTGAGAGCGACGATCCGGAGACGCGCGCCGTGGCGGGCGACGAGCGGCGGGAGATCCTCCCGCATCACGCGCTCGCAGTGCGGGCAGGTCGGGGAAAAGAAGAGGACGGCACGGACCACGGGCCCCGTCGCGGCGGAATCTCCGCCCGCACCGGCCTCCTGCGCCGGGGCCGAGGCCGCGGCCGCGAGGAGACCGAGCACCGCGATCCACGGGGCCGCCATCCTCCGCCGCGACGCCGCGCGGCGGCCCCGGCCCTCGGCCCGCTCCGGTCGGGCCGTCACGGCGTCAGCGCTCGGCGTGGACGGGATGGCACACGTAGGTCTCCCCGCGGTGCGCGACGCGGACCACCAGGCCGGCGCGTTCGAGCGCCTCCAGGGTACCCGATCCCACATCCCGGTCCGACAGGAAGTCGCGGACCGCCCGCTCGCGCATCGGGTGCACGGCGAGGATCGACCGGAGCTCCTCGACCGGCGGGCCGGCGCCCCCGAACGTCCCCTCCGGCTCCCCCGCGAGCAGCTGGACCTCCCTCACGCGGGACTGGAAGGCCTCGAAGGCGCGGAGGAAGGTCTCCTCGGCAGGTGGGCGGACATCGACCTCCGCCGGGGGACGGATCGGAGCGGCGAGACACGCCCGAGCGGGGTCGAGCTCTCCCACGAGGTCGGCGACCGCCTCGAGGTCGTCGTCCCCGTCGTTCCGTCCGGCGACGAGCATCGTCTCCGTGACGAGCTCGCCGCCGAACTCCGCCGCGAAGACCCGCACACCTTCGGTCACCGCGCCGAAGCGGAGCCGCCCGTGGGGACGGTTCACCTCGCGCCAGGTCGTTTCGTCCGCGGCGTCCACCTTCACGGAGACGAAGTCGGCCGCCGCCAGCGCGTCCCGGACGTCAGGCCGTGACAGGAGGGAGCCGTTCGTGATCACCGCGACCGGGATTCCGAGCTCGCGCACGCCCCGGATCTCCTCGCCGAGGCCGGCGTCGAGCGTGGGCTCGCCATCGGGGACGAAGGTGACGAAGTCGACCGGCTCGCCCGCACCCCGGCAGGAGGCGATCCGCGCCGCCACCGCGCTCACGACCTGCCGCGGGCGAAAGAAGGTCGTCCGCGCGATCCGCATCGGACGGGTCGGACCGACCTGGCAGTAGACGCACGCGTAGCTGCAGGTGGTCGGCGGGACGTGGTTCACGCCGAGGCTTCGGCCGAGGCGCCGGGACGGGACGGGACCGAAGGTGAGCACGGGACGGGGTCAGCCACCGACCGCGTCGTAGTGGCCGCCTCGGCAGGCGGAGGCCGGGGTGACGGCCCGGGCGCGGCCCTCCTCGAAGCTCCGCAGGGCGCCGTTTACGTCGGCCGCGTCGACGAGGAACACCTCGATGCCGAGGGCGGCGAACCGCTCGAAGGCCCGCCGGCCGATCCCCCGGCACAGCAGCGCGTCCGGTGCGCGTTCCGCGAGGGCCTCGAGCGGCCGGCAGGCGCCGTGCTCGTGCCGGGCCGAGGGATTCGTCACGGTCTCGGTCCGGCCCGTCGCGCGCTCCACGTAGGTGAAGTACGGCGCCCGGCCGAAGTGGTCGGAGAGCGGGGCGAACATCCCGCCGTCATCCGCGGTCGGCACGCAGAGCCACATGGTCTCCCTCCCGTCCGATGCGAAGGGCCGCGTTGGAGAGCAGCGCGGAGAGGATCCGGGCGCGGCCCGACTTGAGGAGGCGCTGCACGGTGCCCCGCGAGACGCCCATGGCCTCGCCGGCGGTCGCCTGGTCGTGCCCTTCGAGATCGCAGAGCCGCATCGCCTCCACCTCGTCGAGCGCGAGGTCAACGATCGCGAGCTCCGTCATGGGGATCGAGCGGGGCTTCCAGATCGCGTCGCCCTCGAAGCGCCGGCAGCTCCGGGCCTTCCGGGGTCGTGCCATCCCTCCTCCTGTTTTGTGCATATGCACATTACAGGAGGGGCGGACGCGCGGCAAGAGCGGCCTCAGCCGCCCAGGGCGGCCTCCACGACGCGGGCGAGCCCGGCCGCGTCGAGCCGTGTCCCGCCGCCGTCCGCCGTCCGGACCCCGTCCGGCACCGGGCCCTCGATCCGGCCGCAGGCGAGAAGGGCCGGGACGCCGCGGGCGCGGGCCCGCTCGAGCACCCGCGCCGTGATCTTCCCGAGTCCGGACGTGGGATCCCAGGCGCCCTCCCCCGTCACGAGGCGGTCCGCGCCGGCGAGCGCTTCGTCGAACCGCGTCCGGGCGAGGACCCAGTCGGACCCGTCGACCAGCCGCGCGCCCGCGAAGACGACGAGACCGTAGCCGAGCCCCCCGGCGGCGCCGGCGCCCGGGAGGTCGCGCGGGTCGCGGCCCGTCGCGCGGCCGACGACATCGGCGAGACGCCCCAGTCCGCGCTCGAGGGACGCCACGAGCCCCGGGCCCGCGCCCTTCTGGGGCCCGAACCGGCGCGCCGCGCCGTCCGGTCCCACCAACGGGCTCCGGACGTCGGCGAGCGCCGTGATCGCGAGCTCGGGCGGAACGGCCGGAACGACGACCGCGAGCCGGGACAGCGCCCCGCCCCCGGGCGGCAGCGCGGCGCCCTCCTCGTCGAGGAAGCGCCACCCGAGGGTCCGGGCCAGGCCGGTGCCCCCGTCGACCGTGGCCGAGCCGCCGAGACCCACGATCGCCCGCCGGGCGCCCCGCTCGACGGCGGCGAGAAGAAGGGCGCCGAGTCCCGCGGTGTCGGCACGCGCCGGATCGCGCACGGCCTCCGGCACGAGGTGGAGACCGCAGGCCTCCGCCGCCTCGATCACGACCTCGTCGGGTGCCGGCCACAACGTGCGCGCCGTGACCACGTCTCCGAGGGGTCCCAGCGCGGGCACCGTCCGGCGCTCGCCTCCGCCGGACGCCTCGACGGCGTCGAGCAGGCCGGGGCCGCCGTCCGAGAGGGGGAGGACCCGGATCTCCGCTTCGGGGCGGGCCGCCCGCGCGCCGGCCGCCATCGCCGACGCCGCCTCGGCGGCGCTCAGGGTCTCCTTGAATGCAGTGGGGCAGACGAGGATGCGCACGGGCCCTCCGCTCGGGTTCCGCCGCCCAAGCTACGCCGCCGCGCGGGCCCGCGCAGTCGCGCGGCCGGGGGGCGGGCTCTACTCTTCGGGCATGTTCGAATCGGGGGGCGGGATCCGGGTGATCGGGCACCGGGGCGGCGCGGGCGCGGCCCCCGAGAACACCGTGGCGGCGATCCGGCACGGGGTCGAGGCGGGGGCGGACGCGATCGAGTTCGACGTCCACGCGACGCGCGACAAGCGGATCGTCCTCTTCCACGACGACACGCTCGACCGCACCACGGACGGCTCGGGCCCGGTCGAGGCGCTCACCCTGGACGAGCTCCGGCGGTTCGACGCCGGGCACAGGTTCACTCCCGATCTCGGCCGGACCTATCCCTTCCGCGGGACCGGCGTCCGGATTGCGACGCTCGAGGAAGCGCTCGAGGCGACCGCCGGGCTCCCCGTGGTGTGCGAGGTCAAGACGCCCGCCGCCGGTCGTCTGCTCGCGGAGTGGCTTCCGGGCCGGCCCGAGCGGGAGCGGATGATCGTGGGCGGGTTCGACCCGGCGGCGCTCGCGCCGGCCGCGGCCGTCGCCCGCTGGCGCTGCGCGACGCGGAGAGACCTGGCGCCGCTCGTGCTGCTGGGCCGACTCGGGATCCCCGCCCGCCTGGACCCCGAGGTCGGCGCCGCGATGGTGCCGGTCCGGCACCGCGGGCTCCGGGTCGTGACCCGTGGGTTCGTGCGCCGCTGCCACGCGACGGGAGCGGGGGTCCACGTCTGGACCGTGAACCGGCCGGACGAGATGCGGGCGCTGCTCGACCTGGGCGTGGACGGCCTGATCAGCGATTTTCCCGCGGTCGCGCGCCGCGTGGTCGAGGAGCGGCTCGCGGCCGGGCCCGGGATCAGCGGCCGAGGAATTCCCCCAGCGGATTGAGGGCCGCGACGTTGTCCGCCACGATCTTCGTCGCGGCCAGGATGGGAACCGCGAGCAGCGCTCCCGGGACCCCCCAGATCCAGGCCCAGAAGATCAGGAAGACGAAGATCATCACGGGATTCAGCCGCAGCTGGCGACCGAGGACGATCGGGGCGAGGAAATTGCCTTCGATCACGTTGAGCCCGAAGTAAACAGCCGGCGCCAGGAGCGCCCGGCCCGTCGAGTCGAAGCTGAGGAGCGCCGCGAAGCCCACGACGACGTATCCGACCAGCCCGCCGAGATACGGGACGTAGTTGAGTACGCCGGCCAGCACCCCCCAGAGGACGGGATTCGGCATTCCCACGAGCCACAACGCCACGCCGACGGCGGCTCCGAACGCGGCGTTCATCAGGGTCCGGACGAAGATGTACCGGCTGAGATCGCGCTCGATCGACTCGATGATCACGACCGCCTTGCGCCGCTCCGCCATCGACGGGAGGACGCGGGCGAGCTTCCGGAGGAACAGGTCGTCCGCGGCGAGCAGGAAGTAGAGGAGGAACACGACGAGCACGGACCCGACCAGGAATCCCCGGGCGTGCTCGAACATCTGCGCGCTCAGGGGCCGGTCCGACGTGGCCTGAGCCGGCGCGCCCTCCCCGCCTCCGCTCACGTCGGTCAGCTTCTCGACCTCCTCGCCGGCACGCTGGATCGCCTCCACCGGCTCCTTGAGCTCCTCGAGCTTGAGCCGGGCCTCGCTGAGACTCTGCGGGGCCTTGTTGACCCACTCCGCGACGGGGCCGGCCAGCCGAGCTCCCCCCAGGGCCAGCAACCCGAGGAACGAGACGAGGATGACGACGCTTCCGATGGGAGCGGGAAGGCCGCGGTCCTTCAGGAAGTCGAGGACGGGCATCAGGAGGAACTTGAGCAGGACCGCCAGAACCAGTGGCAGGAAGAAGGCGCGGCCCATGTGGAGGACCGTGAAGGTCGCGATCAGGGCCAGAACCGTCGTCGCGACGGCCACGATCCCGAGCGGACCGCGGAGGCGTCGCGTGAACCGCGTCAGGTCCGGGCGGTCGCGGCCCTCGTCACCCTCCGGCGTCGTCAGGTCCCGATCCAAGGTCCCCCCCTCCGTGTTGTTCCGGCTCGTCGTCCAGATCGTCTCACGCCGGTACGGTCGCCGCGCCTCCCCGCGGGGGGTGTCGGGACGACGGACTTCCGTCCGCGACGAACGCGTCGGCCTCGATCTCGACGAGCATCTCCGGGTCGATCAGCCGGCTGACCTCCACCATCGCGGTGGCGGGACGGACGGTCCGAAACACCTCGCCGTGCGCCCGGCCCACGGCCTCCCAGTCCTCGATGTCCACGACGTAGATCCGGGTGCGCACCACGTCCTCGAGCGAGGCGCCGGCGCGCTCCAGCGCGTCCGCGATGTTCTCGAGGCAGCGCACCGCCTGGACGTAGGGATCGCCCCGGCCGACCAGGGTACCGTCGGGCCCCGTGGCGGTGGTGCCCGAGACGTGCACGTGCGGACCGACGCGCACGGCCCGCGAGTAGCCGACGACGGGCTCCCAGGCCGTGCCCGTCGAGATCTTCCTGCGGTCCACGGCACCTCCCGGACGGGGAATCTGCGCCCTCTGACGGCCGGGAAGATAACGAACGGCAGCCTGCGCCCGCCTCCGGTGAACTCTGGCGGGGGTCGGCGGGGTATGGTACGTCGCGAGGCCGAATCCACACGCCGGGGCGCCAGGAGGGAGGGGCAGCATGACCGATCCGAGAGATCGCTCGGCGGGAGGCGCGGTGACGCGTCGGGAGTTCGTCGGGACGGGCGCCGCGGCCCTCGGGGCGCTGGCGGCCGGCTCCGCGCTGGCCGCGTGCGGCGATTCCGGCACGGGACCGGCCGGATGGACGCCGGAGGCCGTCTCCGACCCGCGACTGACCGCGAGGCCCGGCGCGCCCGCCCTGCCTCCGCCGTCCGGGACCACCGCGCTCGGCCTGTCGGAGGGACGCGACGGCCTTCTGTTCGTTCCGGAGTCGTATTCGCCGGGGGTCGCGGCGCCCCTGCTCG
>Ga0316578_10000694_pt1 | contig 12128 bp, 10 predicted proteins | sample J0NA_2_FD_203076 | JGI IMG/M metagenome (GOLD analysis project Ga0316578, IMG submission 203076) | Rhizosphere microbial communities from salt marsh grasses in Alabama, United States - J0-2_160517rDrC | ecosystem: Host-associated > Plants > Roots > Rhizosphere | place: USA: Alabama | collected... | reverse complement strand
TATAAAATACCCGGGTGGCGGATACCAGCGCTTCCAGAAAAAGGTACTTGTCGTCCCTGCGCCGCGATCTGTCGCCGGCTCTCGGAAATCGTGCCATGAGATCAAATCCCAATGGGGTGTTTTCCCTCGGAAATGCCGCAGTATTCATGCCGATCAGACAAACGACCTCAAATGGAATGCTGCGCATGGGGAGCATTTCGCAGAAGGTCACGCCACCGGAGATAAAGCCACCGCCTGTGTGGGAGCGCTCGAGCGTACTTTCGAGATGGTTGCGCACCACTTCCAGTTCGAGCGGCGCATCGAATCCGGCCCGTTCTTCGAGGCAACCGACATTTTCGAAGCCGCGGCGCAGGTGCTGCACTTCCTGTTCGGCATTCTCGTCGACGGCGATAAAGCAATCAAACAACTCGATAAAGACATCCCGCCAAGCTGCGGGCGGCATGGATTTTTCGAGTCGCTCCGACCACTCGAAAAGGTGTTCGAGAAAGGCGATAAATCGACCGAGAACCAGGGCATCACCACCTTCAATATGATCGTAGGGCAGGATGCCGTCGAACATTCTGCGGTCGTTGCCCGGCATGGCGTAGCCTAGCAGCAGCCTGTCGATGCCCGCCTGCCAGGTGTTCTCGGCTAAGCCGGGCAAACCGATTCGCATCCGCCCTGCGGCATCGCGACCCCAACGAATGTTCAACTTGCGAACCCAGCGAGCAATCGACCTCAGATCGGCCGCAGCCAGGTCGAAGCGTTCTTTGATGCCGGGCAATTCGAGCAAACCGAGGACGCGGCTTGCTTCGAAGCGGCTGTTCTTCAAATCAAGCAGAGACAGAAAACTTCGCAGTACACCCTTATTACTTCCAGCGCCTTGGTCGGCAATGCTGTAGGAGATTGTTTGCCCGGCATCGGTCTGCGTATCGAAAACGGCCCGAATGTAAGGCGCGTATGCGACGATGTCCGGTGCCATTACGATCACATCTTTTGGGCGCAACTCCGGGTGTTCTTCGAACATAGCCAACAAGCGATCGTGAAGCACTTCGATTTCGCGCAGCGGGCCGTGGCAGGCATGAATCTGGATAGAGGCGTCGGCCGCCGTTGGACCGGCTTCTGAGATCCCGATGCGATTTGCCGGTCGTGCATCCGCATAATCGCGCAGGTAAAAGATATCCGCCTGAATTTTGGACAACAGGCTGTGTTCATCGACCGGCACGAAGCAGTCCTCGATGTCGGCGTCGGTAGCGCTGATGGCATCGAGAAATTCTTTTCCTAAGCCACCCAAAGATGCCAACAGCGGATGGCCCTGTTCCATGTGCAGCGCATCCGTGTCGAGTGTTCCCCGGGCTGTCTTGCGGGCCAGTCTGTGCATGGCGCGTCGGCTGACAGTATCGGCCCAGTATTCCCGGCAGGGGTTCAGGAGGAAGAGATTGACCGGGCTGATTCGCGCGAGCCCGACGAGGGCCTGAAGGTGAACAGGCGGCAGGTATGAAATGCCGAAGACCGAGACGCGGGACGGCAGGCCGACGGCTGCTTCCGGAAGCGTGTCGAGTCGCAGCAGGAAATTTCTGTGAAGGCGGGCCCGATGAACGCTTTCCTTGCCGTGTGAGAGGTCGCGCCACAGGTCAGCCTGCCATCGATTTCCGGAGACGTCATTTCCCGGCCCGGTTTCCCACTGAAATATCAATTCCGGCCGAAAAACCAGGTACTGATCGAAGAGATCGGCCACTCTGGCGGCCAGTTGATAGAGTTTCACTCCTTTTGCATCATCGAGCAGATACCGCTTGAGCTCTGCGAAGGCCGGTTGCTCCAAAAAGGCCGGGAGACGCTTCATGATCCGGAAGGTCAGGATCTCGGGGTCAAAGGGTGATGGGTCCGGCAGGTCGGGCAGGATCCGTCGATAGAGGTCATCCAAGAAGGTATTGGGGAAGGGAAATACCGTATTGGCACAGATGCCGTTGCGCCGCGCAAGCGCCATCGACACCCAGCGTTCCATGCCCCGGCTTTGAACGATGACGGTCTCGGGTTCGAGTGCCGTTGTCGACGGTTGGCTAACGACCTCAGCCAGCCGGTCGGCGAGAATCTCGAGTCGATTGCCGGTAAAAATCTTCAACCCGAGCATACCTGTCTCCCGTTCAACAACCGAATCACGCAGCGATCCGGCCACGACACAATGCCAAAACCCGTCTTCATGCCAGAACGTGTTGGTCGAGTACGAAACAGGTGAACGATCCCGCAAAGACCGTTTCATCGTCCCTCTTGACGGTAACCGACACGATTTTTTTCTTGCCCGAGCTGTCTTCCACACGCGCTTCGGCTGTCAGTATTTCTCCGGCCTTGACCGGCTTGAAAAATTTGACCTCGGCCGCTCCCAGTACCACGTTGGGATGGTTGACAGCGATCATGGCGGCATGATCGGCCAGGCCGAAGATGAACCCGCCATGCACTAAACCGAGATCATCCACGATCATCTCGTCGGTGCTTTCCATCTCGATCCGGCTGGTATCGACGCCGGTGTTGAGCGGACGGCCGCAGAGCCGGTGGACGATCTTTTGATGGGTTTTAATGTTCATTTTACGTCACCCCTTCCTCGGCTCGAGGTTTCGCGAATCCCGGTTACGGCCGGGCCGGAGGTCGAAAACGCCTAATGGGATATGCTTTAAGCCGATTGTCCTTTTGCGGTAGGTCATACCAACACTCGGGGAGCGAGGTCAACACGGATGACATCCACTTAGAGTGATTGTGTCTGTTAGGTCAATTCGGGAATAGTTTCGATATTAACACCTTAACTCTCATTTCGGGTTACAATATCGACACTGAACCGAAATTTCTTGCGGACCTGTGCACTTGTGAATTAAAATAAGAACAGCTCATTACAGCCTTTTGGGTTCTTCAGGCCCTTGTTTTCATCCGTAAAAGGTGGATTATGTCCCGTCAACTGAGAACGGGCTCGAGCCACCCGACTGCGGGCCAACCGCCAAACGATTTTGAGATGTACAAAAAAACGCATCGGAGAATCTTTATTATCGTCTTTCTGTTCGCGGGTCTTCTCGTTATCATTTTTTTTATGGCTGGAGAAAAGTTTCTGCGCATAGAAAGTGATTCCCAAAACCAGAGGGCCGATGCCGTGGTCGTGCTGGCCGGTTCGGCCAAAGAAGACAAGGGGCGCATCCAGGAGGGGTCTGCATTGATCCGTCAAGGCAAGGGACATTACCTCATTCTGCCGCTGCGCCACGCTGCCATCGATTGGCCCTGGGCGGTCCAATACTACGGCTTGCAGGAGGCCTTGCCCGAAAACAAGGTCCTCATCGGAAGGCCCACCAAGATTGACCAGCCGCTGATCGACCGATTCGGCGGCACTTACGTGGAAGCCATCAAGACCGTCCGCATCATGCGCGACCTGGATCTCACATCAGCCATTATCGTCAGCTCGGCTTACCACATGCGAAGGGCCCAGATTGCATTCGAGCAATTCCGTCAGCCCGGCCGGTTCGAATTTTATTATCACCCGGTGGATTCCGAAAGGAAAACAACACAACCCTGGTGGACGGACACGGAGTATGTCGCCAGGGTTTTGCAGGAATACAAAAAACTTCTGGCAGCCTATTTCATCTACAATCTGAGTTCACCGGCCGTCCCTTGAACCTCATTCACTGTTAAAGTTGGATCCTCAAGTCCTCTGGCAGCCGAAAAGGGTGTGCTTTCCGCTTGTTTTCATGTCTTCGATTTGCCATAAGATTGGGGCCCACTTAAAACAACGTCACGTTAATGTATAATTTTCTGCGAGTTCAAGCCTCTGCCGCAAAAGATCAACGTCGCCGTCTGGCCCTGATCTGCCTGTCTTTTCTAACGGGCTGCTTGTTGATGGCGGTTAAGTTCTACGCCTACCGCCTCACCCGCTCATCGGCCATCCTGTCGGACGCGCTCGAGTCGATCATCAACGTCGTCGCCAGTGCTTTCGCGATCGGCAGTATCATCATGGCGGCCATGCCACCTGATGAGAGCCACCCTTACGGTCACGGCAAAATCGAGTTCTTTTCAGCTGGATTCGAGGGGGCTCTGATCATCGTTGCCGCCTTCGGTATTTTCAACACCGGCATTCCCCGCCTTCTCACTCCTCAGCCGTTGCCTCATTTAGATGCCGGTTTGTTGATCCTCCTGGGAACCAGCGCTGTGAACCTCTTGTTGGGCATTGTCCTGGTGCGGGTCGGCAGGCAGACGGGGTCCATCACTCTCGTTGCCGATGGGAGGCATGTGCTGACGGACGTGTACACCTCTTTGGGGGTCGTGGTGGGGTTGTTCCTGGTCAAGCTGACCGGTTGGCTGCGATTGGACGGTCTGATCGCCTGCCTCGTCGGTTTGAACATCCTGATGACCGGGTTCGCACTCGTACGCCAGGCGTTTCACGGACTGATGGATGCCGCCGATCCCGCGGTATTGAAAGGTCTTTCAGAACTGCTCATCAGGAATCGGTGTAAAAACTGGATCGACATCCACCAGTTGAGAGCCTGGAAGTCGGGCGATCATATGCACATCGATATGCACCTGGTGCTGCCGCGGGATTGTTCTTTGGAGGCGGCTCACAACGAAGCCAAAAAGGTGGAAGCCCTTGTCGTCGAGCACTTCGGGGGTCGGGCCAGCGCATTGATTCACATGGACGCCTGTATCGATGACGATTGCCCGGTCTGCCTTTCTCGTATCTGCGCTCTGAGGAACGAATCGCCAGTTGAGGATCCGGAGTGGCGTCTCGATACGTTCACCTCTCAAAAGGGCGGCGAGAGACTTCCATTTTTGAATAACCGCAAGAAGACATAAATTTTTTATGCTTTGTGGCAAAAGCAATCAACTCCACACACATTGATATTAATGCTTGTAACCGATTTAAATTCTTGATATAAATTTACGATACATTTGAACTTCGCAGGGGGAGAGTGACGACCATGGCATTGACAAAGGCCGAAATAATCGAGGCGGTAGCCGAAGGCAACGGCTTTTCCAAGAAACAAGCCACCGATACCGTCGAGATGCTGCTGGAAATTGTGAAGCGTACCCTGGCATCCGGCGAGGATGTTCTGGTCAGCGGATTCGGAAAATTTTGCGTTAAAGAGAAAACTGAACGGAGGGGCCGTAATCCCGCCACCGGTGATGCCATGATGTTGAGGCCGCGACGGGTGGTCACGTTCAAGTGCTCCGGTAAACTCAGGGAAAAGATTGATCCGGGCGTTTGAGACCATCACAAGCGACCAGATTGTCCGCACTTCTCTCAAAAGGGGACGCAAGCGTCGACCAAACGCACTTTCATTGAAAAAGAGTGCTGCACCCCTAATAGGACGACGATGCATGCTTTACGGCGCCATGAATTTCCCTATCAAACCGGTGCTGGAAGAAGTGGAATCGCTGGCGCTCCTGGGTTTCGATTTTCTGGAACTGGCCATGGATCCCCCGGCCGCCCATTGCGCCGCTGTTCGTGAGCAAAAAACCGAACTGCTGGCGGCCCTCGATCGTCACAACATGCAGCTGGTATGCCACCTGCCAACCTTCGTATCACTCGCAGATCTGACCGACAGCATCCGGCAGGCCTCGCTCACAGAAGTGTTGAAGGCGCTTGAAACCGCAACTTCACTTGCGGCTCTAAAGGTCGTGGTCCACCCGGCTGCCATCTCCGGCATGGGAGGGTTCGCAATCGAATTGGCCCGCCAGCATGCTTACGAGAGTCTGGCGATCATCGTTTCGAAGGCCACCGAACTTGGCGTCAGCCTCTGTTTGGAGAATATGTTTCCCCGCAGCCGGTTCGGGGTCGAGGTCGAGGAATTCAAGGACATTTTCCACCGCTTTGCGACCCTGAAGCTGACCCTGGACACCGGACACGCCCAGATCGGCAGCCCGCGCGGCAACCGTATTATGAGGTTTATCGAGGCGTTTCCCGACCGGATCGGCCACATCCACGTGAGTGACAACTTCGGCAAGGAGGACAACCACCTGCCGATCGGTTCGGGCTCTATCCAATTTGCCAAGATCTTGACCGCCTTGAAGAAGACCGGATATGACGGCACCGTGACCTTCGAGGTCTTCACACCCGACCGGGATTACCTGCGATTAAGCCGCCACAAGTTCGATCAAATCTGGCGCTCGGTCTGATGCTCGCCTCATCGTTCGAATCGACCGGAATATGTGGCGGTTTACTTATAGTGCTGAGAGGAGCGATGCGGAATATTCTCGTATGTGCGGCGATCGTGCTGCTGCTCTTTGGAGCGCCGCTGCCGCCCAGTACGGCCGGCAGCAGCCTTGAAGCGCTCAAAGCGATGATCGGGAGGCGGGATGCAATCCTCGTCACCGATCCCGACGGCCGGGTTCTTGTTTCCAAAAATGAAAACCGACCGCTGATACCGGCATCGACCCTTAAACTCTTCACGTCGCTGGTCGCCCTCCACACCCTCGGGCCCGACTACCGCTTCGAAACCGAATTCTACTGCGACGACGACGACAACCTGACCATCAAGGGCTATGGCGACCCCGGGCTCGTTTCCGAGGTGCTGCCGGAAATCGCCCGCAATCTGGCGTTAAAGCTGGTGCGTGTCAACGACATCATCCTGGACGCCTCCCACTTCGCCCAGCCTCTGGAGATCCCGGGAATATCCTCTTCACCCGAACCATACGACGCTCCCAACGGCGCCTTGTGCGTCAACTTCAACACCGTGTACTTCAAGAAAGTGAACGGCGTCTACGTGAGTGGCGAACCCCAGACCCCACTGCTGCCGATGGTCGTCGAGCGGATCACGTCTTCCGGCCTGAACGAGGGCCGGATCGTTTTGTCCCACAACGAAAACGAGATCACGCTCTACAGCGGTTATCTGTTCGACTATTTCCTGCGTCACGTCGGCATAGAGGTCACTGGTAAGATCGCGATCGGAACTGTCCGGCCTGACCGCGACCATCTGATATACCGTCACCACTCGCCTATGACGCTCAGCGATACCATCGCCGGACTACTGACCTATTCGAACAACTACACGACCAATCAACTCCTGATTGCCGCTGGTGTCCGGCGTTACGGTCCTCCCGGAACGCTTGAAAAAGGGGTGCAGGCGGCTCGCGATTACGCCCGCAAGTTCTTGAAGATAGACGACATCCATATCAGCGAGGGGTCTGGCATATCGCGCGACAACCGCATCACCGCCCGCGATTTGCAGAAAGTGCTCGATGCCTTCGAACCTTACCACACGCTCATGCGCAGCGACGGCCGGCTGTTTTACAAAACCGGTACGCTGCATGGCATCAGCACCCGTGCTGGATACATCGAAAGCCCGGCAGGCAGTTTGAATCGCTTCGTGGTTCTGGTCAATTCGCCGGGTCGCTCGGCCGATAAGGTCACCCGTCGCTTGATTCGAAGCATGGAATAGAGACTGGACATCCGATTATGTAACGCTCGGATGAGCGCCAGCCCCATTTTGCCTGACCTGTGGCAAACCGTCTTTCCAATAGTCAATGCGCGCGCAGGTCTGGCTCTTTACGTTTACCCTCCAAAGTTGGGATGAATGAATTCTACGCGGTCGCTGGGAGCCACTCGTGTCGCGGCATAGTCCTGGGGAAAGACGAAACGGCCGTTGTGCTCGACGATCAGGTCATGGTCCATTTCCTGAAAGAGTTCGATGAGATCAGCCAGTGTCGCAGACGGCGAAACGCTTTCGGACAACCCGTTTACTGTAATTTGTATGAGTGAACTCATGGAGCTGTTGCGAGCTTCAGCCTGTTTGGCCACCACAGACCCGACAATGGGGGTTGCGGTTGATCTGCAGCATGTGAAATGCCGTAATCGATCCGGAGAAACGCAGCAGCCGTCCGGCCAACTGTGGGGGGGCCCCGACAAGCAAACGGAGGATCTCCAGGCATTGGATGGAAGCGATCAGACCGGCGGTGGGTCCAAGGACCGGCGGAGACGGTTCGTCGGCCGTTTCTGCAGGTGACGGAAACAGGCAGCTGAAACAGGCGGTGGAACCTGGGATGAAGGTTGACGTCATCCCCTCCCATCCGCTTATCCCGCCGTAGACAAAGGGCACATGGCGTCGCACACTCACCTTATTGAGCACCAGCCGTGTCGCGCGGTTGTCGGTGGCGTCGACGATGACGGTGCAGTCGTCGAGCAAGTCCTCGACGTTTTCATCCACGATTGCCGCATGGACCGCCTCGATGCGGCAATGAGGGTTGAGACGGCCCAACTTTTCCGAGGCCGATTCTGTCTTAAAACGGCCGAGATCGGCGGTGGTGTGCAGAATCTGTCGATTTAAATTCTCCAGGGTCACCTTGTCGCGATCGATCAGCTTGAGATACCCCACTCCGGCTGCGGTGAGATAATAGGCCACGATCGACCCCAACCCTCCCAGACCGACCATCAAGACTCTTCCAGCCGCAAGCCGGTGCTGCCCCTCCACTCCGATTTCCGGCAGCGCGATCTGCCTGCTGTAGCGCCGGGTTTCATCTTCCGTCAACATGGGCCCTATTTCTATTTCTGACGGTTTTTGAGAGCCGCGTGCAACCGTTCGGAGGTCAGCGGCAGTTCATGGACGCGCACGCCGGTGGCGTCGTAAACCGCGTTCAATATGGCCGGGATGGTCGGCATGATGGCGCCCTCGCCGACCTCCTTGGCTCCGAAGGGTCCGTTGGGTTCATCGCTTTCGACGATGATGGTTTCCACCGGCGGCATGTCCAGTGTCGTGACGAGCTTGTACTCGGCCAGATCGCTGTTGATCACGCGGCCATGCGCGTCGAACTTGACCTCTTCGAAGAGCGCCTCGCCCATGCCCATGGCGAGCGAGCCTTCCATCTGGCCTTCGACCGAGGTCCGGTTGATGGCCCGGCCGCAGTCATGGGCATCGGTCATCTTTTCGATGACGATTTTGCCGGTTTCAAGATCCACGTCCACCTCTACCACCTGGGCCGAACAGCCGTAGGCCGGGGAGGTCCCCACGGCAGCCCCTTTGAATGCGCCGCCCAAAGGCGGTGGTTTGTATTTGCCGGTTCCGACGATGGTTCCCTTGGACAGATAGGCAATGCGGGATGCTTCGCGAAAGGTCAGATCACCTTCCTGCGGGCTGTCGGCCCACCCGCGGTGTTCCTTGATATAACGGCTGCGGATGCCGGTAAAATCCACCGGCCCGTTTTTGAAGACGATGCACCCGTCTAAGATGTCCATGTCCGTCGCCGGCACCTTCAACTCCTCCGCCAGCACTTCCAGCACCCGACGTTTGACCTCCTCGGCCGCTTCCTTCACGGCATGGCCCGTCATCAGGGTTTGCCGGCTCGAATAGGCCCCGAGGTCCACGCCGAAGTCCGTGTCGCCGGACATGACGCGCACGCAGTTTAGGGGCACCCCCAGGGTCTCCGCCGCGATCATGCCGAAGGCCGTGTCCGACCCCTGGCCGATCTCGGCCGAAGCCGTATACACGTGCACCGTTCCGCCGTCTTCGGCGAGCTTGACCGTGGCCGTGCAGTGATAGGTGTCGGACCGGTAAATCGGGTAACCGGCACCCGATACAAAGAATCCGCAGGCCATGCCGATCCCCTTGCCTTTTGGCAGTCGGCCTTTTTTGGAGGCCCAGCCGGAGGCATCGTGAACGGCCTCGATGCACTCCTTCATCCCGAGGCTGCTCATGTTGAGTTCGTTGCAAGTTACATCACCGGCCTGCATGATGTTCTTCAACCGCAGCGCGATGGGATCCATTCCCAGCTCTTCGGCGATCATGTCCAGCTGCTGTTCCCAGGCGGCGCGCGCGGCGACGCCGCCGTGCCCGCGCTGGGCCCCGCAGGTCGGCTTGTTGGTATAAACCCGCCAACCGTCATACTTCATGTTGGGCAACTTGTAGGGTCCGCCGAGCAGGCTGCCGGCGTAGTAGACGGTGGCGATACCGAAGCTGGAATACGCGCCGCCGTCAAGGTGACACTCGTGCTGCAGGGCGAGCAGGGTACCGTCTTTTTTGACGCCGGTGGTCATACGATGCACGAACTGATGCCGGGCGCGGCACAGCATGAAGACCTGCTCCCGCGAGTAGATAAACTTGACCGGTTTGCCGGTCTTGCGCGCCAGCAGACAAGCGGCCAGCTCGCCGGTGTTGGCGGCGGCCTTGATGCCGAAACCGCCGCCCACATAGGGCTTGACCACCCTGACCTTGCCCACCGGCAACCCCAGCACCATCGCCACCGTCCGCTGGACGTAGTGGGGCGACTGAGTCGAGCTGTGCAGCGTCAAGCGGCCGTCCAAGTCGAAGACGGCAATGCAGCCCGGCGGTTCGAGGAATGCTCCGTCCTGGCGCTTGTTCTTGAAGGTCGTGGTTTTGATAAGCTCGCACCTCTCCAGGGCCTCGGCCACGTTGCCGAATTCCTGGTGCACTTCGGCCGAGATGTTGCGCGGGAACTCGGCGTGCAGCCGCGGGGCCCCTTCGGCCATGGCCTCCTCGATGCTCATCACCGCCGGTAGTTCCTCGTAATCGACTTTGATCTGCTCGAGAGCCTCTTCGGCCGTTTCCTTGTCGACGGCGGCCACGGCGGCGATCTCATCGCCGACATAACGCACCCGTTCGTGACAGAAAACGGTCTCGTCGTAACGGGCCGGACTGACCCCGTAGCGCACCAAGCCGGCGTCCTTGGCTGTGATGACGGCTTTGACGCCGGGCAGTCGCTCGGCCTTTGACGTGTCGATTCTTAAGATGCGGGCATGCGGTAAGGGACTCTGCAGCAGTGCGGCGTGCAGCATGCCCGTAAAGGACATGTCGTCGATGAACACCGCCCGCCCGGTGGCCTTGGCCGGTGCGTCGAGCCGGGGGAGCCGGCTGTTGATGACCCGATAGTCGCTCATGTTATCCTCCAAACCCTTTTCAAGGATTTAGGTATCGCCGTGCCGGGCGGCAGATTCTGTTTAAAGCTGCTGGCCCGACACTCTATTTTCCGTCAGACGGAGCACGGCCTGCTGTCAGCGCGCAACGTCCTTTATGGCCTCGATGATCTTCTGATAGCCGGTACAGCGGCAGAGGTTACCCGAAACGGCGTTGCGAATCTCCGGCTCCTGCGGATGAGAAGTACGGTCCAGAAGCTCCTTGGCCGAGAGGATCATCCCGGATGTGCAAAACCCGCACTGAATGGCGCCCTTTTCGACAAAGGCCTGTTGGAGCGGATGCAGCCCTTCGGCGGTTTCAAGTCCTTCGATGGTCTGAACGGTTCGTCCGTTGGCCTGAACCGCAAGCACCAGGCAGGAATTGACGGCTTTGCCGTCCATCAGGACGGTGCAAGCGCCGCAGTCCCCCAGATCGCATCCTTTTTTGGTCCCCGTCAATCCAAGATCGTATCGGAGCAGATCGACAAGGGTGGTGTTCGGCTCCACGGCTATTTCGTGGTCTCTGTCGTTGACGGTCAAGCGGATCAGATGCTTCATAGCTGTCTCCTCATGCCCTGCTGCGCGCTTCGGCCAGGGCCATGTCCAGAGTGCGACGGGTCAGCACCGCCACCATGGCGCGCCGGTATTCGGCCGATCCTCGAAAATCAAGGATAGGCGTGCAATCGCGCGTGGCCGCCTGGGCCGCCTGCTCGAAAAGTCGATCGTCCGGCCTTTCACCCACAAGGACCTTTTCGGTCTTGTGCGACCGCAGGGGTGTAGGGCCGACAGACCCCAGGGCGATCCGTGCAGTGCGAATGCGGTCGGCCTTTTCGTCCAGCTCCAGAAAGGAAGCTACATTGACGATGTTGCAATCCTGCGCTTTGCGGACTCCCAGGTTCAGGTAACCGGCACCGGCGTAACCGCGGGGAACGTCGATGGTGACTGCCGTGATCAATTCGTCCTCCTTCGCAGCGGTCAGACCCGGGCCTTTGAAGAATTTCTCGATAGGCATGCGGCGGTCACCGGCAAGGCCGGTCAAAACGATCTGGGCATCGTAAACAATGAGTGCCGGCGGCAGGTCGGCCGCCGGCCGGGCCGAACCGATGTTGCCACCGATGGTGGCCAGATTACGGATCAGGGGTGTTCCCAAGGCACGCGCGCTTTGTCCAACGGTTTTGGCGGCCTTTGAAACAAGTTCGGATGCGGCAATTTCGGCAATCGTGGCGCAGGCGCCGAGGATCAACCTCCCGTTGACTCTTTCCAGCCGGGAGAGTTC
>Ga0316578_10000693_pt1 | contig 12136 bp, 7 predicted proteins | sample J0NA_2_FD_203076 | JGI IMG/M metagenome (GOLD analysis project Ga0316578, IMG submission 203076) | Rhizosphere microbial communities from salt marsh grasses in Alabama, United States - J0-2_160517rDrC | ecosystem: Host-associated > Plants > Roots > Rhizosphere | place: USA: Alabama | collected... | reverse complement strand
CGGCAGATATTGGTCGTCGCTCACCGAGCTGTAGTCCACCGCCGTGGACCAACGGGGGCCGAGCTGGCCGGTCTGCTTGATCCGAATGGCACCCCGGGTACTCTTGTCGGACTTGGAGTCGTCCGGAATCACCTCCCCATTGATCTCCACCTCTTGGAACCGCGCCAGGTGCCGAAACTGGGCGCCCAGCATGACCCCGCGGGAGCTCATGAAGCGGGGGTAAAAGGTCGCGTCGTAGTTGGGTGCGATGTTCCAGTAATAGGGGATGATGATCTCCGTCCCGTTGTTATTCGAGGATCCCAGGCTGGGGACGAGGAATCCACTTCGGCGCCGATCGTCGATGGGGAAACGAAGATAGGGGCTGTAGAGAACCGGAACCCCGGCCACCCTGACACGCGCGTGACGGGCGGTCCCCATCCCATCGGCGTGGTCGAGGAACAGATCACTGGCCCGCAGCGACCAGTCGGAACGTCCTGGCGGGCAGGTGGTGTAGATGACATCCCGGTAGTGGGTACGGTCTGCCGGGAGCAGGGTGGCCTCCTCGGCGGTACCGCGCAGATTGGCATTTCCCGTGACCCGGAACGCGACATTCTTGAGCTCCCCCTCCTTGGTCTGCAAGGAATAGCGTCCCGAATCAGCGGTAAGGCGTGCCCCGGGGTACTCCACATAGACGTCGCCCTCGGCCTCCACCTCGCCGCTGCGCTGATCGTAGGTGGAGCGCTGCGCCCTCAGGATCTGGTCTCCTTGGTTAAATTGGACCGAGCCTTTCAGGGTCACGAGCTCGTTCGCGCGGTCATACTCTGCCTGATCGGCGACCGCGTCCACGGGGGCGTCCGACGGGGTGCTAGGCTGCACGAACCCGCCGAGCCCAGCCCCGCCGATCCGCGGACCGCAGTAGTCCCAGGGCAAACCCTCATAGAGCGCCGCATCGGCGCCCCGATCATGTCGAGCCTGGGGAGGAACGCCGCCCCCCTCCGCCCCCATCGTTGCGGCGCCGTGGGGGCGCTCACCGCTGGCCTCCCCCCTACCGTCTTGAGGTACCGGCGTAACCAGGGGCCGGAGCGCCGGGATGCTGAGCGTTTCCTCCGGCGCAGGCGGCAAGGGGGGCGTGGGGGCTGGTGGGATGTCCTCTTCTGGCGGGATGGGTGCCGGCAGTGGGGTGGGGACCCCAGCCTTGGGAGAAGCGACCGACTCAGGCGACGCGGGCGCGGAGGTCGCTGCAGGCGGTTCGGCGCCGGACGGCTCAACGGCCGACGATGGCAGCGGTGTCGCGAGACTCGGCGGCGGACGGTCCGGCTCCGGCTGGGCAGCGGCCTGGCCTGCCGCCTCCGACCCCTTCTCGGCCGCCTGCGCCGAATCCTCCGTGGGTGCCTCCGCGGCGGACGACGTCTCGGTCGCATCGCCCTGCGAGTCGGCCTCAGCTCCGGGGGCTGGTTGCGTGTCGGCACCCGCGCCCGATCCGGAGGCACCCGCCTCGGCGATCCGGGGCCCAGCGGGGGCTGCGGCCTCCACTCCTTGGGTCGCGCAGCCAGCGCGCCGCTCCTGGGGCCCGGTGCAATCCCCACCCGACTGCCCCGGCGCCGGTGTCGAGGCGAGGGCAAGCGTGATCAGGGATAAGGACAGGGTGAGGGTGGATGGACGCACGCTCGCCGATTCGGATGGTCATTCCCGACAGTCTCGGATCCAGCGCCTTTGAGGCCGAAGGCACGGATCCACACCGGAGCCAGGGGCCCAGTGGACGGGCTCGGGCGAAACTGTAACCATGTCATATTCCGCTCGGACCGGCAATTCTACGAACAGTCCAAATGGGAGCGGTCGTCACGGTGGAGACCGTCGCGGCGGCGTGCTCCTAGCCCGCGGAGGTGCATTTGGCAGAGCGGTACGATCGACTGACCCGCTGGGTAGCCGGACTCCTCGGCGCGGACACCTTTACCCTCGAGCCCGCCTCCTCCGACGCAAGCTTCCGCCGCTATTGGAGGGTGCGATATGTAGGCGGCACCCTGGTGATAATGGATGCCCCCCCCGGGCTCGAGGATTGTGGGCGTTACGTGGATCTGGCCAGACGGCTGAGGGCCATCGGGCTCCACACACCAGAGATCCATGCCGAGGAACGTGCCGACGGCTTCCTCGCGCTGTCCGACCTGGGGGACCGCGTCTATCTGGGTGAGCTCAACGTCCAGAGTGCCGATCGGCTCTACGGGGACGCCCTTGCGGCCCTGGCCATCATGCAGGCCCGCGGGCCAACGGAGGGCCTTCCCGACTATGACGACCCCTTCCTGCGCCGCGAGCTGGCGATCTTCCGGGAGTGGTTTCTAGGGGCTCATCTGCGCGCTGAGCTCGGACCAGGGGAAGAGTCCGACTGGGAACGCATCTGCGACGTCCTGGTGGCCAACGCCCTGGAGCAGCCTCAGGTCTGCGTCCACAGGGACTATCATTCCCGTAACCTGATGCTGGCGAGACCCAATCCAGGCATCCTGGACTTTCAGGACGCGGTGGTGGGCCCCGTCACCTACGACCTGGTATCTCTCCTGCGGGACTGCTACATCGCCTGGGAGCCCGACCGCGTGATCGATTGGGCCCTGGGTTACCTTCGGCTCGCCGTCCAGTCCGGCATCCTGCGCGAAGTGGAGCCCGAGCGCTTTATGCGCTGGTTCGACCTCATGGGGGTCCAGCGCCACCTCAAGGCCTGTGGCATCTTCGCCCGTCTCAACAACCGGGACGGCAAGCCAGGCTATTTGGCGGACATTCCCCGCACCCTGGGTTACATCCGTGAGGTGTCGGCGCAATATCCCGAGCTAGGAGACCTGCGGGCGCTGATCGAGCGGCGGGTGGGCGACACGCGCACGGTGGCGGGCGGGGCAACACCGCATGGGCGCGCTGAAGCATGGAAGGGCTGATGAAACGCCATCCTGGCGTCTTTCAGCTCGCGCACCGATCGGCGCTACGCGGCTCGCTATGGGTGCCGGCACCAACCCGAAGACGCGCCCGCAAAGGACGCTAAGGGCCCAGGACCAGACGGAAGCTGCTCCCAGCCATGCGGTCCCCGGACAAACCCTCCAGCCGAAAGTCGGCCCGGGCGAACCCCCGATTGACCCTCCAGGAGCCCCCCTTGAGGACCCGGGGACTGCCCGTGTCTACCGCCGCGTCCTGGAGCCGGTCGAATCCGTTGCGACACCATTCCCAGGTATTTCCGGCCAGGTCGTAGACACCTTGCAGGCTACGGCCGGCCGGGTAGAGCCCAACGGCGGTGGCCCGCCCCAGGGCGCACTCCTCCGTGTTCGCATGGCCGTCCCGCCAATCCCTGCCCCAGGGATAGACAAAGCCCGGGCGGGCGCTCTGGGCCGCCCACTGCCACTCCCACTCGTCCGGGAGGCGCACGGGCAGCCCGGTCCGCGCACTCAACCAGCGACAGAATGCCATCGCGTCGAACCACGAGAGCCGGGTGGCGGGGTAGTTGCCTCGCCCGGGCGATGGAACGCTCGGGGGAGCGACCCGGGACAACCCGTTCCACCAGGCGGCGCGTGCAAAGCCGTCCTCGGCGTGGACGAAAGATTCGAACTGGAGTTGGGTCACCGGAACGGCGGCGATCCGGAAGGCCGGGACCTGGACGAGACCGCGACCCTCGACGCGCACCTCCCCGGGCGGCAGGGCGCACCACTGGATGGCGGGGATGCCGATCTCGGTCAGGCCAACCCCTTCGCGAGGGTCCCCGATCTCGGCGAGCCTCAGTCCCACCTCCTCGCGCTGCACTGGTGTCGCCGAGGCGCAGTGGAGCTCGGCGAGCCGCCAGTCGGACTCGGGCATCAGAAAGTCGCCGAGATCCGGATCGCGCTCGAGATCCTCAATGAGCCCAGCCTCGGCAAGGAGGGCCCGGGCCGGCTCCAGGACCTCGTCGCGCCAGCGAAGCTGGGGCGGCCGACCGCTCTCCAACCAGACGCGCGCGTCCCGCTCGACCTGGGAGCGTAGACACAGGGCCTCGCGCTGGCGCCCGATGCGCCGGCGCAGTGCTGGCCATTCCCGCAGCAGCCCCTCCTGAGCCAGCTCCACCGTAGGGCGCTCGCCTCGACGCACGCGTACCAGTCCCACGTCTTCGTCGGCAAGGGACTGCACGAGGAGATGGACCTGCGGGTGGGAGGCGACCCGGTTGTAATCGGCCCGGCGGCGGCTTGCAGTGCCGTCGCTCCCCAGGTGCACCAGCTGCGACAAGAGCTCGCCGAGGGCCGCATCGGCCCCCGCCCCCGCCCGCATCAGGGCGCGGTCGACACGCCGGGCCAGGCCACCGGCAAATCCTTCCTGATTGAGCCTCTGATAACGCTGCAGGGTCAGACGACCCGCGGAGCCGTCATGGGAATAGAGCCCCTTGAGCGCATCGGCGATCAGAGTAAGGGCGTCCGGGGCCTGCGCGGTGTCGTCGAGGAGGCGGGCCACCAGCTCGGGCTCCAGGGTGACCTCCGCGGTCGAGTCCAGAATCGTCAAGGGACCGACGATCATACGCTCCAAGCTGGCGCGACGGGGCGGGCCGAGCACGAAGAGACCCCCCTGGTTCAGGGTCTCGATCAGCCAGGGCCGAGTGCAGCCTTGGGCCAACAGGTCTGGACTCAGGGAGGCCAGCACGCGTAGACGCGGTTGACGCCGGGACCCCACCAGCATTTCGAAGAAATCGTCCGCGAGGTCCGGATCGACCAGGGTGAACAGCTCCTCAAGCTGGTCGATGAGGAGCACCCAGCAAGCGTTCGCAGGGCGCCCTCGCAGCACGCGCTCGCCCAGCCGAGCCAGGGCCTCCGCGCCTTGAGACTTGAGGGAGGCTGCCTCGGTGGGCGCATCGAGCCGCGTGACATCCGGGGAGGTCTCCAGGGCCCTTGCCAACCCATGGGTCAAGGCCAGGAAGGGATCCCCGCCGTAGCCCGCCGGAAACAGCGCGCTGACCAGCCAGCGTTCGGCGTCAGGGATACCGGGCAACCCACCGGCTGCGAGCCAGCCCCGGACACCCGCGCCCAGGAGGGATGACTTGCCGGAGCCCTTCACCCCAGTGACCAGCAAGGATTGGGAGGCCGTTGGATCCGCCAAACGGCGCAGCAAGGCCCGAGTCTCGGCGCGTCGGCCAAAATAGATGGGCGCCTGCCAGTGCTCCAGCGGCAACAGACCCGGATAGGGATCCGCGGCCCAGCAGCGATGCACGCCGCCAAGGGGTTGGGCGGCGCACGGGTCCGGGCCCAGGTCGGTGTCGGGCTCGGCGCCCAGCTCGCGAAGGTCTTCGATCAGACCCGGCAACCCCAAGACCATTCCGCCGAAGCGGCTCCCGGCGCCGGCGACCTCCGATGCCAGGGCCAGGTCCGCGAGTGATTGGGCGGCTTCCCAGGGCGAGCCGACCGGCCCCTCAGACCCCAGCGGAGCCAGGCCCCAACTCAGGTCGGCTAGCAGGTCCCGACGGGACGCCGCGTCCTGCCAGCCGGGGAGCCGGGTCAGGGCTTCGATCAAGGGCCGGCGAAGGGGGTGCCGCCGGAGTGGGTGATTGATGTCAGGCATCTCGGATTCTGGGACCTAAGACAAAGTGCGGCTCTGTACCCCTCGAAAGATCATGGCACAGGTTGCACCGGGCCCCTGGGCAAGACTCAGCCCCTATGCGGGAGGTTCCAAAGCATGCGGTAAATCCCGCTAATGGCTTGTGTCGCTTGGCGCATTGGCGGTATCTTTCATGACTTCGCCTTTTGAACAGAGGCGGTTTCCCGAGTGGCGGAACCGCCTTTTTTGCTTTTCGGACCCTCCCAAAAATAGTCCACCCGGCCCGGCGCCATGAGCGATCCCTTGATGTCGACCTACAAGCGGCTCCCCATCCTCTTCGAGCGGGGCGAAGGCGTCTGGCTATGGGACGATCAGGGCAAACGCTACCTGGACGCCCTGGCGGGGGTGGCGGTCTGCGGTCTCGGTCACGCCCACCCGGCCGTGAGCGCGGCCCTCTGCGAGCAGGCAAGCCACCTCGTCCACACGTCGAACATCTACCGAATCGGCGAGCAGGAGCGCCTAGGGACCCTGGTCACCGAGCTTGCCGGCATGGACCGGGTCTTCTTCGCCAACTCCGGGGCGGAGGCCAACGAGGCAGCGATCAAGCTGGCGCGCCTGCACGCCCATCGGCGTGGTATCGAGAATCCTGCCATCCTGGTGGCGGAGGGCAGCTTCCACGGCCGCACCCTGGCGACCCTGACCGCCACCGGAAACCGCAAGGTCCAGGCTGGGTTCGAGCCCCTCGTCCAGGGGTTCGTGCGCGTCCCGTACAACGACCTCGGGGCGGTGGAGACCGCCGCGAGCAATCGCAAGAACATCGTCGCCGTCCTGGTGGAGCCGATCCAAGGAGAGGGGGGGATCAACATCCCTTCCGATGACTACCTCCCGGGCCTGCGCGCCCTCTGCGACCGGGAGGGCTGGCTGCTCATCTGCGACGAGATCCAGACGGGGATCGGACGCACGGGCCTGATGTTCGGCTTCCAGCACGCCGGGATTACCCCCGACGTCATCACCCTGGCCAAGGCGCTCGGCAATGGCGTGCCGATCGGCGCGTGCGTGGCACGGGGCGCCGCGGCGGAGGTCCTGGCGCCGGGAACCCACGGCTCTACCTTCGGTGGCAACCCGCTGGCGTGTCGAGCCGCCCGGACGGTGCTCGAGACCATCGCCCGAGAGGACCTGGTTGGCAACGCGGCCCGCCAGGGCGAGCAGCTCCTCACGGCCTTCCGAAGGTTCCTCGCCGAGGTCCCCGGCGTCGTGGAGGTACGCGGGCGGGGCCTCATGATCGGGATCGAGCTGGACCGTCCCTGCGGGGAACTGGTCAGCCTGGCCCTCGCCGAGGGGCTGCTGATCAATGTCACGGCCGAGCGGGTCGTGCGCCTCCTGCCCCCGCTCATCCTCAGGGACCCGGAGACGGGACAGCTGGTCGAGACCCTGAGCGCCCTGATCGCCCGGTTCCTTTCGATGCACTAGGGCCGCCACAGAGAGTCGTCGTCCGATGTCATCACCCGCCAACGCCTGCCGGCACCTGCTGTCACTGAGCGATCTCAGCGCGTCGGAGGCGCGCGAGCTGATCAGCCGCGCCACTGAGCTCAAGGCGATGCTCCGCCGCGGTGAGGACTACAGGCCCTTGCGCCACCGCACCCTCGGGATGATCTTCGAGAAATCATCCACCCGCACCCGGGTCTCTTTCGAGGTCGGCATGGCGCAGTTCGGGGGCCACGCCTTGTTCCTCTCCTCGCGGGACACCCAGCTTGGCCGGGGCGAGCCCATCGAGGACAGTGCCCGGGTCCTCTCGCGCATGGTGGATGCAGTGATGATCCGCACCTTCAGCCAGGAGACCGTGGAGCGCTTCGCTGCCCATTCCAGGGTACCGGTCATCAACGGACTGACAGACCGCTTTCACCCCTGCCAGCTGCTCGCCGACATGCAGACCTTCCAAGAGCACCGGGGGGACATCCGGGGTCGACGGGTCGCCTGGATCGGGGACGGCAACAACATGTGTCAGTCCTACATGGAGGCCGCTCGTCTGTTCGACTTCGAGCTGCGTATCGCCTGTCCGCAAGGGTTCGAGCCGCCCCCCGACGCCCTGGCCAGCGAGCCGGACCGCTTCAGGCTGCTGCACGATCCGGCCGAGGCGGCCGACGGGGCGGACCTGGTCGCCACCGATGTCTGGGCCAGCATGGGGCAGGAGGAAGAGCAAACCGAGCGACGGGCCGTGTTCGCCCCCTTCCAGGTGACGGACGCAATCATGTCCCGCGCCTCCCCCCAGGCGATCTTCATGCACTGTCTCCCCGCCCACCGGGGTGAGGAGGTGGCCGCCTCCGTCATCGACGGCCCCCAATCCGTGGTGTGGGACGAGGCCGAGAACCGACTCCACGCCCAAAAGGCCCTGCTCGAGCTCTTGCTGGTGCCGAGGCCTCCACTCAAGGCCCAGGCCTGAATCAAACGCCGACGGCGTGCGGTGGATTGCAGCACGCCGACACGCCAAGCCCAGCGAGACCCGTGTCCTCCCTCCCCCGCCTCCCCCTTGGCACCCTCGCGGCCCTCTGGATCTGGGCCTCCGCGGCCCTGCTCGTCCCCTTGACCACGTACGCCGAAACCCGGTACGTGACGGATCGGCTCGAGGTGACCCTGCGGGCGGGAGAGAGCACCCGATACAAGATCCTGCGCATGCTGCCGAGCGGTACCCCCGTCGAGGTGCTGAGCGTCAATCCATCCACCAACTACGCACGGGTACGGATCCAGGACGACACGGTCGGCTTCGTGCTGGTCCAGGAGCTGCAGTCCGAGCCCGCGGCCAGGGACCGCCTGGCGGAACTGGAGCAGCGGCTCGCGGCCCTGCGTCAGAAGCCCGACGCCTTGACCAACGAGCTCGCCAATCTCCAGGAGACCCATGGGGAGCTCCAGCAGCGATTCGCCACGCTGGAGCGGGAGAAGCAACAGCGTGAGCAGGAGCTCGCCAAGATTCGGCACGCCTCGGCCAACGTGCTCGACATCACCAACGATCGGGAGCGTCTGCGCCTGCAGGTCGCGGAGCTCACGCGGACCCGGGCGGCACTGGAGCAGGAGTATCGCGACCTGAAGAACCAGACGAATCAGCGCTGGTTCATGATTGGGGCCGGGGTCCTTGGGGGCGGGCTGCTGCTGGGGCTGATCCTCCCCCATTTACGGCTGCGCCGGCGCAAGTCCCCTTGGGGAAGCCTCTAGCCCCCCGACCGGCGACCGGCTCCAGCTGCGACTGCCCGAGCCGTGCCGGTCGTGGGTCAGGGGGCGCCGATCAGCGCCTATCCGAGCTGGGCAAGATCCCGCACCGCTCCCCGTGCGGCACTGGTGGTCAGTGCCGCGTAGGCCCGCAAGGCGGGTGAAACCTCCCGATCCCGGTCAACCGGCCGCCAAGCCTGGACGCCGCGTGCCTCCATGCGGGCGCGCCGCGCCGCCAGCGCCTCGTCGGTGACCCGAACCCGGATTCCCCGATTGGGGATGTCGATCTCGATCAGGTCCCCCTCCTCCAGCAGTCCGATGGGCCCGCCCTCGGCCGCCTCCGGCGAGACATGGCCGATGGACAGCCCCGAGGTGCCGCCCGAGAAGCGCCCGTCGGTGATCAGGGCGCAGGCCTTACCCAGCCCCTTCGACTTGAGATAGCTGGTGGGATAAAGCATCTCCTGCATCCCGGGCCCCCCCTTGGGACCCTCGTAGCGGATCACCATCACGTCCCCAGGCCGAATTCGGTCAGCGAGGATCCCCTCCACTGCCGCCTCTTGGCTCTCGAAGATGCGCGCGGGACCAGCGAAGACCCGGATCAGCGAGCTGGGCGCACCACTCCCCTGCTGAAGCTGCCCGGTCTCAAACATGCTCGGGTCCACCCCGGCGGTCTTCAGAATGCAGCCGTCAGGGGCGATGTTGCCGTAGAGCACCGCGAGCCCCCCGTCCCGGGAGTAGGCATGCTCCAGGTCGCGGATGCAGCCCTCGGCACGGTCCAGGTCCAGGTCCGTCCATCTGCTGGACTGGCTGAAGGCCACCTGGGTGGGAATGCCGCCGGGGGCGGCCAGGTAGCGCGTTCGTGCGGTCTCGTCGTTGGTGCACGCCACGTCCCAACGACCCAGGGCCTCCCCCAGGGTGGCGCTGTGCACCGTCGGGACCTCCCGATGGATCAGTCCGCAACGATCCAGCTCCCCGAGGATGGCGACGACGCCCCCAGCCCGATGCACGTCCTCCATGTGGTACTTCTGGGTCGCCGGGGCCACCTTGCAGAGATTGGGCACCTTGCGGCTCAGGCGATCGATGTCCGCCATGGTGAAGGGCACACCGGCCTCATGGGCGGCCGCGAGCAGATGGAGCACGGTGTTGGTGGAGCCCCCCATGGCGATGTCCAGGCTCATCGCATTCTCGAAGGCCTCCAGGGAGGCGATGGAGCGGGGCAGCGCCCTGACGTCCTCCTCCTGGTACCAGCGCCGCGCCAGCTCCACCACCAGGCGCCCGGCCTCCAGGAACAGGTCCCTGCGCGCCGAATGGGTGGCCAACAGGGAGCCATTGCCGGGCAAGCTGAGCCCCAGGGCCTCTGTGAGGCAGTTCATGGAGTTGGCGGTGAACATCCCGGAGCAGGAGCCGCAGGTGGGGCAGGCGGAGCGCTCGTACTCGGCGACCGTGGCATCGTCCTCCCGGGCGTCGGCGGCGACCACCATCGCGTCCACCAGATCGAGGTGGACCTCGGAGCCGCCACGCACCACCTTGCCCGCCTCCATGGGGCCTCCGGAGACGAAGACCGTTGGGATGTTCAGGCGCAGGGCCGCCATCAGCATCCCCGGGGTGATCTTGTCGCAGTTGGAGATGCACACCAGGGCGTCGGCACAGTGGGCATTGACCATGTACTCCACCGAGTCGGCGATGATGTCACGGGAGGGGAGGGAGTAGAGCATCCCCCCATGACCCATCGCGATCCCGTCGTCCACGGCGATGGTGTTGAATTCCTTGGCCACCCCGCCGGCGGACTCGATCTCCCGTGCCACCAGCTGTCCCAGGTCCTTGAGATGGACATGGCCGGGAACGAACTGCGTGAAGGAATTGGCGACGGCGACGATGGGCTTGTCGAAGTCCGCGTCGGTCATGCCGGTGGCGCGCCAGAGGGCGCGTGCGCCTGCCATGTTGCGGCCGTGAGTGGTGGTGCGGGAACGGTACTGGGGCATGGCGGAGCCTCGGGGTCTGGTGGGGCCTAAGCCTCGGATGATAGGGAGCCTCTGGTGCGAGGCAAAGGGTAAAGGGCCAATATCCGCCGCGCCGAGGAACACCGCCCGCGATGGCGCTTCGGCACGCGGTCCTGGGCCTGGCCTCGGGTCCGCGCCACGCGCCGACGGTCGCAGTATCCCGACGGGACCGTCCATAGCGTCTTGCGACCCCCGCCCGCGACGTGTTTAATCGGTCCTGTACGCGCACCACGAGCCTCCGCCCATGTCCCTTTCCGACTTGGCGCCGGTCCTGAAGCATCCGGGACTGGTAGACGATTATCTGCCACTTCCCGGCTGCTACGACGAGATGCGGCCTGGAGGGGGTGAGGTGCGTCCTCACTGGCAGTATTTCCTGGACGCCCTTCGCACCCTGGGACCGGCCGGCATCGAAGAGCGCTGGCGCGAGGCCGCGCGCATGGTGCGGGACAACGGAGTCACCTACAACCTCGCGGGCGACGACGAAGGCATGTCCCGTCCCTGGGAGCTGGACCTGCTGCCGCTCCTGATCCGCAGCGAGGAGTGGGCAGATCTGGAGCGCGGCCTGATGCAGCGCGCCGAGCTCTTCAATCTCATCCTGCTGGACCTCTATGGGCCGCGTGAGCTGATCCGGGGAGGACTGCTCCCCGCGGAGCTGATCGACGGCTACCGGGACTATCTCCTGCCCTGCCACGGGATCGAGGTCGCGGGCCGCCGGCCCCTGATCCATTACGCAGCGGACCTGACCCGCATGCCGGACGGGCGCTGGCGGGTGATCGGAGACCGCACCCAGAGCCCGCTCGGCGCCGGCTACGCCCTGGAGAACCGGGTGGTGCTCTCGCGCATCCTTCCGAGCCTCTTTCGGGACTCCCACGTCCACCGCCTGGCGGGCTTCTTCCGCTCCATGCGTCGTACCCTCACCAAGCTGGCCCCCGGCCGCGAGGGACACAGCCGAGTGGTGATGCTGACACCGGGACCCCAGAACGAGGCGTACTTCGAGCACGCCTATCTCGCCAATTATCTCGGCTATACCCTGGTCCAAGGGGGAGACCTGTCGGTGCGGGACGGGGCCCTGTGGCTGCGCACGCTGGGGCGCCTGGAGCGGATCGATGCGGTGCTCCGGCGGGTGGACGACGTCTGGTGTGACCCACTGGAGCTGCGCGAGGACTCCCTGCTCGGCGTCCCGGGCCTGGTGCAGGCAGTGCGCGCCGGCAACCTGGTGGTGGCCAACGCCCTGGGCAGCGGGGTGCTGGAGCACCCGGGACTCATGGCCTTCCTGCCCACCCTCTGCCAGCACCTGCTTGGAGAGGAGCTGCAGCTACCGGACATCCAGACCTGGTGGTGCGGCAACCGCAAAGCGATGGAGCAGGTCCTGGACGACCTGGACGCCCTGGTCGTCAAGCAGGCTGGCAAGCCCCCGGGCCAGCGCTGCGTCT
>Ga0316578_10000692_pt1 | contig 12139 bp, 6 predicted proteins | sample J0NA_2_FD_203076 | JGI IMG/M metagenome (GOLD analysis project Ga0316578, IMG submission 203076) | Rhizosphere microbial communities from salt marsh grasses in Alabama, United States - J0-2_160517rDrC | ecosystem: Host-associated > Plants > Roots > Rhizosphere | place: USA: Alabama | collected... | reverse complement strand
AAGCTCCAGACCCTTGGGCATTCCCTGGCAAAACGCAACACCTTTTGCCCCATACCTGTCTTTAATGCGGTTAAAGTTTTCACAAATTTCCTTAATGGCCTCATCCCAGGAAATTTTCTTCCAGCGTCCTTCTCCGCGGTCACCGATTCGTTTCAGCGGATGCTTCAGGCGGTCCGGATGCGTGAGTCGTTCATGAGATATCGTGCCTTTAACACACATATAGCCCCTGTTTAAGAACCCGTCAGGGTCTCCCTTGACTTTCACGATGCGATTGTCTTTAACCCCGACGATCACCGCACAGCCCCCGTGGTCCAATCGAGCGCAATGTGTTTTTACCCACCGGACATCATTGTCCATTTCCATGTTTGCGTGTCTCCTTATGATGCCCTTTGCGGGCCACTCTGCTTGATGTCGATTATAGGTTCGACATACATGAATTCAGATGACCTATCATAACCGATTTGCGAGTGCAAGCATCTGAATGTAAATTAAATATCCAAGGCAATTATGGAACATATTGACATGCCCGGGTTTGTCTTTTATCCAGGTTATGGTATGGTCTTAATACCGAATTGAGCGACAAGCGCTCAATTCGGTGTTGTCTGTTATTCGTTATTGGTTAATAGTTTTAAAGGAATGATATCTAATTTTATATCTTACCCATTATAGGAATGTAAAATGAGCTGACCATCGAATTCTAATAACCATTAACCGATAACCAATAACGCCCAATTGGTTTTAACCCATTGGGCCGGGCTGGAGCAGTCGCGCATTGGAAAATGTACTCTGTCTACAATGTTTGATTTGCGGCAAGCAATATCGCCCCGATAAGGTCGATTACATTTGCCCGGAACATGGTGACGAAGGCATTCTCGACGTTCAGTATGACTACGATTTTATCGGCCGGCAGATTAGCAAAGAAGCCCTTTTGGGATCTAATAACTTTTCAATCTGGCGATACCTGCCGCTGTTGCCAATTCATCCCGCTGCGATAATCCCACCGCTTTCGGTCGGCTGGACGCCATTATATCCTTCGCGACGCCTTGCCAGGGAGTTGGGTCTAAAGGCCTTGTGGATTAAAGACGACGGCCGCCAGCCCACGGCATCCTTTAAAGACCGGGCCAGTGCGATTGCCCTTGTAAAAGCTCGAGAAATAGGCGCTCAAATCATTACCGCGGCCAGTACCGGTAATGCTGCGGCCGCATTAAGCGGTCTGTGCGCCAGCATGCAGCAGGCCAATGTGATCTTTGTTCCGCAAACCGCACCCCAGGCGAAAATCGCCCAATTACTGGTATTCGGCTCCCGCGTCTTTCTGGTAAAGGGAACCTATCACGAGGCCTTTGAGCTTTGCCTGAAAGCCACCCGGACTTACGGCTGGTATAACCGCAACACCGGTTTTAACCCTTACATGACCGAGGGCAAGAAGACCGCCGCCTATGAAATCTGCGAACAACTGGGCTGGAAAGCGCCGGACCGCATTTTCGTCAGTGTGGGAGACGGCTGCATCATTGGGAGCTTGCACAAAGGTTTAAAAGATCTGCTCGCTCTGGGCTGGATCGATAAAATGCCCAAACTGATGGGCGTGCAGGCTGCCGGCAGCAACTATATGTACGCAGCCTGGAAAAACAAAGAAGATATCATCACCAAACCGCCGATCAACGCGCAGACGGTGGCAGACAGCATCAGCGCAGGCTTGCCGCGGGATCGTATCAAAGCCCTGGCTGCCGTAAACGAGACCGGTGGTGCCTTCATCTGTGTTGAGGATCGCGATATATTGGCTGCCATTCCCGAGTTGGCGCGCAGCACGGGTGTTTTTGCAGAGCCTGCCGGAGCGGCTGCATATGCCGGCCTGGTAAAGGCGGCTGACGAGCAACTGGTATCCGGCGATGAAAGTATTGTGGTACTGAATACCGGCAATGGGTTAAAAGATATTGCCGGCGCCATGCGGGCGGTGGATCTTGTGGGCACAAAGCCGTTTCATGTCGCACCGGATCTGGATGAACTCCAGCAGGTGGTGGATGGCTGGGGGGCTATTTAATTTTAGGTTTCAGGTGTCAGGTGCATTTAACAGAAAACAGAAGTCAGAGGACAGAAGACAGAAAATAGGGATGGTGACTCGAAATCAAAAAATTGTCGTCTGCTTTCTGTGCTCTGTCATCTGTCTTCTGACATCTGACCGCTGTCCTTTGAACCCTGACACCCTTAATTAAAGGAGACTGACTGTGATAGATTTAACCGTTGTTCCCGAAGCGCTTGAAAGAGCCGTAAAAAGAGCAAAAGAAAGAAGCATCATTATTCCGACCTTTAAACAGCACAAGGACCCCGGCAAGATTCCGCAAACCATTGTATCCAGGCTGAAAAACATCGGGCTGTGGGACATTGATCCGTTGAATCTTTTTCGAATCGGCTGGCATAACGAGCCGGTTGCCCGCGGGGGCGGGTTTGGAGATGTGAATTTCATCGAATTTCCCAAAGCGTTAACCGGCGTCGATGCGCGCATAGTGGCAATTGTCGGCAAATGGTTTCCCACCGGCGCGCATAAGGTGGGGGCGGCATTCGGCTGTCTGGTTCCCCGTCTGGTGACCGGCCAGTTCGATCCCAGCACCCAGAAGGCCGTCTGGCCGTCCACCGGCAACTACTGTCGCGGCGGGGCTTATGATTCCACGCTGCTTGGCTGTGAATCCATTGCCATCCTGCCCGAAGGTATGAGCCGCGAGCGCTTTGAGTGGCTCAAATCGGTCTCCGGAGAAATTATTAAGACCCCGGGCAGCGAAAGCAACGTAAAGGAAATTTTTGACAAGTGCTGGGAGCTGCGGGAATCGGGGCAGAGCCTGGTGATTTTTAATCAGTTTGATGAATTCGGCAATTACCTCTGGCACCACGAGGTTACCGCACCGGCCATATTGGAGGTGCTTGAGCGTATCATGGGCCCCGAAGATAAGTTTCGGGGATTTATGTCAGCAACCGGGTCGGCCGGCACCATTGCCTGTGGAGATTTTCTCAAAAAAAAGTTTCCGCTGAGTAAAAACGTCGCCAGCGAAGCCTTGCAATGCCCGACGCTGCTGTGCAACGGTTTCGGTGAGCACCGCATCGAGGGCATCGGCGATAAGCATGTCCCCTGGATTCACAACATTAAAAACCTCGATTTCGTGGTCGCCGTCGATGATGAGACCCCCATCAGTCTGATGCGTTTGTTTAACGAACCGGCCGGGAAAAAATATCTGACCTCAAAAGGCGTTCCGGCAGCGCTGATAGATATGCTCGATCTGCTGGGAATTTCCAGTATCGGAAACCTTGTTACGGCCATTAAATTCGCCCGGTACTATGAACTGGGTGAGCATGATGTTGTGATGACGGTGCTGACCGATTCCATGGAGATGTACACCAGCCGGCTGCACGAGCTCAATGACGAATGCGGGGAATTCACAGCCAGCGATGCGGCTGCTATATTTGGCCAACATCTTCAGGGGCTGACTATCGACAATATGGAAGAGCTTACCTATTACGGTCGCAAGCGCATTCACAACCTTAAATATTATACCTGGGTTGAACAGCAGGGCAAAACATACGAAGAAATCCAGCAGCAATGGAATGACGATCAATACTGGGAACGTATTCCATCGTGTGTGGATCAGATTGACGCCCTGATCGAGGAGTTCAATGCCAAGACCGGTCTGCTCGATAAGCTTTAGTTGCAAAAGCGGAAGTGATTCTATTTTTATTTTTTTATGACAGGATTAACAGGATTGTTTGGATAATTTTATCTTCATCACTTTCCAGAAGAAAGTGATGAAACTCAATCCGCTTCGCGGAATGAGCATCTTCCTAATAAACAAAAGTTAACACTCTAAAAAGCAGATTTATAAATGCCTGCTTCTAAAAAAAAATTACGATGTCGACAAACGTCCATGAATAAACGTATAGTCAATTTATGGCCATAAATGTTTCCGCCGTAAGGCGGATTGGGTTTTCACGGCTTAATCTGGAAACCGTGAAAGAAAAAAGAAAATCCTGTAGATCCTGTCTAAATTTTAAAATTAAAAAATAGAATCCATTCATTTTAAAAAGGATTGTATATGAAGATTGATTTTAAAAAGGTTTATGAAAAGGCTGAGACCTATAAACCTGCCATTTCCCAATTTTTGCGGGATATGATCGCGATTCCCAGCGAAAGCCGCCAGGAAGCAAAGGTGATCCAGCGGATCAAAGCAGAAATGGAAACAGTCGGGTTTGATCGGGTGGATATCGATCCTATGGGAAATATCCTGGGTTATATTGGCAACGGCCGTCACCTGATTGCCATGGATGCTCATGTGGATACAGTGGGGGTAGGGGATCCGGATCAGTGGGAATATGATCCCTATAAGGGCTATGAAGACGATGAAATCATCGTCGGCCGCGGGGCCAGTGATCAGGAAGGTGGTATGGCTGCCATGGTCTACGCCGCTAAAATCATCAAAGATTTACACCTGGAAGATGATTACACACTCCTGATTACCGGAACCATTCAGGAGGAAGACTGTGACGGCCTCTGCTGGCAATATATTATTAATGAGAACAAGATCCGGCCGGAATTCGTTGTATCTACGGAACCGACCTCCTGCGGGATTTACCGGGGCCAGCGCGGTAGAATGGAAATCAAAGTTGCCACCTCGGGGGTCAGCTGCCATGGCTCGGCACCTGAACGCGGCGACAATGCCATTTTCAAAATGGCACCGATCCTCAATGAGCTCCAGGTTTTGCACACCCGCTTGAAAAATGACGATTTTCTCGGAAAGGGATCTTTGACCGTTTCGGAAATTTTTTCCAGCTCGCCGTCACGCTGTGCGGTCGCTGATGGCTGCTGGGTCTCTATCGACCGGCGACTGACCGTGGGCGAAACCGGCGCATACGCGTTACAGCAAATTCGGGATCTGACGGCAGTAAAAGAAGTCAAGGCACAGGTCTGCATGTATAATTACGAGCAGCCGTCTTATACCGGGCTGGTATATCCAACCGAGTCCTATTTTCCGGCCTGGACCCTGGAGGAAGATCATCCAGCGTGCCAGACGCTGGTGGCCGGCTATAAACACCTTTTCGGAGAAGATCCGATCGTGGATAAGTGGACCTTTTCAACCAACGGGGTGGCCATTACAGGGATGTCCGGAATCCCCTGTATCGGTTTCGGCCCGGGGCATGAAGATCAGGCGCATGCACCCAACGAGAAGACCTGGAAAAGTGAACTGGTTAAGTCCGCGGCAATGTATGCGGTTATACCGGCCATTTATGTCCAACAATTTGCGCAATGATAAATTTCAATTTAAACGGCTCAGAAGCATTTTATGACGGTGACCCCAAGATGTCCCTGTTGAATTATCTAAGGGAAATTGAGGGCATTGTATCTGTTAAAAACGGTTGCAGCGGAGAGGCAACCTGCGGCGCCTGTCTGGTGGAGATGAATGCCAAGCCGGCGCTTTCCTGCAGTATTCCCATGGAAAAGGTTAACGGGGCGAACATTATTACGATTGAGGGTTTTCCGGAAAGTCTGCGCCGGACCCTGGGCCGGGCATTTGTGGCCAAAGGCGCCGTTCAGTGCGGATTTTGTACGCCGGGATTTTTAGCGCGAGCCAAAATTCTGTTAGAGGCCCACCCGGCGCCAAGCCGTGAAGAGATCATGCATGCGCTCAGGTTTAATCTGTGTCGCTGCACGGGATATGTGAAAATCATCGATGCCGTCGAGATGGCAGCCGAGCACCTTCGGAACAAGCGGGAACTCAAATTACCAAATGCCGGCAGGGTGGGTGCCGCTCAGCCCAAATACGACGCTTATAACAAAGCGATCGGCAACAGCGCGTTTATTGATGATCTGCGTATCGATGGAATGCTGCACGCCGCATTGAAATTTAGCGACCAGCCGCGGGCGACCATCCGCCGGATCGATTGCGCGGCTGCCGAAAAAATAGCGGGTGTCGTGCGGATTTTTACGGCCAGAGACATTCCCGGAGAGCGAATCATCGGGGTCATCCGCCAGGACTGGCCGGTAATAGTTGCCGAAGGTGAAACCACCCGGTACATCGGTGACGTCCTGGCCGGGGTTGTGGCCGAAACCGAAGCAATCGCCCGTGCGGCAGTGGAAGCCATTAAGGTGGAATATGAAGTCCTGGAGCCCTTGACCGATGTGCACACTGCCGAAACCAGCGCCATTAAAATCCACGAATCCGGAAACCTGCTCGGTGTATCACATATTCAACGGGGCGAAGATATCGATGCGGTTTTAAAATCATCGGCACATGTGGTCAACGCAACTTACCAAACCCAGCGGGTGGAACATGGGTTCCTGGAAACCGAGGCCGCCATTGGGCTGCCGCTGGGAAAAGATGGGATCGAGATTTGGGTTCAAAGCCAGGGGGTGTATGAAGATCAGCGACAGATTGCCCGCATTCTCGGTGTTCCCATCGAGAGGGTCAACGTTAAGCTGGTGCCTACCGGTGGAGGATTTGGCGGCAAAGAGGATTTAACCGTTCAGGGGCATACCGCCATTTTTTGCTTCCATCTGCAAAAACCGGTCAAGCTCAGGCTGAATCGATCGGAATCCATCCGCATGCACCCCAAACGCCACCCCTTTCACATGCAATATGCGCTGGGATGCGATGAAAACGGCATGCTGACCGGGTTGTCTGCCCGGATCGTCGGTGATACCGGCGCCTATGCCTCGCTGGGAGCTGAAGTCCTGGAAAGGGCTGCGGGGCATGCGACCGGGGCTTATTACCTTCCGAATGTGGACATTGAGTCCCGGGCCGTTTACACCAACAACATCCCCTGCGGCGCCATGCGTGGCTTTGGTGTCAATCAAGTCACCTTTGCCATGGAAAGCTGCATCGAGCAGCTGTGCGCTCAGGGCGGATTTGATCCCTGGCAGTTGCGATACGATAATGTGCTGGATACGGGCAAGGAAACCGCAACCGGGCAAATCCTGGGCAAGGGCGTCGGTTTAAAAGAAACGCTGCTGGCAGTCAAAGATGAGTTCTATGCAGCCCAAACAGCGGGGTTGGCCTGCGGAATAAAAAATTGCGGAATCGGCAACGGTGTCGTCGAAGAATGTGAAGTTAAAATTGAAATCAAGTCCGAAGATCATATCATTTTACAGCACGGCTGGACCGAAATGGGTCAGGGCGTGGATACTGTTGCCCAGCAGATCCTTTGTGAAGAACTCGGTATTGAAGATCCGGGGATCATCGAAGTCAAAGTCAGCACCGAATCCAAAGCGCGGGCCGGCATGACCACCGCCAGTCGTGCCACTTTTCAGATGGGGCACGCCATCATCGATGCCGTCAAAGGGCTTAAAAAAGAGCTAAAAACCAAACGCCTGTCGGAATTAGGCGGTAAGGCTTACAGCGGCCGCTGGCGTTGCGATTGGACGACCCGGCTGGGGGAACCGGGTGATGTCCTCACCCATTATTCATACGGCTACGCCACGCATCTGGTCATACTGGATGATGCGGGACAGGTGGATTGTGTGGTGGCGGCCCATGACGGTGGACGAATTATCAATCCAACCCTGTTTGAAAGCCAGATCGAAGGGGCGGTGGTCATGGGACTCGGCTATGCGCTCAGCGAGGAACTTCCCATGGAAAACGGCCAGCTGAAAACCAAGCGCTACGGCAAGCTGGGGATTCCCCGGATTAAAAATATACCGAAAATTGTGGTGAAAATGGTGGAAGTCGAAGATCCTCTGGGGCCTTACGGTGCCAAAGGGGTAGGGGAGATCGGGAATATTCCGACTGCCGGAGCGGTGGCGAATGCGCTTTTTCGGTATGACGGTGAGCCCCGATACAAACTTCCTATGAAGCAGCGATAACTCTATGGGTTTCATATGTCAGGTCTCAGGGGCAGGAGACAGACAACAGATATTGGAGGCAAATGGCCTGGCAGCCACAAATTTCTTCTATGTTGAATATCCAATATCGAACAAGGAATGTCGAATGAAGAAGTTTTCTTTTCCCTTCGACATTCATTATTCCTTGTTCGGTGTTCTGCGGTTCTCTTTTCTCTGATATCTGAACACTGAAATTTAGGAAGGTTGATCAAATGACCCTGTATTTAAAAGATGCCACCTACATCGACTGGAAAACCCTGGCATTTCAATCCGGTCATCTGGCGGTTGGTACCGGCGATGACGACGGCATCCGCTTTCTGAATACGATACCGCCGGAGGATGAGCGCAGCGTTGATGACCGGGTATTGGATTGCAGCCGGCGGCTGGTGACGAAATCATTTGGTTGCGGGCATCACCATATTTATTCGGCTCTGGCCAGAGGGATGCCTGCGCCATCTAAAATTCCGCACAATTTTTCAGAAATCCTCCAATATATCTGGTGGCATCTGGATAAATCGCTGGATAAGGAAATGATTGAGGCCAGTGCGCTGGTTTCAGCATTGTACTGTGCCAAAAACGGCGTGACCTTTGTTATAGATCATCATGCCTCGCCGTTTGCGATCGAGAATTCATTGGAAACGATTGCCAAGGCCTTTGATCGCGTCGGCATATCCCATCTGCTGTGTTATGAAATATCAGACCGGGACGGTGACGGCCCCAAAGAAAAAGGCCTGCAGGAAACCGACACGTTCCTGAGCTCCGGCCGTCAGGGCCATGTCGGATTGCATGCTTCTTTTACTGTCGGTGATGATTTGTTAAATCGAGCCGTGGCACTGGCCCAAAGGCATGACACCGGCCTACATGTTCATGTGGCCGAAGACGCACTGGATCAGGAATCCTGCTTAAAACGTTACAACAAACGGGTGGTGGAGCGTTACACGGAGGCCGGTGTGCTGGATTTACCCAAGTCCATTCTCGCGCACTGCATTCACCTGGATGCAGCGGAAAAGAACCTTATTCGTCGGTCCGATGTCTACATTGTCCAAAACACAGAGAGCAACTTGAACAACAATGTGGGCGTGACCAATTACCGGGAGTTGGGAGATAATATTATTTTGGGAACCGACGGGATGCACAGCGACATGCTCAGAAGCGCCAAAGCCGCCTTTTTAACCGGCCAGCTAAGCGAAGGTCTTGATATGGCAGGTGTTTACAGCCGTTTTCGAAAAGTACATGATTACATTGGCGACAACGGGTTTAGCGGTGACGGCGACAATAATCTGGTGATATTGGACTATGATTCCCCGACCGACATCAACGAGAGCAATTTTTTAGGACATTTTGTTTATGGGATCGATGCCCGTCATGTCGAAAGTGTTATTTCATCCGGCAAGCTGATCGTTGAAAACAAAAAACTGTTGACGGTAGCCGAAGATGAGATTCTGGCCTTTTCGAGGGAGATGGGGCGTAAGTTGTGGCAAAAAATGGAAAAGTAAAATTACAAGTGCCTAAAATGCCTAAAGTGATTTAAAGTGACTAAAGTTAGGGAATTCTGCTATTTAGATAAAAAACGAAGGAGCGCAGCGACACATTAACTTTAGTCACTTCCAACTTTAGTTCACATTAGTCACCTTTTAAAACCAGAGGTTTTACAATAATGGTTAAGAACGATATCTTACAACGCATCGAATCGCTGTCGACGAAAAATATCGATAAAATGTATTTGAACGATTTTCTGCTGACCTGGGACAAGTCCGCAGATGAAATTGACGCGACCTTGCAGACAGCGGAAATATTGCGTGCCATGCGCGACCACAATATTTCCTGTAGCACATTCGACACCGGCCTGGCGATTTCCATTTTCAGAGACCAATCTACCCGCACGCGCTTCAGTTTTGCCGGTGCCTGCAATTTACTCGGCCTGACGATTCAGGAACTCGACGAAGAAAAATCTCAGATCGCCCACGGTGAAACTGTGCAGGAGACCGCCAACATGATCTCCTTTCTGGCCGAGGTCATCGGTATCCGTGATGACATCTATCTGGGTGAAGGCCACACTTACATGAAAGAAGTGGCCCGGGCGGTCCACCGAGGACACCAGGAGGGGGTTCTGCCCCAGCGCCCCACGCTGGTCAATTTGCAGTGCGATATCGATCACCCCACCCAGACCATGTCCGATGCCCTTCATCTTATCAATACCTTTGGCGGCGTTGAAAACCTAAAGGGTAAAAAAATCGCCATGACCTGGGCCTACTCACCCTCATACGGCAAGCCGCTGTCGGTTCCCCAGGGCATTATCGGTCTGATGACACGCTTCGGCATGAACGTTGTGCTGGCCCATCCGGCAGGGTACCATTTGATGTCGGAGGTGGTTGCGGTTGCGCAAACCAACAGCGAGCAGTCAGGCGGAACATTTTCCCGGGCGGCGAGCATGGAAGAAGCCTTCAAAGATGCCGACATCGTTTATCCAAAAAGCTGGGCGCCTTACAGCGTCATGGAAGAACGAACCCGGCTGCTGCAGGCCGGCGATCATAATGGGCTCAAAGCGCTTGAAAAGCGCTGTTTGGAAACCAACAAGCAATTTATCGGCTGGGAGTGTACCGAGAAATTGATGCAAACCACCCGGCAGGGCCAGGCCCTGTATATGCATTGTTTGCCGGCAGATATCAGCGGTGTCAGCTGCGAAAGGGGCGAAGTGCAAGCCTCTGTCTTTGAGCGCTATCGCGTGCCTCAGTATACCCAGGCCGGTTACAAGCCTTATGTGATTGCTGCTATGATTTTTTTAAGCAAGTTTAAGAATCCGGTAGAAAAATTAACGCAGCTCTTTGATAGGAGGCGCGCAAGGGTATTTACAAGTGGCTAAAATAGCCAAAATAACCAAAATGCCTAAAATGCCTAAAATGATCTAAAGTGACTAAAATTAAGGAATTCTGTCATTTAAATATTAAGAAGAAGGAGCGCAGCGAGACCATAACTTTAGGCACTTTAGGCATTTTAGATCATTTTAGGCATTTTTTTTAATGGAGTTTGATCATGAGCGACAAATTCACCTGTTGCCCGATAGACCGGTTGCTGAAATGGATCCTGGAAGAAGAAAAGCAAGGCGGGATCTTCGGGATTCCCAGGGAACTGTTCTTCATACCGCAGCGCAGCGATGTTTTTAAAATGAAGCGTTACGGCCAGGATCTGGAGACGCCCATCGGCGTGGCGGCGGGCCCGCACACCCAGCTTTCACAGAACATCATCAGTGCCTGGTTGACCGGCGCCCGGTACATGGAGCTAAAAACGGTCCAAACCCTGGACGAGCTGGAAGTGACCAAGCCATGTATCGATATGACCGACGAAGGCTATAACTGCGAATGGTCTCAGGAACTCAAACTGGAGCAGTCTTTTAACGAATATCTCAACGCCTGGATTATCCTGCACATCCTTAAAGACAGATTCGGCTGGGGCCGTAAGCGTTCGCCGGGCTTTATCTTTAATATGAGCGTCGGCTACAACCTGGAAGGCATCCTGAATTCCAACGTACAAACGTTTTTGGACAAGATGACAGACTGCGCGGCAGAAAAGGCCGTCAAAATAGAAACACTGGCCGGGATCTATCCTCCGGTCAAGGATTTAGACATTGCCGACAGGATCACCGATAATATCACTATTTCCACCATGCATGGTTGCCCGCCGGATGAAGTCGAAAAGATCGCCCGCTATTTTATCGAAGATCGCAAACTGCACACCACCATCAAGTTGAATCCGACCTTGCTGGGCCCCGAAAAACTGCGTGATATCTTGAACCACGAATTGGGCTTTGACGTGGAAGTACCGGACCTTGCCTTTGAACATGATTTGAAATATGAAGCCGGCCTTGCCCTGATCGAGTCGCTGCGGGCCAGGGCCTCGAAGGTTGGCGTTGAATTTAATTTGAAACTGACCAATACCCTGGAAACCACCAACCGTGATCAGAACCTGCCTGAGAACGAGCAAATGGTCTACATGAGCGGGCGGGCCCTGCATCCGATCAGCGTTCATCTGGCGCGGCGCCTGCAAAATGAATTTAACGGTGAGCTGGATATCAGCTTTTCCGCCGGAATTGACAGCTTCAATGTGGCCGATATTCTGGCATGCAATATGCGGCCGGTGACCGTCTGTTCCGATATTTTAAAACCCGGCGGCTACGGGCGTCTGAGTCAATATCTTGAAGAAATCTCGCTATGTTTTGCAGCAGCCGGTGCGGATTCAATCGAGGCGTTTATTATAACCAGGGCGAATAGCAAAGATGTTGCCCGG
>Ga0316578_10000691_pt1 | contig 12139 bp, 14 predicted proteins | sample J0NA_2_FD_203076 | JGI IMG/M metagenome (GOLD analysis project Ga0316578, IMG submission 203076) | Rhizosphere microbial communities from salt marsh grasses in Alabama, United States - J0-2_160517rDrC | ecosystem: Host-associated > Plants > Roots > Rhizosphere | place: USA: Alabama | collected... | reverse complement strand
CGAACGTATATCTGACCCCGACGGCTTCCAGCGCCTCCCTCACCAGCGACGCAGCGGTTCGAGCCATGAATTGCACCCTGGACGGTCGATTCGAAGGCGCATCGTAACCCAGCGCCCTCGAATTACATGCCGCGTCACCCGTCGGGCCCGGTGCTGCACTAGACTCCCGGGTCTGCGGCAGGGGGGCGAAGCAGCGATGTCCAACGTCAGGATCGCGGTGATCGGAGCCGGCATCGCCGGTCTGAGTTGCGCGCGGGAACTCTCCCGCACGGACTCGGAGGTGACGGTCTTCGAGCGCTCACGCGGGCTGGGCGGAAGGCTGGCCACCCGGCGAACCGGTGAGTTCGCGTTCGATCACGGCGCACAGTTTCTCACTGCGCGCGGCCGGCCATTCGTCGAGTACATCGAGACGGCGGTCCAGTCGGAGTCCGCTGACGCCTGGCGACCGCGGATCGTCGAAGACGAGCGGCAGTTCGACGAACCGATCGACGACTGGCTGGTCGGCACACCGGGCATGAGCAGCGTCGTGCGTCCGCTGGCGCGTGGACTGCGCGTGCGAAGTGGTGTGCGGGTTCGGGAGCTGCTTCGCGGCCGGAAGGGATGGGAGCTCGATACCGACGCCGGCCGACTGCCCGGTGCATTCGACGCGGTCGCCGTCGCCATCCCGGCGCCGGGCGCGCTGACCTTGCTCGGTCCGCACGGACGAGCCTTCCGCAGCCTCACCCGCGTCGGCATGGCACCCTGCTGGACCACGATGGCCGCATTCGCCGCGCCGCTTGCAGCGGCCGCCGCGCATGCCTACCGCTACACGAGCGGATCGCTGGCCTGGGCAGCCAACGACTCGAGCAAGCCCGGCCGGCCGGCCGGGCCGCAAAGCTGGGTGCTGCATTCATCGCCCCGATGGGCCGAGCAGCACCTCGAGCAGGACGCGCAGCAGACGGCGAGACTGCTGCTGCAGGAGTTCAGCCACGCCCTCGGCGAAGCGCTTCCGGACCCGGTCAGCCTTCAGGCACATCGCTGGCGTCACGCACTGGTGGAACAGCCGCTCGGCCTGCCCTGCCTGGTCGACGAGGAAATCGCTGCAGGCGCTTGCGGCGACTGGTGTACCGCTCCGCGGGCCGAGGCGGCCTTCGAGAGCGGGCGCGCACTAGCCCGTTCGCTGCTGCCCGCGGTCGGGCTTTCCGCAGCGCCTGTGCGGCGCTGACCGGGTTTGCGCCGGCCTGCCCGCTTCAGGATCCCGTGCGGGTGAGGCGAATCCGGGCGCCATCCTTCGAGACGAGCTCGAAGGCGCTCCACAGCACCAGGGCCACCAGCAGCGGCACGACCTCGTAGATCGCGCGGTACAGCAGCACGGCTGCGAGCAACTCCTCGGGAGGCACGTGCGGGAGCAGCAGAAGCAGCATCGACTCGAGCACGCCGAGTCCCGCCGGCACATGGCTCAGGACCCCGACCAGAATGCTCGCCAGGTACACGGCGAGGAACGGCAGGAAGCTGAGATCCGCCGACGCGGGCAACAGCAGGTACAGCACGCTGGACACCAGCAGCACGTCCGCAAAGCCCACGAACAGCTGCAGCGCCGTCATAGGCACGCTGGGCAGGTTCACGGCCCAGCCGCCGAGCCGGATCGGTGCCTTGCGCAGGCGCACGAACAGCAGGTACCCGGCGTCCTTGACAAGCCCGAGCAGTCCGAGCAGCAGCAGCCACCGGCTCTCGACGTGAAACAGCGGCGCGAGCCTCTCGGCGCCGAACACCAGCGACAGGTCGAACAGCCAGCCGAACGCGAGCGCATAGGGCAAGCCGGCCATCAGCACTGTCGCGCCGACCTCGGTCGCGGAGAAACCGGCCGGCGCGTACATCCGGTAACGCAAGGCGCCGGCACTGAGCATTGCCTGGCCCACGGCATGGCCGAGCGGGAACGCTATCAGTGCAGTCATGACCGGCTTGGACCGCCCGATGCAGTGCTTGACGTAGCGCACCAGGGCGACCTCGTACAGCGCGAGCGTCGCGAAGGCGCCAGCGGCGCAAAACGCGGCCAGAATCAGGGTCCGCGCCTCGGTCTCCCGCATGCTGCGCAGTACATCCGCGAAGCTGATGCGCTGGAAGGTCCGATACAACACCCATGCGGCCGCGCAGGCCACGCCTACGCTCAACGCAACCCCGAGCAGGGTCTTCCATCGCTGGCGGCGCGGATCTGGCATTTCCGGATTCTACGGGTCATCGGACGGGCCGCGTGCTTCGCTGAACGAGCCACGAAAACGCAATGATTCTCATTCATGCATCGAGCTGGCGAATGCACGCGGCGACACGGCGAACCCGATGCCGGCCGAATGTCGAATTCGGAACTGTCGTACTAAAATGGTTTGAGTCGCACGTCATTACCTACGAGCTTCGCGTCGCTCTGACGCCACCTCGCTCTGCATCCAAGGAGACCATGTCAATGTCAGAGAAGAAATTTCCGCGCCGTGCCGTCATCAAGGGCGCATTGTTGGGAGTCGCGGCAATCCCCGTGACTGCGCTGCTCGGTCGTGCCGAAGCGGCCACCGGCCGGGTGGACCCGAACGAGCCACAGGCTAAGCAGCTCGGCTACGTCGAAGACTCGAGCAAGGTGGACGCGAAGGCCAACCCGAACCACAAGCCTGGTCAGAAATGCACGAACTGCCTGCAGGCCCCGAAGGCGAAGGACGGCGATGCCTGGGTCGGCTGCAACATCTTCGGCGGCCGCGAAGTGGCCGGCGAAGGCTGGTGCAAGGTCTACGTGAAGCGTCCGTAGGCCGGCTGCAGCGCTCGAACCGGACGGCGCGGCGGGGAAGCCTGTCGCGCCGTTTGCTTTTCAGCGCGGCCCTGCCCCTTGAAACCGCTCCGCCCGTACACATTTATCCGGGCATGACGCGACCGGCCAGCCGGTCCCAGCCAGGAGGTAGTGAACATGCGAGTAATCAAGTGGGAACCTTTCCGTGACGTCGACGACGTGTTCGACCGGTTCTTCTCCGACGCAGTGCGCCGCTGGGCGCGGCCTGGCGTCGAAAATGCATCGGCGGGCCACGCCTGGGCGCCGGCCGCCGACGTCAGTGAGACCGAGACCGAGTACCTGATCAAGGCCGAACTGCCCGAAGTCCGCAAGGAGGACGTCAGCATCACCGTGCAGGACGGAATGTTGAGCCTTTCCGGCGAGCGCAAGCAGGAAAAGAGCGAGGAGAACGAGAAGACGCACCGCGTGGAGCGCTTCTACGGGTCCTTCTCGAGGCGTTTCGCGCTGCCGGAGAACGTCGACGAGGAAGGGATTCGCGCCGAAGGTCGCGACGGGGTCATCACGATACGCATCCCGAAGCAGAAGCTGGTCACGCCGCAGCCGCGGCAGATCCAGATCCAGTAAGGCGGCAGGTTCCCGCAGTCGCGGCACGGAAGGGCGCGCGAGCGCCCTTCCGTGCTGGTCCGGTCAGTCGGGGCGCATCGCGAGTCTCTCGCGGCGGCGGGGGAACTATAATCAGCCGCTTCACGCTTCGAGGACGCCGCAATGACTGCAACGAAGGGAACCGCTGACCTGTGCGATGAGTTCGCCGAGCGTCTGCGGGTCTGCGAGCCGATCTTCCACGTCTACGGCGGGCGCCACGCCTTCGCTGGCCCGGTCAGCACCGTCCGCTGCTTCGAGGACAATTCCTTCGTCAAGCAGGCGGTCGAGAGCCCTGGCAACGGTCGCGTGCTGGTCGTCGACGGCGGCGGCTCGAAGCGACGTGCGCTTTTCGGTGACAAGCTCGGCAGCGCTGCGGTCAGCAACGGCTGGGCCGGGGTCATCATCCACGGCTGCATCCGCGATTCCGCCGAGCTCGGCCGGATGGACCTCGGCCTGCGCGCCCTTGGCACGATGCCGCTGCGCAGCGAGAAACGCGGCGAGGGCGCACGCGACGTGCCGGTCCGGTTCGCGGGAGTGACGTTTCGTCCGGGCGACTTCGTCTATGCGGATGAAGACGGCGTCGTCGTTTCGGACCAACCCATCGGCTGACGGTCGGGGAGAGATGATGAGCCGCACAGTCCACTGCAGCTACCTGGGGCGCGAGGCCGAGGGACTCGAGCGGATTCCTTATCCGGGCGAACTCGGCAAGCGGATCTACGAGAATATTTCCAAGGAAGCCTGGCAGGCCTGGCTGCGCCACCAGACCATGCTGATCAACGAGTACCGACTGTCAGCCATCGACCCGAAGGCCCGCGGCTTCCTGGTCGAGGAGATGCAGAAGTTCCTGTTCGGCGGCGGTGCCGAGGCGCCGGAGGGCTATGTGGCGCCGGAGTCCGGGCCGGACTGAACAGCCCCGGTCGCATGGCGCGCCAGCAGCAGCCACGCCGCCATGAACGACAGCCCGCCGATCGGCGTGACCGCGCCCAACCAGCGTGGTGCGCCGGCGGTCATCAGGTAGATGCTCCCGGCGAACACGGCGATGCCGGCCAGCATCAGGCGGGCCGACCAGCGCAGGGCCGGGGACTCCCGGGTGATCTGCGCGATCACTCCGACCAGGACCAGGCCGAAAGCATGCAGGAAGTGATAGAGCACGCCGGTGCGGTAGCTGGCGAGCCTCTGTGCGGACACACGACCCTCGAGCCCGTGGGCACCGAATGCGCCCAGCGCCACGGCGAGGCAAAGCAGCACCGACCCCACGACGAGGCAGCGTCGCGACAGCGGTCGCAGCGGGCCCGTCGTCACTTCAACCATGCCCGCCGTCCGTCCGCGCCGCGGCGGGCTGCTTGGACAGTCTGTGCGCGAACCAGTCCGCAGCGAGTCCTGCGACTTCCTCCAGCGCGCCCGGTTCCTCGAAAAGATGCGTCGCTCGCGCCACGATGCGCAGCTCGCTCGGGCCACCGAGTCTCGCGGCCGCGGACTCGTTGAGATCCAGCACCACCTCGTCCTGTTCGCCGACGATCAGCAACACCGGGCAAACCACCCCGGGCAGCGCCTCACCCGCGAGATCGGGGCGCCCTCCTCTCGAGACGACGGTCGCCACCGCCTCCGGCCTCTGTGCGGCCGCGATCAGCGCCGCGGCGGCGCCGGTGCTCGAGCCGAACAACCCCAGCCTGCACGAGCTGATGGCGGGCTGCTGGCCGAGCCAGTCGAGCGTGGCGACGACTCTCGAGGCCAGCATCGGTATGTCGAATCGCAGCCGCGCCGTGACCGCGTCTTCCGCTTCCTCCGGCTCGGTCAGCAGGTCCATCAGCAGCGTCCCCAGGCCGCGAGCCTGGAGCTCGGACGCGACGTAGCGATTGCGGCGGCTGTAGCGGCTGCTCCCGCTGCCATGAGCGAACACGACCATCCCTGCGCCTTGCCGCGGCGACATCATGCTTCCCTGCAGCATGCGACCACCCGCATCGACTGGAATCTCGATTTCCCGCAGGCCTGGCTGCTCGGTCGCCACTTGCATCGTCCCTCCCGGTGAATGGCGTCGCGCACCCATGCATCGACGCAGCCGCTATGGTAAACACAGGACCGTACTGCCGAACCATGCCGATCCGCTCGACGCTCGTCGAGCGGGGGACCCGCCGGGCGATCGCGAAAGGCTGGTTCGAGGACCGGCCTCTCACGGGCCGGGCGGGAACTGATCGGCGCCGATGGCACGCCCGATCAGCTGGCTGATCGGCTTCGGCAGACCGATCCGCGCCGGTTTCTCCGCGTCGTACCACCGGTAGCGGTCGTCGTCACGCAGTTCGCTCGACTTGCCGAGGCAGCTCAGCTGCAGCGGAAGCATCTCGTAATCAAAGTGACTGAAAGCGTGTCGGAGCGGCTCGCCGGGCTGCCCCGCAGTCGCACCCGAGAGCTGCTCGCGACACCACTGGTCGGCGTGCGCGCGGGTTGGAAATTCCGGCAAGCCCCACATCCCGCCCCAGATGCCCGATGGCGGCCGACGCTCGAGCAACACCTTGTGCCGGCCCCGCATCGCGACCACGACCCATGCCTGGCGCGTCGGGCGCTGGCTGCGCGGCCGGGGCGAGGGCAAACGGTGCTGCAGGTTGCGGATCCTCGCCACGCAACCCTCGTTCAGCGGACAGAGCAGGCATGCCGGATTGCCCCGGGTGCAGACTGTTGCACCGAGATCCATGACTGCCTGTGTGTAATCGGCGACGGCTGACTCGGGCGTACAGGTTTCAGAGAGCGACCATAGCCGCTTTTCGACCGAGGCCTCGCCTGGATAGCCCTCCACACCGAAGCAGCGGGCCAGCACGCGCTTGACGTTCCCGTCCAGGATCGGGTGCCGCTCACCTCGGGAGAGCGCGAGGATCGCGCCGGCGGTCGATCTGCCCACGCCCGGCAGCCTCATCATCTGCTCGAGGGACCGCGGGAACTCACCGCCGAACTCACGCTCGATCAGCCCGGCCGAGCGATGCAGGTTGCGTGCCCTCGCGTAGTAGCCGAGGCCCGACCACAGGTGCAGCACCTCGTCGAGCGACGCAGCGGCGAGCGAACCGACATCCGGGAAACGCCGCAGGAATTTCTCGAAATAGGGGATGACCGTCGCGACCTGCGTCTGCTGCAGCATGATCTCCGACACCCAGACCCGGTAGGGCGTCGGCTCGACCTGCCATGGCAGGTCCTTGCGGCCCTCGACCGCGAACCACTCGAGCAGCCGGGCCGCGAAGTCGTCGGGCCTCAGCTGCATTCGATCGAGGTCTCGGCCCCGGCGCGACAGCCGTCCGGATAGCCGTACTGCTTCCAGTAGTCGACCAGTACTCCGATGCGATCGGCCAGTTCCGCGAAACGCGGGTCGCGCCGCATGGCCGCGCCTTCCGGACTCCAGGCGAGGGTCAGGTCGAACTTATGGATCCAGGCCCGGGGATCCCGATCCATCGTTTCGAACAGTATCTCGTACACGACGTCGATCTGACCGAGCTGGAGATAGGAGTCGATCATCTCGATCTGCTCAGCGACGTTCGGGTCCATTGCACGCATTTGCTCGACCATCGCCGGCCGTAACGCGGGGTCCCGCACGGCCGCCAGCCAGCCCGGTATTTCCGCCTTGATCTGCTCCGGCAGATGCTGCTGCGCAAGCAGCAGCTGCTCTGCCTTCTGCCATTCGCCCCGGCGCATCGCTATCGCCGCTTCGACGCCGCTGCCCTTCGTGCTCAGTCCCAGTTCAGCGGCGAGCCGGGTGTAGCGCAGTGCCTGCTCGTCGTTGCCCTTGACGAAGTAGGCGTTCGCCAGGTTGGCCGCGATGATCGGCGAACTCGGGTCGAGCTCCTGGGCGAGCCGGGCCTGAGCGAGCGCCGCGTCGAGCCGCCCGACCCGGGTGAGCAGGATCGAGTACCAGTGGTGCGGGGTGGCTTCGTTCGGCTCGAGCGAGACCGCAAAGAAGAAGCCGGCCTCTGCATCGAGCAAATCGCCCCGCTCGGCGTTGATCTCGGCGAGCACCGCGTGGGCCTCGCCGAGGTTCGGATCGATGGCGAGCGCCTGCCGTGCCGAGGTCTCTGCCAGCCGCTGGTACTGCTCGGTGTCCTTGCTCTGCTTGTCCATGATGTAGCCGGGCAGCACGACGTAGGCCGACGCCAGCGCCGCGTGGGCGCGAGCGAACGCCGGGTCCCGCCCGAGCGCAGACTGGTAGAGCTCGATGGCGCGTCGGATGTTCTCCTCGCCGCGACGCTTCCAGATCGCACGCCCCTGCAGGTAGAGCTCGTAGGCTTCGACGTTCTGCGTCGGGGCCTTGTCCCGCTGTGCCACCTGCTGCTGCTCCGGGGCGAGTTCGAGGCGCAGCTCCTGGACGATGGCCTGCGCGATCTCGTCCTGCACCTCGAAGATGTCCTTGAGCTGGCGATCGTAGGTTTCCGACCACAGGTGGAAGCCGGTTTCGGTATCGACCAGCTGCGCCGTTATGCGCACGGTGTCGCCGGCCTGCCGCACGCTGCCCTCGAGCACGGTCTGCACGCCGAGTTCCCGACCGACCTCGCGGATGTCGAGGTTCCGCCCCTTGTAGGCGAACGACGAGGTGCGGGACGCAACCTGCAGGCCCGGCACGCGTGCCAGCAGGTTCAGCAGCTCCTCGGACATGCCGTCGCTGAAGTAATCGCGCGCCGGATCGCCGCTCATGTTCGTGAACGGCAGCACTGCGATCGAGTCGCGCGGCTGCACCGCATGGGCCCGCCCCATGCCCCGCTCGTAGAGCACGTAGCCGAGCAGCGCCATGCACATCAGCACCACGACCGCATAGGCCACCCGCAGCTTCATCCGGTCCGAGACCGGCGTGTCCCGCAGCGGCTCGGTGCGCTCGATCCCTTCGGGACCTACATCGAAAATCCAGGCCAGCACCATCGCGATAGGAAAGCCGACCAGCAGGAACACGACCACGAACGTGATCGTCCACTCCGGAAGGTGCAGGGCCGGGAACACGACCGAGGATGCCTCGGTGACGGCCCAAGCGATGGCCCCGTACGCGATGGCGACCTTTCCGACGCGCCGGCGCTTCAGTTCCCCGAAAAAAGCCATGGACTCCCCGATGCGTGGACCCGCCCGGGCACGCCGTCTGCCGCGTGCCGTCGTTCAGTGTCAGACAGCCGGGGGCGGCAGGACGTTCCCGGCAACGCCCTATTCTCCATGAATCCGCCGCCAGCGCGAGGCCGGCGGCTCAGCGTCGGCAGACGTCCACGTCTCCGTTCAGCGTCTTGATCCGCACGCGGCCGCTGCCCGGGCCCTCGCGAAAGCGCAGTTCCCGCCCGGGTGCATACTCGCTGGTCCGCACCGGCTTGGGCCCGAAGCAGTTGCGGATGTCGCCGTTGAAGGTCGAGACGTCGAACTCGGCGTTGACCGGGCCATCGAAATCCACGCGGACGTCGCCGCTGATCGCCTCGACGTCGATCCTGGCGTCTGCAGTCAGCTGGCCGCTCATGCTCATGTCGCCGCTGGTGGAGCGCAGGCGGGAGCGGCTGACTGCGCCCAGATCCAGCCGGAAGTCTCCGCTGACCGTGTTGGCATTGACTTCGCCCGCGACGCGATCGACCGTCGCGTCACCGCTGACCGTCGTCAGCGTCAGCAGCGTCGGCGCGCCGCTGCCCCGGATCTCGACGTCTCCGCTGACCGTCTTGCACTCCACGTCCTCGGCCGCCGACTCGGTATCGATGTTCGCACTCACCGTCTGCAGCCGCTGCGAACCCTGCACGCCGCGCACCTGCACGTCGGCGCTGACGGTATTGACTGCGATGCTGCTGCCCGCCGGCACGCGGATCACGAGTTCCGAACTCTCCACGTTACGGGTTTTCTTCGGCAGGATGACTCGCACGTGAGTGACCTTCCCGGACGTCTCGAACTCGAGGCGCTCGGCGCCCTTGCCGAGTTCGCCCGTCACTTCGACCTCGCGCCGGTCCCAGCCCGAGATGCTGACGGTGCCCGCGGTGTTGGAAACCTCGACGTGACCTGTCGGTTCGGCCGGGCGCCGCTCGTTCAGCGACGTGCCCGCGAGCGCGGCGGACGACGCGAACAACAACAATCCCAGCAACCCGGCAAGTGCCGGCTTGCCGCAGGCCGGGCTTGGAGTGCGCAACAACAGGCTCATAATCTGATCCTCGCAGAATCCGTCTGGTTGACCGTTCCGTTCAGGCGGGTCAGCTGGTTGACGTTGGCCATTACGCCGAGCTCCGCCTGGTAAGCATTGAGCAGCAGTTCCTCGAGCAGCGGGTCGCCCGGCTGCAGGGCCAGGGCCGCGTTTATCTCGGCGGTGGCCCGCTGCAGCTCCGCCAGGTTCGCCGCGAGCTTGCTGCGGGCCGAGGCCGGCATCGCATCGACCCGCTGCGCAAGCATCTCGGCGAGCTGCTCCTTCGCGGCGAGATATTCCGGGTCCAGCGCATGGCCCGGCCCGAACGCAGCGGGCATGGCCGATGGCACCGGAGCGCTGGCTGGCGCGTCGGCCACCGCAGGCACGCGCGACTTCACGAGCTGCAGCGTCACGATCGACGACGACGCGACCAGCAGCACGGCTGCAGCAGCCTGCCAGGCCCAGCGCCGTGCGGGCCTCACGCGCCCGGACTCCAGCCGCGCAGCGATCCCGGGCCAGAGATCGCGTCTCGGCTCGATGCTCTGCGGCAGCCCGGCCAGGTCCTGGTCCAGACGCCGCTCATGTTTGCCGGTTAGAGGGCTCATGGTTGCTCCTGCGGTTCACCCAGGCGCTGACGGAGCAGCTTGCGGGCACGATGCAGCTGTGCCTTGCAGGTTCCGACCGCGACTCCGAGCATCGCCGATGTCTCCTCGTGCGAATAGCCGTACACGCCTGCCAGCACCAGCACGTAGCGGGCTCCCGGCGGCAGGCCGGCGATCGCCGCCTCCAGGTCCCGCGTCGATCCGGGCTCGCCGGCCGCCTCGTCCGCGAGTACGTCGCCGAGCTGCTGTTCGATCGTGCCGGTGTCGCCCAGCAGTTCACTGCGACGACGCGCCTGGCCCAGCACGGTGTTGACCGCGATCCGGTGCAGCCAGGTGCCGAAGCTGCTGCGGGCCTCGAAGCGCGGCAGGTTCCGCCAGGCCTGGACGAAGGTCTCCTGGGTGAGATCCTCGGCCAGCGCGTGGTCCGAAGTCATGCGCAGGCACAGGCCGTAGACCCGCCCCACGTGCTCGCGGTACAGCTCCTCGAAGGCTGTCTTCGAGCCCTGCACAGCGGCCTCGACCCGGCCAAGGTCCCGTGCCTTCCGCTGAGCCTTTTCGAACTCACTATCGTCACCTCGATCGCGCAACAGCCACCTCGAAGCATTCCCCGGCCATGCCGGCAGCTCATCCTACACAGCCAGCGCCGGGCTAATGCCTTCGCTCTGACAGTAAGATGCATCGACAGGCGCCAGGGTTTGAGCGGGAGTCCAGATGAGCGATGCAGTACGAGTCGAGCGCGGCGATCATGTGGCCACGGTGATCCTCTCGCGGCCCGGCCGGCGTAACGCCGTCGATCCGGCGACCGCAGAGGCGCTGGCCGCGGCCTTCGTGGCCCTGGAGGATGACGATGAGGTCCTCGCGACAGTGCTGTGGGGCGACGGGGGACATTTCTGCGCCGGAGCGGACCTGGCCGCGGTCCGGGCCGGCTGGGACACCGGGCGGCTGCGGCCGCCCAGCGGCGTGCCGCGCGACGCCTGGGGTCCGATGGGCCCGACGCGGCTGCAGCTCACGAAACCGGTGATCGCGGCCGTGTCCGGCTACGCGGTGGCCGGTGGCCTCGAGCTTGCGCTGTGGTGCGATCTGCGCGTGGCCGACGAAACGGCCGTGTTCGGAGTCTTCTGCCGCCGCTTCGGCGTGCCACTGGTCGATGGCGGCACCTTTCGCCTGCCACGACTGATCGGACAGAGCCGGGCCATGGACCTCGTGCTCACGGGTCGCCCGGTGGACGCACGGGAGGCCCTGTCCATCGGGCTCGCCAACCGGGTCGTCGCGGCAGGCGATGCGCGTCGCGCGGCCGAGTCGCTTGCCGCCGAGATCGCCGCCTTCCCGCAGCGTTGCCTGCGCGCGGACCGCGAATCGCTGCTCGCGCAATGGGGTCTCGATTCCACGCAGGCATTGTCCGGCGAGTTCGACCGCGGGCTCGGAGTGCTGCGTAGCGGCGAATCCGCGGCGGGCGCCGGCCGCTTCCTCGCCGGCGCCGGACGCGGCGGCCGCCCCGCAGGCTGAAGCCGCCCCGCTCGGCGCCGGGACGGGTCAACCGCTCGCGAGTTCGGACGGATCGATCGGCAGGCGCCGGATGCGCTTTCCGGTCGCGGCAAAGATCGCGTTCAGGACGGCCGGCGTCGCAGGCGGCAGCCCCGGCTCGCCGATGCCGCCCGGACTCTCCGTGCTCGGCACGATGTGGACCTCGACCCGCGGCATCTCGTCGATACGCAACATCGGGTAATCGTCGAAATTCCCCTGCTCCACGCGGCCTTTGCTGAAGCTGATCTTCTGATGCAGCGCCGCGCTCAGGCCGTAGGCGATCGCGCCCTCGATCTGGCGCCGGATCATTGCCGGATTGACAGTTCGCCCGCAGTCCACCGCGGCCACGATCCGGTGCACTCGCGGCCTGCCGCTCGAGTCGACCGACACCTCGGCGACCTGCGCCACGTGGCTGCCGAACGAACTCGCAACGGCGACGCCGCGATGCAGGCCGGCCGGGAGCGGACGATCCCAGTCGGCTTTGCTGGCCGCGACGTCCAGCACGCGCTGCAGCCG
>Ga0316578_10000690_pt1 | contig 12145 bp, 7 predicted proteins | sample J0NA_2_FD_203076 | JGI IMG/M metagenome (GOLD analysis project Ga0316578, IMG submission 203076) | Rhizosphere microbial communities from salt marsh grasses in Alabama, United States - J0-2_160517rDrC | ecosystem: Host-associated > Plants > Roots > Rhizosphere | place: USA: Alabama | collected... | reverse complement strand
AGGACTGACCACCACCCCTACTGGAGGAACACCATGCCCACCGACCTCTCCAACTTCCTCACCTGGTCCTGGAAGGTGCTCGTCGTCCAGGGCATCGTCGCTGTCGTCCTCGGCATCGTCGCCCTCGTCTGGCCCTCGATCACGCTCATCGCCCTGGTGTTCCTCTGGGGGATCTGGGCCCTCGTCGACGGCATCGCCATGGGCGCTGCGGCGTTCAGGCCGGGCCCCACCGGGGGGCGCATCCTCTTCGGCGTCATGGCGGTGCTCGGCATCCTCGCCGCGTTCTTCGCTTTTGTCCGCCCCGGCGTCACCGCGGTCGCCCTCACCTGGATCCTCGGCATCTGGCTCATCGTGCGCGGCATCTTCGAGCTCGTCGGCGCCTTCTCGTCCACGCTCCAGGCGCCGCGCTGGCTGCTCGTCCTCGGCGGCCTCCTCGACCTCGTGCTGGGCATCCTCTTCGTCGCCAACCCGGGCACCGGTGTCGTCGCGATCATCTGGGTCGTCGGTGTCATGGCCATCGTCTGGGGCATCGTGTTCGTCGTCCTCGGCCTGACCGTCCGCAAGGGCGCGGCCGAGATCGAGGCGGCGGCCACCACCGCCTGACCGTGGCGCAGCCCTCGCCGACGCAGGAGGGCACGGCCCGCCGGGACGGCGGCCGTGCCCTCCGCGCCATCGTGCCCGCGGAGTCCTTCGGCGACTGGGCTGCGGCCACGGGTCGCGACCCCGTCGCGGCGGTTCTCGCCGACGACGAGGGCCGACTGGACTCGCTGGTCCCCGAGCGCCACCGCCGGATGGCGCTCTCGCCCTTCGCGTTCTTCCGGGCCACGGCGGGCCTGATGGCAGCCGACCTCGCGCCGGCCCCGCGGACCGGCCTCGAGGTCCAGGCGTGCGGGGACGCGCACGCCTCGAACTTCGGCACGTTCGCCACCCCCGAACGCCGGCAGGTGTTCGACCTCAACGACTTCGACGAGACGATGCGCGGTCCGTGGGAGTGGGACCTCCAGCGTCTCGTCGCCAGCCTGGTGCTCGCGGCACGGGACAACGGCTTCGGCCACGCGCTGGCCGACAAGGCGGTCCGCGGGGCCGTGCTCGGCTACGCCGAGGCGATGGCGCGACTGGCCGAGGCACCCGCCATCGACGTCTGGTACGACCGCGTCGACCTCGCCGAGCTCGAGCAGACCGCGCCGCGCCGCTCCGGCCGCGAGCGGGTCGCCGAGGTGCGCGAGGAGGCCCGGCGGCACACCGGCGAGTCCGCTGCCCGCAAGCTCACCGAGAAGCACCGGGACTCCCTGCGGCTGCGCCACCGGCCCCCGTTCCTCGTCCCCCTCCGCCACATCGACGAGTTCGTCGACGAGCAGGCCACCCGAAGGGTCCTCACCGAGGTCCACGACGCGTACGTCGAGTCGCTCCCCGAGGAGCGGCACCGGCTCCTCGACGAGTACGCGATCCTCGACGCCGCCCTCAAGGTCGTGGGGGTCGGGAGCGTCGGGACCCGGTGCCTCGTCGTGCTGCTCGCCGAGCGGTCGACCGACACCCCCCTGCTGCTCCAGATCAAGGAGGCCCGCCGGTCCGTTCTCGCCGCGCACCTCGGGGACGGACCGTACGCCAACGACGGGGAGCGGGTCGTGCGTGGCCAGCGGGCGATCCAGGCGACGACCGACGTCTTCCTCGGTTGGACCGTCGCCGAGAGCGGCCGGTCCTACTACGTCCGCCAGTTCCGCGACATGAAGGGCTCGGTCGACCTCTCGACGCTGACACCGAGACTGCTGCGCGGCTACGGGCGCGTCTGCGCCCAGGCGCTGGCGCTCGCCCACGCCGTGTCCGGGGACCGCCAGCAGCTCACCGGGTACCTCGGCGACGGGGCCGACCTCGCCCCGGCGCTCGTGCGTTTCGCCGAGCGCTACGCCGACCAGGTCGAGGCCGACCACGCGGCGTTCGTCGCCGCGGTGCCCGAGTCGTCCTCGGCGTCCTGACCCGCTCGACGACGACGCCGGGTGCCGTCGGCCCCCGGTCCCTCCCGGTGAGGCGACCGGTGAAGCCCGGGCTCCGTCGGTGATGACGCATGGAGCCCGGGCTTCACGGGTCGTCCCATCCGAGCCCGGGGAGCTGGGCCCGCGGGGAGGCGGATTTGGGTGGATGCGGTGCGCTCCCGTACGCTGATCCACGACCGAAGACCGCCGGTTGTCGCGTGCACCCGCACGAGACCGAAGGTCCCGCCGCGAGCGGGCGACCAGCGCAGGCCACGAAGTTCACGGATGCCGTGGAGCCCGCTCCACGACCCCCTCCGAGCCCCGTGCCCTGCGCCGGGGCTCGTTCCCGTTTCCGGGGCCCTCACCCGTCGGTCCGACCCGACGGAAGGAGGCCCGAATGTCACGTGCCGACAAGGCTGCGGCCATCGCCGAGCTCTCGCAGAAGTTCCAGAGCTCCAACGCCGCCGTCCTCACGGAGTACCGCGGGCTCACGGTGGCCCAGATCACCGAGCTCCGCAACAGCCTGCGTGGCAACGCGACCTACGCCGTGGTCAAGAACACGCTGACCCAGCTCGCCGCCGAGGACGCCGGGGTGACCGCGTTCGACGGTCAGCTCGTCGGCCCGTCCGCCATCGCCTTCGTCGAGGGCGACCCGGTGGAGGCGGCCAAGGGTCTGCGCGACTTCGCCAAGGCCAACCCCCTCCTGGTGATCAAGGGCGGCGTCATGGAGGGCAAGCAGCTCTCCGCCGACGAGATCACCAAGCTCGCGGACCTCGAGTCCCGCGAGGTGCTCCTCGCCAAGCTGGCCGGCGCCATGAACGCCTCGCTCAGCAAGGCCGTCTACCTCTTCGCCGCTCCGCTCTCGCAGGCCGCTCGCACGGTCGACGCGCTGCGGGCCAAGGTCGAGACGGAGGGGCCGGTCGCCGGCGCCGCCGCCCCGGCCGCCGAGGAGGCACCCGCCGAGGCCGCCGAGGCCGAGGTTCCCGCCGAGGCTGCGGCCGAGGCCACCGACGTCGCCGATGTGGCGACTGGGGAGAGCTGACCGACCGGTCGGCCCACCCGAGAAACCGCCACGCACGGCAGATACAGCAGAGAAAGGACGCCAGACATGGCCAAGCTCAGCACCGACGAGCTCCTTGACGCCTTCAAGGAGATGACCCTGATCGAGCTCTCCGAGTTCGTCAAGCAGTTCGAGGAGACCTTCAACGTCACCGCCGCCGCGCCCGTCGCGGTCGCCGGTGCCGCCGCCCCGGCCGCCGGTGGCGACGCCGGTGGCGAGGACGCGGCCGAGCAGGACGAGTTCGACGTCGTCCTCGAGGCCGCGGGCGAGAAGAAGATCGCCGTCATCAAGGAGGTCCGCGCGCTGACCTCCCTCGGCCTCAAGGAGGCCAAGGACCTCGTCGACGGTGCCCCCAAGGCCGTCCTCGAGAAGGTCGACAAGGCTGCGGCCGACAAGGCCAAGGAGCAGCTCGAGGGCGCCGGCGCCACCGTCACCCTCAAGTGACGCCGTCCCCCACGGGGGACTGACGCCATCCGCGAACGGGCGGGTGTGGACCACGGGTCCGCACCCGCCCGTCGGCTGTTCCGGTGCGGTGGTGGTTGACGCGCGGGGGCCGGGGCGCCATCCTGTCTGCGTCGCCCGCGCTGCCGGGTCGACCGCGACGGGCGCCGCAGGGGTGGACCCGGTTGGACGGTCGTGCCTTTCTCCGGTATGGTATTCCTTTGCGCTGCTCCCTATCTTCCCTCCCTCGTCGTCGAGTCGTCGCGCCGTCATGCCCCCGGTTGTCCCGGGAGGACCTCACCGCGCCGGTAGACGTCGAGGATGGCTGTGGGGGAGTGGCCGTACGAGAAGCTCTGAACAGGCCCGTGGAAGGAAGTCTCCTTGGCTGCCTCGCGCACCACGTCCAAGACCGTGAACTCCGCTCGGACGGCTTCGGGCCGTCTGTCCTTCGCCAAGATCCGTGAGCCGCTGGAGGTCCCTGACCTCCTGGCCCTGCAGACCGAGAGCTTCGACTGGCTCCTCGGCAACGAGCGCTGGCAGGAGCGGGTCGCTGCCGCGCAGGCCGCCGGCCGCGACGACGTCCCCGACCGCTCGGGCCTCGAGGAGATCTTCGAGGAGATCTCGCCCATCGAGGACTTCAGCGGCTCGATGTCGCTCAGCTTCCGCGACCACCGCTTCGAGGAGGTCAAGTACTCCATCGAGGACTGCAAGGAGCGGGACCAGACCTACTCCGCCCCGCTGTTCGTCACCGCGGAGTTCATGAACAACACCACGGGCGAGATCAAGAGCCAGACGGTGTTCATGGGCGACTTCCCGCTCATGACCGAGCGGGGCACGTTCATCATCAACGGCACCGAGCGGGTCGTCGTCTCCCAGCTCGTCCGCAGCCCGGGCGTGTACTTCGAGCGCACCCCCGACAAGACCTCCGACAAGGACGTCTACACGGCCAAGGTCATCCCGAGCCGCGGCGCCTGGCTCGAGTTCGAGATCGACAAGCGCGACGCCGTCGGCGTGCGTGTCGACCGCAAGCGCAAGCAGTCGGTCACGGTCCTCCTCAAGGCCCTGGGGATGTCCAGCGCCGAGATCCTCGAGGAGTTCGGCGACTACGAGTCGATGCGGGTCACCCTCGAGAAGGACCACACGACCGACCAGGACGACGCGCTCCTCGACATCTACCGCAAGCTGCGGCCGGGTGAGCCGCCGACCAAGGAGGCGGCCCAGACCCTCCTGGAGAACCTCTACTTCAACCCCAAGCGCTACGACCTGGCGAAGGTCGGCCGCTACAAGCTCGACAAGAAGCTCGGTGTCGACAGCGAGCTGTCGCAGTCGACGCTCTCGCTCGAGGACATCGTCGCGACCATCAAGTACCTCGTGGCGCTGCACGCCGGGCAGGAGACCGTCACCGGGAACCGCCGCGGCGAGGAGGTCGAGCTGCGGGTCGAGACCGACGACATCGACCACTTCGGCAACCGCCGCCTGCGCAACGTCGGCGAGCTGATCCAGAACCAGGTCCGCACCGGCCTCTCCCGGATGGAGCGGGTCGTGCGCGAGCGGATGACGACCCAGGACGTCGAGGCGATCACGCCGCAGACGCTGATCAACATCCGCCCGGTCGTGGCGTCCATCAAGGAGTTCTTCGGCACCAGCCAGCTCTCCCAGTTCATGGACCAGAACAACCCGCTCGCGGGGCTCACCCACAAGCGGCGGCTCTCCGCGCTCGGCCCGGGCGGTCTCTCCCGCGACCGCGCCGGCATGGAGGTCCGCGACGTCCACTCCTCGCACTACGGCCGGATGTGCCCGATCGAGACCCCTGAGGGGCCGAACATCGGTCTCATCGGCTCGCTCGCGTCCTACGGGCGGATCAACTCCTTCGGCTTCATCGAGACCCCGTACCGGAAGGTCGAGAAGGGCCGGATCACCGACGACGTGCACTACCTGTCGGCCGACGAGGAGGACGAGCACGTCATCGCCCAGGCGAACGCGACGCTCACCGACGACGGCCTGCACTTCGCGCACGAGCGGGTGCTCGTGCGCACCAAGGGCGGCGAGGTCGAGTACGTGCCGGCCGACGAGGTCGACTACATCGACGTCTCCCCGCGGCAGATGGTGTCTGCGGCCACGGCGCTGATCCCGTTCCTCGAGCACGATGACGCCAACCGCGCCCTCATGGGCTCCAACATGCAGCGTCAGGCCGTGCCGCTGGTGCGCGCCGAGGCGCCCCTCGTGGGGACCGGGATGGAGTTCCGTGCCGCCGTCGACTCCGGTGACGTCGTCACGGCCGACAAGGCCGGTGTCGTCACCGAGGTCTCCGCCGACCTCGTGACCGTCGCCAACGACGACGGGACGCAGCGCACCTACCGCATCGCCAAGTTCGACCGGTCCAACCAGGGCAACAGCTACAACCAGGTGGTCCGGGTCGACGAGGGCCAGCGGGTGGAGGCCGGCGAGCTCATCGCCGACGGCCCCGCGACCGCCGGCGGCGAGATGGCGCTCGGCCGCAACCTGCTCGTGGCGTTCATGCCGTGGGAGGGCCACAACTACGAGGACGCGATCATCCTCAGCCAGCGGCTGGTCCAGGACGACATCCTCTCCTCGATCCACATCGAGGAGCACGAGGTGGACGCCCGCGACACCAAGCTGGGCCCCGAGGAGATCACCCGCGACATCCCGAACGTCTCGGAGGACGTGCTCGCCGACCTCGACGAGCGCGGCATCATCCGGATCGGTGCGGAGGTCCGCGACGGCGACCTGCTCGTCGGCAAGGTGACGCCCAAGGGCGAGACCGAGCTGACACCCGAGGAGCGACTGCTCCGGGCGATCTTCGGCGAGAAGGCCCGCGAGGTCCGCGACACCTCCCTCAAGGTGCCGCACGGCGAGACCGGAACGGTCATCGGCGTCAAGGTGTTCGACAAGGACGCCGGCGACGAGCTGCCGCCCGGTGTCAACCAGCTCGTGCGCGTCTACGTGGCGAACAAGCGGAAGATCACCGACGGCGACAAGCTCGCCGGCCGCCACGGCAACAAGGGCGTCATCTCCAAGATCCTCCCGGTCGAGGACATGCCGTTCCTCGAGGACGGCACCCCGGTCGACATCGTGCTCAACCCGCTGGGTGTCCCCGGCCGGATGAACATCGGCCAGATCCTCGAGCTGCACCTCGGCTGGGCCGCCAGCCGCGGGTGGACCATCGAGGGCGACCCCGACTGGGCCTCGCTGATCCCGGAGGACGCCCGCGAGGCGCCCGCCGGCACGCGGGTGGCCTCGCCGGTGTTCGACGGTGTCCGTGAGAACGAGATCGTCGGACTCCTCGAGAGCACCAACCCGACCCGTGACGGCGACCGGCTCATGGACGGCTCCGGCAAGGCTCGGCTCTTCGACGGCCGCTCCGGTGAGCCGTTCCCCGAGGCGGTGGCGGTCGGCTACATGTACATCCTCAAGCTGCACCACCTCGTCGACGACAAGATCCACGCGCGCAGCACGGGTCCGTACTCGATGATCACCCAGCAGCCGCTCGGCGGTAAGGCCCAGTTCGGCGGCCAGCGCTTCGGTGAGATGGAGGTCTGGGCGCTCGAGGCGTACGGCGCCGCGTACGCGCTGCAGGAGCTGCTGACGATCAAGTCCGACGACGTCAACGGCCGCGTCAAGGTGTACGAGGCCATCGTCAAGGGCGACAACATCCCGGAGCCCGGCATCCCCGAGTCCTTCAAGGTGCTCATCAAGGAGATGCAGAGCCTCTGCCTCAACGTCGAGGTGCTGTCCAGCGACGGACAGACCATCGAGATGCACGAGGCCGAGGAGGACGTCTTCCGTGCTGCGGAGGAGCTCGGCATCGACCTGTCCCGCCGCGAGCCCAGCTCCGTCGAGGAAGTGTGACGCACCGGGCGAAGCCCCCTCCTGGCCCCTAACAGGGCCACAGCGACACAGAACGTTCAGAGAGAACGAGAGTAAGGAAGCACGCAGTGCTCGATGTGAACGACTTCGACCTCCTGCGGATCGGCCTGGCGACCGCCGAGGACATCCGTGCCTGGAGCCACGGTGAGGTCAAGAAGCCCGAGACGATCAACTACCGGACCCTGAAGCCGGAGAAGGACGGGCTCTTCTGCGAGAAGATCTTCGGTCCGACCCGTGACTGGGAGTGCGCCTGCGGGAAGTACAAGAGGGTCCGCTTCAAGGGCATCATCTGCGAGCGCTGTGGCGTCGAGGTCACCCGCGCGGCGGTGCGCCGTGAGCGGATGGGGCACATCGAGCTCGCCGCCCCGGTCACCCACATCTGGTACTTCAAGGGCGTCCCGAGCCGGCTCGGCTACCTGCTCGACCTCGCCCCGAAGGACCTCGAGAAGGTCATCTACTTCGCGGCCTACATGATCACGCACGTCGACGAGGAGCAGCGGCACACCGACCTGCCCTCGCTCGAGGCGCAGATCCAGGTGGAGAAGAAGGAGATCGAGAACCGGCGCGACGCCGACGTCGAGGCCCGGGCCACCCGGCTCGAGGGCGACATCGCCGCGCTCGAGGCCGAGGGCGCCAAGTCCGACGCCAAGCGCAAGGTCCGTGACTCCGCCGAGCGCGAGATGAACGGGATCCGCCGCCGGGCCGACCAGGCCGTGGAGCGGCTCGAGCAGGTCTGGGACCGGTTCAAGAACCTCAAGGTCCAGGACCTCGAGGGCGACGAGGTCCTCTACCGCGAGATGCGCGACCGGTTCGGTCTGTACTTCGAGGGCGGGATGGGCGCGGCCGCCATCCAGAAGCGGCTGGAGACCTTCGACCTCGAGGCCGAGGCCGAGGGGCTGCGCGAGATCATCGCCACGGGCAAGGGGCAGCGCAAGACCCGGGCCCTGAAGCGGCTCAAGGTCGTCAGCGCGTTCCAGACCACGACCAACCAGCCGGCAGGCATGGTCCTCGACGCGATCCCGGTGATCCCGCCGGACCTGCGTCCGATGGTCCAGCTCGACGGCGGACGGTTCGCGACGTCCGACCTCAACGACCTGTACCGCCGGGTCATCAACCGGAACAACCGGCTGAAGCGGCTGCTCGACCTCGGCGCGCCCGAGATCATCGTCAACAACGAGAAGCGGATGCTCCAGGAGGCCGTCGACAGCCTGTTCGACAACGGCCGCCGTGGTCGTCCGGTCACCGGCCCGGGCAACCGGCCGCTGAAGTCGCTCTCCGACATGCTCAAGGGCAAGCAGGGCCGGTTCCGCCAGAACCTGCTCGGCAAGCGGGTCGACTACTCGGGCCGCTCGGTCATCGTCGTCGGTCCCCAGCTGAAGCTGCACCAGTGCGGCCTGCCGAAGCAGATGGCGCTCGAGCTGTTCAAGCCGTTCGTCATGAAGCGGCTCGTCGACCTCGACCACGCACAGAACATCAAGTCGGCCAAGCGGATGGTCGAGCGCCAGCGCCCGCTCGTGTGGGACGTCCTCGAAGAGGTCATCACCGAGCACCCGGTGCTCCTCAACCGCGCACCGACGCTCCACCGTCTGGGCATCCAGGCGTTCGAGCCGCAGCTCGTCGAGGGCAAGGCCATCCAGATCCACCCGCTGGTCTGCACCGCCTTCAACGCGGACTTCGACGGCGACCAGATGGCGGTCCACGTGCCGCTGTCGGCGGAGGCCCAGGCCGAGGCCCGCATCCTCATGCTGTCCTCGAACAACATCCTCAAGCCGGCCGACGGCCGCCCGGTGACGATGCCGACGCAGGACATGATCATCGGCCTGTACCACCTGACCTCCGAGGTCGAGGACGGCAAGGGCGCGGGCCGGTTCTTCGCCAGCTCGGCCGAGGCCCGGATGGCGTTCGACGCCGGTGAGGTCGAGCTGGGCTCGACGGTGCGGATCCGGCTCGAGAACATCGTGCCGACCCCGCTGACGGAGCTTCCGGAGGGCGTCTCGGCCGGTGACGACGGCTTCGTCGCCTCGATGACGCTCGAGACCACCCTCGGTCGCGCGTTGTTCAACGAGACGCTGCCGGAGGACTACCCGTACGTCAACGACCAGGTCGACAAGAAGCGGCTCTCGACGATCGTCAACGACCTCGCCGAGCGGTACAGCAAGGTGCAGGTGGCCGCGAGCCTCGACGCGCTCAAGGAGTACGGCTTCTACTGGGCGACCCGCTCGGGCACGACGGTCGCCATCTCGGACGTCGTGACCCCGCCCCGCAAGGTCGAGATCCTCGAGGGCTACGAGGAGAAGGCCACCAAGGTCCAGACGCAGTACGAGCGCGGTCTCATCACCGACGACGAGCGCCGCCAGGAGCTGATCGAGATCTGGACCCAGGCGACGAACGAGGTCGCCAAGGAGATGGAGGGCAACATCCCGCGGACCAACACCATCTACCGGATGGTGAACTCCGGGGCCCGTGGCAACTGGATGCAGCTCCGCCAGATCGCCGGCATGCGTGGCCTGGTGTCGAACCCGAAGGGCGACATCATCCCGCGTCCGATCCGCGCGAACTTCCGCGAGGGCCTCTCGGTGCTCGAGTTCTTCATCTCGACACACGGCTCCCGGAAGGGTCTCGCCGACACCGCGCTGCGCACCGCCGACTCCGGCTACCTGACCCGGCGCCTCGTGGACGTCTCCCAGGACGTCATCATCCGCGAGGACGACTGCGGCACCGACCGCGGCCTGACGATGCCGATCTCCACGACCGACGAGCGCACCGGCACCCGCTCGGTGCACGACGACGTCGAGACCTCGGTGTACGCCCGCAGCCTGGCCGAGGACGTCACCATCGACGGTGAGGTCCTGGCCGAGGCGGGGATCGACCTCGGTGACGTCGTCATCGGGGCTCTCTTCGCCGCCGGTGTCGACACGGTGAAGGTGCGCTCGGTGCTCACCTGCGACTCCCGCGTCGGGACCTGCGCGAAGTGCTACGGCCGCTCGCTCGCCACCGGCAAGCTCGTCGACATCGGCGAGGCCGTCGGCATCATCGCGGCGCAGTCGATCGGCGAGCCCGGCACCCAGCTGACGATGCGGACCTTCCACACCGGTGGTGTGGCCGGTGACGACATCACCCAGGGTCTCCCGCGCGTCGTCGAGCTCTTCGAGGCGCGTACCCCCAAGGGCGTCGCCCCGATCGCCGAGTCGAGCGGCCGGGTCACGATCGAGGAGACCGACAAGGCCCGTCGCATCCTCATCACCCCGGACGACGGCTCCGACGACCACGCCTACCCGGTGACGAAGCGGGCCCGCCTGCTCGTCCAGGACGGCGACCACGTCGATGTGGGAAGCCAGCTCACCCAGGGGTCGATCGACCCCAAGCAGGTACTGCGCATCCTCGGACCGCGCCAGGTGCAGATGCACCTGGTCGACGAGGTGCAGAACGTGTACCGGCAGCAGGGTGTGTCGATCCACGACAAGCACATCGAGGTCATCGTCCGGCAGATGCTCCGGCGGATCACGATCATCGAGTCCGGTGACACCGACCTGCTTCCCGGGATGCTCGCCGAGCGTGGGCGCTTCGAGTCCGAGAACCGGCGCGTCGTGGCCGAGAGCGGCCGCCCGGCCTCGGGTCGACCCGAGCTCATGGGCATCACCAAGGCCTCGCTCGCGACCGAGTCGTGGCTGTCGGCCGCGTCCTTCCAGGAGACCACCCGCGTCCTCACCGAGGCCGCGATGGAGGGCAAGTCCGACCCGCTGCTCGGCCTCAAGGAGAACGTCATCCTCGGCAAGCTGATCCCGGCCGGCACTGGTCTGTCGCGGTACCGCGACATCACGGTGGAGCCGACCGAGGAGGCCAAGGCCGCGATGTACTCGATGCCGAGCTACGAGGACTACGCGTTCTCGTTCGGCCCAGGCTCCGGTGAGGCCGTCCGGCTCGACGACAGCGAGCTCGGCCTCGACCGGCTCTGAGCCGGACAGCCAGTACGCACGCTGAGGGCGGGCGCCGCGGTGGGACACCACCGGGCACCCGCCCTCTCGCGTCGGTAGGGGCCGCGGGGTGTGACCTGCGCCCTGTGCCGTGCCCGGCTGCGGTGGGACCATGAGGGTGCCGGAAGTGGTGAGGACCGTGTCGAAGATCGTGCTGGTGGTCTTGGCGCTCGTCACCGGGGTGCTCGTCCTCGGGACGTTCGCGTGGTTCGGCGTCGAGCAGGAGTACGGAGGCCAGGACGCCGTCTCGGGGGTGGTCATCGGCCATCTCCCGGACGGGTCGGCCGAGGTCCGCGAGCTCACCGGTCCTGCCGTCGATCCCCGGTGGGCCGACTACGAGGGCGAGTACGAGGTGTTCGACGAGGACGGCACCGTCGTGGTGCGCTTCGTCGACCGCGGTGGCGAGATGCTCGTCAGCGGTACCGAGGACGAGGTCGTGGCCTGGCTCGACGACCAGGGGCCGGTGCTCTTCAGCGGCACCTACGGTGAGGCGATCGACTTCCGCCGGAGCCTGCAGGAGTCCGGCCAGAGCGGCTTCCCCTTCTGGATGGTCCCGATCTGGTTCGTCCCGATCCTGATCGGGCTGCTCGCGGGGCGCCGGGAGCGCACTACGGCGGAAGCCTCGTCGTGACACCCCGGGTCGGCGGCTGGACGACGCCCGGCCGCGGGCGGGATGCTGGTGTCGTGACCGTATACCGCTATCTCGGGGGGGCGGGAGCACTGCTCAGCGGTGCCGCCGTCGCCCTGTGCCTCCTCGTCCCGCTGCCCGACGCCCCCGGCGGTGCGAATGCGATCGCCGGGGCAACCCTGCT
>Ga0316578_10000689_pt1 | contig 12146 bp, 8 predicted proteins | sample J0NA_2_FD_203076 | JGI IMG/M metagenome (GOLD analysis project Ga0316578, IMG submission 203076) | Rhizosphere microbial communities from salt marsh grasses in Alabama, United States - J0-2_160517rDrC | ecosystem: Host-associated > Plants > Roots > Rhizosphere | place: USA: Alabama | collected... | reverse complement strand
GACAAAATAAAACTCCCAAATTTTACCCCCATTATACCGGGTGTAAGATCGAAGGTTATCGATAACATATTCAATAAAACTTATTTAGTCGATCCTGAAAAACCCCTAAATCGGGGAGCAATATGACCGAAATTTTGGCCAGATGGCCGTAATGATCTTTGACAAAATGAAGCCAAAAATATGGGCTGCCCACCTGAGCAGCTTGCTGAAATTCATTCCAGCGGCACTCAGGATGGCATTGACCATATCCCCTTCAGTTCCTTTAAGGCGGTTACGATCCATTCTGTGTTCTCGTTTGAGGTGCCCGATACCAGGTTCAATTGCGGCACGTCTTTTCATCCAGCGCCAGAGACTTATGGCTGTTCTTCCTCTTCTGGGTTTATCGACGTGAACTTCGGCATTGCCTCTGTATTCGTGCCCGCGATATCCTCTATCAACGAATACATGAAGCGGTTCTTTTGCGATGCGGTTTACTTGATCCAGGGTATCTGCCAGCGTATGACCATCATAAGGGTTTCCGTGAACGGCCATGGCGCCGACAAACCAACCGCCACGGCTGGTAGCTGCGACACTTACCTTGCAGCCAAACTCATAGCGTTTGTGGGCCTTTCCCTTGCTGATGCATTCTACTTCGGGAGCATGGACACTGTAGATTTTGTTCTTCTCATTTTTTGTTCTCTGATGTACCCGGGTGGCAATGTGTAGTAGTGATGCAAGTTTTTCGTCCGGCACTGGTTGTTTTCTTTCGATATCCCGGATAACACGGCCAAGATAGGTTTTAAGCTTCGATGTGCATCGACCGGCTCTTTTCATTTGTTTAGCATGGGTGTATCGGCTCTGCTTCAAAATCAGTTTTTTCGAGTTCCGGTTGTAATTCTGTCGAAGAGAAATTCCCCGTTGTTTAGCGGCTGCAACCAAACGCTCACGTGCCCGATCATACAACCGGGCATCCGTTGGAAAACGAACTTCCTTTTCCTGTACCGTCGTATCAACGTTTACGCGTTTGAGCTGGCTGGGTTTAACGGCCTTGACCTTTAATCCGGTGCTGATGGTTTCCTTTAAAAGTTCTTCAGCACCTGCTTTGCCGATTCTCTTGCGCCAGTTGGTCATGCTGGAGGGATCAATGGGCGCTTCATGCTCGAAGTACTTCATTCCGCTCAAGTGTTGCCAGTACGGATTCTCTACCCATGCTGCAACCGTATCTTCATCGCTGAGGCTGAATGTGTACTTCAAGTAGTGAAGAGAAACCATGAGCCGGGTGCTGATGCCAGGACGGCCGTTATCGGGGCAGTAAGTTTCGCCAAAAAGCTCGTCCAATCTGTCCCAGTCCACAATTTTGGCGAGCTTTACCATTTCATGCCCAGGATTGATGATCTTTATCAATTCCGGTCTGAAAAGATCCATTTGATGGCTTTTCTGTGGATTTTTCTTTGGTTTCATTTGAAAATTTGCAAGATTTTGGAGGTTTTGGGTTGAAAAACTTGCAAATTCACATAGCATAATATGTTTCTTTAATCAAATAAAATCCTATGGTTAAATGTTTTCTCAGGATCGACTATATAGAAAAAAGCTTGCTTTATTGGCTGTTTTCAGGTGGAGGTAACTGCAATAGGTGGTAAGTTTTTTGAAACCAATTAATTATTGTGATATCGAATTTTTATTGCCTTTTGTTTTTGCAAAATATTTTTTTTAAATTCTGTTATCAAAACATCTTCAAATCCATTGCACACTTTTATGTGCATCTATGCACATTTTTCTGTGCACTTTCCCATCCTGCACGTCATAAAAATTCCCTGAACGTTAAGCCAGCTCCTCATAAGTTCCCACCAAATATAGATTTTCGAGATTTTCGAGATCCCCAAATCACAAAACCAAATTTGGCATACATGTTGAATAGTATTGTGTTGATACGCACGATCTAAAGGAACTGATGCGATGAAAGACCCATAAACCTGAATTGCTCAAGCGCTTGTCGACAAACCGGAAAAGGGTCTATATAAAAATTAATCCACCGAAATACATCAATATTGATGTTGACTTATTATGGAATTTACTATAGGGTTTTATGAAACCAGTTCAGGACGATGTCCTGTGCGGGATTTTCTCGACAATCTTAAGGAATCGGATCCAAACGATTTTGCCGCGGTCCTGGCCGGTCTCGCTAAGCTTCGAAACAAACTTTATCACAAACCACCTCTTTCAAAGACTATTGGAGATGGTCTTTTCGAACTCCGCCATGTGGGCAAACTAAATACAAGAATGCTGTACTTTTTTGTAAGGGGACAAAGGATAATTATTGTGCACGGAATTAGAAGCAAGGCAACAAAAATTGCGGTCAGAGATCGCAAGGTCGCTTTGGATAGAAAGCGTGATTGGTTGGAAAGGTTTCGAGCATGAATCAACAAACAAATTTCGATAAATACCTTGAAAAACAGTTGAAGGATTCTGATTTTGCAAAACGCTTCAAAAAATCCGGCCAAGCATGGGATGTGGCACTGCAATTGGCATCTTTGCGCAAAGACGCTGGTTTGTCCCAAAAAGAATTGGCCCGAAAGGTGGGAACGTCTCAGCAGCAAATTAGTCGACTAGAATCCCCATCTTACGAGGGGCATTCCCTGAGCATGCTGCGTCGAGTCACCGAGGTTCTAGGAGCGACTCTCAGTGTCGAGATTAAACGCAAAAATCGAATAAAACAGGCTACTGTTGCTGAAAGCAAGGCCGATTATAAAGCTAAAAAGAAATTTTAAATGAAAGCGCTGATTCCGATTGATAGAATTACAAGTAAGATAGGGACATCCATTGGATTATTGTTTTAATTAAAATATAGGATATTGAGCCCGCTAATGCAGAAAGGGGTCAAGTCTACTATTGACCCATGCAATATAATAGGGGAAAATACAAAATACAAAACAGCACCACTAAGAGTCAAAGGCAGGCTTGACCCCTTTTCACTATACCTATTTTCGCCCTTCAAAATGTGAACTTCGCATTTACCTCAAAAGTATTGGCATGGTGGAAGACCCGCGCTAACAATTCAATAGAGGTGCGGACGCAAAAAACCGCGCTGCGCAGTTCAAACGTTCGCCCTTGAATTTATCAGATGGCTTTCTGTAATCTGTATTCAAAAATCGCTTAAAATCCGGCGATCGCTATCTACTGTCACCTCAAATCACATCCACCTTCTGCTCTCAAATGATAAAAATTGTCAAGGAAATGATCTATATATAGTCCATAAAAGCATTATAAGGTCTATATACGGACAAATTTTGTCTTGACAAGCTGATGAATATTCATTAACTCTTGTTCACAGAAAGATCATTAACGTTTTTTATGTCCTATATGCGAACCAAAAGGAAAACGATGCCAAAATCCATCACACGCACCTATTCACGCTATAGCCGGGATGCGGCTACCTTGCTTGGCGCGTTGATCCGCGAAGCGCGTAATGAGCGCAAACTCACCGCTCAGGAATTGGCCGACCGCGCTGGTATTTCCAGAGGGCTGCTGCAACGCATCGAAAAAGGCAACCTCAAATGCGAAATCGGAGCTGTATTCGAAGTGGCAACCATTGTTGGCGTCAAGCTGTTTGATGCCAATGAAAGCACGCTTACGAAACACCTAAGGCAAACCAAGGAAAAGCTGGCGCTCCTGCCAAAGTCTGTTCGCAAGAAATCCAAAGCGGTGCGCGATGACTTCTAAGACGGAGAAAGAAGCCTTTGTCTGGATATGGCTGCCGGACGAAACCGAGCCTGTCGTGGCCGGACGGCTTGAAGCTGATAACGGCAATATCCTTTTCAATTACGGTAAAAGCTACTTGGATCGTATCGGTGATAGCAAACCTGCGATTGCGATTTATGAACCCGAATTGCCGCTAAAGGCTGGGGTGTTGCCCTTGCCCGAGGGGTTGACCATGCCCGGCTGTATCAGGGATGCCGCGCCAGATGCGTGGGGCCGGCGTGTGATTATCAACAAAAAATTAGGGCTTAAGGGCGCAGGCACAGATACAGCCGAGCTTGATGAACTGACCTACTTGCTGGAGTCCGGCTCGGACCGGATCGGTGCGCTCGATTTTCAGCACTCCCCTACAGAATACGTGCCGCGTACCGCCAATAACGTCAGCCTGGAAGAATTGATTGCATCCGCAGAACGGGTCGAAAAAGGCGTGCCTCTCACACCGGAGCTGGATCAGGCGTTGTTCCATGGCAGCTCTATCGGCGGTGCTCGTCCTAAAGCCTTAATTCAAGACCAAGACAAAAAATACGTGGCCAAGTTTTCATCCAGAACCGATTTGTACAGCGTCGTCAAGGCTGAATTCATCGCCATGCGGTTGGCTGAATTGGCCGGGCTGAATGCTGCAATAGTAAAGCTGGCCAAAGCGGCAAACAAAGACGTACTCTTGATCGAACGCTTTGACCGCGTGCCAAAAGGTGATAAGTGGGCACGAAAGGCCATGGTCTCCGCCCTAACTCTGCTTCGCTTAGATGATATGATGGCGCGGTATGCCAGCTATGAAACGTTATCCGAAATTGTCCGCCACCGTTTTACCGATCCGAAGCATACGCTGAAAGAGCTGTTCTCTCGGCTCGTCTTCAATATTCTGTGCGGCAATACCGATGATCATGCGCGAAACCATGCGGCGTTTTGGGACGGCAAAGCGCTGACCCTGACGCCTGCTTATGACATTTGTCCGCAAGGTCGCACAGGCAATGAGGCTTCACAGGCCATGCTCATATCTGGCAACAACAATCTAAGCCAACTCAAAACATGCCTTGAGACCGCGCACAACTTCCTTCTTTCTGAGGAAGAAGCCCGCGAAACATTCGGTAATCTGACTGCCGCTATCGAACAGCATTGGGAAGCCGTCTGTGAAGAAGCTGAGTTGAATGAAGTGGATCAGAAACTTCTTTGGAGAAGGCAGTTTTTAAACCCCTATTCGACTGAGCAATAGGCATTATTTTAGAAAAGCGGAGGGGACTTCTATTGACTTTTTTCCGTGAAATGAAAATCCCGATAGTATAGGCAAATACAATCTGATATTGATAACAGATTTTTGAGACTTAAAAATTATTGTGACACCGTTAAAGAATAAGAAGGTGAGAAGGTTAAGGACAAAGAAGGTGGGAAGGTGAGAAGATTAGAAGGTAAGAAAGACCTATGCTTTTATGGGATTCTCAGTAAGTTTTTTGATCTCTGATCACATAACAATATATTACCGAACAGGCTGTAAAAACATGTCTAAAAACTATCCGGAATGCCCTTTATATAATCACAACAATTGTAAAGAATTTCATAACCCAAAACTCTGTGCCATTGTCCGTGAAGATGAAACATGTTTACGAAAACTTCCGAAGAATGTAAAAAGGACAAAGCCTTCAAGTTTGTGTTGGAAAGCGAAATGGAGAAATAATTGGAGAAGGGACTTCAGGGGACTTTAGGGACGTCCATCTGTTCCAAAAACTATTTTAATATATTGGAGGAAAGCAATGACCGAACCAAATGATTCGAAGCATGTCTGGCGGAAGTTTCTTTTTGTAAACCTTTTTATCACTCTCTTCATTCTATTGCTGGCAGGTATACCCGATGTCGGTTATTGTAAAACCTTAACCCGTAGCTGCAAAGGGGCCGAAATGATCCAATATGAGATCAATGGCAAAAAGTACACACATACGGAACCCTTTAAATATAACGGCACGGGCACGAGCAAGGGAGTTGTGCCCAGTCCGGACAGGGCGAGGGAGCGGGCCTGCAAAGCGGCTGCGCAACAGGCGGCCCGTGCAGCCAACCGGGATAAGTTGCTGGACAAAGTGTGCGCAGAACATCCAAATAGCAGCGGCCGCATTCTCTTTATGGGCGGCATCGGTCGCAGCAAGGGTGAGCAAAAAACAGACCGCTCTTACAACTACTCCCCATATGACTTTCGATGCCAAAGCGGACGGCTCTATCATCAACCGCGCTGCGGAAACGGCAAAAAAGAAGGATTGGAAGAGTGTGACGACGGGATGAACAACTCGGATACCAGGCCGAATGCCTGTCGTACCGACTGCACACGGGCGGGATGTGGAGACTATGTCACTGACAGCGGTGAAGAATGTGACGATGGCTCAAGAAACAGTGATAAAATCCCCGGGGCCTGCCGGACCAATTGTAAACGCGCCTATTGTGGTGATGGTGTACTGGATATTTCTGAAGGTGAAAGGTGTGACGACGGCAATAATGACCCTTATGACGGATGCTACAAGTGCCAGGAGTGCGTTCCGCCAAAAGACAACTTATTGATCACCCGCGACACCCAATTGTGTGCGGGCAGCTTCAACCTTCGTGATCCGGGCAGGGATGGTGCTATTCGTGTCACCGGCAACGAGGTCACGCTTGACTGCCGTGGCAGCCAGCTGGTTGGATCCGGCCGGGGGAGTATCGGTATTTTGGTAACCGGCTCGAACGTCGTTCTAAGAGGATGTACGGTCAGCGGTTTTGGAACAGGCATCGACGTACGGGGGCAGAATGCCGTTCTTTTTGACAACCGTGCCTGTGGCAATGGTGTTGATGTTAAAAAGGGCACGGCCGTAGCCTTTCCGGTCAGAAATACGTGCAATAAAGCCGGTAACGGCTGGAGCGAAGCTGGCAAAACGGGCTGTACTGCGAATTGTCAGTAACCATTATGGTTGAAGTCTAAATAATAATTTGTTCACCGCAGAGACGCTGAGAGCGCAGAGATTTTAGTTTTTTGCTTTTCGCTGACCCCAGAGGAATAGGCTTCGCATTCCACAGGGCGAGGACGCCGAAAAGCAAAACGAATCAACCCTTCGGGTAATAAAATGCTTGTATTGGCATCTTGCAACTAAAGAATTGATGCCTTTTGTCGTTTCCGCAGCCTAGATTGCTTAGTGCTTTTCCATTACCGACGTCCCTGCCCCGCTATAAGCGGGGTCAGTGGCGATGGGAAATATATACATCTCTGCGTCCTCTGTTTCTCGAGCGAAGCCCCGCTTGGGCGGGGCAAGCGGGCGGTGAAAAATAAGGAAAACTGTTAATGCCTCTTAAAATTTTTTCCACCTCCGACCTTCATCTTGGTATGAAGTTCGCCAATTACCCGGATCATATTCGAGAATCTCTTGTAGAGGCTCGTTTTAAAACCCTTGAAAACCTCATTGAAAAGGCGAACACGGAGAAATGCGACCTATTCGTGATAGCCGGGGATCTTTTTGACAGAATTTCGGTTGCCAAGGGAGATATCACCAGGGCGGCCCAAATACTGGATGAATTTCAGGGTCATTTGGTCACTGTGCTGCCTGGAAACCACGATTATATTGAACCGGACAAAACCAATCTGTGGACTTATTTTGAAGACCACAGCGGAGATCGTACCCTTGTAATTCGGGAAAAGCAGGTCTTTAGCCTGGCGTCTTATAACCTGGATATCAATCTTTATCCAGGACCTTGCCATGCCAAACATTCTTCTGAAAACGCCATCGGATGGATCAAAGACGTAGAAAAAGATGAGAACGTGAAACATCATATCGGGATTGCCCACGGCAGTCTGGAAGGTTTTTCGCCGGATTTTGATAAAACCTATTATCCCATGACAGTTGATGATCTGAAAGGCTGCGGATTGGATTTATGGTTTTTGGGCCACACCCACATGCAGTACCCGATCACGCCGGGAGCCATGGATCATATCTTCTATGCCGGCACATCCGAGCCGGATGGATTTGGATGCAGTCATGAAGGAAAAGCCTGGATCGTTGAATTCGATAAGGATAAGAATATACATGCCAGATCCATATCTACGGGAACTTTTCGTTTTCTCCATGATCAAATCGACGTTCGTACAATCGATGACGTTGACGCCTTAAAAAAGCGCTATGACAACCCTGAGTTCAAAAAAACCTTATTGAAGCTTAAAATCAAAGGAAGGCTGCCCGAAGACGCCTATAATTCACTGGCCGCAACAAGAGACGTCATCGACAAGCAAGTCTTTTTTTTACACTGGGATGACAGTCTGATTACCCGGGAAATAACACCGGCAGATATCAACAAGATGTTCTCCAAGGATTCATTCCCACACTCGCTATTAATGGCGCTTTCAAAAAAAGAAGAAGATTTTGAAGCCCTTCAGGAAGCCTATGAGTTGATAAACGAGGTCAGGAAATGATCCTATCTAAAATAACCCTCTCCCCTTTTGCCGGCATCCCCCGTCTCGACCTAAATTTTACTGACGGCCTGAATGTCGTCCTCGGTGCCAATGAAACAGGAAAATCCACCGTGTTCCATGCGCTTTACAATGTGATGTTTATTGAAGCGAAATTGACGCCCGGCCGTTTCAAAAGGCTTATGAACCGGTTTCTTCCCGTGGGTGGTGGCGACACCATTGCGGTGGAGTTACATTTCAAGCACAAAAACGCCGACCATTTTCTCAAGCGAAAATGGGGTCCATCAGCCGAAGCCCAACTGAAACTGCCCAATGGCAACATCATATCAGATGAAGCAACCATAGCCGAATATTTGGAGACATGTCTGAATGCGTCCGAAGGTACCTATCGGTCGGTTCTGATGACCAAGCAAAGCAGCTTGACCAGTACTTTGGAAGCTTTAAAAAACGAACATTCAGATACCGTAAAAAGTCTTGGCGATATTTTGAAGACTGCTGTCCTTGAAACAGACGGTGTTTCCATCGAAACATTCAGGGATCGACTCGAAACGCAGTTTAATGACTATTTTAATCACTGGGACCCGGCTAAAAATTACCCTGACGGCGGCAGAGGTATTGAAAAACCCTGGAAAAAACAGGTCGGCAAAATTCTACAGGCATATTACGACAAAGAGTCCGTTCGGGTCGAATTTGAGAAAGCCTTTCAAATAGAAGAAGCCATTGACCGGGCAAATGAGAACATTGCCGAGACAAAAAAACAAAGAGATGACATCGAGGGTTATGTGACAGCTAACAAGAAGGCTGCCGACGATGCACAAGAGCGCAAAGTCCTTCTGGTTCAGATAGAGAATGTGGGCAAGGATCTTGAAGAATACAAGAAAATAAACAGGGACTGGCCCATACGGGAAAATACCCTTCAGGACCTAAAGAGAAAACTGCCGGACCTTGAAAAGAACGTCGAGGAACTTAAGAAAAAAAAGATCCGGGCAGAGCAGGTTGAAAAGAATCGCAAAAACGTGGAAACGTATAAAGCGGTTTCAGCCAGAAAGAAGCTGGTGATTGAGGCCGAGAAAAAACTCAAATCCACTCAGGTACTCACCGACAAGGATTTAGGCGAAATTGACCATGCCTTCAGACAGTTGAACTTGCTTAAAACGGAGTTGGAAGCCGGCAAGCTGTCTGTGATTTTTGAGGCTAAAAAATCTGTCATTGTATCAATGACCAAAGATCTGGAAGCGCCAAGAGAAGAGAGTTTAACGCCGGGCGAGTCACAATCGTTTGAAGCAGGAGGCAGGCTAAGATTAGACCATCCTGATTGGAAAATGGAGGTGACCACGGGCGAAGGTGATTTTGCCGATCTCGTTCAGAAAATAGAAGCCGCAGAAAAAGCGCTTGATAAACTTTTTAAAAAACACAATGTCAGGTCTTTAGAGGAAGCAAAAAAAATACACCGCGTATATGAGACATGCCGCCAGGCGTTGAAAACCGCCCAGGACAATCTTAAAACCGACCTGGGAGATACAAACTTTGAAGAACTTGAGTCCTCCGTAAAAAATGTTGCTGAACTACCGGATACCGAGCCAATAGGGGATGTGGTTGAAAAACTCGTAACCACACAAAATCAGCTTGAAAAAATGAACGCTGATCTCTTTCAACAGCAAAAAGTATTGGATGCGTATAAAGAAAAATACAAAGACCCGGACTCACTGTTATTGACCATGACCGATTCCATCCAGAAAGAAAAAGAATTAAACAAAAAGCTGGATGCACTTTCACCCATGCCCGATGGGGTCGAAAATGTTGACGCATTTATTGAAGCGTACAAACACAAACAAGAAGAATTGACCCGGCTAAACGAAGATTTGAATAAGCTTGAAATCGAGCGTGCTAAAATACACCCGCCGGATCAGTCCTCGGAAGAACTCCAGGAACAACTCGATGAATTGAACGAAAAATTTGAAATTGTATCGCGAAAGGGAAAGGCGATTCAACGGGTCAAGCAAGTTGCCGATGAACTCAGCGAACATGTGGACCAACAGGCATTTCTCGGTTTGAAAAACGATATCGAAAGTTTCATTTCCAATATGACGGATAATCGGTACAAGGAAATAAAGATCGATGAGAGCCTGCCCACCGGATTCGTCCGAGAAGATGGAAACATCGTCGAGACAGACCTGCTTTCAACAGGCACCCTGGATGTTCTTGGCCTGGCCCTTCGGTTATCCATGGCAAATTATTTTTTAAAAGAGCAAGAGGCCTTTCTTGTCATGGATGATCCTTTTGTTGACATGGATCCCGGCCGCCAATCAAAAGCCGCCAACCTTCTTAAAGAATACTCAAAGACAAAACAACTCATTATTTTTACCTGCCACCCCACACATGCCGACCTCATGGGCGGCAATAGAGTTGTGATAGATTAAAGTCGAACAAGTTAAAAGTGATCTAAAGTTTACCCTGTAAATGCACAGCCTATTTTTCTGGGGTGCCTAAAGTGCCTATTACAAATGCCTATAGTTTGAAATGATCTAAAGTGCCTAAAATTGAGGTAGCGCTAACGCGCTGTCATTAAAATAAAATTGGCAGAATTCCTTAATCATGGCTCAAAAGACCAGTATTTCTATTATAGATAAAAATATGAAACATTGTTAAGCACAGGTACAATTTCAAAAATCATTGTATTTTGTCCCCTACCCCGGACATTGCGCAATAATGCGCAAATTATTTAACAACTATATTGCGCATTATTGCACAATCTCCAAAAGACTATCTTAGGACAGTCGAAATTTTATCCATTTATTTATCCAATTATATCCATTTTTCTTGACATTGTCTGTTTTTACCAGAGACTATTGATAAGCTACAAAGACCCAAGCTGAGCGTTTCAGATTTTTGAAATGGTTGATTTAACATTATTTTTAGGATATTATGACATTTTGAATTTCAAGAATTTGAAACCCTTCGGGATTTCCAATTTTACCGCATCTACCGCGTCAGATGCCGTTCCGCATAGACGACTATAGCGAAACAACATCTTCCTTGTATCTGCGGCAAACTTGAAAATCGCTTAACTCAGGAAAGCGTTTAAATAATGAAAACAGATACGATTTTACTGGATCACGGCAGCGGCGGCAGAATGTCCCACCGCCTCGTTACGGACCTCATGCTCCCAATCTTTAACAACCCAATGCTGGCTGCTTTGCACGACGGCGCAATTGTTGATATGGACGGGAGCCGGCTTGCCTTTTCAACAGACACCTATGTGGTGGACCCAATTTTTTTCCCGGGCGGAAATATCGGAGATTTGGCTGTAAACGGGACCGTCAACGATTTGTCCATGTGTGGCGCCGAACCGCTCTATTTGAGTGCCGGATTGATTATTGAAGAAGGGTTTTCAATAAGCGATCTCAATAAAATACTTAACAGTATGGGTGCTGCATCGGAAAAAGTCGGCGTGAAAGTGGTCACCGGAGACACCAAGGTGGTACCCAAAGGTGCGGTGGACAAGATTTTTATTAATACGTCCGGTATTGGCAGGATACCCGATAACGTGAATATCTCCAGCCAGAACGCACGTCCGGGAGATGCAATTATTCTCAGCGGCACCATCGCCGATCACGGTATGACCATTTTAACCCAACGCGAAGGCATGACGTTTGATTCTCCGCTTAAAAGCGATACAGCGCCGTTACACCATATGGTGTCACGAATGCTTTCAATATGCAAAGATGTCCATGTGCTTCGAGACCCCACCCGCGGGGGGGTTGGTACGGCTTTAAATGAAATCGCAGATAAATCAAAAGCCGGCATTCGAATTTATGAAGAAAAGATACCGCTTAACAACGAAACCGAAAGTGTTTGTGAGCTTTTGGGGTTTGATCCGCTTTATGTGGCCAATGAAGGGAAACTCATCGCCTTTGTCGATGCCAATTATGCCGAGGAGGTTCTATCCGCAATCCAGGGAGATGATCACGGCAAAGATGCCGCCATAATCGGAGAA
>Ga0316578_10000687_pt1 | contig 12155 bp, 12 predicted proteins | sample J0NA_2_FD_203076 | JGI IMG/M metagenome (GOLD analysis project Ga0316578, IMG submission 203076) | Rhizosphere microbial communities from salt marsh grasses in Alabama, United States - J0-2_160517rDrC | ecosystem: Host-associated > Plants > Roots > Rhizosphere | place: USA: Alabama | collected... | reverse complement strand
TCTTTCCGTACTTTCGTGGTGAGCAAAATTTTCAATCTCTTAAAATACGATTTGCCCATAAAAGGTATGCCAAATTCCTTCATGTGTCCAGCTTTTTAAGATTTTGGCCGGCAGGCGTTCCAATTCTATTCTTACCTGTTTGGCTTCACTGCGCAAAAGACCGGACAGGATAAAGCGTTTTTGGGTTGAAAACCCCTTTGTACAAATCAGTTTTTGCATGACGTCGTAATGGATGTTGGCAATCAGCAGATCGGCGGGGCAATCAATAAACGCTTCAGCATATCCCTGCACCACCGCAATCTGGTTTTCAAGGCGGTTTAAGCCCACATTTTTTTTAGCCGTTTTAGCCGCCAGCAAATTCAGGTCAACCGCCAGATTCAAGCGGCAGCCCAGGCGGGCCGCGGCCAGGGCCAGTAAGCCGGTGCCGGTGCCTAAATCCAGAACCCGGTCTGGTGCGCGGTCCCGGCATGCCAGTTGGACTGCATCCAGGCAATCCCGGGTGGTCGGATGGGTGCCCGTACCAAAGACAATGCCCGGATCCAGAATGATCGGAAGTTTTTCCGGCGGGCTTTGGTCGCCATTTTCCCATGGAGGGATGATTTGAAAACAGCCCTGATCGAAAGCGGCAAATTCGGCCCCCTGCCACTGCTCGTAGGGCATATGGTAACTGTCTATAAAGGTGAGTTGCGGCTGGGCGCTCAAAAGATCTTTAATTTCGTCATGAACCGGGTCAGAAAAAAACAGAAATGAAAAATCATCTTCTTCCCAGTTACCGATAAAACAGTCGCGGGGGAGTTCTTTATGCGATGTCAATTTACCGCCCAAATGATAAATATACAGATCATCGTACGGGCAGGCGCCAGAGTTGGCGGAGACCGGGTGTGGGCGGTTTGACTTATTCATTTTTGGGCAACTGATCCAAATACCATTCCATCGGGTCCAGCACGGAAAATCCCATGTTTATCAATTTTTCCTTCACATGGGCGACATTTTGCGTCAGCAGATAAGGAAAAACGGCGCGTTTGTCTTTTTGCCAGTATCGGGCGACCAACACACTGCCAAAGGAGATGTTTTCTTCGGTGATGGCATCAACGATTTTTTTTAACTGCCCAATCTTTTCTTCGACCAGAATACACAGCAAAGTACCCGGTTCGCCAATTCCTAAAACATTGATAAAGGCGCGCAGCAGATCTCTCACCGAAATGATCCCGCTGAGGATGCCGTTTTCATCCACCACCGGCAGAGCACCCACCCGGGAATCCTGTATCACAAGCAAGGCATCCTGCAGGGTATAGGTCGCAGAAATGGTGATCGGATTTTGGGTCATGATATTTTTGATTTTCAATTCCGAAAATTTTTTCTTTTCTTCTTCGCTGGGAAGCTCCTTAAAGAATTTGTAAGGCAGTGCACTTCTAATATCCCGATCCGTCACGATACCGATGAGTCGGCCGCCCGGTTCGATAACCGGAAGATGCCGGATCCTGTTTGCGGCCATTAATTCCTGTGCCTCAAAAATTCCGGCTTCAGGCTCGACGGTGATCACCTTGCGGGTCATGGATCTTGAGACAAACATAATCAATTCTCCTTATTTATCCGGATAAACCGAAAAAGTGATCTAAAGTGAACTAAAGTTTGAAGTGCCTAAAGTTAAGGTGTCGTTTCACTCCCGCTTTAATATAAAACAGATAGAATACCACAACTTTAGTCACTTTAGATCATTTTAGGCACTTCCAACTTACAAAATGTATATTAAATTCATGCTACCAGCAGCAAGTATTGAATTTTTGGCAGCAAACGATTAAGCATTCAACAAAACCTCAACATGCTTGCAGGCCAGCTCCGGCAGGCGCTTGATCGAATACCCGCCTTCAAGTATCGATATGAGCCTTCCCTGGGCATACCAGTTGGCCATTTCAACAATTTTTTCAATGATCCAGGAAAAGCCCTCTGTTGTCAGTTTTATGTCCGACATATTGTCGTCAATATGCGCGTCAAAGCCGGTCGAAACCAGAATCACTTCCGGCTTAAAGTCGGCAAATGTCGGAAATAAATCTTTTTGCAACAGCTGCTTATATTCTTTGTCACCCTGTCCGGGCAGCACCGGCGAATTTTTGGTAAAACCGTATCCGGCATCTTTGCCCAGCTCGAATTCACGACCGGTTCCCGGGAAGGCAAAGGTGGGATGCTGATGAATAGAGTAGTAAAATACCGTGGGGTCATGTTCAAAAATGTGCTGGGTTCCATTGCCGTGATGCACATCAAAGTCCACAATGCCAATCCGCTTTATTTCCCATTGCTTTTGAATATAGCGGGCCGCAATAGCGATATTGTTAAAGTAACAAAATCCCATGGCTTTGTCGATTTCGGCATGGTGCCCGGGTGGCCGAACGGCGCAAAAGGCATTGTCGAGTTTGCCCTCCATTACCAGGCGCACAGCCTCTAGAACACCGCCGACTGCCAGCAATGCAACCTCATAGGATACCGTGCACATCTGGTTGTCGGGACTGTCAAAAATATTATCGCCGATGCTGCATGCACTCTGAAAGCGTTTGATATAAGCGGGGTCATGCACGGTTTCGACCCATTTCAAATCAGCCGGGGTGGCTTTAATCAGCGTCAGCCTCTCAAGCAGACCTGCATCCTCAATTCCTTTGTAAACCGCTGGAAGCCGATCCGGCACCTCCGGGTGGTAATTCCCGGTCAGGTGCTGCTGATATCTTTCATCATATAGGAAGCCGGTTCTATTGCTCATCGATTTTCAACTTTCCTGAAGTAAAAACACCCGCGATGCGCCATTTGCGCTGATGCCTGTATCGTGCGAGATTCTAGGCTACAATTTTGTCAAAAATTTCAAAGGCGGCCTTCACAGATTCACTATCTTCAGGCATCTCTATTGTCGGACGGCCGTTAAAATCAAAATCATAAATCAGGTCGTCTTTCGGTATGGTTCCGATCAGTTCAAGGTTGGCTTTTTTAATCATCTCCATGGCCTGCTCGGTAAGGGCCTCTCGCGCCTGATTTATAACGACATAACTTTTACCCGCTACGATTTTTAAACATCTGGCCAGTTCTTCGATTCTCACCGCAGCCTGAAGGCCCCGCCGGGAGGGGTCCGAGACAATCAAGAGGATGTCTACATTGTTTGTTGTCAGCCGGCTGATATGTTCCATGCCGGCTTCATTGTCCATAACAATATAAGGGTAATTGCCCGACAGCCTCTCCAGAAAATTGGTCAGCAAGGTGTTTGCCGCGCAATAACAGCCGGCGCCTTCGGGCTGGCCCATGACAACCAGGTCAAAACCTTCGGATTCAACCAGGGCCTCTTCAAGTTTCATTTCCATAAAAATATCTTTGGTCATTCCGCTGGGGACATCGCCCTTTTTCATTTCTTCCCGGGCGTTTCCCAGGGTATCGGAAATATCAACACCCAATACTTCGTTCAGGTTGGCATTACAATCGGCATCTACCGCCAGAATCGGAGTTTTATTTTTTTTCATCAGATATTTTATCAGCATACCGGCCATGGTGGTTTTGCCGGTCCCGCCTTTGCCGGCCAGTGCAATTGAATACGGCATATTTATCAATTCCTTTTCCTTCGAATATCGATCTTGAATCGATCCGCGTGAATATTAAAAATTAGTACAAAATTATCCCTTTTTGGGGAAATTTGAAACACGCGATCTAAATTAGGTTAGTTTGTGCCGTCCGTCAAGAGGGTTTTAAACTCCTTGAAAAGTTGACTGCCTTATGGTAATGGCAATCAAACCGAACTACAGGGGGAGGACAGGCATGGACTTTGAATTGACAAAATCGCAAAAAGAGATTCAGAAAGCAGCCAGGGAATTTGCCCGAGGTGAATTTGACAAAGAACTGGCCCTGGAACTGGACCGCAAACACGAATTTCCAACCCAAATTTGGAAAAAAGCCTGCGACCTGGGATTTGTGGGGGCGCACTTTCCTGAGGAATATTCCGGCCAGGACCTGGGAGTTCTGGAAAACATCATTATTGCTGATGAGTTTTGCGCCCGTGATTCGGGCATCGGTTCTGCAATTATTTTATCCAGTTTTGCCTCCGAGTGTATCCTGCGTTTTGGAAGTGATGAATTAAAGCAAAAGTTTCTGCCCCTGGTTGCCGAAGGGAAGATGCTTTCAGCCGGGGCCTTTACCGAGCCGGGCCACGGATCAGATATTACCTCTCTGGATACCACAGCGGAGCGCGACGGAGATGAATGGGTCATCAACGGCACCAAAACATTTATTACCAACGGCGGTCTCGCCGGATTTTATTCTGTCATGTGCCAGACCGACGCTGAATGCCAGCCGTCTTACAGGGGCATGAGCCTGATCCTGGTTGAAGCTGAACAAAAAGGGGTCACGGCCACCGATGTGGGCGATAAGATGGGCATTCATATGATGGCGACGGCTGAATTGAATTTTAAAGATGTGCGGGTTCCGGTTTCCAATCTTATCGGAGAAGAAGGCAGGGGATTCTACCAGGTGCTTGAATTTTTCGATGAGAGCCGAATTCTGGTTGCAGCCCAGGCACTGGGTACCGCCCAGGGGGCATATGACCGCGCCCTTGCCTATGTGAAAGAACGCGAGCAGTTCGGCCGCAAGATTGCCCAGTTTCAGGTGACCCAGCACAAACTGGCCGACATGGCTACCAAAATAGAGCTTGCCCGTCTGCTGACTTACAAGGCGGCCTGGAATTTTGATAAGGGTCGCATCGATCCCAAATTAACCTCCATGGCCAAGATGTATGCCGCCCGCACAGCGGTCGAAGTGGCGGACGAGGCCATTCAATTGCTGGGCGGATACGGTTACATGACCGAATATGAGGTTGAGCGCTTCTATCGCGATGCCAAGATTTGTGAAATTTATGAAGGCACCAAGGAGATTCAGAAAAATACCATCGCCAGTGCGATACTGGGCAAAATGAAATAATTTTTGCCTTTTAATGAATATTTTTTCCTATAAGCTGTATTCTTCGAAATCAGAAAAATGCATAGCGCATAGTGCATGGGGCATGGAGCAAAGCGTTTTGATATAAATAATAGAAATTTAAAATCTTAACGCTATGCGCTTGGCCCTATGCGATCGGATACGGCTCTCCATCCCGTTCGGGACCATTCTTGATCTTGTAATAAAGTTAGCATTTCCAGACTGAATATTTCTCTTCACCCTTGATCGGAGCTGCATTATCAATCTTATCGCTCTACTAGTTGTATTTTAATAATCCTGCTATATTATTGATATTAACTGTCAAAATTTTTTCCGAAAACAAAATGCATTTTGCTTTAAATTTGTATTCTTAGAAGCAGAAAGGAGGTTCCCATGCTCGAAATCTTAAAAAAAACTTACCTGGCCGGAGCCGGCCTGGCGGCCAAAACCTGGGATGAGGTGGAATCACTCTCCAAGGAGGTCGCTAAAAAGGCCAAGATGTCTGAAAAAGAAGGCGCAAAGTTTATGAAGGACATGAAAAAGCGTTATGATGATACCCAGAAAAAAACGGGAAAGTATGTGGAAAAAGTCGTCAAGGATATTTTGAAAAAGATGGATGTCGCTACAGGCGCTGATGTTAAAGCCCTGAAAAAAGAGATTCAGCAGCTCAAGAGAGCAGCCGGCAGCACCGGTGCCAAAAAACGGGCTGGTGGGACAACCGCCAAAAAGCGTGCGACGACTGCTGCCAAAAAGCGGCCGACGATTGCTGCTAAAAAGCGTGCGACCACTGCTGCCAAGAAGCGCACCAGCAGAGCAGGAGCAAAAAAAGGCTAATCTTAAAGATCCCAGATGTTGAGCATCCGAAAAATAGGCGTCCTCGGGCGCACTTACCGTCACTTGAATCGTTACCGGCAGATCCTGACAGTATTGTTCAAGCATGGATTTGGAGATCTGCTGGAAAGATTGAAGCTTGATCAATACATCGAGGCCGGGATTCAGGCGATTTCAAAGAAGCAAACCGAGCCGGTTGAAAAGCTGACGCGGCCTCAGCGGCTGAGGATGGCATTTGAAGAACTGGGTCCGACGTACATCAAACTCGGGCAGGTGCTCTCAACGCGTCCGGACCTTGTGCCGCGAGACATTGTCAAGGAACTGGCTAAGCTCCAGGATGAAGTGCCGCCTTTCTCTTTTGCAGAAGTCAAAGACGCTGTTGAAGCCGAGTTCGGGAAAGCTTCTGAGGAAATATTCGATGAGCTGGAAGAACAGTCCCTGGCGTCTGCTTCAATCGGGCAGGTCCACAAAGCCCGCTTAAAAGATGGTGAATCGGTTGCAGTTAAAATCCAGCGACCCGGCATCCAGAAAGTCATCGAAGTTGATCTTGAAATTATGCTTCATCTGGCTACCCTTGCCGAGCACCACATCAAAGAGTTCGAAATCCATCGGCCAGTGAAAATCGTTGAAGAGTTTGCGCGTACGCTCGAAAAGGAAATCGACTATAACATCGAAGCCACGAATATGGAGCGTATCGCCCGCCAATTTTTAGATCTCCCTCACGTATACATACCTTTAGTGTTCAGGGAGTTTACCACTTCGCGGATACTGACGACCGAACTTATTGACGGCATTAAAATCTCAAAGATCGAAATGCTGGAAGCCGCCGGACTTGATAAGAAGGTGATTGCGGACCGGGTGGTCGGACTGGTACTCAAACAGGCCTTTGACCATGGCTTTTTTCATGCCGACCCCCATCCCGGAAATATTTTTGTCTTATCGGACAATGTCATCTGTATGGTGGATTTTGGGATGATGGGCCTCGTGGATCGCGCTACGCGGGAAGCCTTTGTCGATTTGATCGACAGCGTGGTTCATCAAAACGAAGTCAAGGCCGCCCAGGGACTGCTGAGTCTAACCGAATGGGATGACCAGCCGAATGTTCGTGCCCTGGAAAGAGAAGTGGCTGACTTTATGGGACGCCATCTCTACAAGCCTTTAAAGGATATGCAAATCGGAAAACTGCTGCAGGATCTGATTGAATTAACGATCCGGTTCCGTTTGCGAATCCCACCTGATATTTTTCTGATGATCAAAGCCTTGAGTGCCGTTGAGGACGTCGGCCGGACGTTGGATCCGGAATTTGATCTGATTGCCCATGCCACCCCGATTATCAAACGGGTCAAGCTTGAACGCTTTGCACCTCAGCGAATATCTTCCGATGTATTTGATATGATGTCGCGGCTGCTTCAATTTTTACAGCAGTTTCCAAAAGATCTCATGGATCTGACCGGCATGATTCGGGAACGTCGGCTTAGTTTTCAGCTGGAACACAAAGGACTTGAATCGATGCTGGCAACCCAGGACCAGACCAGCAACCGCATGTCGTTTGCCATCATCATTGCCGCACTGATTATCGGCTCGGCGCTGATTGTCATATCCGAAATTCCGCCGCTTGTTTTTGGCATCTCGCTGATCGGAATCATCGGCTATCTGGTTGCCGCCGTTATGGGGTTCTGGTTGCTGGTGGCGATCATTAAAAAGGGACGTCTGTAGCAACAGATACGATTTTCACATTTTTCAGCAGACCCATTATTTCAGATTTCATGATGCCAGGAGAAATAAAATGAAAAATCCAACATTTTTGATAATTGTTGTAACTCTTTTAACAGGGCTTATTTTAGCGGCTGAAGCCATTGGCCAGGATAAATCCTGTCAATTTGAAGCCACCGGCCCTGATGATGTGTATCTGGTGATCCGGGAGAAAACCGGTTCCGGTGAAACACGAGAATACGTCATGTGGGAAGGTTGGATTAAAAAATATCAACAAAAGCAATATGCAAGCCAAACCGGTCAGGTCGATTACGATTACAAACTGTCTTCCGGTGATCGCACTTACGGGGACAATCACAGCTCATGTGAGGATGGTAACATTATTCGCATCCCCTAAAAGTAAACAGCCTTGACGATAAAGATGAGGCCGGCAACGATCATCAAAACAGCGCCTGCTTTATAAATGATCGCTCTTGATTTAAGCCAGCCCATGTCGGCGAGTTTGGCAACTAAGAACAGGGCCGGCACGGTCCCCATTCCGAAGGCAGCCATGAGACCCATCCCGTTGAGCATCCCCTGATAGATGGTATTTCCCTCCATGCCCACGCGGGCGGCTCCCAGCAACGCCGTATATACCGGGCCGCAGGGCAGCAGCCCGAGCAACAGCCCCAGAGGCAGGTAGACGATGGCGGATTTTACCTTTAGCAGCCTGCCGAATCCTTTTGAGATCCATCTGCCCGGGCTGGAATGATTGCCAAAGATTCGACCGATCGGCAACCATCCTGCCATCGCAAGCCCCAAGAGCACAATTAGGGCACCGGCGAAAACCATCACGCCTTTCTGCAAACGCTCTATATGCGCGGCCACCATGGTAAAGGAGCCTGCGACCGCCACCACGCCACCCAGTATGACATAGGTGATGATTCTTCCGAGATGATACAGCAGCTGGGGGACAAGGATGCTTTTTTCTTTGAGATTGAGACTGAAGGTCACCACAATTGGTCCGCACATGCCGATGCAATGTCCGAAGCCGATGGTAAAACCGGTGGAAAGATAAAGCAGGAATAGCGTTTCAGTAGATAACATCGAAGATAAAGTCGGTTTGGCCGACGTCGGGTATGGTTACCGTCGCCTGCCAGGTCCGGCGGCCGCTGGGGCACCTGACAATAACACCCCGGCCTTCATAGGTGGCAATGCCGGCAGATTCAAGCTGTACGCGGTTAGGGCCCATATTCATGCCCGGCATCCCTAAATCGATGTAGGGCAACTGGGTGTTCGACGGTAGTTTGCCGCTAAGCGTCACTTGAAACAATAGATCCTGCATCGCTTTTACCGGCCGGGGCGTGACCTCCAGGGTAATTGTAAATCCTGCCAGGCTCTGGGTGCAGATACCCTGGTGCAGGTTGCAGTTGATCATCTCTTCATATTTATCACCGGCTGCAATGCGCTCAGGAGTCGCCAATAAAAAAGCAGTCAAGATTACAACGCTAAACGGATTTATAAGTGGCTTCATTTTTGCTGCTGCAGGCTCCTTTTTTTGTTCCCTCAAAAAAACATCCGCGACTGCTCCGAAAGCAGTCACGGATGCCGGAATTATATTGCTTTCTGTCTTCTAACTTCTGTCATCTGGCCTCTGTTTCTAACTTACAGCAGGGTGTAACCCGGTCCTTCTCCCCCTTCCGGACACGTCCAGGTGATATTTTCATAGGGGTCCTTAATATCACAGGTTTTGCAATGCAGACAATTGGAAGGATTCAGTTTCAGCTTGCGTTCACCGCTGTTATCATCAACCTCAATTTCATATACATCGCCAGGACAAAACCGGGTGCAGGGGCTGCGGTACTTGGGATAGCAGGTGTTCACGCAAAGATCGGTGTCGTGCACAATAATATGGGAGGGCTGATCTTCGCGGTGCTTGGTTTTGGACAGATAGACACCTGTGAGCTTGTCCACATACAGTTTGCCGTCATAGATTTTAGAATCGACTCCCGGTTGAATATCCATTTGCTCACCGTTAAGCGGCTTAAGTGACTTATAATCTTCCTCAAGGGGCATTTGGTCTGAAAAGCCGTGGCCTTTGGTGAAATATTGGGCGCCCAGATGAACAAATTTCATCAGACTGGTTTTCGAAAGCGCCTGGTAAAAATTGCGGCCTTCATATAATTGTGCGTTGATCCAGCTATTTTCAAACAGGTCGGAATAGGTGTTGAGCGTTTCCAGGCTAAAATTGTCTTTTCCGATCGCTTCGATGATCGCTTCAGCTGCAAGCATGCCGGATTTCATGGAAACATGGATACCTTTTAAACCCGGCATATACTGAATGCCGGCGCTGGCGCCGATAAACAGGCCACCGTCAACAGCCAGTTTGGGCAATGTGTAATATCCGCCGGTGGAAACTGCCCTGGCACCGGCCTCAACGACCTTACCGCCCTTGATGATGTTGGCCACGAACGGATGGCTTTTAAACTTGATAAAGGTCTCATACAGATCCAGGAGGGGATCCTGATAGCAAAGTCCGGTCAGAAACCCCAGCGTCAGCCGGTTATCGCTCATCTGATATATAAACGCGCCGCCGGGCACATAGATCCCGATGGGATAGCCCATCAAATGGATATCATTGCCCTTGCTGGTTTCAAAATAATTGGATGTTGCAGGCAGTTCGATGACCTCTTCAATGCCGGTCTCAAACACCTGGGGCATTTTGCCCTCCATTAGATTCAATTTTTGATTGATTTCCTTGAAAAGGCTGCCGCGGGCCCCCTCTCCAAAGACGGTTACTTTGGCTTTCAAATCGATGCCGGGCTCAAAATTTGCCTTGGGTTCCCCGTCGGGTCCCAGGCCCTGGTCGCCGGTGCGTACCCCGACAATGGTTTTCCCGTCATCAGCGTAAAGGACCTCTTTGCCGGAAAATCCGGGGAAAATATTGATGCCCATCTCTTCCGCCAGCTGCCCCATCCAGCGGGTGAGCCTCGAAAGACTGATGATCAGGCTGCCTTTGTTGTGCATCGGCTTGGGCACAAAAGGCACTGAAATGGCTGAGGTTGCGGTTAAATAATAAAATTCATCCCCTCTGACGGTGGCTTCAACAGGGCACCCTTTGTCGGCGTAATCCGGCAGGAGTTCATTGAGGGCCCTGGGGTCCATGACGGCCCCGCTTAAGGCATGGGACCCGATTTCGGCACCTTTTTCGATCAGGGCCACTTCCAACTCCAGGTTTTTTTCCTTGGCCAATTGCATCAGTTTAATGGCGCCCGCCAGACTGGCCGGACCGCCTCCGACAAACAGCACGTCAAAATCGATACTCTCACGTTCTACGGTCATTGTTGCGACTCCTGTTTACGCTAAGATGTTAATTTTATAATGTTTAAATAAGCTCAAGCCAGCACTCGAAAACACAAAGGCAGACTTTTAGCATAATCTAGGGTCTTTGTAAATTGTAAGATATATTCTAGGGCCAGCATCGCCCATATCGTGTTCAAAAAAATTACAAGGGCACTGTTATCTCTGCCTTGTAACCAACCATTTGATCATTTTATCCGAGCGCCACATCCAATGTCATCATGACGGCAAAGCCGAACATGGCACCCATGGTGGCGGTATCTGTATTTTTTTCCAGCTGCGATTCCGGAATCAGTTCTTCGACAACCACGTAGATCATTGCGCCGGCAGCAAAGGCTAAAGCGTACGGCAATATCGGCTTTATCAGAATGACCGCCAGAGCACCGAAAACGCCGGCAATCGGTTCAACAACCCCGGACAGCTGACCATACCAGAAGCTTTTTAAACGCGAAAATCCTTCGCGGCGCAGCGGAACAGAAACTGCAGCGCCTTCCGGGAAATTTTGAATACCGATACCCAGCGCCAGGGCAATCGCTCCGGCCAGGGAAGCGGCGGACAAATCTGAAGCCAGTGCACCGAAAGCCACCCCGACCGCCAGACCTTCCGGTATGTTGTGCAGCGTTATGGCAAGGACTAATAGTACGCTGCGGTGCCAGCTGGTTTTAATGCCCTCGGCTTCCTCCCTGGGAAAGCCCAGGTGCAGATGCGGAAGTATTTTATCGATAATCCACAGAAAGAATCCACCCATTAAAAAACCAACTGTGGCCGGCACCCACGCCGGCAAACTTCCCTCTTCAGCCATTTCAATGGCCGGGGCCAGCAAGGACCAATAACTGGCGGCGATCATAACCCCTGCCGCAAAACCGAGCATGCCGTCCAATACTTTCCGCTTGATATTCTTGAAAAAGAAAACAAGACCGGCGCCCAGGGCGGTTACAAACCAGGTAAACAAGGTTGCAACCAATGATTGCGCAATCGGGTTCAGCTCTAAAAACCAGGCAACCATATTTAATTTTCTCCTCTTTAAGATTAAGCGACCACAAATAAACTTCTTTATTGCATCCTTAAAATCAAGGAAAAATTTTTACCCTGAGGATCTAATTATAGCGCTCGCTTGCGGAGGGTCAAGCAAAACTCATAAAGACCATAATAAATACCGGCTGAGGTTTTTTCTATGAGTGCTTTTAAAACCACTTCTAACAGCCGGTTGCAGATGGCTTGACTAAATCTGCAGCGGGCCTTATTTTTTTCAGGCATAAAATTTATTGAATCTACAAGGTTTTTCTACTAAATGTTTAGAAGCAAATCCACGCGGAAAAAAATTTTTTATG
>Ga0316578_10000686_pt1 | contig 12159 bp, 7 predicted proteins | sample J0NA_2_FD_203076 | JGI IMG/M metagenome (GOLD analysis project Ga0316578, IMG submission 203076) | Rhizosphere microbial communities from salt marsh grasses in Alabama, United States - J0-2_160517rDrC | ecosystem: Host-associated > Plants > Roots > Rhizosphere | place: USA: Alabama | collected... | reverse complement strand
AAAATGAAAAAATTCCTTATCACAATTACAGCACTCTCAATGCTGGGCGGCATCGCCATGACGGCACAGGCTACCCCGCAGACGGACCTAAAAGATTTCCGTGCCTTCTTCTTCAAGAAATTCCCCGGCGTCAAGCTGCAGGATTACGGAAACGGCGCCTACGCCCTCGATGCGGATCGCCGTTTCGAATGGGAAGCCATGGAAGAATTTCCGCCCTATGAAGAAGGTGTCGAAATCGGGGAAAAACTGTTCACCAAATACAACGTCGGCAAGTGCTTCAAGAACGGGGGCCTGGGGATCAAGCAGAACTATCCCTACTTCGACCAGAAGACCAAGCAGGTCCGTGATCTTGAAAGAGACATCATGGCCTGTCTGGAAAATAATGGTGTTGATGTCAAGGCCGAAGGTATTAAATACGGGAAAGGCAAGATGGCTGCCATTTCGGCATTCATGGCCTACAACTCCCGCGGCAAGAAGCAGAATGTGGTCATATCCAACGACCCGGCTTCGCTCGAGGCCTACAATGACGGCAAGATTTTCTTCTATGCCAAGCGTGGCCAGCTCAATTTCTCCTGCGCAGATTGCCATATGTACTCTGCCGGTATGCTGGCCCGCGGCAACCTGCTCAGCCCGGCACTGGGGCAAACCTCCCACTTCCCGGTCTGGCGTCGCAGTTGGTCCAAGAAAACCGATGCCAAAAAAGGCAAACATGACCCGCTGGGCGGCTTCGGGACCATTCAGAAGCGTTATGCCGGTTGCAACAAGCAGGTCCGTGCCAAGCCGTTCAAGTTACAGAGCCCGACCTATGATCACCTGGAATACTTCCACACCTACATGAGCAATGGCATCATGCTGAACGGTCCCGCGGTCCGTCATTAAACGCCTCCCTGCTCGATTTAAAAGCCCGGCCCTGTGCCGGGCTTTTTTATGCTAGAATTTCCGCCGGTCGCCGGCCCTGCCGGTCGGCTAGTTGTCCAGCTTGAACCAGCCGTGCCAACAGTCCCGCTCCTTTCGCGCAAATGTGATCCCGGGTCCGGTTGTCTGGGAGTAAAGTCGGACTGGAACATCCACCCCAGGGTCATCACCCCGGTTCAATCTGTCTGAATCAAACCAGGCAACCTGCTGTATGTGAACCGTATGTGATGCCTCAATCAGCACAGGGAGATACTGTATATGGCTGCCGGCCGTAATGAGTGGTTATCAATTCTCACCCCGTTTCGTCTCTGGTGGCCGCGGGTCAACAAAAACAGCTTCCGGATTGATTTTATTGCCGGTCTGACTGGCGCTGTTGTGGTCCTGCCGCAGGGTGTGGCTTTCGCCACCATCGCTGGCATGCCGCCGGAGTACGGTCTATATGCCGGTATGATTCCGGCAGTTGTGGCGGCCCTGTTCGGCTCCTCCTGGCATCTGGTATCTGGCCCCACGACTGCGGCTTCTATTGTCGTGTTCTCTGCCCTCTCTGTGTATGCTGAACCAGCCAGTATGGACTATGTCACCCTGGCCCTGACGCTCACCTTCATGGTGGGTGTCATAGAGCTGGCGCTCGGACTGGCCCGGATGGGGGCGCTGGTTAATTTCATCTCGCATTCCGTGATTGTCGGCTTCACGACCGGCGCCGCGCTCCTGATTGCCAGCAAACAGTTAAAGAACTTCTTTGGAGTCACCATTCCCCGTGGCGGCCATCTGCATGACGTGCTGTACAATTTTGCCCAGCAAGTACCGAATATCAATCCTTACATCACGACGGTGGCGATGGCTACCCTGCTGTCAGGTATTTTCGTAAAACGCTGGCTACCCCGCATGCCCTATATGATTATCGCGATGATCTTCGGCAGTCTGGTGGCTGTGCTGCTAAATCAGCTGTTCGGTGCGGAGACAACGGCGATCGACACTGTCGGCGCGCTACCCAGCACCTTGCCCCCCTTGTCATCACCGAATTTCTCGCTTGGCACCATCAAGGATCTGGCCCCGACCGCGCTTGCCGTCACACTGTTCGCCCTTACCGAAGCGGTATCCATTGGCCGTTCGCTGGGTGCCCGCAGCGGACAGCGTATCAACGGCAACCAGGAGTTCATTGGCCAGGGTTTGTCGAACATAGCCGGCAGCTTCTTTTCCGGCTATGTGGCGACCGGTTCGTTCAACCGCAGCGGTCTAAATTACCAGGCTGGCGCCAAAACCCCCCTCGCCGCGGTCTTCGCCGGCAGCCTGCTGATGGTCATCGTGGTGCTGGTTGCCCCGTTGGCTGCCTACCTGCCAAATGCCGCCATGGCCGGGATCCTGTTTCTGGTCGCATGGGGCCTGGTCGACTTTCACGAAATCCGGCATATCCTCAAGGCCAGTCGGCGCGAAACAGCGATCATGGGAGTCACTTTTTTCGGAGCGTTATTCCTGGAACTGGAATTCGCCATTTTCGCCGGCGTAATGCTATCGCTGGTGTTGTATCTGATGCGGGTTTCTCGCCCCCGTATTGTGACCCGGACACCGGATCCACGCATACCCAACCGGAAGTTCACCACCGATCCGGACCTGCCCCAGTGCCCGCAACTCCGATTTTTACGTATCGACGGATCATTGTTCTTCGGCTCCGTCAGTCATGTTCTGGAAGTCCTGGCCGAAATTGAGGAACAGTACCCGGAACAGAAACATCTGGCTATCGTGGCCGAGGGCATTAATTTTACCGACATTGCCGGCGGTGACATGCTGGTGCGCGAAGCCATGAAACGCAAAGCACGGGGTGGCGATCTATATCTGCTACATGTCAAAAAGGGATTGTGGGAATCACTGGACAAGTGCTGTCTGGATGAACTGGGTCCGAATAACATCTTCCAGTCAAAAAAGGCCGCCGTCACGGCCATTTTTCAGAAACTGGATAAAGACATTTGCCGCACCTGCGACAAGCGCATCTTCCAGGAATGCAACAGCGTACCCTACCTGGAGCCGCCGTCAGAGCAAAAATAAAAGGTCCGTCTTGCCTTGGGCCTGGTCCAATGCCATTGCGCCCTCCCGCCAGCCCGCTGGCTAGCCTTTTGGGGCAACATTGTGTAGATTTGATTGTTTTGAATTTGGGGTTGTCGTTTACCATTGACATCGGGGCAGCCATTACCTGTGCCATGATCGGCGGGATAAACGTATTATAAAACAACCACTTGCGATCTACTTATTGGCAGGATAAACCGCCATGCGGCATACCTGCATGACGTACCGGGGAACTTGGTGTCCAGACAAACAATAATTCGCCTGATTGCGGCCGCAATTTTCCTTCTTCTTGCCTGGTACCTGGCCTCGGTTGTCCCGAACGCCCAGATTGCCTGGGTCAGCGCCATTCTGTTGCTGACCATCTACCTTTTCTCATTTGAAATTGTCGAGGTCGATGTTGCCGCCATCAGTATTATGGTGCTGCTTGGCCTGACCGGCCTGCTGGCGCCCTTGATGGGCCTGGAGCAAGGATTGATATCAAACAATCACCTGTTTGACGGCTTTTCGAGTAATGCGGTGATCTCAATTATTGCGGTCATGATCCTTGGGGCCGGTCTGGACAAGACGGGCATCATGAGCAAGGTTGCAGCATTCATCCTGCAGGTGGGAGGTACGACGGAAAAGCGAATCATTCCTATCATTTCAGGTACTGTCGCATTTATATCAAGTTTTATGCAAAACGTTGGGGCCGCCGCGCTTTTCCTGCCTGTGGTGAGCCGAATCTCGGCCCGTTCCGGTTTATCCATGTCAAGGCTGCTCATGCCAATGGGTTTCTGCGCTATTCTCGGCGGCACCATGACAATGGTTGGCTCAAGCCCACTTATTCTGCTGAATGACCTGATCCTCACGTCCAACCAGGCACTGCCGGTTGACCAGCAAATGAAAACCTGGTCACTCTTTTCGGTAACACCTGTGGGTGTCGTGCTGGTCATTACCGGCATTTTGTACTTTATACTTGCGGGCCAATTTGTCCTGCCGGTATCCAAACAGGAAAAAGGCGCAGTCGGCGAAAACGCCATGAGCTATTTCAAGCGTGTGTATGGACTGGACTATGCCCTGTTCGAAGTCGTGGTTCCACCAGAAAGCCCCCTGATTGGTAAAATGCTGGACGATGTGGAGCACGATGAAAAGATTCGTGTTATCGCGGCTTTACGTGGAACAGATGATCTGCGTATTGGCCCAGGCAGCATGGCCCGCGATGTTGGAATTGAAGCCAATTCGGTACTGGGGATACTGGCTTCGCCCGATCACCTGATACTCTTTGTCGAACACTATGGCCTTGTCCTGCGAAAAAATCTGGAAACATTTGCCGAAGTACTCGCAACGACCAAGGCAGGGATAGCCGAAGTGGTTATTCCGCCCGGCTCATCCTTGATCGGGAAAAGTGCCCGCGATGTCTGGATGCGCAAGGTATACGGTATTGCCATGGTCGCTCTGCACCGTGGAGGCGAAACCCTGCGCGAAGGGGAAGGTATCCGTGACATGCCCCTGCAAGCCGGCGACACCCTGGTCGTCCAGACTACATGGATTGCCCTCGCCCGGCTGGAAAAGGATCGCGATTTTGTTGTGGTGACCACCGAATTCCCGCATGAGGAACTGCGTCCGCACAAAGTTCTTGCTGCCATTGTGTTCTTTGCCATTGCCCTGTTTCTGGTCCTGTTCACCGACATCAAACTGTCCGTCGCACTGTTGACCGGTGCTATCGGCATGGTTATTTCCGGTGTTTTGAAGATTGAGGAAGCCTATCAAGCCGTATCGTGGAAAACGGTATTTTTGCTTGCCAGCTTGATCCCGTTGGGTCTGGCGGTCGAGACGACCGGCACAGCCAAGTGGATCGCCGAACAAACACTCTCAGTAGTCGGCGATATGCCCATCTGGGTTATCCAGACGGCTGTTGCCATTCTGGCCACTTTCTTTACCCTGGTGATGTCCAATGTTGGCGCCACGGTGCTGCTGGTCCCGCTGGCCGTGAACATTGCCATTGGTGTCGGTGCGAGCCCAGCGGTGTTTGCGCTGACGGTAGCGATTGCTACATCAAATTCTTTCCTGATTCCTACCCATCAGGTCAATGCCCTGATCATGGGCCCTGGCGGTTACCGGGTGCCGGACTTTATGAAAGCCGGCGGCATCATGACCGTATTGTTTATTATCGTCACGATAATCATGATGAATATCGTCTTCGGCTAGATCAAGCGCCGCTGACAAACCCGGGCAAGAATTTATTCTGTTATTCAGTATTTCACCTGGCTGAGAAAATTTATGTTTAACAAACTTTTTGTCCTCTGCGCCTGCCTGATCCTCCCGGCCATGAGCCTGGCCAGCGATACCAACACGACAAGATTAGATCTGACCCACAGCTGGGTCGGCTATGCATCGATTGCCCTGTTTGTAATCGCCTACCTGCTTGTGATGGCCGAGGAATTCACCCACCTGCGCAAGTCCAAGCCGGTTATTCTTGCGGCCGGTATCATCTGGGCCTTGATTGCACTGGTGTATGCCCAACACGATCTGACCCATGCAGCCGAGCAGGCCATACGCCACAACTTCCTGGAATATTCAGAACTGATGCTGTTCCTGCTGGTTGCCATGACCTACATCAATGCGATGGATGAACGTCGGGTTTTCGACGCACTGCGATCCTGGTTAATCCGCAAAGGTTTTGGCTTACGTGCCCTGTTCTGGCTGACAGGTATCCTGGCATTTTTTATTTCGCCCGTCGCCGACAACCTTACGACGGCATTGCTGATGTGCGCTGTCGTCCTGGCGGTAGGTGGTGATAACCTGCGATTCGTTAGCCTGGCCTGCATTAACATTGTGGTCGCCGCCAATGCGGGGGGCGCCTTTAGTCCGTTCGGTGACATCACTACGTTGATGGTCTGGCAGAAAGGCATTGTGGGATTCTGGACTTTCTTTGCCCTGTTCATTCCCGCCGCCGTAAACTTTCTGGTGCCGGCAACCATCATGCACTTCGCAGTTCCTAATGAAAAACCGGTAACCACTGATACGGAAGTCAAAATGTATCGCGGTGCCAGGCGAATTATCATCTTGTTTCTGCTGACCATAACGACTGCAGTCAGCTTCCATAATTTCCTGCACCTGCCGCCTGTGATTGGAATGCTGACCGGCCTGGCCTATTTGCAGTTTTTTGGCTATTACCTGCGTAAGACCAGCCCGCTGAAAGACCGTGAAGAAGCAGGCCAGGTTGGTGAAGTTGTCCCATTCGACGTTTTCAACAAAATTGCCCGGGCCGAATGGGACACCCTGTTGTTTTTTTACGGCGTGGTATTGAGTGTTGGCGGCCTCGGGATGATTGGCTACCTGGAGCTGGCCTCCATCAGCATGTATACCGATCTCGGTCCGACCAATGCCAATGTACTGGTTGGTCTGCTGTCAGCGATCGTGGACAACATCCCGGTCATGTTCGCGGTTCTGACCATGAATCCTGAAATGTCCATCGGCCAGTGGCTGCTGGTTACACTTACAGCCGGGGTTGGCGGCAGTCTGTTATCCATTGGCTCTGCGGCCGGCGTTGCATTGATGGGTCAGGCACGCGGCAAGTACACCTTCTTCAGTCACCTCAAATGGAGCCCGGTCATTGCGCTTGGCTATATGGCCAGCATCTGGGTACATATGTGGGTAAATGCCGGCTTATTTGGCTAAATCCTGCTTGATTGTCTCTGTCTCTCACGGGAACAGCCAGCCCCTACTCGAATCACGGTGAGAATGACCCGCAATCGAAATAAAGTCTGCTCAGACAAAAGATAGAGAAAGCATTATGCGTAACTTCAAGATTAATAACCTGCGCGGCGACATTTATGGTGGTATTACGGCCGCCGTGGTCGCCCTGCCGCTTGCCCTCGCCTTTGGTGTCGCCTCCGGCGCAGGCCCTGTGGCTGGCGTTTATGGCGCCATTTTTGTTGGTTTCTTTGCTTCCCTGTTTGGTGGTACGCCGGCCCAGGTATCCGGTCCCACCGGACCCATGACAGTGGTGATGGCGGCCATCTTTACCCAGTACACTGGCATGTTTCCTGCCAATCCGGCGCAAGGTGCCGCGCTGGCCTTCACGGTCGTGATGCTGGGTGGCATATTCCAGATCCTGTTTGGCGTATTCAAGCTCGGACGATACATCAACCTGGTTCCTCATCCGGTGACTTCCGGCTTCATGAGCGGCATCGGGGTTATCATTATCCTGTTGCAGCTCGGCCCCCTGCTCGGCCACGCGTCTCCCGGTGCTCCCCTCGCGGCGGCTGAAGCCATACCCATGTTTCTGGCACACCCGGTTTTCGACGCCGCGGTACTCGGCGTCCTGTCGCTGGCTATTGTTTATCTGCAGCCAGCACGCCTCAACCGTCTGATTCCTTCGCCACTGGTGGCCCTGCTGGTCGGTACCGGTGTGATGCTGGTTTTCTTCCCTAACGGCAATGCCAGTGTGCTGGGCGAGGTACCCACCGGACTACCCAATCCCCAGTTGCCAGTCCTGGTCCTCGACTGGGATATCATCGTTAGTATGGTGAAGTCTGGCCTGGTTCTGGCCCTGCTCGGCTCCATTGACTCACTGCTGACCTCGCTGGTAGCGGACAACATCACCCGCTCTCACCACGAATCAAACCGGGAACTGATTGGTCAGGGGATCGGGAACACCATCGCGGGTTTGTTTGGTGGTTTGCCGGGTGCAGGCGCGACCATGCGTACGGTGGTCAATGTCCGGGCAGGTGGCAAAACACCCTTGTCAGGTGCGCTGCATGCGCTGATCCTGCTGGCCGTCATCCTGGGTGCTGGTGGATTCGCAAAGTATATCCCCCATGCGGTCCTGGCCGGAATTCTCATCAAGGTAGGGACCGATATTATTGACTGGGATTACCTGAAACGGTTCAGGCAGGCGCCCAAGGCCGGCGTCGTCATCATGTTCACCGTGTTTTTCATTACAGTATTCGTCGACCTCATCACGGCCGTTGCGGTCGGCATGGTTATGGCCAGCCTCCTGTTCCTGCAACGTATGTCCGACCTGCAGGTTAAAAGCATCAGGGTCATCACTGAACCTGGTGAGGAAACACCGTTGTCGAAAACAGAGGCCGACGTGCTTGGCGCGGCGGCCGGTCGGATTCTGCTCTATCACATGGAAGGACCGCTGAGTTTTGGTGCCGCCAAGGGCATGGTACGAATTCTCGCCGCCTATGAGGAATACAATATTCTGGTAATGGACCTGTCTGATGTATCCTCGGTCGATTTCACTTCCTGTCGCGCCCTCGATGACATGATCAGTGATGCCTTGCAGGTCGGGCGCGGTGTATTTCTGGCTGGTGCCCGCCCTCCGGTGAAACAGTTCCTCGAACTGCAGGGGATCCTGCAAAAGCTGCCTGCGGAACACATTCGGACTTCGCGCAGTGAGGCCCTGTGCCTGGCGGCAAAAAGCCTGGATATCGACGTGGAAAGTTGCCCCTAGACCGAGACAGCAAAAAAGCCGGTCACGATTGACCGGCTTTTAGAACAAATGGTGGGGCGTATAGGATTCGAACCTATGACCAATTGGTTAAAAGCCAACTGCTCTACCGACTGAGCTAACGCCCCGCAAACAAAAGCGGGCATTTTACCGGACCCAGCGGGATTCGCAAGCCTGGTGACGGACTGCCGTCTAGATCGCTTCCAGCTTCCGCATCCCGGCTGGCAGCAGTTTCATATCAACCAGGGCCGTGATGAGTGCCTTGCCAAATGAGGCTTCATCTTCATAGACCATCTTGTAGTACTGGACCTTCATGGTCAGGGCACTCCCCAGAATGATGCTCCCCACCGCGAGGAAGGATCCGACGGCCAGGGTCGAGACCCCGGATATCCCCTGGCCAATGGTGCAACCCAGGGCCAGCACACCGCCAACACCCATCATAATGCCGCCAATGACATGGGTGATAAAGTCCCTGAAATTTACGAACCACTCAAATCTGAACCCCCCGGAAACCAGTGCCCAGAAAAATGAGCCCAGGATCACCCCTGCAACAGCTGCCAGACCAAAGGTCACCAGCGTAGTGTCGAAGTTGCTCAGGCCGTAGCGCAGCGTCTGACCGATGGGATTAATGAAGGTGAAGGACTGTACTCCCACGTCTCGGGGCCGGGCGTCAGGGTTATCTTGCAGCATGTCCCAGGATTCGGTACTGGCGTATTTAGTCCAGCTCAATGTTTCACCGTCTGCCGAGATCGTTACCAGGCTGTCGGTTATGAACCAGGCGGCCAGTACGACCAGCCCGACCACCAGCCCGGCGAGGATATTATCGAAGCTGCCACGAAAATCAGGGGATCTGAATATGAACCAGATCATCAATGCGACCACGACCAGGCCTACGACGGTACGGGTGGCAGCGACATCACTGCCTGCCAATCCTGCCACAAGACTGCCAGCATCCTGGCCGCTGGTCAGACTCACACTAGTGGGATTGGTCCAGCTATAGAACAGGGCGGAATAGAGTGTATCGTCCGTCCCCGGAAACGGATTGAGCATGAAATAGGCGAACACCGCGATAACGGCAAATACCACCACTGATTTCAGGTTACCGCCGCCGATGCGGATCAGCGTCTTGTTTCCACACCCGCTCGCCAGGGTCATGCCGACCCCGAAGATAAGGCCACCCAGGATGTATTCCAGCCAGGCAAAATTGCTGCCCCGGTAGGGTGGCAGGGTCGAATTCACATTGATGACGCCGGTTGCTTCCAGCACCACCACGCCCAGCAGGGCAATGGCCATGGCGAACACCCAGGCCCGGAAGCGGCCGGTATCACCCATGTTGACCCAGTCGGACACGGCACCCATGGTGCAGAAATTGGTTTTGTTAACCACCGCGCCCAGTACGAAAGCCGCACCAAATACAGACAACAGGACGGTCATGTGTGCCGCCGCGAATTCCTCGAAAATCATGCTACAACCTCGCTAAAGATAGGGATCGATCCTGCACATCAGCAATTCCACTGTTTTATTTCTTGCTCTGCCGCGGAACCGCGCATAACGATGTAGCATTTTACGGTGATTGTGCGGACCATGCCAGTCAGAACCGGTGCGTCCACGACCGGGGTGCGTAGTGCAATTGTCAAGGTAATGACTATATTTTTTATAGATATCAATTAGTTACAATTTTATAGCGAGTCGGATCGGGAATCCCAGCCTGACTGAATCCGGCGGTGCGCAACCGACACGCATCACAGTGACCACACGCGCGGCCTTCCTCGTCCGGGTCATAGCAGGACACGGTCAGTGCGTAATCCACCCCGAGTCGCTTCCCTTGCTGGATGATTTCAGCCTTGCTCAATTGAATCAACGGCGTCTCAATACGCACTGGATGCCCCTCCACCCCGGCCCGGGTTGCCAGGTTGGCGAGCGTCTGGAAAGCGGCGATGAATTCGGGTCGGCAATCCGGGTAGCCCGAATAGTCAACCGCATTGACCCCGATAAAAATGGCTTCCGCTTCCAGGACTTCCGCCCAGCCCAGGGCCAGCGCAAGAAACACCGTATTGCGCGCCGGCACATATGTCACCGGGATCCCTTCACCGGGTTTATCGGGAACAGCAATGTCGGGATCGGTTAACGCAGAGCCGCCAATGCTATCGAGGTTGATGCGAATGACCTTATGCTCCACGACTCCGGCATTGCGCGCCACCATCCGGGCCGCCTCCAGTTCACACCGGTGACGCTGACCGTAATCGAAACTTATGGCGTAACAGGCATAACCCTGTTCCTGGGCCAAGGCCAGAGTGGTGGCGGAATCAAGCCCGCCCGACACGAGGACAACGGCCCTGGGGATTGGTGTAGATTTGGACATGGAGGCAGGCATTCAGGTTAGTGTAAGTATAGGATCTACGGATAAACACAACGTGTCAAAGACACCCGGTGGTTGTCAGGGATAATTTTAATCCTTGAACAGGATTGGTTCTAACTGCACGTTAATTCTTATAACACCAGCACCAATTTTGATATGAAGGTCAGACTGGATGAAAGCGTACATAATTTATTAATACGACAGTTATCGGCCCGGCTCATCTCCCCACAGGATCTTGTGCACCTGCAATTGAAAGCGCACTGCCAGTTGATCTGCCAGGATCCAGTCAGCCAGTTCGCGTGGTGCCATCTGGCTGTGGACCGGCGAAAACAGCACTTCACAGCGCTCCGCCAGATTGTGTTGGGTTATTTGCGCGACGCTCCAGTCATAATCAGCGCGATCACCTATTACGAACTTGACCTGGTCCCGTTCAGTCAGGCACGGGATATTCTCGTAACGGTTCCGATCCATTTCCCCGGAGCCAGGGGTCTTGAGGTCCATCACGCGGATTACCCGGGTATCAACACTGCTGATGTCCAGCGCACCCGAGGTTTCCAGGGAAACTTCGTAACCTGCGTCACACAACCGGGTCAACAGTGACAAGCATGGTTTCTGAGCCAACGGTTCGCCACCGGTTACCGTGACATATCGGCTGGACCAGGACGAAACCTTTTCGCTGATCTCATCCAGAGTCAGCCATTCACCGCCCTGGAAGGCATAGCTCGTATCGCAGTAACCACAACGCAGGGGGCAGCCTGTCAGGCGAACAAAGACCGTGGGCCAACCAACGCTTCGGCCTTCACCCTGCAGGGAGTAAAAAATTTCCGTGATGCGCAACCGCTCTCCGATCTGCGCGTGTGCCGTCCGTTCTCCGGGCATGAATCATTTGCCACGCTTGAGGCGGATTTTTTGCAAAAGGTTCTGGGCCTGACCCGCTTCGGTCGTACCGGGATAGGACTTGATGAGTTTTTGCAGGACGCTCTCTGCCGCGGTGTAATCCTTCAACTCATACTGACTGTAGCCAATTTTCAACATAGCCTCGGCCACTTTGGGGCTTGACGGATACTTGTCGATCATCGTCTGGTAATCACCAATCGCCTGCTTGAACTTGCGCTGTGCATAGTTGGTTTCCGCAAGCCAGTATTGGGCAATCTGCGCATAACGCCCATTCGGGTATTGCTTCAGAAAATCACTAAATGCCACGCTGGCCTTTTCATAGTGCAGGTTACGCAGCTGATCGAAGGCCTGTTGGTACGCTGCCTGTTCCCCCTCCCCCGTCTTGCCCGAGGCCGCGGTCGGTGTCTTTGCCGTGGTAGCCGATTTACTGGCAGCCTGGCTAGCGCCAGCTGCTACCGCACCGGTTGTAGTTGCGGAGGGTGTCCCG
>Ga0316578_10000685_pt1 | contig 12160 bp, 8 predicted proteins | sample J0NA_2_FD_203076 | JGI IMG/M metagenome (GOLD analysis project Ga0316578, IMG submission 203076) | Rhizosphere microbial communities from salt marsh grasses in Alabama, United States - J0-2_160517rDrC | ecosystem: Host-associated > Plants > Roots > Rhizosphere | place: USA: Alabama | collected... | reverse complement strand
AAGGTAGTCGGCTAACCTGCACGACCGGGGTTCTGAGCGGGTGGACCCGGAACCACCGACGACACTCGCAGCCAAATCCCTCCACGACACCAACGACAAGGAGAACGAGCCATGCGAAGAATCCCAGTCACCATGATGTGTGCCATCACCCTCGCCGCCCTATCGGCCTGCGGTGAGCAGGGGCAACCGCCGGCCGCTGAGGACGCCGCGCCACAGGCCGACGTCCCACCGCCGGCGCAGCAGACGAACGCGCCGCCGGAGCCGACGAGCGACATGGGCCTGACCGCGGCCAGGCAAAAGGCCGGCGAGGCCGCCGAGAGCGCCGCACTGGCGGGCCGACAGGCCCTGGACGCGGCATCCGAGGCGGCCGGCATACTTGCCGAGCGGGGCAACGAGTTGGCCGCCGCCGTCACCGAGCGCGGCCGCGAGATGGTTGCCGACGTTCGCCAGTATCTGGCCGAGAACGATCTCGACTCCGCCCAAGGGGTGCTCGACAAGCTCAAGGGTATTCGCGGCGCGCTGCCCGAGTCGGTGCAGGGCGAAATCGACCGGCTTCAGCAACGAATCGACAACATGCGCGCCGGTGGCGAAGCGCCCGCCGGCGGTTCGGAGCCGTCCGATGCAGCGACCGGCGGCGGCGGCAGCGGCACCTGACCACAGGTAGCCCGGCAACCGGCCCGTGCCGGCACTAAGGTGCCGTTGGCCGGGCGCGGGGCGCACTCAGGCGCGCCAGGCATTGGCCGATCTGAGCCACGCGCTGACTCATGGGCACTACCCACAAGGGACAGGACACTCCCGCCCCGCTCAGCGGCACACAAGCCGGTGAAGCTACGGAAATCAGACAGATCGCATTCCCCCTTGACCTGCTGATGTTCGGCCAGGAGGACCGATCAGCGAGCTTGCCTGGGCGCCCATTCCATCGCCGATACCATCCTCTAACCGACAAGCCATCCATGCATTCAGACCACCCTGCCGGCGGGCCCGGCCCAATACATCCGCAACCACGCCGGGACGACCCGGAACAGGACCCGAGTGCGGCCGACGACGCCGAGACAGCGGCCCATGTCCTTCACAGCCCGCAGACGGACTCGCCGTCGTTCCGCCTCGCCTACGCCGACACCGAGTTTCTGAAACGCCAGGAACTGCGCCCGGTGCGGCTGCAACTGGAGTTGTTGAAGGCGGAACTGCTGCAGCAGGAGCAGGGCATCGATTCCACCGTTGTCATCTTCGGCAGCACCCGCATCCCCGAGCCGGCACAGGCTGCCCGAGACCTGACTGCTGCCGAGCAAGCGGCCGCCGCGCGCCCCGGCGACCCGGCCCTGGCCCGCCAAGCCGCCATCGCCCGGCGCATCGCCGCCAAGTCCCGCTACTACGAGGAAGCGCACCGTCTCGCGGCGATCATCACCGCCGTGTCCCAGCGCAATGGGCACCGCGACTACGTCGTCGTCACCGGCGGCGGCCCCGGCATCATGGAGGCGGCCAACCGGGGCGCCTTCGACGCCGGCGGCAAGAGCGTAGGTCTGAGCATCGTGCTGCCTCACGAGGAGCGGCCCAACACCTGGGTCACGCCGGAGCTCAGCTTCCAGTTCCATTACTTTGCCGTCCGCAAGATGCACTTCGTGCTGCGGGCCCGCGCGCTGGTGGCCTTTCCGGGGGGCTTCGGCACCCTCGACGAGCTGTTCGAGACCCTGACCCTGATCCAGACACACAAGGTGCACCGGGTGCCGGTACTGCTGTTCGGCCGCGACTACTGGCAGCGGATCATCGACCTGGATGCGATGGTGGCGGAGGGTACCATCGACGCCGCCGACGCCGAGCTGGTCACCTTCGTCGAACGGGCCGAGGAGGCCTGGACCGAGATCCTTGCCTTCTACGGCGAGACGCCCGGCGCCAACCCGGCGGACTGACTGCCGTCAGTCCCGGCCTCCGCAGCGAGTATTGCAATGATGGATAGCGATACTTGAGAGAATTCATCCACTATATATTGCACCGGCGCTCCGGGCCCTCTATTCCTAGCAGACCCGCCGGCGGCGATAGACCGGACAGGCACGCGAGAGCGGCGCACAGGGCAAGACTACGATCGACCCCCGCCGCTCCGCCCGGTCATCGCCGGACCCAGCCGCCCTGCACGAGCGCCGCCGGCCCGCCACTGAACGGAGCGCATGAGAATGACCGACCGCATCGCCGTCGGCGGCCTCGAGGTCGCCAAGCCCCTGTACGACCTGATCGCCGACGAGGTCGGCCCCGGCACCGGCATCGAGCCGGACGCCTTCTGGAGCGCGCTCGGCGACATTGTCGCCGAGCTGGCGCCGCGCAACCGCGCACTGCTGGAGCGCCGCAACCGACTCCAGGCGCAGATCGACCAATGGCACCGCGACCATTCCGCCGACGCCTTCGACACCTCTACCTACCGCAGCTTTCTGGCCGAGATTGGCTACCTGGAGCCGGCGGGGGCGGACTTCGCCGTGACCACGGAGAACGTCGACCCGGAGATCGCCACCATCGCGGGCCCGCAGCTGGTGGTGCCGGTAAACAATGCCCGCTACGCGCTGAATGCCGCCAACGCCCGTTGGGGCAGCCTCTATGACGCCCTCTATGGCACCGACGCCATTTCGGAGGACGACGGCGCCGAGCGCGGCAGGGAGTTCAATCCCGTGCGGGGCGCACGGGTGGTCGCGGCGGCCAATGCCTTTCTCGATGCCCACTGGCCGCTGGCTCGGGGCACCCATGGCGAGGTCACCGGCTATCGGATCGCAGATGGCGCCCTGGTCGCCGCCCTTCCGGACGGCGACACCGGCCTCGCCGACCCCGGCCGGCTCGCCGGCCACCAAGGCCCAGCCGAGGCACCCAGCTCCGTCCTTCTGCGCCAGCATGGCCTGCATGCCGAGATCCAGATCGACCGCGACCATCCCATCGGCCGCAACAGCGCCGCCGGCGTGAAGGACGTCGTATTGGAGTCCGCCGTCACCGCGATCCAGGACTGTGAGGACTCCGTCGCTGCCGTGGACGCCGAGGACAAGGTCCTGGTCTACCGCAACTGGCTCGGCCTCATGCGCGGTGACCTCACCGCCAGCTTCAGCAAGGCCGGACGCATGCTGGAGCGCCGGCTGGAGCCGGACCGCGTCTACACGGCCACGGACGGCGGCGAGCTGGTGCTTCCCGGCCGCGCGCTGATGCTGGTACGCAACGTCGGCCACCTGATGACCACGGACGCGGTACTCACCGCCGACGGCGACGAGATCCCGGAAGGCATCCTCGACGGCATGGTCACGGTGCTGGCAGCCATGCACGACCTGAAGGGACTGGGCCCGGTGCGCAACAGCCGAGCCGGCAGCGTCTACATCGTCAAGCCCAAGATGCACGGCCCCGACGAGGTCCAGTTCGCGGTCGACCTGTTCGCGCGCATCGAGGACGCACTCGGGCTCGCCCGCAACACGCTCAAGATCGGCATCATGGACGAGGAGCGGCGCACGACCCTGAACCTCAAGGAATGTATCCGCCGGGCCGCAGAGCGGGTCATCTTCATCAACACCGGCTTCCTGGACCGCACCGGTGACGAGATACACACCGACATGGAGGCCGGCCCGGTGCTGCGCAAAGCCGCGATGAAGAACGCCACGTGGCTGACCGCCTACGAGGACTGGAATGTGGACAAGGGCCTCGCCTGCGGCCTGCGCGGGCGCGCGCAGATCGGCAAGGGCATGTGGACCGCGCCGGACGAGATGCGCGCGATGCTCGACACCAAGATCGGCCATCCCCGCGCCGGCGCCAACTGCGCCTGGGTGCCCTCGCCCACCGCGGCGACACTGCACGCGATGCACTACCACCAGGTGGACGTCGCTGCCCGCCAGGCCGAGATCGCCGCCGGCGGTCACCGGGCGACGCTCGATGCGCTGCTGACCATCCCCGTGGCCGATCCGGCGGCCTGGAGCGCCGACGACATCCAGCAGGAGCTCGACAACAACTGCCAGGGAATCCTCGGCTATGTCGTGCGCTGGATCGACCAGGGGGTCGGCTGCTCAAAGGTACCCGATATCACCGACACCGGCTTGATGGAGGACCGAGCGACGCTGCGCATCGCGAGCCAGCTGCTCGCCAACTGGCTGCACCACGGGGTCATCGGGCGCGATCAGGTCATGGAGACCCTCAAGCGCATGGCCGCCGTCGTCGATCGTCAGAACGCCGGCGATCCGCTTTACCGGCCCATGGCCCCGGGCTTCGACGGCATCGCCTTCCAGGCCGCCTGCGACCTGATCTTCGAGGGCCGCGACGAACCCAATGGCTACACCGAGCCGGCCCTGCACCGGCGCCGGCGGGAGCGCAAGCAGCAGGATGCGGGCGGCGACAGGCGGTAGCGCGCTCGCGGAGCAGCAGATTGCGTGCCGACAGCCCGTCCAGGACCCGCCAGTCGCATGAAACGTTGATCCACGTCCTTCTACTGCGTGCAATGTGTTGCTAGCTTGTGGTGGTTACCACCACAAGCAACATCTCCCCGAGGAGGCTGGACATGGCACGCATCGTCATTTTGGGCGCCGGCATTTCGGGCCACACCGCGGCCCGCTGGCTGGGTAAGTGGCTGAACAAAAAGCACGAGGTCATCGTCGTCGAGCCCAAGGCGAAGTGGAACTGGATCCCGTCCAATATCTGGGTGGGGGTCGGCGAAATGACCGAGAAGCAGGTCACCTTCGAACTGGCGCCGATCTACAAGAAGCTCGGCGTTCAGCTGCACCAGGCCCGCGCGGTCTCGGTGCACCCCGAGGGCGGCGCCGCCAGCGACAGGCCCTATGTGACCATCGAGTACACCGACCCGGCCCGGGGCGGCGAGAACGCGATCGTCACCTACGACTACCTCATCAACGCTACGGGCCCGAAGCTGAACTTCGGCGCCACGCCGGGCCTGGGTCCGGACGAGGGCTACAGCGATTCCGTGTGCACCCCCGCGCACGCGCTGCACGCCAACGAGAACCTGCAGAAGTGCATCGCGGCACTGAAGCGCGGCGAGAACCAGACCTTCATCATCGGCACCGGCCATGGCATGTGCACGTGCCAGGGCGCCGCCTTCGAGTACATCTACAACGTCGACCACACGCTGCGCGAGCAAGGCGTCCGCGAGAAGGCACGACTGATCTGGATCAGCAACGAGTACGAGCTCGGCGACTTCGGCATGGGCGGCGTGCACATCACCCGCGGCGGCTATGTGACCAACGGCAAGGTCTTTGCCGAGTCACTGATGGTCGAGCGCGGGATGGAGTGGATCGTGCGCGCGGCGGTGAAGAAGGTCGAGCCCGGGAAACTCACCTACGAGCTCCTTGACGGCACCGAGCACGAGCTGGAATTCGACTTCGCGATGCTGATCCCGCCCTTCGCCGGCGTCGGCATGAAGGCCTACGACAAGGCCGGCGAGGACATCACCGAGCGCATGTTCGCCCCCAACGGTTTCATGAAGGTGGATGCCGACTACACACCGAAGCCGTACGAGCAGTGGCACAAGAGCGACTGGCCGCACACCTACCAGACGCCGGAATGGAAGAACATCTTTGCCATCGGCATCGCCTTCGCACCGCCGCACCTGATCAGCAAACCGATGAAGAGCGCCAACGGCACGCCGATCAACCCGACGCCGCCGCGCACCGGCATGCCCTCGGCCACCATCGGCAAGGCGGTTGCCGCGAGCATCCGCGACATGCTGGCAGGCGCACCGGAGCCGACTCACGGCGCCTCGATGGCCGAGATGGGTGCCGCCTGCGTCGCCTCCACCGGCTCGAACATCTTCACCGGCACGGCCGCGACCATGACCGTCTATCCGGTGGTCCCGGACTACGAGACGTATCCGGAATACGGCCGTGACATGGATTTGACCTTCGGCGAGGTAGGCCTGGCCGGTCACTGGATGAAGTACCTGCTCCATCACGTCTTCATCTACCAGGCCAAGATGCAGCCCGGCTGGTCCCTGCTGCCGCACTGACCACGGCCCGACGCAACTCTCGACTGACTATCCGGAGGACTCCCATGAACGCCGAGCAGCAAGCCACCGATACCGCGAAGGCGGTCCGTCCCATCAACCGCGAGCCCTACCAGCAGGCGTACTACCCGCCGGTGCCGACCGGCTTCACGAAGCACATGCGCACGAATCCGCTGTGGCAACTGTGGCGCTTCATAGTCATCAACTGGAAGATCGGCCGGCTGATGCTGAGCTCCCATCGCTCGGGAAACCCTGCCTAGCAGCATTTTCGGTGCGGGGCAGGAGGCCCCGGCCTTTTCGCCAGCGAAAGACCGCTGGATTTTCGCTCAAAGTGCCTTGGCGCGACGGCGCCACGGAACCCATTCCCGTGGCGCCGTTCTTATTTCCGCGCCCAATCGCAGGGGCAGGAATTCACCGACCGCCGGCGACGGCCTGCACCGGCAGCGGCGTCGTGCTCGGGCTCAGCGCGACCGCGTAGCGGATCAGCTCCGCCTGCGATTCCAGGCCGAGCTTCGACATGATGCGGCGCCGATAGGTATCCACGGTCTTGGTGCTGATCCCCATGGATTCCGCCACCTCGCGAGCCCGCTTACCGGCGGCCAGCTCGTCGAGCACGACCCGCTCCCGCGGCGACAGCAGCCGCTTCTCCCGGCCCTGCAACGGCTCCGGCAGCGACGGCAGCCAACGCTCGCCCGCAACCACGGCACGGATTGCCTTCGCCAGGTCGGACACCGAACGGTCCTTCAGCACATAGCCGGACACCCCGACTTCGACCATCTGCGCGACGAATGCACGTTCACCCTGGGCCGATAGGGCGATGACCTTGGTGCGCGGCAGCAGCTTCACGATACGTGCGGCGGCATCGATGCCATTGGTATTGGGCATGCAAACATCCACCAAGGCCACATCCGGCTTCCATGCCTGGGCCAGTGTGATCGCCTCGTCGCCATCGCGGGCGTAGGCCACCACATCGATATCGGGCTCGCGGGACAATAGCGCGCCAAGTCCATCGCGGACCATGCGATGGTCGTCGGCCAACAATACTTTGATCGTCATTCAGTCACACCGTCGCTCTTTAAATGTCCGTGGATGGTTCTTCGGGGACCGCGTCGGCACCGGTCACGGACCCCGGCGATGCACCTGCGGCGAAGCCAATTGCGACCAGTCATAGCCGTTACCAGCGGTTCCGGCCACGGGCCGTCTTTCCATGATGGCGCTCCCGGCAGGCAAATCAGCAGCCGCCTGCCGGGAGTCCCTGGCAAACCTCGGTGCATGGCACCCGGGTGGAATCGGATGGACGATGCAACAGCGGTGCGCGCATGCGTAGCTCATGTTGCATCCTGCTGGGGCCAACCGATCCACCCCGGCACCCTGCCGGGGTCTCCTAATCGCTGTCTGTGCGCGCCGTACCTTAAGATGCGTTGTTGTTCAGCAGTCGTGCGCGAGCGTTACTTTCACCACTAAGCAAAAGCATCGCACACTCTGTAACGATATGGTAGATGATCCGACCAACCGCCGTTGTCGGCCGATACCTGACAAGGAAACTACGCAAACGCGCCACGGAGCAGAGAATCCGCGCCGAGCGAAGCGGCCGCGGTCGAATGGCATGGTTTCATCTCTTTATCAGAGGCTTAGAGGCCGCCGGCTACGGCAGGGCATGCTGTCACGTCGATCGCGCCTCTTGATCTCGGCGTCGCCGATGCGCCGATCTCCCGGCCGTCGCGGCCCGGATTCCTTCCGGCGCGAGGACCGGCCCCTGCGGACAGCAGGCGCCGGTCCAATCGACGCCGCACCATCCTGGTACCTGGCGGGATGACTCCGGTCAGCGACGGTAACGGTCTCCCTAGGCCACACTCTGATAATACAGGTTCTGCGGATGCCTGGCCTCGGCGAAGAAGTACCAGCGCTCGGCGACCAGCCCGAGGTACTGCACCAGGAAGGCCACGATCGGCAGCGTCGAAGACTGCAACACGTAGGCCACCCCGATCAGCAGCACCGGTACCGGAAACACCAGCACCAGGAATAGGAGCCGCACCAAGCGCAGCGTATCCGGACCCTTGTGGTGAAAGAACTCCCGGGTATTGAAAGATCCGGCCGTGAAGCCCTGGGACTTCTGTTCGATGGCCCGATGGCGCACGCCGATCGCCGTTTGCAGCGTGCTTTTGTGCTTGAGCGTAGCATTCCGGACTAGGGACGCGGCCCGGGTGCCGAGGCCGATCAGTGTGAAGATTACGGCCCATGTGCCGTAGAAGCCCACCAAATGGTTGCCGAAATAGGCCGAGAACGCCGCGGCCAGCATGAAGCCCGAGGCCATGCCGAGAAAAGTGAAATTGGCCACCGTGTAGGGCGAGTGCCATTCCTCCAGGAACTTGACGCTGGCGTAGATCATCGCGGTACAGACGAAGAGTCCGAAGGCCACCAGGGTACCGATGATTCCCAGGATGAAGGTGATGTCCACAGGTAGCGTGCCGCCGCCGGCCACGAAAAAGGGCTGGGTCCAGCCGATGCCGTGGAACAGGCCGTAAAAGAAGACCACGGCCATCATCGCCGGGAGCACGATGACCTCCCGCGACAGCCAGGAGGTCCGCCACTTCGAGGCTGCCCGCCAGGCCCGCTCGGGCCTGCCCAGGTGGAAGAAGGACGCGCCCAGACCGGCGATCAGCAGGGCCAATGACAGACCGCTCCCGATGGCGTAGAACTCCGCGCTCTGCGGCGCGATGAGCTTAATGCTGGCGTAGAGCTGGCCCGTGAACAGGGCCAGGAACAGCCCCTGACCGGCGCCGATCAGGGTGGTGAGGAAGATGACGGAGAAAGCGGGGTGCATTGTTTTCAGGTGCCAGATGCTAGGTTCTAGTTGCCAGGCGAAGAAGCTTCGTAGTCGGGACAAGGGCTAGGCACTCCTAGCCGCTCACTCCTAGCCACTAGCAACTACCAGGTCACATCGTCCAGGGTCTCTTCGCCGGTGTAGACGGTGATGTCCTCCTTGGTCAGCGGATTGTCGGCGCGCTGCAGTTCGTCCTCGGTGATATGCATGCGGTTCTTCTGGCGCGGCAGGTAATGGTTCGCCGGCTTGGTGCCCCACTCCGGCATCAATGCGTAGCCGCCGCGCTCGCGGATCGCCAGCGACACCTCGGAATCCGGGTCGTGGACATCGCCGAAGAGTCGGGCATTGGTCGGACAGGCCAGCACGCACGCCGGCTTCCGCTCGCGCTCGGGCAGACTCTGGTCGGTGATACGGTCGATGCACAGCGTGCACTTCTTCATCACCTTCTGCTGCTCGTCGAGCTCGCGCACACCATAGGGACAGGCCCAGGAGCAGTACTTGCAGCCGATGCACTTGTCGTAGTCCACCAGCACGACGCCGTTGTCCTCGCGCTTGTACGAGGCGCCGGTGGGGCACACCGGCACACAGGGCGGCTCTTCGCAATGCAGGCAGGACTTCGGAAAGTGTACCGTCTCGGTATTCGGATAATTGCCGACCTCGAAGGTCTGCACCCGATTGAAAAAGGTCCCGGTGGGATCGGGGCCATACGGGTTCTCATCCACCATCGGCCCGGCCCAGCCGGACGTGTTCCACTGCTTGCAGGAGGTCACGCAGGCGTGACAACCCACGCAGACGTTTAGATCGATTACCAAGGCCAGTTGGGTCATGGAACTACCTGTTTTACGTGTTCAATTCGGTTTGGCGCATCAGAAAGAGTGCGTGGTGCGGAGCGCGCAGTGCGGTGGCGCTCGCCAGCCGCGTCCGTCTTCAACGCGGCGCCTGCGAGCTGCACTCGATGCTGCCGCACATGCGCGTCCTACCATGCGGCCAATCTCTGTGCACCGGCCCAGCAGCTGTTCGAATGTCTTGCGGTCGATGTAGTTCGGCACAGACCATGCTTCGAAACTCGAAGTCGCACTCCGCACTACTTCTTGCCGAACACCCCCGCCACATACGCCTGCCACCGCGTCCGCGGCCGCACCGCCTGCCCGGGCAGGGCCTTCATGGGCGGGAACTGGGGCTCGGTCGTTTGTTCCGGCGCCTCCTCGGCCTTGTAGATGCGAACGCGCAGGTCGTACCAGGCGGCCTGGCCGGTGACCGGATCGGAATTCGACAGGTGCTGGCCGTCACCGTTTGCCGGGAGCTCTTCGCCGATCAAGTGATTCAGCAGGAAGCCCTTCTTCGATTCGTCGGCCTTTTCGCTCAGGCCCCAAGCGCCGGCGGCCTTGCCGATAGCATTCCAGGTCCAAACGGTGCCGGGCTCGACGGCCTCGGAGTAGCGGCACATGCACTTGACCCGTCCGAGATGGGACTCGACCCAGATCCAGTCGCCGTCCTCGATGCCCTGCGCAATGGCCATCTTTGGATTCACGAACAGGAAGTTGTGGCTGTGGATCTGGCGCAGCCAGGCGTTCTGGCTGTCCCAGCTGTGGTACATGGCCATGGGCCGCTGGGTCAGCGCGTTGAGCGGATAGCGGGTCTTGTCAATGCGGCTCGTCTCCAGCGGCTCGTGGTAGAACGGCAATGGGTCGAAGAAGGTCTCGATGCGCTCGCGCAAGCGCTCCGGCGGGCGGCGCTCGCCGTACTTGCCTTGGGCGGCGGCGCGGAAGCGCTGCAGGACCTCGGAGTAGATGTGCAGCGTGATGGGCTCGGCCCAGCGGGTCAGGGCATGGGCCCGCGCCCAGTGCAGGTAACCCTTGTTCCAGTTGCGCATGTACTGGTAGCTGCGCGGCAGCTCATGGTGGAAGACGCAGTTGTTGGCCGCGTACTGCTCCCACTGGCGCGGGTTGGGCTCACCCTTCAGGAACTTCTCGCCGAACTTGCCGCGCCAGCCGGCCAGGAAGCCGATGCCGGAGCCGGGCGAGGTCTCGTAGTTGACGACGAAATCGGGATAGTTGCGGTACTTGGGCGTGCCGTCGGGCTTGGTGAAGGCCGGCAACTTCAGGCGCGCGCCCAGTTCGATGACGACGTCCTGGAACGGCCGGCACTCGCCCTTCGGCGGCAGCACCGGCAGACGCACGGCGTCCACGGGGCCGTCGAACTCCGAGATGGGCCGGTCGAGCATGGACAGGACATCATGGCGCTCCAGGTAGGTGGTGTCCGGCAGCACCAGATCTGCGAAGGCGACGGTCTCCGAGGCATAGGTGTCGCAGACGACCAGGAACGGGATCTTGTACTCGCCGTTGTCGTCCATGTCCGTCAGCATCTTGCGCGTCTCGACGGTGTTCATGGCCGAGTTCCACGCCATGTTGGCCATGAACAGGAACAGCGTGTCGATGGGGTACGGATCGCCGCGCCAGGCGTTGGTGATGACGTTGTGCATCAGGCCGTGCACCGACAGCGGATACTCCCAGGAGAACGCCTTGTCGATGCGCACCGGCTCGCCCTGCTCGTCCACGAACAGGTCCTCCGGCCGTGCCGGCCAGCCCAGCGGCAGGCCGTCCAAAGGCGTGTCCGGCTGCACGGCCTCGGGACCATGGGGCGGCTTCGGACAGGGGGGGATCGGCCGCGGGAACGGAGCGCGATGGCGGAAGCCGCCGGGCCGGTCGATGGTGCCGAGCACCGTCATCAGGATGCTCAGCGCGCGGATGGTGTGGAAGCCGTTGGAGTGGGCCGCGAGGCCGCGCATGGCATGGAAGGCCACCGGATTGCCGGTCACGCTGCTGTGCTCGTTGTCCCAGCAGTCGGTCCAGGTAATCGGCAGCTCGATCTTCTGGTCGCGGGCGGTGACGCCCATCTCGTAGGCAAGGCGGCGGATGGTGTCGGCCGGGATGCCGGTGATGCCCTCGGCCCATTCCGGCGTGTAGGGCTCCACGCGCTCCTTCAGCAGCTGGAACGATGGCTTGACCGGCGTACCGTCCGGCAGCTCATAGCTGCCCATCAGCCGCGGGTCGGCGCCCTTGGTGTGGGTCAGCACCGGACCGTTCTTGTTGCGCTCCCACCAGAGCTTGTTCTCCGGGTCCGTGCAGCCCTCGGTGACCTCGGCGTCCTTGTCGCGGTAGAACATGCCGTGGTCATCCCGCGAGGGGTCGTCGATGACCAGCTCGGCAGAGTTCGTGTACTGGATCAGAAAGTCGCGGTCGAACAGGCCGACCTTGATGATCTCGTGGATCAGGGCCAGGAACAACGCACCGTCTGTGCCCGGCTTGATCGGCACCCATTCATCGGCGATGGCCGAGTAGCCGGTGCGGACCGGATTGATGGAGATGAACCGC
>Ga0316578_10000684_pt1 | contig 12165 bp, 10 predicted proteins | sample J0NA_2_FD_203076 | JGI IMG/M metagenome (GOLD analysis project Ga0316578, IMG submission 203076) | Rhizosphere microbial communities from salt marsh grasses in Alabama, United States - J0-2_160517rDrC | ecosystem: Host-associated > Plants > Roots > Rhizosphere | place: USA: Alabama | collected... | reverse complement strand
GCTTGAGATAGGCCCCGCCCGCCGGCATGTCCTCAGGGAAAGGACCTGCCGGCGACTGTAGGCCTGTGGCCAACCGCACCTATTTCCTGCCCCCCACCCTAACCCTCCCCACGTAGGGGGAGGGAAATGCCTGGGATAGGCCACGTCCGCTGGCATGTCCCCACGGAAAGTGCCAGCGAGCATAGGCCTGGTGGCCAACCGCGCCTGATTCCTTCCCCCCTCCCTCCAGGCTTGGGAAATGCCTGAGATAGGCCTCGACACACGCACGTGTCCCATGGGTGGACACGTGCGCGAACCCCGGCCTGACGGCAATATCTCTCGGTCTTTCAGCACGTTGCCGCAGGTGTGGCTGCAGAGCTACACTTGCTCCAGTGCCGAGACAACGGATCCAGAACAACGCCCGCCTCGTGGCGGCGATCACGGCGGGCCTACTCCTCGTGTTCCTCGTCGCGGAGCTCGTCCTTCGCAAGAGCCAGGACTTCCAGCCCGACTTCCTCGCCTCGGCCCTCCTCTATGGCCTGACCGTCCTCAACTTCTCGCTCCTGCTCGTCCTCGTCTTTGTCCTCGGCCGCAACCTCGTCCGGATGCTGATGGAGTGGCGGCGGGGCGTCTTCGGGGCCCGGCTCCGGGTACAGCTGCTCCTCGTTTTTCTGCTCATGGCGGTGGCGCCCTCGGCGCTCCTGCTTCTCGTGGGCAGCGACCTGATCCGCCAGACCGTCGACCGCTGGTTCAACGTGGACGTCGAGCGGATCCTTGCGTCATCGCAGGTGCTGGAGACCTCCCTCCGGCAATCGACGGCCGACCGCAGCCGCGTTCACGCCTATGCCCTCGCGCGCGAGATCCGCGCCCGAGGGCTGCTCGGGGCTGGTCAGCTGGGCCGCCTGCGGCGGACCGTGGGCGCCCGGGCCCGCGAGCTCGAGATCGATCTCGTCAACGTGTTCTCCCCTGAGGGAGAGATCGTCGCGGTCATGGACCCGCGCCTCCCCCCCGCCGCCTCGTGGGACTCGGCCTCGGCGGAGGCCCTGGCCGAGGCCGCCGTGGGCGGCCGGGAGGCGGAGGCGATCGTCGCCTTCGGAGCGGGAGAGCTCGCGCGGGTAGCGGTTCCGGTCCGGGGTGCCGATGGCCGCTCGGCGGGGGCGGTGGTCGTGTCGAGCTTCGTCCGCCCCGAGGTGACGCGGGCCGCCCGCGACGTCCAGGACCACTACACGAAGTTTCGCAAGACCCAGACCTACCGGGAGCCCATCCTCTCCTTCTACCGATCACTGTATCTCTTCCCGGCGCTCCTGATTCTCTTCGGTGCGGTCTGGCTGGCCCTCTACCTCGCGCGTCGGATCACGACGCCGCTGCGCCTGGTGGCGGAGGGAGCCGAACGCATCGCCGCCGGACAGCGGGGCGTCCGGGTCGACTTCCCCTCCAGCAGCGAGGAGCCGCGTGTCCTCATCGCCTCGTTCAACCGCATGTCGGAGCGGCTCGCCCGCACCGAGGAAGAGGTCGAGTTCGGGCGGGCCGGCCTCATGCGCAAGAACCAGGAGCTGGAGGAGCGGCGGCGGCTTACCGAGACCGTCCTCGAGACGGTGGGCACTGGCGTGCTCGTGGTCGACGAGGAAGGCACGGTGAGCGCGGTGAACGCTGCCGCCCTGCGTCTGCTCGATCTCGACTCGGGGGCGACGGGTCTGCCCGTGGACCACGTGTTGCGGGGGGCGGGCCGGGACGAGATCCGCGGCCTGGTGCTGCGCCTCCTCTCCGGCCGAGTGGCGCGCCAGGAGCGGGAGGTTCTCGTTCCCACGCGTGACCGCGACCGGCACCTCGCGGTGACCGTGGTCAGCCTGCCCGGATCGCTCGGCTCCGCACCCGGCGCCCTGCTCGTGGTCGACGATCTCACCCCGCTCATGAAGGCACAGAAGGTGGCGGCCTGGGGAGAGGTGGCCCGCAAGCTCGCCCACGAGATCAAGAATCCCCTCACCCCGATCCAGCTATCGGCCCAGCGGTTGCGCAAGGGGTGGCTCAAGTCCGACCCCGACTTCGAGAAGGTCCTCACCGAGTGCACCCGCGCCATCGTCGACGAGGTCGAGGCTCTCAAGAACCTGGTGGACGAGTTCGCGCAGTTTGCCCGCCTCCCGACCGCGAGCCTGCAGCCGACCTCACTCCACGAGGTGATCGACCAGGTCCTCTCGCTCTACGAAGGGCTCTTCCCCGGCATCGTCATCGATCGACGCGACGCCGCCGACATGCCCGAGCTGCGGCTCGATGCCGACCAGATGAAGCGCGTTCTGATCAACCTGGTCGACAATTCGATCGCGGCCATGGACGAGCGGGGCCACATCCTTGTGGCAACCGAGCTCGACCGGGCGGAAGGAAGGGCCCGCCTCATCGTGGCCGACGACGGCCCCGGGATCGCCCCCGAGGATCGAGACCAGCTCTTCGTTCCCCACTTCTCCACCAAGAAGCGGGGGAGCGGCCTCGGGCTGGCCATAGTGAGCCGCATCGTGCAGGAGCACCTGGGCACGATCCGCGCCGAGGACAACGAGCCGCGCGGAGCGCGCTTCGTCGTGGAGCTCCCAGCATGACCACGCGTGGGGAGAGTCAGGGAGGGGTACAGGTGCGACTGGCCACCTGGCCAAGTTCCGCCGGCGTGTCCCTTCCCTGGGGACACGCGGGTGTCCGTGGCCTGTCTCAAGGAGTCCCTCGGCCTGCTGGAGGCGACGCTGGCGCGTCGCGGCTTACACTCGGGGTCGCCGCTCGTCTCGCAAGCTCGACTTCGCGTCCCCCGAGCCCCCTCCGTGGGGACGGCCCGGCCGGAGTACAGGTGCGACTGGGGGGTCATTGAACGATAAGGGGGTTCATGCCTGAGTCGATCCTGGTCGTCGACGACGAAACCGGCGTCCGCACCTCCCTCGCCGGGATCCTCGGCGACGAAGCCTACGAGGTGGAGGCGGTCGGATCCGGGGAGGAGTGCCTGGCCGCGGTGGCGGCGCGACGCTTCGACCTCGTGATCCTCGACGTATGGCTTCCGGGAGCGGACGGTCTCGAGACCCTGGCCCGGCTCCGCGAGACCGATCCCGAGCTCCCCGTCGTGATGATCTCCGGCCACGGCACGATCGAAACCGCGGTGCGGGCGGTGCGGCTGGGGGCGCGTGATTTCGTGGAGAAGCCGCTCTCGCTGGAGAAGACGCTCCTGGTCGTCCGCAACGCGCTCAGCCAGAGACGGCTCGAGGCCGAGGTCCGCACCCTCAAGCGAAAGCTCGACCAGCGATACGAGATGGTGGGTGAGAGCCCGGCCCTGCAAGCGCTCCGGGCCGAGATCGCCCGGGCCGCGCCCAGCAACGGCCGCGCCTTGATCTTCGGCGAGAACGGTACGGGCAAGGAGCTGGTGGCCCGCGCCATTCACAACCAGAGCCGCCGGGCCCGCGGCCCGTTCGTCGAGGTCAACTGTGCCGCCATTCCCGAGGAGCTCATCGAGAGCGAGCTCTTCGGTCACACGAAGGGCGCCTTCACCGGTGCTCTCGCGGCGAGGAAGGGGAAGTTTGAGCTCGCCGACGGAGGGACCCTCTTTCTCGACGAGATCGCAGACATGAGCTTGAAGACGCAGGCCAAGGTCCTTCGCGCCCTGCAGGAACAGCGCATCGAGCCGGTGGGCGGGGCGGGCTCCGTGGCCGTGGACGTGCGCGTGATCGTCGCCACCAACAAGAACCTGGAAGAGGAGATCCGGCGCGGGACGTTTCGCGACGACCTCTACTTCCGCCTCAACGTGATCCCGTTCCGCGTGCCGCCCCTGCGGGAACGCCGCGAGGATGTCCCGCTCCTCGCCCGGCACTTCGTCGAGATGCTGTCGGCCGAGCACGGGCGCCGGCCGAAGTCGCTCACCCCGGAGGCCCTCGACGTGCTCGCTCGTCTGCCCTGGCCGGGCAACGTTCGCGAGCTTCGCAACATCATCGAGCGGCTCGTCATCATGGCGCCGGGGAAGCAGATCGAGGCGCGCGACCTGCCGGCCTCGCTTCTGGAGGGGTTGCCCGCGGACGTGGCGTCGGCCGCGGCTTCGCTCGAATCGGCTCCGCTGGCCGTCGCTCGTGAGGAGTTCGAGCGGCAGTTCATCCTGCGGCGCTACCGCCAGTGCGGCGGCAACATGAGCCGGACCGCGGAGGCCCTCGGCGTCGAGCGCTCGAACCTGTATCGCAAGATGAAGGCCTACGGGCTTCTTCCGGTTCGACGCGAAGAAGCTTGAACCCGGAGGGGCTGTTCCCGGATAATGCGCGCGAGTCCGGTCCGATTCGATTCCTGATGCGACTCGAGGACAGCAAGACGCCGCCCCCCTCGCCGGGCACGGAGTGGCCGCGCCGGGTACTCGTCGGTCTGTGGGTGCTCGCCTTCGTGCTGTTTGGAGGGGTACTGTCCGCGCGCTGGGACGTGCTCATGGCGCGGCTCGCCCGACCGCCGGTCGGAGACGTGGCCGCCGGGGGGACGCTGCGATGAAATGTCCGTCCTGCAGTGAGGCCCTGTCCGCGCTGGCGGAGCGCTGCCCCGCCTGCGGCGCCGTCGTCGCGCCTGCGGTCGAGGGCGCGCTCGCCCCGAACCCGCGCACGGCGACGCCGCCTCCGAGCTCGCCCCGCGAGAAGGTCGAGCCGCTGCGGGACATCCCGGGCATGCCGAAGAAGGAGCGCACGTGGCGCGACGAAGTGCAGGAGCGCGTGCGCAAGCGGCGCAAGAAGCGCACGCAGTCCAGCCTGCCCCTGTTCGAGCAGCCGGCCGTCGCGGGCGAGCCGCCGGCCCCGACCGACGCCCCGCCGTCGCCGCTCGCTCATCCCGAGCCGGCGCCCCGGTCACCGATCACCGCGCCGTTCCCCGCTGCGGGGGGCGAGCGACCGGTGGTCCGTCACGCCGACTTCGAGGCGACGCCGCTCACCGAAGAGGAGCTGGCCGACCTTCCGCTGCGCACCGCCACGTCTACCGCCGGGGACGCCGAGCCCCGGGCACGTCCGGGAACGCCGCCCGTCCGGGTCGAGCCTCCGTCCGGCATCCCTCCGCTCGACGAGCAGCTGATCGCGCCGGAGGACGAGGACGAGGTCTCGCTCTCGCCGTCCCCGAACGAGCCGGCTCCGCTCGAGCGTCCGGCCCGTGTGGGCGAGCGGGCCCAGGCGGCCATGGTCGACGCCGGGATCCTCGTCGTGCTCGGGGCCCTCGTCGTGTATTTCGCGGGCCGGGCCGCCCGGGTGGACGTTCCGTCCCTCGCCGTGAGCTGGCCCTGGCTGCTGTTCTACCTGGCCTTTCTCGGTCTCTTCTACGCTGGCTACTTCACCGGCACCACCGGCCAGACCCCGGGAAAGATGATCGCCGGGCTGCGGGTCGTCGACGCGCGCGGACGGCCTCCCGGCTACCTCCGCGCATCGCTTCGCGCGATGGCCGGGGCGGCGGGCACGGTGCTGGGCGGTCTCGGGCTGATCCCGATGGCGCTGGATCCGGCGCGCCGTGCCCTCCACGATCGCCTGCTCCGCACCCGCGTCGTCCACCGCTGACGCCCGGCCCCTTCGTCGGGTGACGCGCCGCCGAGAGTCTTGAGCGTGGACGCCATCACACTCGACCGCATTCTCGGAGAGCTGAGCACCCTCGTGAAGGGGCGTCATCTCTCCCGGCCCCGGCTCGTCGGCACGAGCGCGATCACGTTCGAGACGTCGGCGAGCCGGTCCCATCGCCTGTGGCTGGACGCCGGCCGGGGCGCCGCCGGCGTGTACCGGGTCTCGCGGGACAGGGCGCGTCGGCTGGCCGACGAGTCAACGTCGGGTCGGGCCCGTCAGGCTCAGCTCCGTCTCCGGAAGCACCTCGATGGGGCCCGGGTGACGGCGCTGGGGCGGCTGTCCGGAGAGCGAACGGTTCGGATCGAGACGACGGGGGGCACGCTCCTCCTGCGCCTCTCCGGCCCCGCCCCGGGCCTGACCCTCGCCAGGGAGGGCGTGGCGGTCGCCACCCTGGGCGACGGGCCCGAGGCCTGGCCGCCGCCGGTGGAGTCGCCCGAGCGTGAGTGGGATCGGGTCGACCCGGCGACCTTCGAGTCGGCAGTGGCCGCGGGCCGGGCCGAAGGGCGCTCGCTCCGCCGGGCCGTTCTCGCCGCGTGCCCGGGACTCGGTCCCGTTCTTGCCCGCGAGATCGACGGCTCAGCCGCCGCCTTCGCTGCGCTCGTCGCGCGGCTGCGGGAGCCCCGCCCCACCCTGATCGCCCCGGGGCCCCCGGACGCGTGGCGGGACGCCGATCTCACTGACGCCGACGCCATGCTCCTCGCCCCCCTCGCTCTCGAGCGAGCGGGGCTTGTGGCTCTCCATCCAGGCTCATGGTGCGACACGGCCGAGCTGTTTCTCGAGGCTCGCCACCGCGGGCAGCGCTTCGACCGCCGTCGGCGCAAGGCGCTGGGGGACGCGCGCCGGCGCATCCGGCGGCTCGAGCAGCTCGAGGCCAACCTGGGTCGCGACCTTGAGGGCCTGGCCGACGAAGCCTCCCTGCGCCGCGAGGCCGAAGCGCTCTTGGCGCTGGGGCACGGCCTTGACCCGGGCGCCTCGGAGGTGGTCGTCTCGGACCCCTACGACCCGGAACGACGGCTCACGCTGGGCGTAGACCCGAAGCTCAGCGGGGTCCAGAACGCCGAGCGACGTTTCGAGCGGGCGCGCCGCGCCGCGCGCGCGCGCCAGCAGATCGAGCTGCGCAGGCGGGAGGCACTCTCGGTCCTCGAAGCCGAGCGTCGCCGCGAGGCCCGGCTCCTCGAAGCCCGCGACGGACGCGACCTGGACGCCCTCGTGCCCGAGACCCCGGCCGACGCCGAGGGCGAAGCGTCCACCGGGGGACCGCGGCACTACCTCACCGGCCACGGCCTGTCGATCCTCGTGGGGCGGAGCGCCCGAGAGAACCAGCACCTGACCTTTCGGGTGGCCCGTCCGGAAGACCTGTGGTTCCACGCGCGCGACGCGCCCGGGTCCCACGTGATCCTCCGCGACAACGAAGGACGCGCGGGGGCCGACGACCTGCGGGAGGCGGCGGAGGTGGCTGCCTTCTTCAGCGAGGCCCGCGAGCACTCGAGGGTGGACGTGCACGCCACGCGCCGCAAGCACGTTCGGCCGGCACGGGGCGGCCCGGGTCGGGTGTTCGTCGGCCACTCGGAAACGCTGAGAGTGGCCCCGCGCGACCCCGAAGGAAGGTTGCGCCGGCGGTAGTATCATCCGCGGATGCCGCGGTTCCTCGACGCGGGCGCGCGCCTGCTCGCCACCGGCCTCGGGTCGGGCCACTTCCCGGTGGCTCCCGGGACCGCAGGGTCGGCGGTGGGGCTGCTCCTCTTCTGGCCCCTGGCCACGCTCCCCGTGGTCCTGCAGGTCGCGGCCTGCGTCGTTCTCTTCGTCGCCGGTGCGCTCGCCTCCACGCGAGTGGCGAACGGACTGGGGCAGAAGGATCCCGGCCTGGTCGTCGTCGATGAGATCGTCGGCATGTGGGTGACCCTCATCGGGCTGCCGTTCCTGCCCGTGACCGCCTCGTTGGGCTTCGTCCTTTTCCGGGCCATGGATGTCGTGAAGCCCTGGCCGGCCCGGGATCTCGAACGCTGGCGCGGGGGTTGGGGCATCATGGCCGACGATGTCGCGGCCGGGATCTACGCGCACCTGATGCTGCGGGTGCTGCTCCTCGTCTGGCCGGTGTCCTGATGAGGGCGGCGCTCGTGGCGGTGGGCAGCGAGCTTCTGGGACCGCTCCGCACCGACACCAACAGCACCTGGCTGACCGAGAGGCTTCTGGACGTGGGGGTGGAGGTCGTCGGGCGCGCCACCCTCGCCGACGAGCCGAGGCTCCTCGAATCGGCCCTCCGCTCCGCGATCGATACGACCGACGTCGTCATCATCACCGGCGGCCTCGGTCCGACCGCCGACGATCTCACCCGCGAGGCCGCGGCCGCCGCGCTCGACCGCCGGCTCGTTCGCGACTCCTCGATCGTCGAGGACCTGAGGGCGCGCTTCGGCCGCTTTGGACGGAAGATGCCCGCGATCAACGAGAAGCAGGGAGACCTCATCGAGGGTGCCGTTGCCCTCGACAATCCGCGGGGCACGGCTCCCGGCCAGCGCGTGGAGCACCGGGGACGGCTGCTCATTCTCCTTCCCGGTCCCCCGAGCGAGATGAAGCCTCTCTTCGAAAAGCACGTCCTGCCCGATCTTCGTGCCCGGGGGCGGGTTGTCCGTCGACGCGTGCTGAAGATTGCGGCGATGGCCGAAAGCCAGGTCGACGAGATCGTCGCTCCCCTCTACCGCGGCGTCGAGAACCCCCGCACGACCATCCTCGGCGCACCCGGGCAGATCGAGCTGCACCTCGTCGGAGAGGGGGCGAGCGGAGACGAGGCCGAGGAGCGGATCGAGGCCCTCGCGCGGGGGCTGCGCGAGCGTCTGCCCGGCCGCATCTTCAGCGAGGACGGCCGGGAGCTGCCGGCAGTGGTGGGCGGACTCCTGCTCGAACGGGCGCTGAGCCTGGCCATCGCCGAGTCGTGCACCGGCGGGCTCCTCTCCGCGCGGCTGACGGACGTCCCGGGCGCGAGCGGCTTTCTCGATCGCTCCTTCGTCACCTACTCGAATCGCTCCAAGATCCAGGAGCTCGGGGTCGACGCCGAGCTGCTCGATCGCGCGGGAGCGGTGTCCGAGGAGGTGGCGGCAGCGATGGCCGACGGCGCCCGGCGGGTCGCGGAAACGGAGATCGGGATCGGGATCACCGGCATTGCCGGTCCTGAGGGTGGCACGGACGACAAGCCGGTCGGGCTCGTCTTCATCGCGGTCGACGGCGCGGCCGGGACGAGGGTGCAGCGGGCGCGCTTCCCGGGGTGGCGTGAGCGTGTGCGCTTTCAGGCGACGCAGGTCGCGCTCGAGATGCTGCGCCGCGGCCTTCTCGGCCTGGAGCCGGGGTGAGCAGCCCGCGCGACGTGCGGGCCTTCGTGGCGCTGGAGCTAGCCCCCGAGGTCCGGCGGGCCATCGGAGAGCTTATCGCCTCCCTCCGCCCGCGCGTCCCCGGGGCACGCTGGGTCCGGCCGGACGGCGTTCACCTGACCCTGCGCTTCCTCGGCGACACCCCGCCCGCCCGGATCGACCAGCTGCGCCTGGCCCTGGCCGGGGCCGCCTCCGCCTGTGAGCCGTTCGAGGCCCACCTCAGCGCCCTCGGCACGTTCCCGGGCCCGGGGAAACCTCCCCGCGTTCTCTGGCTGGGGATCCAGGTCCCCCCGCCGGGTCTCGCGCTGCAGGCGGCGTGCGAGCGCGCGGCGGTAGCCGCCGGTTTTCCCCCGGAGGGCCGACCCTTCCGCGGGCACCTCACCCTCGCCCGGTTTCGCGAGCGGGTCCTGCGCCCCGCCCTGCCGCCCGCCGATCTCGGCGCCGTCCGGCTGGAGATCCTCACGCTCCTCCGCAGCGACCTCCGGCCCGGCGGGGCCGTCTATACACCGATCGATCGGTTTCCGCTCGGTGGCGCGGAGTAGACTGACCCCACAATGATCCCCGCGATCGCACTCGTCGCTGCGTACCTCCTCGGCTCGATCCCGTTCAGCTTCCTCGTCGCCCGGGCGTTCGGCGTCGAAGACGTCCGCCGAGTCGGAAGCGGCAACGTCGGCGCGACCAACGTCCTCCGCAGCGCGGGCAAGGCGGCCGGGGTCCTCGCGTTGCTGCTCGACGCGGCCAAGGGGGCGGCCGCCACCTGGCTCGCCACGTGGCTCGCTCCCGAGCCGTCCGTAGTGGCCGCCCTCGCCGCGCCGACCGTGGTCGTCGGGCACATGTACCCCGTATGGCTCCGCTTCCAAGGTGGCAAGGGTGTCGCGACCGGACTCGGGGCCTTCGCCCCGCTGCTCCCGAAACCCGCGCTGGTGGCCACGACCCTGTTCCTTCTCACGCTGGCCGCGACGCGCTACGTTTCGCTGAGCTCGCTCGTCGGAGCGGTCGGCCTCGCCGCCCTCGCGTTCGTCTTCGGTAGCTCCGTCTCCGTGGCCTGGGCGGCCGCCTTCACCGCCGGGCTCGTGGTTCTGCGCCATCGCTCGAACTTGCAGCGACTCTGGGGGGGAGCCGAGCGCCGGGCGGGAGAAACCGGGAGGTGACGCGGTGAGAGTGAGCGTCGTCGGCGGCGGGGCCTGGGGCACGGCCCTGGCCAGCCATTGCGCTCGCGCCGGGCTGGCCGTGCGCCTCTGGGCCCGGGAGCCGGAGGTGGCGCAGGCCATCAATGGGCGGCACGAGAACACCCTGTTCCTGCCCGGCGTGCCGCTGCCCAAGGAGCTTGTCGCGTTCAGCCGCCTCGGGGATGCCCTCGAGGACGCGGAGGCAGCTCTCGTCGTGGTGCCCTCGGAGTTCAGCCGGAGAATCTACCGCGAGCTGCGGCCCGTCCTTCCCCCCGAGGCCGTGCTCGTCTCCGCCACGAAGGGACTCGAGAAGGACACCCTGCGACGGATGAGCGAGGTGGCCGCCGAGGAGGCGCCGGGCCACCCTTGTGCCGTGCTCTCCGGTCCCTCGTTCGCCCTCGAGGTCGCCCGGGCGCTGCCCACAGCCGTCGTGGCCGCCGCAGAGGACCACGCCGTCGCGCAGAGGATCCAGCGTGCGCTCGCCACCCGCACCTTTCGCGTGTACTCGAGCGAGGATGTGGTCGGAGTCGAGCTTGCGGGGGCCCTCAAGAACGTGATCGCGATCGCCGCCGGGATCGTCGACGGCCTCGGCTTCGGTCACAACACGGTGGCCGCCCTGATCACCCGGGGGCTGGCTGAGATCGGCCGGCTCGCGGAGGCGCTCGGCGGGCGTCCCGAGACGCTCTCCGGCCTCGCCGGGCTCGGTGACCTGGTGCTCACGTGCACGGGCGCGCTCTCGCGCAACCGTCGGGTCGGACAGGGGCTGGGCCGCGGCCTCTCCCTCGCCGACGCCGGGGCAGGCCTGGTGGCCGAGGGCGTGCGCACGACGCTCGTCGCCTGCGACCTGGCTCGGCGCGAGGGGATCGAGATGCCGATCGCCGCCCAGATGAAGGCCGTGCTCTACGAGGACACCTCACCCCGCGACGCGCTTGAGGCGCTCATGCTTCGGAGCCTCAAAAGAGAGTAAACTGTTCGTCCCGAGGGGGTTCGTCTATCCCCGGGCCCGGGAGCGATGTATCGGCTGACCTACCAGGACGGCGACACCCCCCAGACGTTCACCTTCTCCTCGGGGGAGGTGGTTGTCGGTCGCACGCCCGAGTGCCAGATCATCCTGCGGGACCCCAGCATCTCCCGCAACCACGCCAAGGTCATCGCCGACGACGACGGCGTGCGGGTCGTCGACCTCAAGTCGAAGAACGGCACCCAGGTCAACGGCGTCAAGGTCATGGAGGCCGCCCTCACCACCGGAGACCGCATCCACCTCGGGAAGTTCGAGATCACCTTCACCGACGCCCTCGAGAGCCGGGTCGTCCTCGACGACGACAAGCCGCTCAGCGAGGAGGCGGGCACCATCGTCCGCTCGGTGGGGGAGGTCTCGCGTCTCCTCGAGGAGGCGCCCGCCCCCAAGGAGCCGACGGACCAGCGCCCGGTCTCTGCCGATGTCGAGGAACTCGCGAAGGCCAACCGGATCCTCAAGGTCCTCACCAAGCTCTCCAAGGAGGCGCTCATCTCCGTGCGGCCGGTCGATGAGGTTCTGCATCAGGTCATCGACATCGTCTTCGAGAACGTGCCCGCTGACCGCGGGTTCCTGATGCTCCAGGAGGAGGGCGGGTCCGGGCGCCTCATGCCGATGGTGGTGAAGCACCGCGACCCGTCCGGGGGCCAGGACCGCATCACGATCTCCAAGACCATCGCCGATCGGGTGATGGAGAACCGTGTCGCGATCCTCACCTCGGACGCGATGGTCGACCCCCGCTTCGGTGCCGGAGACTCCATCCGCTTTCACGGGATCCGCAGCGCCATGTGCGCGCCGCTGTGGAACGAGAATCAGGTCATCGGGATCATCCACGTCGATTCCCCGATGCTGACCAACTGCTTCACCGAGAACGACCTCGACGTGCTCACCGCGCTCGCCAACTACGCGGCGGTGGCGGTGGAGCGGGCCCGACTCAACCAGAAGATCCAGGCCGAGGAGAAGAAGCGCGAGCGCCTCGGCCGATTCCTCTCTCCGCAGGTGGCGAGCCGCATTCTCGCGGCCTCGGACAAGCAGGACTCCGCGCTGGG
>Ga0316578_10000683_pt1 | contig 12166 bp, 10 predicted proteins | sample J0NA_2_FD_203076 | JGI IMG/M metagenome (GOLD analysis project Ga0316578, IMG submission 203076) | Rhizosphere microbial communities from salt marsh grasses in Alabama, United States - J0-2_160517rDrC | ecosystem: Host-associated > Plants > Roots > Rhizosphere | place: USA: Alabama | collected... | reverse complement strand
CTGCTCGAAGCGGGAGGGTGGATCCGTCAGCATCGTCGCCTGGTCGACGAGGCGATGCCGTGGCAGGTCTGGGGTGACGATCAGGTCCGCTATCTCTGTCTCGACGGTCAGCTCCACGCAGTGGATGTCGGTGGCCGCGGGCGACTGGCGGCGTTGACCGCCGACCGCTTCAGCGTGGACTCGGTCGAGGTCGACGGCGTCCCCGTGCCGTTCCACCAGGACGACGACGGTGTGCACGTCGACAACGTCAGGTCCGCGCTGGACCGACGCACCCATGCATCACACGCGGACGACATCGTCGTCTACCGGGTGCGGGTCGTCGAGGCGACGAGACCGGTCGAGCTGTTCGAACCAGCGCCGCGAACGCCGATCGACCTGGCGCCACTGCTGCGCGATGCATCGCCAGGCGACATCGTCCAGCTCGGCGACGGGCAGTACCTCGGACCGGTGACCGTCCCGGCCGGCGTCGTCGTCCGAGGGCTGGGCGCCGGCCGCACCACGATCGACGGCGGTGGCGCGACCGCGGTGACCCTCGAGCGCAACGCCCGCCTCGAACATCTCCGGGTGGCCGGGGGGCCGGAGCGGATTGCATGGCTCCCGAGCGCGACCGTCGCGGTACACGGGCCGTATGCCACGCTGCTCGGCTGTCGGGTCGACGGTCACGTCCTCGTCCGGGCCGACGACGTGGTGCTCCGCGCGACGAGCGCAGCTGGTGTGCTCACCGAGAGCGCCGACCGCGTGACCGTGTCGCGATGCGAGTTCCGCGGCATGCGGTGGGACGTCGGCGTGCACCTCGTGGGTGGGAGTGGCCACGAGGTCGACTCGTGCGAGTTCCGTGACCATCTGTGTGCGATCCGGGTCACCGACGCGACCGGAACGATCGTGCGCGGCAACAACGCCAGCGCGAGATGGTGGGGCATCCATCTCGAGCGCACCGAGGGCGCCCATGTGTTCGGCAACTTCGTCGATCACACCATGCGGGGCATCGACATCGACGGTGGCACCCAAGCGGTGATCGACGGCAACGCGGTGTGCGACGGCGACAGCGGCTGCATCGTCGAGTGGGGGGCGTCGGCGTGCCAGGTGAGCGGCAACCGCTGGGAGCGATGCCGGATCGGCGTGCTCGATTGGGAGGCGGTCGGGCTGCACGCCCACGACAACGAGGCGATCGATCTCCACGAACCCGACGCTGCCCACCTCAGCGGTCCGTGATCACGGGGCTCAGGCGGAGTTGGCTCGGCGCTTGGCGTCGCGGGCGCGGCTGGTGGGATCGAGGTCGACCTTGCGCAGGCGAATGCTCTGCGGCGTCACCTCGACGCACTCGTCCTCGGCAATGAACTCGAGCGCGCCCTCGAGCGACAGCTGCCGGTGCGGGGTGAGCTTCACGGTTTCGTCGGCCGACGCGGCCCGGACGTTCGTCATCTTCTTCTCGCGACAGATGTTGACGTCCATGTCGCCGGCGCGGGAGTTCTCGCCGACGATCATGCCGCAGTACACCTCGGTCGCCGGGCCGACCATCATGGTGGCGCGGTCCTGCAGGTTGAGCATCGCATACGTGGTCGCCGGACCCGTTCGGTCGGCGACGAGCACGCCCGACTGACGCGATCGGATCTCGCCCGCCCACGGCTCGTACCCCTCGAACGTGTGGCTGATCACCCCGGTTCCGCGTGTCTCGGTGAGGAACTCGGTGCGGAACCCGATCAGCCCGCGCGCCGGGACCAGGTAGTCGAGACGCACCCACGCCGAACCCGTCATGTTCTGCATGCGACCCCTTCGGGTGGCCAGCAGCTGCGTGACGGCACCCAGGTACTCCTGCGGCACGTCGATGGTCACGCGCTCGACCGGTTCGTGCAGCTTGCCGTCGACCTCGTGCGTGAGGACGACCGGCTTGCCGACGGTGAGTTCGAAGCCCTCGCGACGCATCTGCTCGACGAGGATCGCCAGCTGGAGTTCGCCACGTGCCTGGACCTCCCACGCGTCGGGACGCTCCGTGGGCAGCACCCGGATCGAGACGTTGCCGACCAGCTCGACGTCGAGGCGGTTCTTGACGAGACGGGCGGTGAGCTTCTTGCCCTCGCGGCCGGCGAGCGGCGAGGTGTTGATGCCGATCGTCATGGACAGCGCCGGCTCGTCGACGGTGATCACGGGCAGCGGGACCGGGTTCTCCGGATCGGCCAGGGTCTCGCCGATGTAGATGTCGTCGATGCCGGCCACGGCGACCAGGTCGCCCTGCCGGGCGGACTCGACCGGCACCCGGGTGAGGTGTTCGGTGAGGAACAGCTCGGCGATGCGTGCTCGGGCGATGGTCCCGTCGCGCCTGCACCATGCGACCGACTGGCCCTTGGCGATCCGGCCCTCCATGATCCTCAGCAGCGCGAGCCGGCCCAGGTACGGCGAGGCGTCGAGGTTCGTCACCCAGGCCTGCAGGGGAGCGCCGTCGTGGTAGGTGGGTGCCGGGATGTGATCGAGCAGGATCTCGACGAGGTCGTGCAGGTTCTTCTTCTCGGCGGTGCCGGCGATGATCGCGTGCGCCTCGTCGAGATCGAGGGTGGCCCAGCCGTCACGACCCGAGCAGTAGACGATGGGGAACTCCACCTGGTGCTCCTCGGCGTCGAGGTCGAAGAACAGCTCGTAGACCTCGTCGATCACCTCCGTCGTCCGAGCATCGGCCCGATCGACCTTGTTGATCACGAGGATCACCGGGAGGTCGCGGGCGAGCGCCTTGCGCAGCACGAACCGGGTCTGCGGGAGCGGCCCTTCCGCTGCGTCGACGAGCAGCACGATGCCGTCGACCATCGTCAGGGCTCGCTCGACCTCGCCGCCGAAGTCGGCATGGCCGGGGGTGTCGACGATGTTGAGCGTGATGTCGTCACCGCGGCGCTCGTCGCGCCAGACCAACGACGTGTTCTTGGCGAGGATCGTGATCCCCTTCTCGCGTTCGAGATCCATCGAGTCCATCACCCGCTCGGCCACGTCCTCGTTCGAGCGGAAGGCACCCGACTGGTGCAGCATCGCGTCCACCAGCGTGGTCTTGCCATGATCGACGTGCGCCACGATCGCGAGGTTGCGGATGTCGCTGCGACGGCGGACGAGCGATTCGTCGTCGCGGTCGACGGCCGGCGGTCCGTCGAGGAGTGTCTGGTCGCTGGGCACGACAGGCGACGCTATCAACCGTTCACGAACGAACGATCGATGTCGGGGGACATGTGACGCCCGACCGATGCGCCCTGCCCGCCTCCGACCGGGTCGCCGCGATCCCGAAGATTGACGCGGAGCGTGCGCTCAGCGGGACGATTCGCGCCCGGATTCGGGCAAACGTCCAGATTCATACCCATAGGGGTATATTGGCATGGTGCGCTCGCTGTTGGCTTCACCGCTCGGATTCCTCATCGGGCTGTCGCTCGGCGCGCTCGGTGGTGGTGGTTCGATCCTCGCGGTCCCTGCCCTCGTCTACGCCGCTGGCCAGGATCCGAAGGCTGCGACGACGACCTCGCTCGTGCTCGTGACGTTCACCGCACTGATCGGCATCATCCCCCACTGGCGGGCCGGTCGCGTCCGGTTCGGCGCCGGGATCGTGTTCGGACTCGCCGGCATCGGCGGGTCGCTCCTCGGCTCACACTGGAACGAAGCGGTCGATCCCGACGTCCTGCTGCTCGCCTTCTCCGCCCTGATGCTCGTGGCGGCGTACGCGATGTGGCGTCGCCTCGACCGCATCCGACGCGCCGACCTGCCCGCCGCACCGGCTCGTTCCGTCGGCGCCGCGGCGGCGACCGGCACAACCGACATCGCGACCGCCACGAACCAGATCAGCGTCGGCACGATCGCCAAGGTCGTCGTGGCCGGCTCGTTCATCGGGCTGCTGACCGGATTCTTCGGCGTGGGCGGCGGGTTCGTGATCGTGCCGGCACTCGTGCTGGCCCTCGACTTCTCGATGCCCGAGGCGGTGGGGACGTCGCTGCTCGTGATCGCCGTCAACTCGACCGTCGCGCTCGCGACACGCCTGCCGAACGGCACCGTCGAGTGGGGCACGGTCATCCCCTTCACCGTGGCGAGCCTGATCGGCGTGTTCGTCGGCAGCCGCCTGGCGAGCACCCGCGACCCGAGCTTCCTGCAGAAGTGGTTCATCGCCTTCCTGGTCGTGATCGCGCTCTACACGGCGATCGACTCGCTGGTCGCGCTGATCTGACCGCCGCGCTGCGGCGTCCCTCTCAGCGGTGGTAGTACTGCTTCGACCACACCGCGAGCGGGTTCTCTCCCCGGTCGACGAGGGGCATCCGCCATGTCGACACCTCGGCGTGGGCGAGCACCAGTCGACACAGAGCGCGCGGTTCCTCGACGGTGTCGGCGAGGTATGCGTCAGCGAAACGTTCGGGCGTGTAGCGGTACGCGATCGATCGATAGAGGTCGCGCCACTCGTCGTCGTCGCCGAGGTCGTGGACGATCTCTGCCCGGCCGCGAGCGATCAGCTTGCGCATCGGGCTCGCCGTCTCGTCGATGGTAGCACACACACGCGGATCGGCCCGCAGATCCTCCAGCCACGCCGATCTGGCGCGCGGGGTGAACCAGATCGCTCCGTCTCGGTGGATGAACCAGATCGGTACCACCCTCGGCAGTCCGTCGACACCAGCCGTCCCGAGGCGTAGGAGGTGATTCGGTTCGTCGAGGAACGAGTGGAGTTCGTCGGTCGTCAGTCCGGGCATCGCCGCCAGTGTCGCAGCCGCCAACCACGCCGTCCCGATCGAACGAATGCCGCATCGGGTTTGCCATCGGCGCCGTCGGGAAGGCTCGACGAGGAAGGAGCATCATGAGCGAGTCCGAACGCACCGAACCGACCACGCGGGCCACACCCGCCCGTCCGGACGACCGAAGCCCGAAGGGAACAGCCGCCCCGCTGACACTTGCTGCCTGGGCCGAGCGACAGGCACCGAATCTCAGCGAGGTGTCGAACTCCAATCCCAACGCGACGTTGCTGCGTCACAACCTCGTCGCCATCACCGACGACACGGAGGCGGCCCGGGTCGTCGCGCTCGATTTCGAGCGCACGACGACGCACGACGCCGACATCACGATGCTGGTGCTCGGCCACGCTGTCTCTCGTGAGGAGCACGCCGAGGTGGATCCCGAAGGGGTCACCGCCCACGCCGCCCGGCGAATCGCACTGGGCGGCATCCCGGGCGCTGCCATCTGTTCGCTGTTGATCGGGCTCGGCGTCTGGCTGATCACCGAGAGTGCCGCGGCCACCGCCGGCGCGGCGATCGGCGGCGCCATCTTCGGCTTCTACGTGACGTCGGTGTGGAGCTTCGTGATCGGCACCGGGCAGAGCGAGGCCTACGAACAGGGCTTCATCGACCCGGACGCCGCCGATGCGATCGTGGTCGCCCTCCACTCCCAGGACCCAGCGGTGGTCGCCGAGGCGCGCCACATGGTGTCGAGCGAGGAGAAGGTGCGGCTGTTCGAACTCGACGAGCGTGGTCAGCGCATCGCCTGAGGCGTGTCGAGCGTTCAGCCGACCCGACGGTCGCGCCCCTCCCAGAACGGTTCCCGCAGGTCCTTCTTGAGCACCTTGCCGCTCGGGTTGCGCGGGAGGATGTCGCTCCAGTCGACACTGGTCGGGCACTTGAAGGTGGCCAGGCGTTCCTTCGCGTAGGCGATGATCTCGTCCTCGGTCACCTCGGCGCCGGGCGCCTTCACGACGATGGCCTTGGCCGTCTCGCCCCACTTCTCGTGGGGGACCCCGATGACCGCCACGTCGGCGATGGCGGGATGACCCATCAGCACGTTCTCGACCTCGGCCGGGTAGACGTTCTCACCCCCCGACACGATCATGTCCTTCACGCGGTCGTGGATGTAGAGGTAGCCGTCGGCGTCGAGGTAGCCGGCGTCACCCGACTTGAACCAGCCATCGGAGGTGATCGCCTTCTCGGTCTCCTGCGGCTGCTTCCAGTACCCCTTCATCACCTGCGGGGAGCGGATCCAGATCTCGCCGACCTCACCGACCTCGCAGTCCTGGTCGCCGTCGCCGACGATGCGGACCTCGACACCGGGGCCGGGCAGTCCACACGACCGCAGGCGGTGCCGGTTCGGACCCGACGTGTCGTGGTCCTCGGGTGCCAGGTTGACGACGGCGCCGGTGGTCTCGGTGAGGCCGTACGCCTGCCAGAACTTGCACGGCTTGAACATCTCGACGCACTTGGCGAGCACGTCCTCACTGATCGGCGACGCGCCGTACACCACCACCTGCAGGCTCGAGTAGTCGGCGTCCTCGACACCGGGCACCATGAGCATGAACTGCAGGACGGCCGGGACGATGAACGCGTGGGTGATGTGCTGTTCCTCGATGGTGCGGATCAGCGCGGCGGGATCGAGTTCGCGGAAGATCACGGAGGTGGCGCCCTCGTACATGCCCGCGGTCGCCCAGCCACCGCCCCCGATGTGGAACAGGGGCATGGCGATGAGGTTGACGGACTCCGGCGACAGCTCCCACATGTCCTTCGCGAGCGGGAGCAGGCTGAAGAAGTTGTCGTTGGTGAGCATGACACCCTTGGGGCGTCCGGTGGTGCCGGACGAGTAGAGCTGGAACGCCACGTCGTCGTTCGCCGACGTGACGCCGGGATCCTCGGCCGGGAACGACGCCACCCAATCCTCGTAGGTCTCGTAGCCGTCGTGACCGCCGATGACGAGGATGCGCGAGACGGTCGTCAGTTCGTCACGGATCGCGTCGACGACGGGTACGAAGTCGGGTCCGACGACGAGCACCTTCGCCTCGGCGTCGTTGACGATGTATTCGACCTCGGGCGGCGCCAGACGCCAGTTGACGTCGACACAGACCGCGTTCAGCAGTGCCGCGCCGTAGAACACCTCGAAGTGTTCGATGCCGTTCTTGTCGAGGAAGGCCACCCGATCCTGCGGACCGACGCCGTCGGCTGCGAGGCCCTGCGCCACCCGCGCCGCGCGGGCGGCCAGCTCGGCCCACGTCATGGTGCGGTCGTCCTGGATCAGGGCGGGACGATCAGCGCGATCGGCACCGTGGACGCGGATGATGTCGGACAGACTGCTGATGTTCGCCATGGCGGCAGAACGTAGTTGGTCCGGCGCCGACGGTTCACACGGTGCGCTGCGCGTACCCGATCCGGAACGACTGGACCGCCCGGGCGAAGATGTTCGCTTCGACGACCGGCTCCTCGACCACGCGCAGGTCGGTGATGCGGCGGCTGAGCTGGCCGAACACCGCGGCCAACGACGACCGGGCGACGTGGGTGCCGATGCACAGATGGGTGCCGAAGCCGAAGGCCACGTGCGGATTGGGACTGCGCCGGATGTCGAACGCGAACGGATCGCTGAACACCGCCTCGTCTCGGTTCGCCGACGGGTACAGCAGGATGATTCGGTCGCCTCGCTCGATCGGTTGGTCCCCGATCCGGTCGTCGGCGGCAGCTCTCCGGAAGAAGTTGTTCAGTGGCGTCACCCACCGAAGCACCTCTTCGACCGCGCCCGGAACGAGCTCGGCGTCGGCGCCCATCGCCTCCCACTGGTCGGGATGCTGGACGAAGGTGTGGAGCCCGTGGCTGATCGCCGTGCGCGTCGTCTCGGCACCACCGGCGATGAACAGTCCGACCTCGTGCACGATCGCCTGCGGGGGGAGCGGTTGGCCGTCGATCGTCGAGTGCAGCCAGACGCTGATGAGATCGTCGCCGGGTTCGGCGAGCTTCTTCGGCGCGATCTCGCCCAGCACCTCGACGAACTCCATGTTCGCAGCGAAGAAGTCCCGGAACGCCTGGCCGTCTCGGTCGCGCATGTCGGTGCGCATCAAGCGCTCCGACCACGACTTGATCTGCGGCCACAGCTCCTCGGGGAAACCGAGGATGCGGGCGGTGAAGCGGGCCGGGAGCTGGCCGGCCAGCGCGTCGACGACGTCCATCTCGTCGCCCGCGGCGAGCGCGTCGTCGATCAGCTCCGTGACCAGCGCGGCGATCTCGGCCTGGCGCTGGGCGACGGACTTGCCGGTGAGCTTGGGCTGCACGAGCATGCGCTGCTGGCGGTGCCGGGGGTCGTCCTGGGCGATCATGTTGATCTCCTCCGGCGACCACAGGGCGCGGTAGCCCTGACCGGACAGGAACACGGTCGAGCGACGCTCGACGTCCATCAGATCGGCATGGCGTGTGACCGCCCAGAGCCCGTTGCGCTCGTCGCGGTAGACCGGCTCGTTGGCGCGCATCCATGCCCACACGTCGTGCGGGTTCCGCTGATAGAGGAAGGGGTCGAGCAGGTCCACCGTCAGGCGATCGTCAGGAGCGATGGTCGTCATGGGCTCATCGTCGCAGACGGCCCTCCCCGGACCCGACCCCGGCGCCCGCCCGGCCGACCTCGGTCCTCCCCGGACCCGACCCCGGGAGGACCGAGGGGGGACGAACGTCAGTCGCGGCGGCGGTTGCCGAACGTGTTCCAGTGGGTGACGGCGCTGGCAGGCTTGCGCGGGGCGACACCGAAGCGGCCGGCAGGACGTCCCATCGGGATGCAGGCGGCGATCTCGAAGCGCGGCGTGCCGTCGTCGTTCGTCGGCACGCCCAGCACCTCGAGCGTCTCCGCCGAGTGGATCCGGATGACCGTCGTCAGCGAGGTGCCGATCCCGAGTGCTCGCGCCGCCACGCAGAAGTTCTGCACCGCCGGGTAGACGCTCGCATCGAGCCGGCCGATGTCCATCGGCCCCTCGTCGTCGGAAGGCGTCCACGGGATGATCGGCTGCAGGAAGAAGACGATCGCCGGCGCATCCTGGACGTGGTCGGCCAGATGACGGCTGGCCGCCCGAGTCCTCCGCCACGATTCGGCCGCCGCCTCGTCGCGGAACGCCGACGGGTCGGGGAGCGATCGCTCGTACCGATCGAACGAGACCCGGTACCACTCGGCGACAGCGGCTTTCGTACCCGGATCCGTGACGACGACGTACTGCTGCGGCTGGACGTTGCCACCGCTGGGTGCCTGCTGTGCGGCTCGCAGACAGACGGCGATCTCGTCGTCGGTGACCGGTTGGTCGCTGAAGCGCCGGATGGCTCGCGTGGTCATCAACGCCTCGATGGCGTCGACGCCGGACTGGTGGATGGATCCGTTCGATGTGTCGTTCGTCATGGTGTCATCGTCCTTCGAATCGGGGTTCGCGCTTCTCGACGAACGCCGCGACCGCCTCGGCGTGGTCGGCCGAGTGGAAGCAGCTCATCTCCAGCGCCATCGACACGTCGAAGCTCATGAGGAGCGCCTGTTTGATCTGTGCGTTGACGGCGAGCTTGGTCGCCTGGACCGCCAGCGGTGCCTGCGCTGCCAGCCGGGTCGCCCAGGTCCGAGCCACGGCGCCGACGTCGTCGAGCGAACACACCTCGGAGGCGACGCCGAGCCGAAGTGCGTCGTCGGCACGCAGCGGATCGCCGAGCATCAAGTGACGCTTGGCCGCCAGCGGGCCGACGAGCAGCGGCCAGATCGCCGCACCCCCATCGCCGGCGGCCAGCCCGACCTGGACGTGCGGGTCGATGATCGCTGCGGTGTCGGCCATCACGATGACGTCGCACAGCAGGGCCACCGATGCTCCGAGCCCGACGGCCGGTCCGTTCAGCGCCGCCACGATCGGCACCTCGACGTCGAGCAGATTCCAGATCAACTGCTTGCCCTCGCGACGCAGTGCATGGAGACGATCAGGGCTGCGCAGCTGCGGGAACCACGACATGTCGCCACCCGCCGAGAAGGCCCGGCCCGATCCCGTCACCACGATCGCCCGGGCGTCACGTTCTGCGGCGAGGTCGCGGAACAGCTCCCACAGGTCGTGATGGAGTTGTTCGTCGACGGCGTTCAGCTTCGACGACGGATGGTCGATCGTGACGATCAGCAGGTCGTCCTCGCGGTGGGTGCGGATCGTCTCCATGGGTCCTCGTCCCTCGCCTCGGTCAGAACATCGACGTGTCGACGTCGAGTCCGAGCAGCAGTCGGCCGATCGTCTCGTTCAGCTTCGGTGCCGTCTGGATGTGCTGTGTGACGATGTGGGCGTCGCGTAGGCACCGACCGAGCACGCTCGTGTCGTACACGGCCGTGCCCCCGGCCAGAGTGAAGGCGACGTCGGCGACCTCGGCCGCCACCGAGGCGGCATGGGTGGCGGCGAGTCGGATCCCGGTGCGGGCCTGCACGCTCACGGTCTCGCCGGCCGTCGCCGTGGCCCACGCCGAGCTCAGCTCGTCGAGCAGGAACGCCCTGGCCGCCCGCAGTGTTGCCTCGGCACGCGACAGCTCGATCTGGGTGAAGCTGCTCTCGGCAAGCGTCTTGGAGGAGTACTGCGGCTTCTTGCCCTGCGCCAGTTCGACCAGTTCGTCGAGGGCCCGACGGGCGACGCCGAGCCCGACCGCCGACACCCCGGCCGCGAGCAGCGTGAAGTTGGGGAACTGTCCGAGCGGCGTGCCGACGACCGGCCTCGTGACACCGGGCTGGATCGTGCGCGCGGCCGGGACGAAGGCGTCCGTCACCGAGTAGTCGAGCGAACCCGACCCTCGCATCCCGGTCGTGTACCAGGTGTCGTGGAAGGTGACGTCCGGCTGCCGGAACCAGCACAGCCGGAACGTCCCGTCGTCGCAGAGGGTGCCGCCCAGCACCCACCGGCAGTGCTGCGTGCCGCTCCCCCACGCCCAACGGCCGGTCACCGAGAATCCGTCCACCCCCTCGAAGGTGACGGCCGTGCCCTTGCCGTTCGGCGCGAACACTCCACCGGTGATCGACGCCGGATCGCCATAGATCTCCTCGGCCGACTCCGGCGGCAGGAACGATGCCATCGACGACGTCGTCGACGCGATCATCGTGCACCAGCCGGCACCACCGTCGCTGCGCGAGACCGCTTCGATCGCCTCGACCAACGTCATCGGGTCGGCCTCCGGTCCGCCGTAGACCGCCGGGACGCACATGCGCAGGAGCCCGGCCTCGGCGAGCGCCTCGACCGTCGGCTTCGGGAGCCGCCGCAGTCGCTCACCATCGTCGGCGTTCGCCGTCACCAGGTCGGCGAGAGCAACGGCGGCGTCGACGAGATCGGACGGAGCGGCCATGCCACGACTGTAGAGCGCCGTCGACGGGGCGCTCCCCTCGACTCGACCCCCACTCGACGTCGAGTCGACCGGGGCGAGTCGAGCTGGACGACTCAGCGGCGGCCGGTGACGTCCCAGAGGTGGTGGATCGGATCGTGGATCAGGTAGATCGCGAACGACGCGACCGTGAACTCGGCCCCGTCACTGCGGCGCCCCGGTCGGCTCCACTCGTCGTCGGCGACGCCGTCGAACGCGTCCGCGAGGGCTGCCGCGTCGGTGGCGAGATCGGCGGCGACCTCCGCTGGATCCTGCTCGCCGTACCGTTCGTTCACCGCCGTCTCGTCCTGGTCCCAGTTCGGATACAGCGGATCGTGGGTGTCGAGCATCATCCGGAGTCGCTCGAGGTAGAGGCGGAAGACGTCACGCACGTGAGCGGCGTACTCGAGGGTGGACCAACGGTCCGGTGCAGGTCGCTCGCGCACCTCCGCCACCGGACGATCGAGCACCATGGTCCACTGCGCGGCGACGGCACGGATGATCGCACCGACGGCTCGCTCGTCGACGGTGGCGGCGTCGAATCCGCACTCTGGGCACGGGCGCCGCAGTACCCAGGTCCAGTCCTTGTCGTCGGGCACGATCCGGTCGGTCATGCCGCCAGTGTGACCGGCGGCGCGCCCGCTGCGTGCACGGGTTTGCCCGACGGTCTACGGTCGATGTCATGGAGTTCGGCTTCGTGGTCCCGTGGGGTGACGCGGAGGACATCGCCGACCTGGCCGCCGCGGCCGAGGATGCCGGGTGGGACGGCGTGTTCGTGTGGGAGCCGGTCTGGGGCGTCGATGCATGGATCTCGCTCGGCCTCGCCGCCGTGCGGACCTCCAAGATCCGGCTCGGAACGCTGCTGACACCGCCGTCGCGCCGGCGGCCGTGGGAACTCGCGAGCCAGGTCGCCACCGTCGATCGTCTCTCGGCCGGTCGGGTCACCCTGTCGGTCGGGCTCGGCGCCGTCGACTCGGGATTCGATGCCTTCGGCGAGGAGTGCGACCGCCGGACCCGAGCGGCGCTGATGGACGAGTGCCTCGACATCGTGTGCGGACTGTGGGCAGGCCAGCCGTTCGCGT
>Ga0316578_10000681_pt1 | contig 12171 bp, 11 predicted proteins | sample J0NA_2_FD_203076 | JGI IMG/M metagenome (GOLD analysis project Ga0316578, IMG submission 203076) | Rhizosphere microbial communities from salt marsh grasses in Alabama, United States - J0-2_160517rDrC | ecosystem: Host-associated > Plants > Roots > Rhizosphere | place: USA: Alabama | collected... | reverse complement strand
CCAGCGAGCACATCGACCGCACGCTGCAGCTGATCCACGGCGAGGGCTGCAAGGCCGGCCTGGTGTTCAACCCGGCCACACCGCTGAGCTACCTGGAGTACGTCATGGACAAGATCGACATGGTGCTGCTGATGTCGGTCAACCCGGGCTTCGGTGGCCAGAGCTTCATCCCGTCGGCGCTCGAAAAGCTGCGCCAGGTGCGTGAGCTGATCGACGCCAGCGGCCGCGAGATCCGCCTGGAGATCGACGGGGGCGTCAAGGTCGACAATATCGCCGAGATCAAGGCCGCGGGCGCCGACACCTTCGTCTCCGGCTCCGGCATCTTCGGCAAGGGCAAGGACGGTGATCCGAACCGATACGACACCATCGTCGGCCAGATGCGCGAGGCCCTGGCCAGCGTTCGCCGCTGAGTCTGGTTGCATCGATGCATACCGGAGCAGTGCCGGCATGAGGCCGCATGGTATCGAGCCCGGGTTTCGGCCGGGCATGGTCCTGATCGACGTCGACGGCACGCTGGTCGACAGCGTGCCGGACCTCGCCTTCTGTGTCGACGCGCTGATGGCCCAGCTCGGGCGACCGGCTCACGGCGAGGCCGCGGTGCGCAACTGGGTCGGCAACGGTGTCGAGCGGCTGGTGCGCAGGGCGCTGACCGGCACGCTCGATGGCGAGCCCAGCGATGCCGACTTCGACCGCGCCTACCCGATCTTCGACGCGCTCTACGCCGAGAACACGTCGAAGCGCTCTCGGCTCTACCCGGGCGTCAAGGAGGGCGTCGCCTGGCTGCAGGCCAACGGCTATCGGCTCGGCTGCGTGACCAACAAGGCCGCGCGGTTCACCGAGCCGCTGCTGGCGGACTTGGGCGTTGCCGATGCCTTCGAGATCATCATCAGCGGCGACTCGCTGCCAGAGAAGAAGCCGAGTCCAATGCCGCTGCTGCACGCGGCAGCGCACTTCGGCGTCGCGCCTGGGGACGCGCTGATGGTCGGCGACTCGGTCAGCGATGTAAAGGCATCGCGCGCCGCCGGCTTCTCGATCATCTGCATGACCTACGGTTACAATCACGGGCGCGACATCCGCGAGGCGGGGCCCGACGCCGTCATCGATTCGATGGCCGCGCTCAGCACCTTGCTCGCCTCATCCTGAGACCGACCCCGGCAAACGCTTCCATGGTTACTCCTCAGCACTCCTGCCGACCGATACCGCGCGACGGGCGATGGCGCCGATGGCGCAGCCATTCCCCGTCTCATCCCCGGTATCTTTCTGATAGGAGCGCGTCCGATGACCCCCGAACGCTTTGCCGCCCTGGCCGCCCAAGGCCATAACCGCATCCCCGTCGTCTGCGAGGTCCTTGCCGACCTCGACACCCCGCTAAGCTGTTATCTCAAGCTCGCCCGCGGTCCGTATTCGTACCTGTTCGAGTCGGTCCAGGGCGGCGAGAAGTGGGGCCGTTACTCCATCATCGGCCTGCCCTGCCGCGCCCTGCTCAAGGTCTACGGCAACCGGGTGACCATCGAGCGCAACGGCGCCGTCATCGAGCAGGCCGAGACCGACGATCCGCTGGCCTGGATCGAGGCCTACCACGAGCGCTTCAACGTCGCCGACCACCCTGGCATGCCGCGCTTCGCCGGTGGCCTGGTGGGCTACTTCGGCTACGACACCGTCCGTTACATCGAGCCACGGCTGATGCCCTGCCCGAATCCGGACCAGATGGGCACGCCGGACATCCTGCTGATGGTCTCCGAAGAGGTCGTTGTCTTCGATAACCTCAGCGGGCGCATCTACATGATCGTCCACCTCGACCCGTCGGCAGGCGACACGCTGGCGAACGGCCAGCGCCGGATCAACGAGCTGGTGCATCAGATGCAGCGCGGCGCCCCGCGCAATCTGACCCCGTCCGTGCGCGAGATCAGCGAGTCCGACTTCGTCTCCGGCTTCACCGAGGACGGCTTCAAGGCCGCCGTCGAGCGGATCAAAGACTACATCCTGGAAGGCGACTGCATGCAGGTCGTGCTGTCCCAGCGCCTGTCGATCCCGTTCCAGGCCGAGCCCATCGACCTCTACCGGGCGCTGCGCGGGCTCAACCCATCGCCTTACATGTATTTCCTCGATCTTGGCGGCTTCCAGATCGTCGGCTCGTCGCCGGAGATCCTGACCCGGCTGGAAGACGGCGTGGTCACCGTCCGGCCGATCGCCGGCACGCGGCGACGTGGCTACACCGACGCCGAGGACCTGGCCTTGGAGCAGGAGCTGCTAGCCGACCCGAAGGAGCTGGCCGAGCACCTGATGCTGATCGACCTCGGCCGCAACGACTGCGGCCGGGTCGCGCGAACGGGCACCGTCCAGGTGACCGACCAGATGATCGTCGAGCGCTACTCCCACGTCATGCACATCGTCTCCAACGTCGTCGGCGAGCTGCGCGAGGGCCTGACCGCGCTCGACGTGCTGCGCGCGACCTTCCCAGCCGGGACCGTCTCCGGGGCACCGAAGATCCGCGCCATGGAGATCATCGACGAGCTGGAGCCCGTCAAGCGCGGCATCTACTCCGGCGCCGTCGGCTACCTGGCCTTCAACGGCAACATGGACACGGCCATTGCCATCCGAACCGCCGTCATCCAGGACGGCACGCTGCACATCCAGGCCGGCGCCGGCGTCGTCGCCGACTCGCTGCCCGAGCTGGAATGGAAAGAGACGATGAACAAGGGCCGCGCGATCTTCCGCGCCGTGGCCATGGCCGAGGCCGGCATCGAGCGGCATCCTTGCGTCGGCGAGGCCGACGACGTCGACTGAGGTCTCTACCGCCGACACCGGCCGACGGCGTCGGCACACCACCCCGCCGTGCTCGACGATCAGCGCGGTTGCTGCAACATCTGCATCATCTCTTCGCGGTGCCTCGCCTGCATCTGGTCGAATTCATTCGTGTCGACCAACCCGTTGCCGTCAGCGTCCACCTGCTCGAAGGTCGGTGCATGGGCGGCGCCGAGCATGGGAAAGCCCTGCTGTGCCCGGGTGCGCATATGCTGGGCTCGGGCGTCGTAGAACTCTTCGCTGGTCAGCGTACCATCGGCGTTGAGGTCGAACTCTTGAAATGTCGGCATGTTCATCCCGGGTCCCATGCCAGGTCCCATCCCCGGACCCATGCCGGGTCCACCGCGTCCCATCATGCGCTGTTGATGAAATCCGTCCAGCTCCTGCTGCGTCAGCCGGCCGTCGCCGTCGGCGTCGATGTCCTGAAAGCTCGGCGCATTCGCCGCCCCGCGCATCGGCCGGCCCTGCTCGGCCCGCGCGGCCATTCGCTCCGCCCGAGCGGCTGCGAATTCCTGCTCGGTGACGGCGCCGTCACCGTCCCGATCGAAGAAGGCAAAGCCCTGGGGTCCCTGAGCCGGCGCCATGGTGGCCCAGATCAGCAGCGGCAACGCGCCGCAGATCAAAGTTCTCTGGTGGCAATTGACGCGGTAAAAGACGTTCATCTGAGCACTCCGGTATGAAAAAGGTCCGACGGTGTCGGCAAGGAGGGTTAGGCACGCCAGGATTGCTGTCTTGACCCCGGCTGTTCAACTGTCGGCGCATCTGTCATACGCCTATTCAGCCTCTCGTCGCAAGATCTGGCTTGCCCTCACCGACAAGTCTAGCCTCCGCCAGCTGCCGATACCTCAGCCTCCCATTGCTGACGAGCGATGAAGTCGGGGGATAGCGCCTGATGGGCACGCCCTGACACTCCCGCTGCAATCGGCGCGCGGCGGGGCCTAGCCGGGCCGCCAGGATATCCGCTAGGAAGTGGCAATGTCCGCTCCGGGCGCCGGCGTTCTCGGTGTCGGTGACGTCGATCAGCGCGAGGCCATCGGCCGCCTCGGAGGCCGCGGCGACATTGCCGGGCATGTCCCGATCGAGCGGTCGGGGGCTACTACAACCTCACCCGCTATATGTTCCCGAGCTGCCCGACATCGCGCTGCAGGGCGCCGAGGCAGAGCAGGCGCCTGGCACGGGGGATACCTCAGGCGGGTACGTTCGGCGGGTCCAGGTCGTTCTGTCGCGGCGGGAGATCCTCCGCATCGGCCAGCCAGCCCCGCAGCATGGCGATGTGGTCGGCCTCTTCAGCCGCCATCCGGGCGGCGAGCGCACGGACCTCGGGGCTATTGGAGCCGGACGCCACCTGGGCATAGAAGTCGTAGCCACGCCGCTCGTTGTGCAGAGCCAGGTGCAGGGCCTCGACGCGGGTCATCAGGTAATGCGGCTCGTGGTCCAGGCAATCGGTCTCCGGGCTGCCGGGACAGCTCCACTTGTACTCCCAGGGCGGAATACGCGGCAGCTCGATGCCGACGGCGCGCTCCTCGACGGTCGCCGCATGTTCGTGGCTGAGCGTGGCCAGGTGGCGGAACTGCTCTGCCGTCGTGACGTTGTGGTGGACCTCCATGCTGTCGGCGAGCTGCTCGTAGCGCGCGGCGGACTCGTGCTCCAGCTCCAGGGCATGGGCGAGCAGCTCCGCGATGGTGTCGATAGGGTCATGGGCATTGGTCATGGCAGGAGCTCGGCCTCGATCTCGGCGATGGTGGTGTCGGGCTCGTTGCGCGGCTGGTTGACCGGCAGACGCTCCGCATAGAGTAGACCGGTGGCCATGCCGTCGTCGCGCTGGATCAGCGCAGCGGCATGGGCGGCATCGGTGGTCGGCTCCAGCTGGCAGGGATGCACCTGCTGCTTCCAGGCCTTCTGCTCAGGGCGAAAGGTCTGGCACGGGCTCAGCACATGGACGAACGCGAAACCAGGGTGCCCGATGGCCTGCACCAACAGCTGGGTGAGCCGGTTCGGATCGCCGGAGAAGCCGCGGGCGATGAAGCTGGCGCCGGCGGCCAAGGCGATGGCCGCCGGCTGGAAGCGTCGCACGCCGGTGCCATGGGGCGTGAGCTTGCTATGGCTCCAGGTCGGCTGGGTGGTCGGCGAGGCCTGGCCCTTGGTCATGCCGTAGACCTCGTTGTCCATGACGATGTAGGTCATGTCCATATTGCGCCGGCAGGCGTGCAGGAAATGATTGCCGCCGATGGAGAAGCCGTCGCCGTCGCCACCGACGACGAGCACGGTCAGGTCCGGCCGGGCAGCCTTGAGCCCTGTGGCCACCGGCAGGGCGCGACCATGCAGTCCATGAAAGCCGAAGCTGTCGATGTAGGCCGGCAACCGCGACGAGCAGCCGATGCCCGAGATGATCGCATGCGCCTCTTTGCCGATCTGCAGATAGGCCAGGGCCTTGGTCAACGCCGAGAGGACCCCGAAGTGGCCGCAGCCGGGGCACCAGATGGGCTTGACCTTGGACTTGTAGTCCTTGGCCTTGAGCGTCGGCGGGGGCTCGGCCCTGCCGGCGGGCGGCGTTGCGGTATCGGCCATCGACGACTCCGTCACAGTCGGGTCTTGGCGAGCACGTCGGCGACGATCTCACCGGGGCGCAGCGGCAGAGGGCCGGGGCGGGCGATAGACTGCGCGTCGCCGTCGAGGGCACCCTCGGCTCGCAGCCAGCCGAACAGCTGGCCGCTGGCGTTTTGCTCGATCACCAGGGGCAGGGCAGCGCCGATGGCCGCGCGCAGGGCATCGCGCTGCAACGGGGCAATCAGGCGGAGCGCGACGACCTTAACTGCCAGACCTCGGTCGCGCAGCCGCTCGGCGGCCTCGCCAACGGCGCCGTGCGCCGAGCCCCAGCAGATCAGGCACAGGCTGGGCCCGACCGCATCCGCCCCGGCATCGCCTGGACCGCCGCCGTCGATCTCGGCCCAATGCGCCCCGTAATCGAAGCGGGCGAGCTTGTCGTGGCGCTTGGCGAGCTGGCAGTGGTGGTCGGCGGCCAGGCTGGACGGGGTGGCGGCGGCGTCGTGCTCCAGGCCGTCGGCCGTGTAGCTTGGGCCGGGACAGCCGGGGATTCGCATCGGCGAGATACCGCTTGCGGTCAGGGCGTAGCGCTGGTAGTCCGGCTCCGGGCCATTCGGGATGATCCGTCGCAATGGGGACTCGAACGGCGGCGACGGGTCGATGATCGCTCGGGACTGGCCGATCGCCTGGTCGGACAGCACGATGGCAGCGGTCTGCAGGTGCTCGGCCAGGCGCACCGCCCAGGCCGTCGTGAGCACGCAGTCGGCAATGCCCAGGGCGGCGAGCACCAGATGGGGCGCATCACCATGGCAGCCGTACAGGGCAAGATCCAGGTCGGCCTGCTCGGACTTCGTCGGGATGCCGGTGCTCGGCCCGCCGCGCTGGACGTTGACGACGACGACCGGCGTCTCGCTGGCGATGGCGAGTCCGACGCCCTCCATCATCAGGCTCAGCCCGGGCCCTGATGTGGCCGTCAGCGACGGCACGCCACCGAAGGAGCTGCCGATGATCATGTTGATCGATGCGAGCTCGTCCTCGGCCTGCAGCAGCGCGCCGCCGAGGCGCTCCAGCCGCGGCGCAAGCCATTCGAGCATCTCGCTGGCCGGCGTGATCGGATAGGCGGCCACAAAGCGAACGCCGCCCCGCAATGCGCCGAGTCCAGCGGCCTCGTTTCCGCTGAGGTCCCAACGCCCGCAACCGTGGCCGACGCGGCTCGGCGGGGCGTCGTCCTGGATCTGGTGACCAAGCCGGATACAGGCCTGCGCCGCGCTGACCACCGCCTCGCCCTTTCCGGCCAACGCAGTGCCCGCGGCAGCGACCAGCGCGTCCAGCGGCAGACCGGCCAAGGCCCCGGCGGCGCCAACGCCGACCATGTTCATATGACCATCGGCCACGCTGCCGGCAAGATCGAGGAACGGCACCTGGCGGATCTCGACACCCTCGGCGACGATCGGCTCCGGCACCGGCCCGGCCGCCGGATCGGCCAATATCAGGCTGTCGGCCCCAAGCGGGATCTCGTCGCGAAAGCGCCCGTGGTTACCCCAATCCAGGCCGACCAGCAGGTCGAAACGGTCGCCGATACAGCCGATCGGCCTTGGGCCGAAGCGGACCAGGGCGGCGGACTCGCCGCCGCGGATCTGCGGCCCCGCCGAGCGCATCATCAGCCCATAATGACCGGCCCGGGCAGCGGCTGCCAGTAGAATCGATCCCGCCGTGACCGCCCCACTACCGCCGGAACCACTGAAGGCAATGGCGATGGGCTCGTGCGGGGCCTTGGAGATGGGCATCGGGTCGTTCGCGACGGTGAGCCGGGGTGGTGGCTTGGGGACCTAGACCGGGATCAGGCGCGCAGATCACCGCCGAGGAACGGCCGCAGCCGGGCCAGCATCCCCTGATGCACCCGCAGATTGCCGGCGACCACGTTTAGCGTCTCGAAGTAGCGCTCGCCACCGGCCAGATCGGTGACGGTGCCCCCGGCCTCCGTGACCAACAGTGCCCCAGCGGCAAAGTCCCAAGGGCTGAGCTGAAGCTCCCAGAAGCCATCGAGCCGGCCGGCGGCCACATAGGCGAAGTCGAGGGCCGCGGAGCCCGGGCGACGGATGCCGGCGGTGTCCCGCACCATGGCGCCGAGCATCTCGAGGTAAACACCCAGTTGGGTCTGGTCCCGGAACGGGATGCCGGTGCCGATCAATGCCCCCTCGATCGTCTTGCGGTCGCTGACGCGGATGCGCCGGTCGTTCAACAGCGCGCCGCCGCCGTAGCTGGCGGTAAAGAGCTCCTCGCGCAACGGATCATAGACCACCGCCTGCTGCAGGCGACCGCGATAACGCAGGCCAATGGAGATCGAAAACTGCGGGAAGCCGTGCAGGTAGTTGGTCGTGCCGTCCAGCGGGTCGATGATCCACTGGAAGTCGCCCTCGCCGGTCGCGCCGCTCTCCTCGGCCAGGATGGCGTGACTCGGATATTTGCTGCGCAGCTCCTGGATGATGGCCGTCTCACACGCACGATCGACCTCGCTGACGAAGTCGTGATGGCCCTTTGACGAGACCTTGAGGGCATCGGTACGCTCGTAGAAGCGCATGGCGATGCGCCCGGCGGAACGGGCGGCGCGGACGGCGATGTTGAGCATGGGATCCATGGCGGCACCATACCTGAACGGACCGCGGGAATGAACCGAAAATGCTCGGCCAACGGCGGGTCGTGGCTTTCGCCTCGGCGGGCGCTGGGGATGCAGCGGCCGATGCCGGCATCGGCATGGCGATCGAGGCGCTCACAGTTGGCGAATGGACCTGCAGCGACTCTCGCGCAGCTCGCGCTTCACCAGGACGCTGATGCGGAGCTCCTCGTCGACGAGCTGGCGCGACTGCGGGGGTGAGCGCTTGAGCAGCGCCTCGGCTTGGCGCAGATCGTTGCAGCGGGCACGGCCCTCCGGATTCAGCGACGCACGGTAGACATAGGCAGAGGCGCCGTAGAGGTAGCCCAGACCGCTGTCCGGGACCTCGCGGCGGGCTTCCTGGGCGGCGATCAAGAGCTTCTCGTTCTCTCGGTCGAGCTTTCGCTCCTTCGTCCGGGCGTCCAGGCGATTGCGCCGCTCACTCAGCGTCAGCAACAGACCGCCATGATAGGAGATCCGGCTCGGGGCGGATTTGGACGGCGATGCCTCGAGTGCGCGGCGGTAAGCGTCCTCCGCGCAGTCGAGCAGCTTGCGGGTGTCCTTGTCATCCACCGAGGCACTCACCGGCTGCTGGATGACGAGTCTCAGGCAGGCGTCGCCCTTGATAGCGTGCTCCTTGGCGCAAGCCTCGGTCCGGCTGCTGCAACCGACGTTCTTCTCGGCGATCTCACGCCATTGGCCAGCCTCGGCCAAGCGCGCCAGTTCGCCTTCGCCTTCGCCTTCAATGGTCGCTGTCGGCGCACACCCGCCAACGCCGGCCAACATGGCCATAATCGTGATCTGGGCCAAGCGCCCTGTTCTCCTCGCTGACATCCGGGCGGTTCCTCTGGGCATGCGGGTCAACCCGCGGACTACGGGGTCCGGCCGGTCGCGATCAACCGGTCGGCACGGCCTTGCCGAACGCCGCGGCCATGTCACGACGGAGCGCGCATGGCCAGGCAAACCATGATGATAGGTCGGAATCGCGACCGGTGCGAGCCCAAACAGGGCCGCCAATCATCGCACCCAGGCCGAGATCACCGTTGGTGGCCGCCGACCTTGGCCCGCTCAGTGGTCCTGGCCAAGATCGGCGATATCCCCGCTGTAGCGATAGTGATACAGTCGCCAAACGTGCAGCGGCTCACGACAGTGCGCACCCCGATGATAGTCCCGCGCACCATCGAGCACCCGGATCGGCTTATCGCGGCAGTCGTAGAGGGTGCGCGTGGCGTCGGATTCGAAGCCCGGGATCGGTGGTGGCTGGAACTTGCGCGCCAGAAGCCAGAATCCGGTCCGTTGCAGGTCCGCGAGCCGCGGCAGCGGCACGATCTGGCCTCGGAGGTATTCCGACGGCCGGGTGATCCCCGGCCATTGCACCACGGCCAGCTGCGGCTGGTAAAAGTTGATCATGGCCACGAACGGATAGCGATCGGCAACGACCGGTGCTTCCAAGCCGACCAGGTAATCGGACAGCGCATCGAAGCCATGGGTATCGCGGAGGATGCGCTCCTGGCTCGATGGCAGCGGCAGCAGGTCGGTGGCGGCGTGCACGGCATAAAGCGTTATCAGCAGCAGATTAGCCGCGACTGCCGCCAGCACCCAGCGGCCCAACGGGCGTAGCGCCACCGCCGCGATCGGCGCCGCCCCCGTCAGGTACATGGCCGCCCAGTTCGCCTCCACATCGCTGCCCAACGCCACCAGCCCGAACAGCAACAGCGGAAACGCTGCCGCAGCCCCGAGCAGGACCCGGCCCGGACGCGTCAGCGATGCGCCCAGATCGCGAAGGATCCGCCGCGGACCGCCCGCGACCACCAGGGTCGCTGCCAACGGCAGCAGCAGCAGTCCCCAGAAGGCCAGCTCGCTACCGATGAAGCCGCCGAGGCCGGTCAGCCGAGCGCCGAGCCCCACGACCGGCTCTGGTCCGGGTGTGCCCGGCACACCGATCGCCGCGGGAAGGAGCCGCTCGGCGGCGAGGGCCACCTCGCCGGTGTCCGCGGCGAAGCCGTGGCCGAGCTGAAAGCGCAGCGTAAGCCAGTCGTTTTCGGCGTTCCAGAGCAGGTTCGGCAGGAACAGGAGCACGGCCACCAGCCCGCCGAGGTAGGGCCAGCGCGTCGCCAATGCCCGGCGATCGACCAGCAGGATCGCCCACAGGAACACGGGGCCGACGACGACCATGGTGTACTTGCTGAGCAATCCAAGCCCGGTGGCCGCGCCGGCGCCAAGCCAGCGGCGGCGGTCCCCGTCCAGCGCCGCGAGCGCCTCGTGCAGTGCCAGCGCCCAGCACAGGGCCAGCGGCGTATCCGGGGTCAGGATGACGCCGGCCGCGAGACCTGGAAAGGTCCCGGCCGCCAGCACCAGCGCCAGGAACAGGCCATTCCGCGAGCTAAGCCCGGCGCGTCGGTACAGTCGCCAAAGCACCCATAGCGTCAACGCACCGACGACCACCGCACCGATCCGACCGGCCAACGCCGACCCCGGCGCCAGCAGCGACCCGATCCCGAGCAGTGCCACCGCAGGCGGGTGGTCGAAGTAGCCCCAGTCGAGCGCCCAGGCCCAGTTGAAATAATAGGCCTCGTCCTGCGTGACCGGCACCAGCGCGCCGATCAGCAGATGCCAGAGGACCAGGCCCCCGATCAGCACCCAACCCTGCGCTCCCTTGGACCACTGCATCAGCACCGTTTCCAGTCCCCATCGCAAAACCAGCGAGACAGCATCAGCCACCCGATCCCGACCAGGAACATCGACGTCACGGCATCGCTCGGCCAATGCCCCCCGGCACCGACACGCACCAGCGCGATCAGCAAGGTGTAACAGAGCGCAAGCGCGATCCACACCAGCCGACCATTGCTCAGGACGGCGGCAACGGCGACCAGATACGCCGCCGCTGCTACATGTCCGGAGCTGAACGCGCCACCGCCTTGATCCGAGCGCACGAACGCCGGCGAGAACTGACGATGTCCCCCAAGCTCCGCGGTCTGCACCGGCCTCGCCCGCCCCCAATGCTCTTTGAGCACGCTATTGACCAGCAGCCCAGGGACCAGCGCCAGCAGGCAAAGCAGTAGCGCCAGCTTGCGACCGGTGAAGTCCAGCAGTCGGCGCCCGGAGCGGCGGTTGTAGAGCCACAGCCCGATCAGGCCCAGATTGACCCCGATCATCAGCCAGCTGACCGAGTGATAGGCGAGCCGCACCCACCAGCGCTCTCGCAAGCTAAAGTCCCCGCCTTGCCGGTAGAACCAGCCGGACACGGCCAGGTCGATCTCGGGGAAGGCAAGCATAAGATTGGCAAAGCCGACGAAGGCGATCCAGAGCCAGATCGGCACGCCAAGCAGGCGCTCGTTCACAGGGGATATCCCAGCTGTGCCAGGGGCAGCGACCAGCTCGCGGCCAGCTCGCGGTTGGCGCTTGCGAAATGGGTAGCGATCTCCTCGGACAGGGCGGACCCCAGCAACGTCCTTGCGGACTGCCGGGGGCCGCCGAGCCCGGCGCGCATCAGCCACAGCGGCGGGTTGCTGCGCAGCTTGTTCGAGATACCGCGCACCCACCAGTGCTTATCGAGCACGCTGCGGTAGCTGAATCGGTTCAGCACGCGGCCGAGCCGCATGGCATGGGCGCCGAGCCCCTCGTTGTCCGGTCGGTAGTCGAGGGCCGACAGGTCGACCTCGAGCCCGAGCTGGTCGCAAAAGTCGGCGACGAACCCCCGCGGGTTCGCGCGGAATGTCTCGAACGGGAAGACGTGCACGCGACCCCGCCCGAACAACCGGGCATAGTGCTCGAGCGCCCCAAGATAATCGAGATGGCAGAGGTCGAAGACCGGGAACTTGAACGGGTGGCGGGCGACGTCGGTTCGATAGCGCGCGGGCATCAGGTAGCGCCGCGGGCGGTAGGTGCCGCCCTCGCGAACATAGTGCCGATACAGGGCCGCGGCTAGGTCAACCTGGTTGCGGATGAAGATGACGATGTCGGCCTCGGGCAGCGTTGCGGCGATGCGCTCGGCGACATCCTTTGTCTGCGCCCCGCGCATCCCGGCCGAGTGCGGGTTGCCGCTCAGCTCTTCCTCGCACAGGATCAGCGGTCGATCGGCGACATCGGCGCCGAGGGCTTGGCGGGCCACCGCGGCATCGAAGGCAAACGCCGGCGGCATCAGCAGCGCCTCCTGCACCAGACGCCGC
>Ga0316578_10000680_pt1 | contig 12172 bp, 10 predicted proteins | sample J0NA_2_FD_203076 | JGI IMG/M metagenome (GOLD analysis project Ga0316578, IMG submission 203076) | Rhizosphere microbial communities from salt marsh grasses in Alabama, United States - J0-2_160517rDrC | ecosystem: Host-associated > Plants > Roots > Rhizosphere | place: USA: Alabama | collected... | reverse complement strand
GCAGCTGCTGGTCATCCAGCGCGACCGCAAGCTGCGCCAAACGCGCCCGTGTCAGCGCTCTCTTGCCGACGTGCATGTTGGACGCACCACGCACGCCGGCACGCTCTGCAAGTCGACACCAAGACTCATCTCCTTTTGCGCGCCGCAGCCCTTCCCAGACCGAAACCGGGATCAGATCGACATTGGTCTGGTCCCGCTTTCCATTCAGGGCGTCCAGCACCCGATCCAGTGCGCACTCCTTCGACAATATTCCGATTTCGCTGGCGAATGTCCGAATGGAGCCGGCATCGGTGATGTCGAGCTGCCAGGCCGTGACGCGGCCCGCGCGGTAGCGGACCCGACGCCGGCGCAGCTTTGCCACTACCCCGAACCGCAGCAGCAGATGCTGCACCTGCCGCGCCAACCGCTCGCTCGCGGACGCAAAGCCGAGTTGGGACTGACCGCTTGCGAGCACGGTCGCCCAGCCATCGGTTGCGAATAGGCGGTTCAGGAACACCGCGAGCTGCTCCTTCGGCACCCGAAACACCGGCTCGGGAACGAACTTGCTCCGGGCATCGCAGCCCCAGAGGCCGAGCTCCATCAGCCAGCGTGTCACCCCATTCGGGGCATTCTTGGCCGCATCCAAGCGCTTCGCGGGCCCCCAGGGCACATCGTTCTTGGCGAAGAACCGCGCGATGGCGTCAAAAAGCGTCTCGCCGGGCACGGCGCGCCCCTGCAGCCAGCCGCAGACGCTGGCCGGGCTCGCGCCGGTCGCCAGCGCCAGCTGTCGCTGCGAGCAGCCGGCGGCAGCCAGGGCGACGCCGAGCTCGGCGGCGAAAGCAGCACGGCGTTCCTTCAGCAGGACACGATCGGCGACGATGCAGACATCCGCTGTACGTCGCGGACGCGCCTTCAGGATTCCGCGCACGCCGCCAAAGGCGGCGGCGGCCTCGGCAAAGTCGGCCTGCACAATCGGGCTCTGGTTGGTCAGCTTCGGCGTCGCGCCCGTCAGGCAGCCGTCGCCGATCAGGTAGCCCAGAAGCTTGATCTCGCAATCGCGCATGGGGGCGTTGCCGAATACCGGCAGACGGCGCGGCGCCGCCACCGGCTCGCCCACGCTCAGCTCGGCCAGTGGCCGCCAGCCGTCTATCGTCAGGAACGGATGCGCCGCCGTGCTATCGACCACGCGCCCGAGCCGAGTCGTGACCCGGAACACGGGTTTCTTCCCATCGTCCACGAATGCGCTTGGGCGCGTAAGCCGCAGACGCAGGCGGTCATCGAGCGTAAGCAGCTCGGCCTCTCGGAGCCGGACGATGGTCGCGATCGTACGGAGGCTGCCGTCGGCAAGGAGGATTTCGGTATCGGCGGCCACGCACTTTCCCATCGACGGCCTCCCGGCCACGATGATCAGGTCCGCCGGCTGCAGCCCGGAGGTCCGGTTGTCGAAGTCCATGAAGCCGGTGGCGAGGCCGGTGATGGGCTCGTCGCGGTGATAGAGCTCGTCGATCTTGTTGACGGCCAGCGACAGCAGGTGCTCGATGGACTGGAAGCCGCCGCCGCGGGTGAGCTGCTCGGCGATCTTGAACACCTTGGTCTCCGCGGCGTCCAGGATCTCCGCCTCGCTGCGGCCGCCGGTGTCGAAGGCGAGATCGGCGATCTCGACACCGGCGCGCACCAGCTGGCGCAGCACCGAGTTGAAGCGGATGATGCGCGCATAGTGCACGGCGTTCACCGCCGAGCCGGTGTTGCGGTCGATCTCCGCCAGGTAGGGCATGCCGCCCACATCCCCCAGGAGCTTGCGCTTCTCCAGGGCCTCGGCCAGCGTGATGACGTCGAAGGGCTGGTCCTGCTCGGCCAGCACCGTCAGCGCGCGGAAGATGAGCTTGTGCTCCTGGCGGTAGAAGTCCTCCTCGCGCACCTTGTCGGCGATGTTCTCCCAGGTGCCGTTCTCCAGCATCAGCGCACCGAGCAGCGACTGCTCGGCATGCACGTTGTGCGGCGGCACCCGCATGCCGTCGAAGGCGCCCGGCGGCAGGTCCCCCATGGGCCCCCCCGGCTCGGGCGGCGGCTCCGGCATGTCCGGCGGACCCGACCCCAGGTTGTCGTTCGATTCCACGATGCGGCCTCATGTTCTGCGGCAGGGGACGGCCCCCGACAGCCGCATTGTCCGGGTGACGGCCCGACAGCACAATTCGGCAGATGCGCACAGGACGGTCCCGGAGCCGACGCGTGGGATCGGTACCGCCCCTGGTCGCCGCCGACGGCGCGACGCGCGCCGCACCGACGCCCCATGACGGAGAAGGACCGTTGTGTCCCGCCCCGTCCGCCAGCGCGGCGCCGGGAGACGCTCCAGCAGCAGCCGCGACTCGCCATCACCGTGGTTGTCCACCGTCCGCGGACGCGCTATGGTGCCGCCGCTCGTGTTGGCCCGCCCGGACCAGGGCAGGCCCGAGCCACCCACAATCCAGATCCAGTGCCAACGCCAGCGAACACTCCAGCCTCCCTCATGCTCGATGTCGCCGACCTCGCCTGCATTCGCGGCGACCGCACGTTGTTCTCGAACCTGAGCTTCTCGGTGGCCCCGGAGACGCTGCTGCACGTGCGCGGGCGCAATGGCAGCGGCAAGACCACGTTGCTGCGGGCCCTGTGCGGCCTGCTGCGGGCCGATGCCGGCGAGATCCGCTGGCGCGGCGAGAACATCCGCGACCTGGCCGAGGACTATCACAAGGACCTGCTCTATTTTGGTCACGTCAACGGCATCAAGGCTGACCTGACCGGGCTCGAGAACCTGCGCATCGCCGCGACCCTGGACCAGGACCCGGTGGACGATGCCGAGGTCATGGCGGCGCTCGATCGCATCGGCCTAGCCGGCTTCGGCGACCTGCCCACGCGCATGCTGTCCCAAGGCCAGAAGAAACGAGTCGCCCTCGCCCGGCTGATGCTGAGCAGGGCGCCGCTGTGGATCCTGGACGAGCCCTTCACGGCCCTCGATGTGGACGCCGTGGACCTGCTCCAGGAGCTGATTGCCGAACAGGTGGCCGGCGGCGGCTCGGTCGTTCTCACCACGCATCAGGAGGTCGAGCTGACGCGGGGGGAGATTCAGCGCTTGACGCTCGGGGAGATCCGATGAGTCCGGGAAGCACGAAGTACGGAGTGCGAAGTACGGGGGACGAAGCGCGACGTCCGCTCGGGGCAGTGCGCAGTGCGCAGTGCGCAGTGCGCAGGCCCGGCGCAACCCCCCGGGCACCACACATCGGGCCCACGTCCTGCCACGCACAGATCCTGCCGAAGAACAAGCATTGGCCGGTCGCGCCGCCCCGCGCTTCGCACCGCGTACCGCGCACTTTTCTTCCCCACCCAGCCAGGACCGCCCCGTGCTAAAGGTCTTCTGGTGCGTCCTGACGCGAGACATCACGCTCGCCATGCGCCGGCGCACGGACGTGCTGACGACGCTGTTCTTTTTCATCATTGTCGTCAGTCTGTTCCCGCTGGGCGTCGGCAGCGAGCGGGCACTGCTGCGGGAGCTGGGACCGGGCGTGGTCTGGGTGGCGGCGCTGCTGGCGTCGATGCTGGCGCTGGAACGGCTGTTCGCGGCGGACTACGACGACGGTACGCTGGAGCAGATGCTGCTGACCGCACAGCCGCTGTCGCTGCTGGTTCTCGCCAAGGTGACCGCCCACTGGCTGCTGACCGGGCTGCCGCTGGTGCTGATCGCGCCGCTGGTAGCGATGCAGTACGCGCTGACGGACCAGGCCATGTGGATCATGATGGCTTCTCTGCTCGTGGGCACGCCGGTACTGAGCCTGATCGGGGCCATCGGCGCGGCGCTGACGCTGGGGCTGCGAGGCGGCGGCATCCTGCTGTCGCTGCTGATCCTGCCTCTGTACATTCCAGTGCTGGTCTACGGCTCCGGCGCCGTGAGCGTGAGCATGATACGGGTCGCCGATACCCTTCCCTACTTCTATTTGCTTGGGGCCTTCCTGCTGGTGGCCCTGGTGTTCGCGCCGCTGGCCTCCGCGGCGGCGCTGCGAATCGCAATGGAATGACCGCCGCGCGCCGTGGTCGAAAGACGGCTGGGCGCGCCCGGAGCGCCGCAGCGGCTGCCGGCGGCAGCGGATGCCGACCGGACGCGATGTCCGGGTGCAAAGCCGCTGCCGCCAAACCCGAAGGCGTCATGGGGACGCACAGGCCGGCACGGGCGGCGCCGGCTGCCGGCCTGGCTGCGGTCTAATCGATGTATTCCCACGCGCAAACCACGGGTTTGCCTGTAGTCGACCCATGGGTCGGACGGCCGCGGAATGCTACACTGCTGCGCTTGGTATAACGATTATGACGATCAACTGGTTCAAATACGCTTCCCCGGCCTCCTTCTACCCAACGGCGGGCCGGCTGATACCCTGGTTCACCGGCATCGCCGTGGTGCTGGTCCTGGTCTCCCTGTACGTGGGCTTCTTCCAGACCGCCGATCAGCTCGGCGGAAGCAATCCGCAGAAGGAGTACTACCGGATCATCTTCATCCACGTGCCGGCGGCCTGGATGTCCATGTGGCTGTACCTGGTGCTGGCCGCTTGGTCCGCGATCGGCCTGGTGTTCAACACCCGCCTCAGCTACATGATGGCCAACGCGGTGGCTCCCACCGGCGCGATCTTCACCTTTATATCGCTCTGGACCGGGGCCTTTTGGGGCCGGCCGAGCTGGGGCACCTATTGGGACTGGGACCCGCGCCTGACCTCGGAGCTGATCCTGTTCTTCCTGTACATCGGCTATATCGCACTGCACTCGGCCATCGACGACACCCGCCGCGCCGATCGCGCCGGCGCCCTGCTGGCCATCGTTGGGCTGGTGATGCTGCCGATCATCTTCTGGTCCATCAACTGTCCCGACCCAACCCAGTGCGCGGCCCTGCACCAGCGCTCCGACCCGGGCGCCATCCATCCGACCATCCTGATCCCGATGCTTGGCATGACCCTCGGTTTCTGGTCCTACTCCTTCGCCACCGCCTTCGCGCGCCTGCGCGGCATCATTCTGACCCGCGAGGCCGATTCCGCCTGGGTGCGCGACGTCATCGATCGGGAGGCCCCGGCATGATCGATTCCTTCAGCGACTTCATTCACCAGGGCGGATACGCCTACTACGTCTGGTCCGCCTTCGGCGTAACCTTCGGGCTGTTGATCGCCGAAATCTGGCAATTGCGTCGCGCGCGTCGAACCATTCTCGTCCGCGTCGGTCGATTGGCACGGCTGCGTCATCCGCGCAGCCCGGCCGCCGCGTCCCAGCGCCCGGCGGCTTCCGGCGGCAGCCGCTGACGGCCGCGGTCCGGCCGCCCCCGCACCCACCACGCGGAGCGTTCAGAGGGTCTTCATTCCATGAAAGCACGACAAAAACGCCTGGTCTTCGTCGCAATCGCCATCGCCGGTGTCGGCGCCGCGGCGGCCATGGCGCTGACGGCACTGCAAAGCAATATCGCCTACTTCTTCAGCCCGGCGCAGGTCCAGGCCGGCGAGCCCCCGCAGGACGCCGTGTTCCGCGTCGGCGGACTCGTCGTCAACGACACGCTGAAGCGTCAAGAGGACGGGCTGACGGTGCGTTTCGACGTCACTGACAATGCCGCCGTGGTGCCGGTCAGCTACACGGGCATCCTGCCGGACCTGTTCAGCGAGGGCCAGGGCGTCGTCGCCAAGGGCCGCCTCGGGGCCGACGGCGTCTTCTACGCCGAAGAGGTGCTCGCCAAGCACGATGAGTCGTACATGCCGCCGGAGGTCGCGGACACGCTGCAGACCGCCCATGCCGAGGGCGTCGTCGAAGCCACCACGAAGAGTCTTCAATAATGATTCCCGAGCTCGGACATGTCGCCCTGATCCTGGCCCTGGTCGTCGCCGTGGTCCAGGCCTCCTTCCCGCTCGCCGGCTCCTTGTCCGGCAACCGGCCCTGGATGGCCATGGCCCGCCCGCTGGCTTACGGCCAGTTTGCGATGCTGGCCATCGCCTTTGCCGCGCTGGCGCAGGCATTCCTGACCAGCGACTTCTCGGTGCTGTACGTGGCCGAGAATTCCAACAGCCTGCTGCCGCAGATCTACAAGTTCTCCGCCATCTGGGGTGGCCACGAGGGCTCGCTGCTGCTGTGGGTGCTGCTGATGTCCACCTGGGGCGCCGCGGTGGCGGCGCTGAGCAAGAACCTGCCCCAGGGCGTCGTCGCTCGCGTGATCTCGGTGCAGGGCATGGTCGCCATCGGTTTCCTGTTGTTCATGCTGCTTACGTCCAACCCGTTCGAGCGCCTGTTCCCGGTGCCGCCGGAGGGGCGTGATCTCAATCCGCTGCTGCAGGACCCGGGCCTGGCCATCCATCCGCCGATGCTCTACATGGGCTATGTCGGCTTCTCGGTGGCTTTCGCCTTCGCCATCGCTGCGCTCATCGGCGGCCGGCTCGATACCGCCTGGGCGCGCTGGTCGCGGCCCTGGACCACGGTGGCCTGGATCTTCCTCACCATCGGTATCGCACTCGGCTCCTGGTGGGCCTACTACGAGCTCGGCTGGGGCGGCTGGTGGTTCTGGGATCCGGTGGAGAACGCGTCGCTGATGCCCTGGCTCATCGGCACGGCGCTGATCCATTCCCTGGCCGTGACGGAGAAGCGCGGCGCGTTCAAGAGCTGGACCGTGCTGCTGGCCATCTTCGCCTTCTCGCTGAGCCTGCTCGGCACCTTCCTGGTTCGCTCCGGCGTGCTCACGTCGGTACACGCCTTCGCCACCGATCCCACCCGCGGCCTGTTCATCCTGCTGTTCCTGTGCGTAGTCATCGGCGGCTCCCTGGCCCTGTACGCCTGGCGCGCGCCGGAGGTCTCCGAGGGCGGCCGCTTCGACCTGATCTCGCGGGAGAGCGCACTTCTCGCGAACAACCTGCTGTTCGTCGCCTTCACGGTGCTGGTGCTGTTCGGCACCCTGGCGCCGCTGATCTACGAGGCCTTCGACTGGGGCAAGATCTCCGTCGGCTTCCCTTGGTTCAACAAGATGTTCCTGGCGCTGGCGCCGTTCCTGGCCGTGCTGCTGGGCCTTGGCCCCGCCGCGCGCTGGAAGCATGACAGCCTCCTGCGGCTGGTGCGCATGCTGTGGCTGGCGCTGGCGCTGAGCATCGCGGTGCTGGCCATCGCGGCGCTGCCGGGCGTGGATCACGGCAACCTCTGGGTGCCGGTGGGCCTGGCCCTGGCCGCCTGGCTGCTGTTCTCGCACCTGATCCTGATTCGGGACCGGCTCAAGCACAAGCAGGGCTGGCAGGCCTGGGTCGCGGACCTGCGCGGCAACGGCCGCAGCTTCTATGGAATGGTCCTTGCCCACCTGGGGGTCGCCGTCTTCGTCGTCGGCGTGACCATGGTCATGAACTACCAGGAAGAGCAGGATGTGCGGATGGGCCCGGGCGACTCCCAGGAGTTGGCCGGCTACCGCTTCGAGTTCCTCGGTGCCGAGAAGACGCCGGGCCCGAACTACCGCGCCGACCGCGGCCACTTCAAGGTGTACAAGGGCGACAAGCAAATCGCCGAGCTCTATCCGGAGAAGCGCTCCTACCTGGGCGGCGGCATGCCGATGACCGAGGCAGCCATCGACGCCGGCCTGTTCCGCGACATCTATGTATCGCTGGGCGAGCCGGTGGGCGGCGGCGACTGGGCGTTGCGGCTCTACTACAAACCCTACGTGCGCTGGATCTGGCTCGGTGCCATCTTCATGGCCCTGGGCGGCATCCTCGCCGTCACCGACCGCCGCTACCGCACGGCCAAGTCGCGGGTCACGGCACCCGCGGGCGCCACCGCCGTGGGGGCCTGAGCCATGCCCAAGTCAGTGCGCTATCTGACGCCGCTGGTCATCTTCGCCGCGCTCGTGGCCCTGCTGATCTTCGGCCTCGGCAACGACCCGCGGGAAGTGCCGTCGCCGCTGATCGGCAAGCCGGTGCCGGAGTTCACGCTGCCGGAGCTCACGGACCCGAGCCGCACCGTCAGCGACAAGGACCTGAAGGGCAAGGTCTCGCTGGTCAATGTCTGGGCCTCCTGGTGCGCGTCCTGTCGCGCCGAACATCAGTCCCTGATGGCCCTGGCGGAGATACCGGACTTCCAGATCGTCGGCCTGAACTGGAAGGACGAGGGCCGGGACGCGATGCAGGTGCTGCGCATGACCGGCAACCCGTACGACATGATCGGTTACGATCCTGACAACACCGTCGGCATCGACTGGGGGGTCTACGGCGCACCGGAGACCTTCATCGTGGACCCTGAGGGCGTCATCCGCTACAAGCACATCGGGCCCATCGACCGGAAGGTGTGGGAGGAGACGCTGCAACCGCTTGTGGCGCAGCTGAAGGCGGAGGGCTGAGATCTTGCCTGCGTCAAGAGGGAATGCAGAAGCGAAGCGCATTCACGATCTGGCTTCGGAGCCCGTCGCCCCCTGGCGCAGCAGCAGACAGCTACACAGAAGTCCCTGATCTACAAAACGAGATGTCACCACTGATCAAATCCCTCATCGTCGCCGCGGCGTTGCTGTTCGGCAGCGCCGCGGGCGCCTTCACGCTGGAGGAGTTCCACTTCGACAGCCCCGAACAGCAGGAGCAGTTCCGCGAGCTCATCGGCAAGCTGCGCTGCCTGGTATGCCAGAACGAATCGCTGGCCGCCTCCCAGGCCGACCTGGCCCAGGACCTGCGCAACGAGGTCTACAAGATGATGCGCGCCGGCAAGTCTCAGGACGAGATCCTGGACTTCCTGGTCGCCCGCTACGGCGACTTCGTCCTGTACGACCCGCCGCTGAAGCCGTCCACCTATGTTCTCTGGTTCGGCCCCTTCGTGCTGATCGGCATCGGCGCCGTGTTCATGGTGCGCGCGCTGCTGCGCCGCAAGGCCACGCCTGACCAGGACCTCAGCGACGAGGAGCGCCAGCGCCTCCAGGACCTGCTCGCCGCCGAGCGCGGCCCATCGGACTCCGCATCATCGTCATGACCATTTTCTGGATTCTCGCCGCCGGGCTCGCGTTCCTGGCGGTGCTGTTCGTCATCGCGCCGCTGCTGCGCTCGGACTCCAACACCACCGACATCGACCAGGACCAGGTCAACCTGGCGCTGTTCCACCAGCAGCTTGCCGAACTGGACGCGGACCTCGCTGCCGGCAAGCTGGACCAGTCCCAGTACGACTCGGCGCGCCGGGACCTGGAGCGCGAAGTCCTGTATGACGTCGGCGGCAAGGACGCTGTAGCGGGCGCCGGAGCCAAGCTGCCCGGGCCGCGCACGACCCTGGCGGCGCTGTTGTTCGCGGTGCCGGTGTCGGCGCTGGTCCTGTACCTGACCCTGGGCGACCGGCAGATCATCCCGAAGCTCGAGGCCGGCGCTCCGGCGCCGGCCGCCCAGACGGCCCAGGGACACGGCGGCGCCGACATGCCGCCGCTTGAGGACCTCGTGGCCCGGCTGGAGCAGCGCATGGAGCAGACCCCGGAGGACCCGGAGGGCTGGACGATGCTCGGGCGCACCTACTTTGCCACGGGCCAGACCGACAAGGCTGAAGAGGCCCTCGCCAAGGCCCACGATCTGGCACCGAAGGATACGACAGTCACCCTCGCCTACGCCGAGTCCATTGCCGCCAACAATGGCAACAACCTGGATGGGCGCCCAGCCGAGCTGATCAGCGAGGCCCTTGCCGCCGATCCCGAAAACGCCACCGCCCGCTGGCTGTCGGGCATGGCCGCGTACCAGCGCGGCCAGTTTCAGACCGCCGCCGTCGCCTGGAAGAAGGTGCTGGGCCAGCTCGACCCGAACAGCGACGATGCCAAGGAGCTGCGCCAGCTGATCGGTCAGGCCGAGCAGCATGCCGGCGTCCCGCCGGAACAACGCCTCGCCCAGGCCGGATCGCCGGCCCCGGCAGGCGGGCTCGGCCCCGCCGCCGACACGGCGACCCAGCCCGCCGGTGCACCAGCGCAGGCCGCCGCCGACGGCGGCGCCGCCATCACGGTCGAAGTCTCCCTGGACCCGGATCTGGCGGACCAGGCAGACCCCGACACGACGGTCTTCGTCTATGCCAAGGCCGCGTCCGGCCCGCCGATGCCGCTGGCCGTGCAGCGCGTCACCGTCGCCGACCTACCGGTGACGCTTACGCTGGACGACAGCATGGCCATGATGCCGGCGATGAAGCTGTCCAGCTTCCCTCAAGTCATTGTCGGCGCCAGGGTCTCCGCCAGCGGCCAGGCGATGCCGCAGCCCGGCGATCTGCAAGGCGAGACCGGCCCCATGGCCAGCAGCACAGCCGAACCGGTGCAGGTCCGCATCGACAGCGTGCGGCCCTGAGCCCGGCCACGGCGGCCGGGGCCTACAGGAGCCCGCGCTTCAGCGCGGGCGTATCGTCCGGCCCTGCCCGGCGCCGACGCGGAGAACGCCGTGCAGGTCCATCAACATTGCCCTGATCCCGGTCCAGGTGACAGGCTCGAGTCTGACCATCCGCCGCCGGCTTGACTGGCATCGGGTGCCGGGCTAGGGTCCGCCCATGCCGCCTTCCGGCGCCTGCCGCTTCCTCCCTAGCATTGCACATCATTCGTTTCGAAACCCCTGACGGCCGCCGGCTGCTGGGTGTGCCGGGTGCCAACGGCCAGGCCGATGTGCTGGCAGGCGACCTCTACGAAGGACTCGCCCAGACCGGCGACACGGCCGCCGTGGCCCAGCTGCTGGCGCCGGTCTCGCCCCGCAATATCTTCTGCATCGGGCTCAACTATCGCGCCCACGCCGCGGAGACCGGGGCGCCGATTCCCGAGCATCCCGTCGTATTCATGAAGCCGACCACGGCCGTCATCGGACCCGGGGCGCCCATTCGGCTGCCGAGGGCCTGCGAGCACGGGCCCGAGGTGGACTACGAGGCGGAGCTCGCCGTCGTCATCGGCCGCCGCGGGCGTGACATCCCGGCGGAAAGGGCACTGGAACATGTGCTCGGGTACACCTGCGCCTGCGACGTTTCCGCCCGGCGCTGGCAGAAGCATGGCGGCGGCGGGCAGTGGATCCGGGGCAAGGGCTTCGACACCTTCTGCCCGCTGGGTCCGGTGCTGGTCACGGCCGACGAGCTGCCGGATCCGCAGGCGCTGGAGCTGACCTGCCGCATCAACGGCCGCACCCTGCAGCGTGGCTCCACGGCGGACATGATCTTCGGCGTCGCCAAGCTGATCGCCTTCCTGAGCCGGGACACGACCCTGCTGCCCGGCACCCTGATCCTCACCGGCACCCCGCCCGGCGTCGGCTTCGCCCGCACCCCGCCCGTATTCCTCGCGGGCGGCGACCGCGTCGAAGTGGAGATCGGCGGCATCGGCGTGCTGGCGAGCCCGGTGGTGGATGCGGCAGCGGCGCCGGACGGCTGATGCTGAGGCCGTACCTATCGCTGATCGTCGTCGCGGTCCTGAGCCTGTTGCTGCCGTTGCTGGGCGCCGCGCTGAGTGGAATGCCCCTGGGCGAGTTGCTCGCGCTGCCGCTGACGCAGCGTCCCTGGGACCCGCTGCCGCCCGATCCAGCGGTCACTCTGGCCGCCAACCTGGCCACCTCCGTCGCGGTCGCTGCGCTCATCGCACTGGCGAGACCGCGGCGCGGCGCGGGCGATCCCCCGTGGGGCAACGCTCCCCCGCCGAGGCGCTGGCCCCGCTACGCCTGGCTCGGGGTCTTGGCGCTGATCGCCGCCGTCATCGCCCAGGACGGCGCCGCCGTACAGGCCGCCATCGCGCTGGCCACGCTGGCGCTGATGCTGCTCGCCGGCGCCGACACCGGCCGGCGCACCGGCAGTAGCCTGATCAGCCAGCGCCGGGGCTTCTTCCTGAGCCTGTTCCCGGCCAGCCTGGCGCTGGGCTGGACCTTCTATTGGCTCAATCTCTACCTCGGCCTTTGGGTCTATCCGCAAGCCACCGAAACCGTGCCCTTCGTGCTCGGAAAGTCTCTGGACTATGCCGTGCTGCTGCCCGCGACCCTGGTGATCCGGCAATGGCTGGCGTCGTTTCCGCGGCTGCTGGCGCTGACCAACCGGGCGCGGCCGTTGCCGGGCCAGGCAACCCCCCAAGAGGGCTGGACCCTGCTCGGACTGGGCAGTGTTGCTCTGGCCGGCGCGGCGCTCTGGCCGGACTGGGTCTATCCGCTCACACTGTTGGCCCCGCTGGTGCTGGCCTTCGGACTCAGCGAGCTGCTGGGACGGCCGACATTGCTGGCTG
>Ga0316578_10000678_pt1 | contig 12178 bp, 6 predicted proteins | sample J0NA_2_FD_203076 | JGI IMG/M metagenome (GOLD analysis project Ga0316578, IMG submission 203076) | Rhizosphere microbial communities from salt marsh grasses in Alabama, United States - J0-2_160517rDrC | ecosystem: Host-associated > Plants > Roots > Rhizosphere | place: USA: Alabama | collected... | reverse complement strand
GGGCGACCGGCTCGAAGACGGCTGAGCTCCCCTGCCTGGAGGGATGAGCACCGTCACCCGCTGTCCGTCTCCTTTCCTCCCAGCAGCCTCGTAGACCGCCCCTGTATCGTAGGCCCCGTCCGCCATGAAGGTGGCCACCCGATCGTCGATCTGATCCAGGAGCTCAGGCACCCGAGCACAATCCGCCGTCCGGCGGCTGGTCAGCTCCGAGGCCAGGACCTCGCCGGTGTCTGCGTTGACCGCCAGGTGCAGTTTCCGCCAAACCCTCCGCTTGGGCGGCTTCCCAGATGGCCGACATGGACCCGCAAACCCGTGCTGTCGATGAGCAGTTGGATCGGTTCGTCTGCGGGGGCCTTCTTCAATCGGAGGTGTTCGAGCTTCCGAAGGCGTCTGGAGAGAGTCGTGTGGTCGGGCATCGGGAGCCCCAGCCCGAGGAGGCTGGCCAGCGACCGGAGGAACCCTTCGGTCTGGCGGAGAGGAAGGTGGAAGATCATGCGGATGGTCAGGGCCGCCTCGATGACCAGGTCCGAATAGGTGGGCTGACCACCCGGCCTCCCGGTGGCGGGAGCCCGCCAGGCTTTCAGGGCGGCGTCCGAAAGCCAGACCGTGAGGGCGCCACGTCTCTGGAGCCCGGTTTCCTAATCACCCCAGTTCCGCACCCGATAAGGGGACTTGGCATACTTGTACTGGCTACGTTTGGGATACCGCATCGACGGTCGCTCCGGGTTGAGGTAGCGGTACCCTCAAGATGCAACTCCGGCCGGAGCCATGCACCAACGCCGGGATTCGCACGTTCCGTGGAGGCGCTGACACCCGCCGACGCGGGTCGGGCTCGACACGATCTACGCCCGCTTCCTGCCTCCCGGCGAGACCCTCGATCGGGTGACCATATCAGGGCGTGCGACGCTCGAGGACGGCAGGCTCTCGGTGCCGGGGCTCACCCTCCGTTCGGGAATGAGCGACATGGCCGTCCGGGGAACGCTCCGGCTGCCCGGAGGAACCCGGACGGAGACGGAGGCCATCGACTGGCGTGTGACGGCAGCTCCGCTCGGGTTCCGGGACCTGTCCGATATTCGCGCGCACGCTCGACCCCGGCGTGAGCCTCCGGGCCGAGGTCCGGATCCTGGGACGCAGGTCGCGCTTCGAGACCAGCGGGCACGGGTCCCTCTCCGACGGGGGAACGGTGGCGCATCCGCTTCCACCTGGCCGGCTCCCAACCCTCCCCGAACCGGCACAAGCATCCCCCGAAAAGGGGGACGCCCCGCCGCCCACCACGACACACCATTCCCTCCAGTGCGAAGAGCCTGCAAAGGCTGTGGCTAATCATTTCCACCAAGGAGAGTTGGAGCCATGAAGATCAGACCGGGGGTTGTCATCCTCACCGCCCTTCTGGGGTCTGCCTGTTCCGGGATCTCGGTGAACCAGGACTTCAACCCCGCCGTCAATTTCTCCTCCCTCCAGACCTGGAACTGGATGGAGATGGAGCCCGGGGCGACGGGAACGGCCAATTCCCTCGCGGATCAGCGTGTTCGAACCGCGGTGGAAGCGGGGCTTCAGGAGAAGGGTCTGCGGAAGGTGGAATCCGGGACGCCCGACTTCAGGGTGGCCTACGAGATCGTGACAGAGGACCGGGTCACCTACGAAACGGTGCACGACCACTGGGGTCGGGGGTGGGGATACCGGGGGATCTACGGGACCGGCACGACTTCGAGCCGCACCTACGCCCGGGAGTACACCATGGGGACGCTCCTTATCGGGTTCTTCGACGTGGACTCCCACGAGCTGGTCTGGGTCGGATCGGCGGAGGCGAGGGTCGATCAGACCCGGGATCCGGAGCAGAGGCAAGAGCGGATCCAGGAGGCCGTGGACAAGATCCTGAGCCAGTTCCCGCCCAGGGGGTGACCGGCGGGCCCGGGTTCGCTCGCCGGGTTGTGGGACGAGGGAATGAACGGTCTGGCCAAGAGGTGTGCTCGTCTTCCAGGACCAGGCATGGACGAGAGTGTTCTCTGGTCCTGGAGACTTCTGTCCCCGATCCGTGGGGGCTCCGAACCCCACTGCAGTGGAGTGGTGCGAGAGTTCCGGCTCATGCCCAATCGGATCATTGATCGATGCCTCGTCCTCGACACGTTGGAATCCACTCGGGGGGGGGGCAGTTCCACCCCGACTTCGGCCCGACCGTCAGTGCAGGCAATGGGAAAAGAAAGAGGGCCGGGAACAGGGACGTGAGGTCGAGAGGGTTCGTGGAGGACGAGGGTGTCGAGAGCAGAGAGCGAGTCTGCCGAAGGCACTTCGGTTGACACTCTCGGTTGACACTCTGAATCGAGGATTCGTGTTATGGGGATCACCGCTGCACGTCTCGCGCCAGTTATCCTTCTCCTTGTCCTTCTTGGACCGAGAGCGGCAGAGGGCCAGGGTCGGGATGCCCAGGCGGCCCGGACCCTGAATGGCCACCGGTTTGTCCTCTCCAGTCGGATCGACGACCCCTTCATCACCACGATGGTGCGGACGCAGACCGGAGGGGGATTCGCGACAAAGGTCGCCAGGGATGTGGAGAGCGAGGTATTGGATTCCCTGGTCTCTTCCCTGGTGGGGGATCTCGCGTTCATGGGGCTCGGCTTTGAATTCCAGTACGCGCCCACGGCCTGGCTGGCTTTGAGCACATCGGCCTCCGGTCTCGCCCGACTCGGGACCGGTGCCGAGTCCGTCCTGGCCCAGGGCGTGACCTCGGGGTTCGGATTCGAGTTCAGGGCCGCCGCGCGGATCCTCCAGAGAGAGCGCTGGATTCTGTCCGGAACCCTGAGGGCGGAACCCTCTACCCAGTACCGCCTGGACATCCTGACCTTCGCGAAACGAGCCATCGAGGAGGGGAAGATCGCAGAAGACAACTCCGTCGTGATTCGATCGGAGGCCGTGGGGATGGCGCTCGGATTGAGAGGCGCCTACGCCCCGAGGGCCTGGCTCGGGTTCATCCTCGGTGGGGAGGCCGGGTACTCCGACACCTTCCAGGAAACGGAGGGAAGGAACGTCGTGTGGAGACTCGGGGGCCAGGCCAGCTTCGATCTCGATCCCCTCACCGGCATCCCTCTCGGATTTCTGGCCACGGCCCAGGAAGACGGCTTCGTCCTCAACGCCAGCGATCTGGCCAAGAGAACCAGGGCGCTGGGTTTTGGGGTGGCCTACACCGGCCGTGAGGATTTCTCTCTGAGCCTGGAGGTGTCCCGGATGAGGGTTCCCCTGATCCAGTCCGATAGCACCATCAACGCGGCCTCCATCGATTTCAACATCCGGTACTTCTTTTGAGATTGGCTTTCACTGACTTCTGCCTCATTCTCCTGGCCCTTTCTCTGTGCGCTTCCAGGTCGGTGGCCCAGGAACCGGGGGGCTCCACATCGACTGCACTGGGGGGGGCTGCCCTTGGCGCCTATTCAGGGGGCGTGTTCGGCCTCCTCGGCGGAGTCGGACCGTGTAATCGGACCCTCTCCGGCCCCACCTGTCCCCGGATCGCCGCCGCTGTCGGCGCCGGCGTCGGCCTGGTGGCGGGCGCCTGGATGGGAACTGAAGACTCCGAGTCCCTGAACGCGCGTTGGCGCGGCGCCGGGTACGGGGCGGCCCTGGGCACCCTGGTCGGATACGGGCTCTCCAGGGGTGTCCGCCAGTATGGATGGACGGATGTGGGGACGTTCCTTGGCGTCGGTGTCGCCCTGGGAACGGCTCCGTTGGGGGCAGCCGTTGGCTTTGCCACGGGCGCAGCCGTGGGCGGGCTGGCATGGTTGGTTGTCCCGGAGATGAAGATCGGTGACGCCGTGGGCCTCTCCCTCGTTGGCCTGGCTGTGGGAGGGTTGGCGGGTTGGGTGTCGGGCATGGATGTCCACCGGGATTCCCCACCTCTGGTCATCCCCCTTCAGGTGAGATTCCGATGATGGCCGGTCGATTCCGGAGGCCGGCTCCCACGGGCTGGCTCTGTCTCACCCTCCTGGCGGGGTGCGGGGTGTCTCACGAGATGGCCCTGATCTCCCCTGGAGACCTGGCATCCAGATCTCCCGAGATCAGCTGGTACGGACCTTCCTCCATCGGCGATCGGCGGTCCAACGAAGCTTGGCTCCGAACCGTCGGCCCACCCGTAACCGTAAGGGCTCCGGCGGCGGCCTTCGAGGCCCTGCGGGCCGGCGACAGCCTCGCCGTGTTCAGCTGGAACATGGCCGTGGGTGGAGGAGATCTCCTCTCCTTCCTGCAGGAGGAAGCGGGAATCGTGTGCAGGGGGGCCGCCAGCCGCTCGAGCTCCCGGTATTCTCATGTCGTGGTCCTCCTCCAGGAGGCATTTCGCCGCTCCGCTGACCTGCCGCCCGTGATCGATCCTGCCCTTGCGGCCCGGAGGAGCGAGCACGATCCACATCCCGAGGGGGATCCCGACGTGGTGGAGACGGCGGCTCGGTGCGGGTTGGCTCTGGTGTACGTGCCGTCCAGCCGAAGTGGCGTCGATGCTCCGGGGGAGACCCGCCACGACAAGGGAAACGCTATCCTGGCTTCACTTCCTCTTTTGGACATTGTGGCCGTCGAGCATCCCTTCGAGACGGAACGGAAAGTGTCATTGGCGGCGACGATTCCGGGCCCGGGGGGGGCGTGGTTGAGGGTGGTAACGGCCCACGTCGAAGTCACTTCCACTCTTCACCGGGTGATCCTCACCGGGAATCAGACCCGGGTTCGCCAGGTCGCGGGCCTCATCGATGTCCTCGACCGGATCGCAGGCGCCGAACAACGCCGAGCTCCGGTATTGGTGGGCGGCGATTTCAACACCTGGTCCGGAGGGGAATCGGCCCTCAAGATGCTCCGGCGGACCTTTCCCGAATCGCCCCCCTGGGACGGTCAGTCCACCAGGGGCCCCTTTCCCACTGATCACATCTTCTTCAAGGCGGCCGCGGACGCGGATGGGACCGGCGAGCTGTCGCCGCGCCTGATCCCTGGAAGTTATCGGCGCATCGAGGACCGCTATTCCTCCGACCACCATGGGAGGTTCGTCTGGTTGGAAGTCTCTGGGCATCGCTCCCCCGCCGCCTCCCAGCCACACCGTGCTGAGGAGCACGGACCATGAGGACACGGGGGATGTTCCTGGTGACCCTTCCGCTGATCTGGGTCGCCTCTGCTGCCGGGCAGGTTACCACCGCGGGGTCCCTGGCAGAGTGGGGGAGATCCATGGATCTGGACCCGAGGATCACAAGGGAGCTGCTTCGTTTCCACGAAGGTGGAAGAACGCTCAACGACGCGCAGACCGGGGCCTTCATCCGGGACATCCGCTCGAGGGTGTTCTCCTCGGCTGAGGGGCAGGTGGCTCTTCTGCAGAGCGGGGAATGCAACCCGTTCGTGGAGGTGTCCATTGGAGAGCTCGACTCTCTTTCGGTACCTCGGGGAGTGAAGGAGGAGAGGGAGGCCTGGGGTGAATTCGAGAACAGCGTCATTCGAACGGAGATGGTGGCGTGCCTGGAGACCGACGTCACGGACCCTGCGGAAGTGCTTCGCCTCTACGTCAGCCCCGAGTTCCGGATGGCCGCAGAAGGGCGTATCAAAGAGATGTGGGAGGACCAGGAGGGCCAGTGCATGGAGACGAAAGGGGTCCTGTCCCTGGTGGATCCAACGCGGGTGTGCAACCGGACGAGAGAATATTTCGGGGATCAGGTAGCGGCCCAGCACTCCCAGGTGGTCTTCAATGAAGGGAGGAATCCGTTCCAGACCGTGTTCTTCAAGGAGAGCCTGAAGACGTTCGTGAGGGTCCCGGGAGGGATGGCGTTGCACTACATCAACTACGTCCGGGCCGGGAAGCTGGGACGACTGGAGCGCTGGGCGGGACCGGGCCAGATCCGAGGGTCCCAGGAGGGGACCGTGGAGGAGTTGCAGAAACGGCTGCGGGCCCGATCGCCGGCTCGCGCCGCGCAGTTCTCGGCCTCAAAACCGGTGGGCCGCCGGGGAGTCCACTGAAGTGACGGGTTCGGTCCCCGATGTCGCGGATGGAGGTCGAGAAGAGATACCGACCCGGGGGCGACTCCAGCGAGGGCGGAGAGTTGTCCTTCTCCTGATCTCTGCCGGATTCGTGTTGGGCCTGCTCCTCCTGGGAGCCCTTCAGTCCGCTCGCTTCTCCACCTGGGCCGTAAACGGGCTCGCCGGACGATTCAATCCCTACCCCCACACCCGCCTTACCGTGGATCGGGTGAGCGGCTCCTGGATCCGGAGTCTCCATCTGGTCGGGGTGAATCTGGTCCCCGTGGGGGAGCAGCAAATCGGGGTTCCTCGCCTTGCACTGGATACGCTCGCCGTCCGGTTCCGGTTGCTTCCACTGTTGGTTCGAAGAGTGGAGCTGAGGGAGGTCGTGGTCGCCGGCCTCCGGGGGGCGGTCACCCAGGGACCCGATTCGACCTGGAATTTCCTTGCCCCCTTTCAACACTCGAGGGACGACCCGGCGGACGGAGGGCTCGCGGTCCGGTCCGGACCCATCCGGGTTCGGGGAGCCGCGGTGCGGGTGAATTTCTTCTCCGCGCCGGGGGGGCGGGACCCGGATCGTCTCGAGCTGGAAGACGTGGGGTTCGTCCTTTCCGGTATCGAGGCGGGAGGCGGACCGCTATCGGCGAGGCTTGATTCCCTCCATGTCCGGTTTCTTCCTCCTGGGGAAGTCATGGACCGGGTCCTGCTGGAAGGAACGGTCCGCCTCGAGGATCGACGGGTCGAGATTCCCCGACTGACGCTGCGCTCCGGTGTGAGCGACGTTTCTGCGGAGGGCAGCTTCCTCCTCCCCGGCGGAGAAGGCGGGGAGATGGAGGAGGCCGATTTCCGCTTCGCGGCCGACCCGCTGGCCTTCCGGGACCTGTCCGGCTTCCTCCGGACCCTCGATCCGGACGTCACGGCTCAGATTGACCTCCGATTGGAGGGGCGATCGTCGCGGGTGGGTGTCTCCGGGAAAGGGACCTTCTCCGACGGAGGCATCCTGGAGGCGGAGGGCGTGCTGAGCCCCTCCCTCTCCTCCGGTCCGCTAGAGTACCGGATCGAGCTCAAGGCCGACAGCATTCGGTTGGAAAGCCTCCTGGGGGAAGGGTCCCTGGGTGGGAGGGTGAGTGGGCTGTTGTCGGTGGGGCTGGCCGGGGACGACCGAGAGCTCCTCACCGGGGACGTTTCCGCCCAGGTTCGAGGGCTCCGGATAGGGAACCGGGTCCTTCGGCCCCTGGAGGCCATCGGAGGCCTGGTGGACGGGGATGCCAGGGTCGCGGTTGAGGGAGGAGTGGAGGGGGTTGGTGCTGTCCGCTTCACGTTGGAGGGCCGGCCCTTCACGCCCGAGGGGACCGTGGAGGTCAGAGGGTCTTTCAGTCAGGATGCATCCGGCCGGAATGACCCCGGCTCTGCCGAGGATGAGAATCCTCTGGAACGGTTGGGCCTCCGGGGGGTGGAGACCGGGTTTTCCATGAGGACCAGGGACTTCTCTCCGATCTCCGCTGTTGGCGGTCTCTCCCTGGAGGTCCTTGCAGGGTGGTGTGGGGAGACGCCGCTGGAGGGTGGGACTCTGGCACTCTCCTGGGAAGATGGCTCCGGCGGATTCGAGATCGCCCAGCCCCTGGGATCGGGACGGTTGGAGGGTGCCGGGCAGGTGGAATGGCGGGACGGGCCTGGAACCGGCGGAGAGAGACACCGCACCCTGCACTTCTCGGTTCCGCGACTGGAGATCGTGGAGGTGGACGTCCTTCGCCTCCTCGGCGACACGGTCGAAAGCCGGGTGAATGGACGGCTCTCCCTGTCAGGCGCGGGATTCGATCTCGAAACCCTGCGTGCGGAAGCCAATCTTCGATTGGATCGGTCCCGGGTCGGTAGGCTGGTGGTGGACAGCGCAGTGATCACGCCCAGCATGGAAGGAGGCAATCTCCGAGCAGTCGTGGACGGTTGGTTGGGGAAGGCCGGAGGGGGAGAACCGATCCCCGGCGAGAGTGGGGCCCTCTCGGAACTCGGGGACACCCTCCATACCCGGAGCGGGTCAGACGTCCGGCCACACGGAGGGCAGATCCACGCCGACCTTCGGGCGGAGCCCTTCGGTCCCCACCCTTTCGTGACCATGGACACCCTCTCGTTCACGGGTGTGAACCTGGCATCCGTGGGGGGGCCCCTTTCCGATCTCCACGGCACGGCCCGCGGTCGCCTGGACGGCTTTGATCTCGGGAGGGGGGAGGGATTGGGACAGATCACCCTGTTTCCGTCTCATATCCTAGACGCCAGCCTGGATTCCGGCGAAATGATGCTGAGCCTCGCCCGGGGTGAAGTGCAGGTCTCCGGACGCCTCACCTCCCCCGACGGCGCCCTTCGTCTGCGAGGAGGACTCGAACCCTTCGCGCACCCCATCGGTTTTCGTCTCGACGAGGGGCAGGTCAGAGGCTTGAACCTGGGTGCATTCCTGGCGCGGGACGGCCTGCGGTCGGACCTGAACCTGGACCTGGGAATCTCCGGAACCGGAGGATCCAGCCGGGAATTGACGGCCACGGGGCATGTCCTCCTTCATCCTTCCACGCTGAACCGGGGAGCTCTGGAGGAGGGGCGCCTCACTCTCGAGGCCCGGGACGGTAAGGGCGTCGCCACGGGGCGAATCCGGACCGGGGACGGGTGGTTCAGCCTTTCGGCCGATGCCTACGGGGTGACGGGGTTGGACAGCCTGACGGCGGCCGCAGAGCTGGATATGGCCGACCTGGCAGGGTTTCTTGGCCGAACCGAAGGATCCATGGGAGTCGGGGGAAAGCTGAGCCTGGCCTGGTCAGTCGAAGACGATCTCAGGTTTTCGACGGCCCTTCGAGGCAGGATAGAGGATTCCGCCATCGACACCCTCACCCTCGAGGGTTCGGTGGGGACATCGGTGCTGTTGTTGGACACGCTCTCCGTCAGGTCGGAGCTTTTGAGAGCCGACGGAGCGGGACGCATGGCTGTCGGAACCGCTGGTGAGGCGGGGGCGGGATCAGACCTGAGGGTTGTGGTTACCCTCCTGGACCCTTCACCCCTCGCCCGGGCACTGGGGGTCACGAACATGGCGGTTGGCCCAGGTTCCGGGGAATTCCATCTGACGGGCCCCGCAGGAGGGCGCTCCCTCTCCGGATCTCTCGATCTTGGTCACTGGATGGTCCGTGGAATCCGAGGGGACAGCGCCCGGATCCGGGGGAGCCTTGGTGCCGAGGATTCCGGTCTGGCCATCTGGGCGCTGATGCCGAACGGGAGCGGTTCCGTGGATCTGTCGCTCAGGGCCCGGCCCGGCCCGGAGGAGCGCCGCGGCACCCTGGAACGCTTAGCCCTGGTCTCGCCGAACGGAGAGTGGATCCTGGCCGCACCCACGAACTTCTCGTGGAAAGACGGAATCCATGTCGACAACCTGGCTCTCGTATCGGGCCAGGGCAGAATCGCCGTCGACGGGGCCATCGATGGGGGTGGCCAACGGGACCTGAGGCTGGTGATGGATAAGGCTCCCCTTTCTGGGATCGCCGGATTCCTCGGGAGGCGGGACCTGAACGTCCAGGCATCCGGCCGAATGGACCTCACCGGGACCCCGGACGCTCCTCGGGCCAGCGGGAATCTCGCCCTGGAATTGGCTCTGTTGGAGACCTCCTCCGCCACCGTCGGCATCGAATACGGCTTTTCGGACGGGGAGATCTCCGTCGACGCCCGAGCGACGGACGCGACAGGTGGGGAATTGCGCCTGTCCGGTTCCCTGCCCCTGGCATCGGTTCTCGCACGGAAACGGGATTCTGCCTCCGCTCCCCCGACGGCCTCCTCGCCACCCTCCCCCTCCCCGAAGGTGATGGACCTGCGCCTCCAGAGCCGGGCCTTCGACCTCTCCTGGGCCAGAGGCCTGTTCCCTTCGGGGAGTGTCCAGGCGCTCGAGGGTGTCCTCACCGCGGATGCCCGAGCCAGCGGCCGCCCCGACCGCCCGGACCTGGAAGGCCGCATCGATCTGGAGCATGGGTTGCTCCGTGCAGGAGGGGCCGGGGTTCCGTACCGGGAGATCGCCTTATCCGCAGACTTCCATGATCAGAATCTCCGGATCGACCGGGCTTCCGCCCGTTCCGGAGGAGGAACCGCCGAGGTCCAGGGCTCCCTGACGTTTGATGGCCTCACCCCCCGGGGAGTGGATCTGACCGCTCGGATGGATCGTTTCCTCGCCTGGAACCCCCCCACGGTGAGCGCGGTCCTGACCGGTGATCTCGCCCTGGGAGGAACATCCGAGGCACCGGATCTCTCCGGGACCCTCGATATCGAGGGCACGAGAGTCAGGCTCGACAACCTGTCCGTGGGGGAAGAGGTCCAGGACGTGGAGCTCACCGAAGAAGACTACCGGATGCTGGAAGAGTACTTCGGGATTGAGGCCAACCGCCCGGAAGCCGAACCCTCCCAGCCCTTGAACCGGTTCGGGTTGGATCTGGCGGTGACTTTCGATCAGGGGGTTTGGGTCGAGAAAACCGGCCAGCCCCGCATCACCCTGGAGATACGGGGAGACCTGGAGATCCAGAAGGAGCCGACGCGGGATCTTCGGGTTCTGGGGACGTTGGAGGTGCTTCCCGAGAGGAGCTATTTCCGACAGTTCGGCAGGCGGTTCGCCGTTCGTGAGGGGGAGCTGAACCTGAACGGGGACCCGTCGGACTACACCTTTCACCTGGACGCCGATTGGGCGGCGCCCTCCTACGACGATCCGGATCAGTCCGAGGTGGTGGTCACTCTGGAGGTAGTGGGAAGCCCCGATTCCCTCCGGCTCACGTTGGGGTCCGAGCCGGAGATGGACGAAGCGGATATCGTTTCCTACCTGGCCACCGGAAGACCCCAGATCGCCTGGTCCTCGACAGGTTCGGAGGTGGAGGGGGCTGGGCTCGGAGCCTCCATGGCAATGGGCGCCATGTCTGGCGTCCTGGAGAGTCTCGCCGAGGAGACCGTGAAGCTGGATGTGGTGGAGATGAGAGTCGATCCGGTGAAAGGGGCGACCCTCATCGCCGGCCGATACGTGACCCCTGACCTTTACCTGGGATTCCGCCAACCGGTGACCTTCAGCGAGAGTGACAAGCGGGGCCGAACCCAAAACCAGTATTCGGAAGTGGAGGTGGACTACCGTTGGTTCCGTTGGCTCACCACGAATCTTCAGGGCGGTGCCGGCGAGTTCCGCCTCTATTTGAAGACGCGGCATGTGTACTAGACGGGCCCTCGGAGTTCTCCCTCTCTTCGTCACGGGAGCGATGGCCCAAGCCGGGCTACTCCTCCTCCCACGCCGCGGGGAGTGTCAGTTGCCGGCGTCCCTCCTGGACGAGGAAACGGAAGTCCACTCCATCCGGGTCCGATTCGTGGATTCGAAGAGCTTCCGGGAGGACGATCTTCTGGACCGAATCGCCCTCTCCGCCCAGCGCGGTTCAGATCGCCTGGCCCGCTCTGTGGCTTTCCTCCCCTTCGTCTCAGAACCGCCGATGCGCGGTTTCGATCCCCTGGAACTTCAGAGGGATGTGGTCCGGATCCGGGAGTTCTACCGTGAAAACGGGTTCCCGGAGGCGGAGGTTCGATACGAGGTATCGATGGAGGAGGGCCGGAATCGGGTGGACGTGGAGTTTCTGATTACGGAGGGGAGGCCACGCATCCTGGTATCCGTCGCCTACCTGACCCCGGACGGAGCCCCCGTGGAGGATGTCTTGCCAGCCGAGATTACCCCGGCCTGGAGGAGGCTGCTTCACGAATTGAACTCCCACCTGGGGAAGCGCCTGGGCGTCCCGGTTCGAAGGGAAGTGGAGGGGGCCCCAATCCGGTGGCTGATGGATCGAGGGTATCCATCCCCCACGGCCGACGGAGAGCTGGAGCTCGACCCCACGGGTTTGAGGGCTGGTCTGAAGGTCAGGATCGACCCGGGTATGAGGGGCCGCGTAGCCTCGGTGAATGTCCTGGGACTGGAATCGGTGGACGAGACGGCCGTCCTTCGGGAGGTGCCCATTCGGGTGGGAGACTGGTTCGCGGCCGGTCGGGTGAGAGACGGGCGCCAGAGGATCGCCAGCCTGGCCATCATCCGGGCGGTGACGGCGGAGGTTGTGCCTGCGGAGGGCCACCCTTCGGGTGTCTCGGTCCTCTACAGGGTCAGGGAGGCCCGCCCCCGAAGCCTGAGCGGGTTTGTCGGCTATTCCACTGTGGGAGGGCTCTCCCTGGG
>Ga0316578_10000676_pt1 | contig 12181 bp, 9 predicted proteins | sample J0NA_2_FD_203076 | JGI IMG/M metagenome (GOLD analysis project Ga0316578, IMG submission 203076) | Rhizosphere microbial communities from salt marsh grasses in Alabama, United States - J0-2_160517rDrC | ecosystem: Host-associated > Plants > Roots > Rhizosphere | place: USA: Alabama | collected... | reverse complement strand
ACTGGCCACCTACCCCGGGTATTCCTGGAACGCGCGGTATCCCGACGAGCTGCCGGAAACGCGCATCGTCACCGCGGCGGATGTCGAAGGGATGTTCCGCATGGTCGCGGCCGGTCAAGCGGATGCGGCCATCAACGAGACCGAGTCCGGCAAGGTCCTGCTGCGCCGTGCGCTCCTCACCAATGTCGAGCCCAAGGCCGATGTGGTGTTCGACGGCCAACGCAGCCGCCGCGGGCACTATTTCGGGGTGAGCAGGCGCCTGCCCTTGCTGGCGTCGATCCTGGACAAGTCCTTCGCGCAGATGCCGGAAGCCGAGAAGCAGCGCATCTGGAACCGTTGGTTCATTCAGGAGACCGCTGCCGGCAAGGTCGATCTCAACGCCGAGGAGCGAGCCTACCTGGGCGCTGCGGTGGTTCGCCGTGCCCATGCCGCGGCTTGGATGCCCTTCGACTTTACCGATGGCGACGGGGCGCCGACGGGCGTCGCCGAGGACTACTGGCGGCTGATCCGCGACAAGCTCGGCCTGCGCGAGACCGGTGCCGATCGCCGGCCATTCAGCGACATCCTGGCGGCCATGGAACGAGGCGACATCGACCTCTATACCGCCACCACGCGTACCGCCGACCGCGAGCGCTTCGCCCTGTTCTCCGACCCTTACGAGCGCTATCCCATCGCCATCGCCGGCGCGGCCGATGCGGGCCTCTACGCCGGTACCGCGTCCCTGGACGGGCGGCGCGTCGCCGTGGGCCGGGACTACAGCGCCTACCATTTGCTCAAGGCCCGCTCCCCGGGGATCGACTTCGTGCTGGTGGACGACACGCGCGCGGCCCTGGAGGCGGTCGCGGACGGCCGGGCGGATGCCGCGGTCGACATCCTGCCGGTGCTGCACCAGCAGATCGAGCAATTTCCGCCGGGGCGGGTCAAGCTCGTCGGGGTCACGGACGTGCAGTTCCCGCTGCAGGTGATGGTGGGGCGGCAGCACGCCGCGCTGATCCCGCTGATCAACCGCGCCATCTCCGCCATCACCCCGGAGGAGCGCGCCGCGATCCACAACAAGTGGCTGCTGCGCCAGGTGGTCACCGCCCCCGACTACAGCCTGTTGTGGCAGGTGCTTGTGGCGGCCCTGGTGATCCTGGCGACCATCCTGGTCTGGAACCATCGGTTGCATCGGGAGGTGGCGCGCCGCAAGCAGGCGGAGACCGAGCTGCTGCACGCCAAGGACAGGGCGGACCGGGCCAGCCGCGCCAAGGGCGACTTCCTGGCCAACATGAGCCATGAGATCCGTACCCCGCTGAACGCCGTCATCGGCCTCACCCGCCTGTCGCTGGAGACCGATCCCGCGCCGGCGCTGCGCGAGTACCTGGGTAAGATCGATCTCTCGGCGCGAACCCTGCTGGGACTGATCAACGACGTTCTCGACCTCGCCCGCATCGAGGCGGGCAAGCTGCAGCAGCGGCAGGAGCCGCTGGAGCTGGCGGCGGCTCTGGAGCGGGTGCGGGTGATGGTGGAGCAACAGGCCGCCGACAAGGGGCTTGAGCTGCGCATCGAGGGGCCGCCGGAGCCGGTCGACATGCTGCTCGGCGATGAGCTCCGCCTAACCCAGGTGCTGTTGAATCTGGTCGGCAACGCGGTCAAGTTCACCGTCCGGGGCCGGGTGACGCTGGCCGTGCGGGTGGAGGACGCGAACGCGCGGGACCTGACGTTGGGCTTCACGGTCACCGACACCGGCATCGGCATCCCAGAGGAGCGCCGTTCCGACCTGTTCGATGCCTTCACCCAGCTCGACACCGCAAGCAACCGCGGTCACGGCGGCAGCGGCCTGGGACTCGCCATCAGCGCGCGCCTGGTCGCCCTGATGGGTGGTCGTCTGGAGTTGGAGTCCGTCGAGGGCAAGGGCAGCCGCTTCTGGTTCAACCTGGTGTTCCCCCGCGCGACCCAGGTGGCTGCGGCGGAGGAATCGTCGGCACTGGCGCTGGAAGCCCTGCGCGGTATCCGCGTGCTGGTGGCCGAGGACGACCCGGTGAGCCAGTTACTGGCGCGCGACCTCCTGAGAAACCGCGGCGCCGTGGTCACCCTGGCCGCCACCGGAACCGAGGCGGTCGCCGCGGCGGCCCAGGGCGGCTTCGATATCGTGCTCATGGACGTCCGCATGCCGGAGATGGACGGCCTGACGGCCTGCCGGCGCATCCGCGCCCTGCCGGGCGGGGAGACGCTGCCCATCGTCGCACTGACTGCCAACGCCCTGGCCGGAGAGCGCGAGCGTTGTCTGGCGGCGGGCATGAACAGCTACCTCACCAAGCCGCTGGAGCCCGAGGCACTCTGCGCCGAGCTGTGCCGCTGGCTGCGGTTACCCGCCGGGGAGATCGGCGTCCGGCGGCGGGCATCCGCCCCGCTCGCCGCGGAACGCGCAATGCCCGGCTTCGATGCGGTCAAGGTGCGGCGCTGGCAGGACGAGTTTCCGGACACCTGGCGCCGCATGGTGCGTGCGTTCGTCGCCGGGTATCCGGCGGGGACAACCGCCATCCGTACCGCCCTGGACGCCGGGGACCGGGCTCGGGCGGGCGACATGCTGCATCGCCTGCGCGGGACCGCCGGGTCGCTGGGGGCGGAGGAGCTGAGCGAGTCGGCAGGGCGGCTGGAGCTGGCCTTGGCGAACGACGGCCCCGTCGATGCCGGCCTGCGTGCCGACTTCTTCGCCACCGCAGAGGCCACGCTGGCATTGCTTGCGGGGCTGGAGCCCCCGGCGGTGGAAGCGGCATCCGTGGAGTGCGCCGAGCCAGGGTGCGGGGACCGGAGCCAGCGCATGCGCGAGCTGGAGGCGCTGCTGGAGGCAGGCAATACGCGCGCCCTGGACCACCTGCCCTGGCTGGAGCGTCGTCTCGCCGCCGAGGCCCCCGCGGAGGGCGCAGAGCTGCTGCGGCAGATCGAGGCGTTGGACTTCCCGGCGGCCTTGGAAACCCTGCGCAGGGTGGGAGCGTGCATTGTCGCCAACCCCCTCTAGGCAACGGGGACCAACCCGACCGTCCCTCGGCACGCCTCGGCCCCACCACAATCCAGCGCAACGGATAGACATCGTTCGTAGAGCTATGGCGCTCGTGGGGTCAAATGGCCTTTTCGGGGTTTTCCCGATGGGGCCGATGCCCCGCAACCGGAGCCGGGTGCGTCGCCGGCGTCTTGTGGCGGTAGTCGCAGAGATCGGCGATGGGACATTCGGGACATCTCGGCTTGCGTGCGAGACAGACATAGCGGCCATGCAGGATCAGCCAATGGTGTGCGTCTTTCAGGAAGGCCTTGGGGACATGGCGCAGCAAAGCCTGCTCAACAGCGAGCGGCGTCTTGCCGGTCGCGATACCGGTTCGATTGGCGACGCGGAAGATATGGGTGTCCACCGCCATGGTTGGTTCACCGAACGCGGTGTTGAGGACCACATTGGCGGTCTTGCGCCCGACCCCGGGAAGTGCCTCCAGCGCCTTGCGCTCGTGCGGCACCTGCCCACCATGCTCCGCCATCAGGAGCGCGCACGTCTTGAGGATGTTCTTGGCCTTGGTGTTGAACAGACCGATGGTCCTGATGTGCTCCTTGAGCCCCTCCTCACCGAGCGCCAGTATCGCTTCGGGTGTGTTCGCGACCTCGAACAAGCGCGCCGTGGCCTTGTTGACGCCCTTGTCGGTGGCTTGGGCGGAGAGGATGACCGCCACCAGGAGCTCGAAGGGCGTGCGATAAGCGAGCTCGGTGGTGGGCGATGGATTGGCGGCGCGCAGCCGCTCGAAGATTCGACTGCGCTTGTCCTTGTTCATCTGCTGGACCCGGGGTGTTCGACTGAGCTGGAGGCGTCGTTTTGAACCGCCAAGACGCAAGGGACGCGGCGAAGCATTCGGCGCTGCCCACGGAGGTGCCGCCAGGTTGAGTCGCCGAGCTGGCTGTATGTGTAATGAACAGCGAAACCACGTTTGGCTGTTCCGTGCTGATGGTTGGCCAGAATGGCCAAGGCGTCAGCGTCTCCGACACGACTCGGAACGGTTTCTAGCCGGTGGATAACGGATGACAGCTCTTTTCAGGATGACTCAACGACGAGCCGAGTCATCCCGGAAGCACAGAGTGTTGCGCGCCTGCCAGCGCAAAGGTGTTGTCCGGTGTCATCGGCGAATAGCCCCGTGGCCGGGCGGTTCCACCCCTATTGTGCGGGCTTCGGATCGGGATTGAAATCGCTGGGAAGCTGTATAAAATAACAGTTCATTTCTCTGGCCGACCCACCCTCTAAACATGAGCGATGACCTGACCCCGCGCCAGCAGCAGATCCTGGATCTCATCGAGAGTCATATCCTGGAGACGGGGGTGCCGCCCACCCGTGCCGAGATCGCTCGAACCTTTGGTTTTCGTTCCGCCAATGCGGCGGAGGATCATCTGCGTGCTTTGGCGCGGCACGGCGTGATCGAGCTGACCAGGGGTCGCTCGCGCGGCATCCGCCTGATCGGTCACACCACCGTGGCGAAGGAAGCTGGGCTCCCGGTGATCGGACGGGTTGCTGCCGGCAGCCCCATCCTGGCTGCACCGCATGTTGAGGACTATTGTCCGGTTGACCCCCATCTATTTCGCCCCAGTGCAGACTACCTGTTGCGGGTACGCGGCAGCAGCATGCGCGATGCCGGCATCCTCGATGGCGATTTGCTAGCGGTGCATGCTACCTCCGAGGCCCGGAACGGCCAGATCGTGGTGGCGCGTCTGGGCGACGAGGTCACGGTCAAGCGCTTGCGTCGGCACGCGCGCTGGACCTATCGGGTGCATCTTTTGGCCGAAAATCCAAGCTTCGAGCCGATCCAGGTCGATCTGCGCGAGCAGGAGCTGGTCATCGAGGGGTTGGGCGTCGGCGTGCTGCGGCTCGGACTGGCGGCCGAGCCGCAACGGTTTTAGGGAAGCGCTGTCTGGATCATGGTCGATTGCAATGCGTGTTCAACAGATCCTCGATCAACGCCCTGATCTCTGGCGGGGGCAGGCGTCAAGATATTCGCTGCCGGCCGGTATACCGACCGGGATACAGGCACTCGATGCCCAATTGGTCTGGGGCGGTTGGCCGGCGGGCAGCCTCAGCGAGATCTTGAGCGACCGGCCCGGCGAAGGGTTCGCCTTGACCGTGCCGGCCTTGGCGCGCCTGAGCCTCGACCCTCGCTGGCTGCTTCTGGTCGAGCCGCCGTTTCAGCCCTTCGCGCCTGCGCTTGCAGCCCATGGTCTGTGTCTGGGGCGATTGGTCGTGGTCACGGCTGGAGCCGATCGGGCCTGGGTCGCGGAGCAGGGGCTGCGCTCGGGTGCATGCGGGGCCGTGCTGATATGGGGTGGGCGTTGGGAGAGGGGTAGCCTGCGTCGATTGCAGTTGGCTGCCGAGACGGGCGGTGCATTGGGGATCTTGTTCCGCGAAGAGGTTGCTGCCCGCTCGCCTTCTCCGGCAGTGCTGCGCCTGCGGATCCGTCCATCGCCGCTCGGCCGCGAGCTGACCCTGCTCAAGCAGCGAGGGGGACGTCCCGGCGCCCTCTTGATGCTGCCGCTCGATTCCGCTGGTCGGCGACTCGACCATTGCAACGCTTCCTGTGTGGGGCCGGATGAGCCGGGTGATCCAAATGATCGCTTGCATCAAAGCTAAGCGCTGACTCCTCTCACTGGACTCATGCGCTGGCTCGCCGTTCACCTACCCGACTTGCCCCTGGAGGTCTTTGAGCGCGCGCTCGCGGCACCCCTGCCGCTTGCTGTCAGTGAAGCCGGTCGCGGTGAGCGGATCCTCCGTGCCAATCCGGCGGCGATCGCCGAGGGTGTGCGGCCCGGTCTCGGTGTCGCGACGGCACGTGCGCTCAGCCGTGCGCTGCGTGTGCTGCCGCGGCGGCCGGCGGCCGAGCGCGAGGCCTTGGAGCGCCTCGCCGCCTGGAGTCTGTGCTTCACGCCCCATGTCAGTCTCTCGTTGCCCCACTCCTTGTTGCTCGACGTGGCCGCGAGCCTGCGCCTATTCGGCGGTGCCGAGGCCCTGATCAGGCAGGTAGCCGAGGGGGTATCGGCCCTCGGTTACCATCGACGTCTTGCACTGGCGCCCACGCCGCTCGGTGCGCTGGTCTTGGCGGCTTGGGGACCTGTCGGGCAACCTGATCGAGCGAATGTCATTGTTGAACTTCACGCCTTGCGCTCGGCGCTCGCCCCACTTCCGCTACAGGCACTCGGGTTGAACGACCGGGAGCTCGGCGACCTGGCCCGCATGGGTCTGCGACAGATCTCCGACCTCTTAAGGCTGCCGCGCACGGGGCTCGCCGAGCGTCTGGGCAGGAGGCGCCTCATTCTGCTTGAACGCCTGCTTGGCGAGGTCGCCGATCCACGCCCCTGGTTCAAGCCACCTGCGTGTTACAGTGGCCGGCTTGAGCTGCCTGCCGAGATGGATCGGGTCGCGGGCCTGATCTTTCCGTGCCGACGTCTACTCGATGAGTTGGAGGGTGTGCTCCGTGGCTGTCAGGGCGGAGTGGATCGCCTCGACTGGCGGCTTGAGCACGCCGGGCGGGATGCGACCTGCTTCGAGCTGGGCGCCGCACGTCCCTTGCGTGAAGCCGGTCGCTGGTTGGATCTGCTACGCGAGCGACTCGGTTGGCTCGAGCTCCCGGCGCCGGTGCGTGAGATCCGGCTTCTGGTCTCGCGTTTCCGCCCCCTCATCCCGGAGACAGGGGCACTCTTTCCCGAGCCGACCGCCCTGATCCAGGTGCCGGCCCCCGACTTGCTCGACCGGCTGCGTGCGCGTCTCGGCCCCGAAGCGGTGCAGGGGATCGCGCTGGTGGCCGATCATCGCCCGGAGCGTTCCTGGCGACGGTGTGATCCCGGTGAGTCCGGGACGGGCATCCTACGCGCCGATCGTCCACTGTGGCTTTTGCCGAAGCCGCAACCCCTCCAGACCCGGAGAGGGCGCCCCTGGCTGGATGGACCACTGGGCCTGGGCGAGGAGCGCGAGCGTATCGATACCGGCTGGTGGGACGACTGCGAGGTGAGACGTGACTACTTCGTCGCCACCACCCAGCGTGGTGAGCGGCTCTGGATCTATCGCGAGCTCGAAGGTCGCCAAGGGTGGTTTCTGCACGGTTTGTTTTGATCCGAGTGCGATGCGACACATAGCCACCTGCAGGATGATGCTAATATCCTCCCACGCTTGACGGGCCCTCTCGCTCAGCCCGATTCGTTGTCACCCTGGACGCGGTTTAATGGCCCATCTTTTCCTCGCCGTCACCGCCCACGGCTATGGCCATCTGGCGCAGGCCGCCCCGGTCGTGACAGCCCTCGCGCGGCGGCTGCCCGGTCTGAGGATCACCTTGCAGAGCGACATCGATCCGGGCTTTGCGCGCAGCCGTCTACCGCGGGGGTTTACGCACCTGCGGGAGGCGACCGATGTCGGACTGCTGATGGACGGTCCGCTCTGCACCCGCTGGTCGGAGAGCGTCGCGCACTACGCCGACTTCGAGGCCTCCTATGGCCGTCGGCTCGCGCACGAGATCGCCGTCCTGCGCCGAGCGGCCCCGGATCTCGTGCTCGCCGACGTGCCCTGGCTCCCGTTGGACGCGGCGCGACGGCTCGGCATCCCCGCGGTGGGTCTGTGCTCGCTCAACTGGTATGACATCCTGGTGTCGAGCCCGGTGGCCGAGCAGGTCCCGGCGCCCGTGATGGAACGGATGCGAGCGGTCTATGCCGAGGCCGATCTGTTCATCCGTCCAGCCCCTTCCATGCCGATGGGCTGGTTGCCGAACGCCCTCGACGTGGGACCCATCGCCAACCGCTATCTGGATCGCCGCGATGAGCTGCGCTCGCGCTGCGGCGTGCCGGCCGGTCGACCGTTCGCCCTCATGCAGTTCGGGGGCTTTCTTGGTTTCGATCCCCTGGAGGCCTGGCCGGAGCAGGACCAGGTCCATTGGCTGGTCCAGGATCTCGGGGCCGGGGCGCGCCGCGATGCCACCAGCCTCTCCTCGCTTGGGCTGAGGGTCCCGGAGGTCCTCCCCGCCTGTGATCTGATGCTCTGCAAACCCGGCTACGGGACCTATTCCGAGGCCGCCGTGAATGGGGTTCCTGTCCTCTATGTCAGGCGCGGCGATTGGCCGGAGGAAGCGGCCTTGATACCCTGGCTGACCGAGCGAATGCCGACGCGTGAGATCACCGCCGTCGATCTCTTGGCCGGACGTCTCTCCGAGGCGATCGCCGAGCTGTGCGCGGCTGAGCGACCCCCCGCCGTGGAGCCCAGCGGGATCGATGAGGTGGCGAGACTCCTGGAGCCCTGGCTCCGATCCTCGGATCCCGTCCTCGAACGCATGCCCAGATCAGAGGTCTGTTGAACGCATGATCACAGCGCTCCGCCTCCGTCCGAGTGGCGCCCTGCTCCTCATGGTGCTGGCGTGGTGGCCGTTCATGTGCTGGGGTACCCTGTCCGGCGCGGCCCCGCACGCCGACCCAGCTGCGGCGCCGTCGGCCGCAAGCCGGGCCGATGAAAACCAGGCTGTCAAACCCGCCCCTCCGAAGCGCCCCCCTCCGAGTCGCACCGAAGTCGAGGGGATGATTCCACCGGTGGCCAGCCGATATGGTGTCGAGGAGGCATTGGTCCGGGCCGTGGTGGCCGCCGAGTCCAACTACAACGCCCATGCCGTTTCACATGCCGGCGCGATCGGGTTGATGCAGCTGATGCCACCGACCGCGGCGGACTACGGGGTGGGCTCAGTCGATGACCTCTTCGATGCCCGGACCAATCTCAACGCCGGGACCCGCCATCTGAAGCGTCTCCTGCGCAAGTACGACAACGATTACGGGCGCGTGATCATGGCATACAACGCCGGCGAGGGCGTGGTCGACCGGACCGACAGTCAGGTCACCTATCTGGAGACGCTCAACTACACCGAGGCCGTCATCAATCACTATCGCCGCAACGGCGGGACCCAGCCGACACAGGCCGCGCTGAGCCAGGTGCGCGCTCTGCGCGGGACGCGCAACCTGGGCAATGCGCGACGCCTCATGAAGAAGTATCTGGATCCCTCCCTGCTGTCGCTGAAGGTCAAGCCGACACTCGATCTGCGACGACTCAATCCGCGCCTGCACGAGGCCGGACCGGAGAGCAAGCCGATGTTCGAGCTCGGCTCCAGTGGTCGACCTTGAGTCTTGGGCTGTTCCTGGAGGCGGCGCCTCCTGATGCATCCGTGAGGCAGGGTGTCGCCGAGCCGGCACTGGTCGGGACGTCGAGAATCGCAACGGAGGGTCGTCATGAATGCCTGCGTCGATCTTGTCCGGCGTCGTCGGATGCATGGACCCACCCGTGCCGCCGCGTCGTTGCCGCATCCGTTGCACTGTGCGGGACCGCTGCACAGGTTTGGTACCGGTCGTCTGTTCCCCGCTCGATGCGAGCACTGACCAGGATGTCGCAGATCCGCTCGTTTGAAGGCAAACAGCCGAGTATCGATGCGTCCGCGTGGGTAGACGCGACTGCGCTGATCATCGGCGACGTGACCTTGGGGCCGGGTGCCTCCGTCTGGCCTGCCTGCGTCATCCGGGCTGATATCCACCGGATCGAGATCGGTGCGCGCACCAACATCCAGGACGGCTCAATCCTACACGTCTCGCACGACAGCGGTTTCATGCCCGGCGGCGCTCCTCTCATCATCCACGAAGGCGTGACGGTGGGTCATCAGGTCGTCCTGCATGGTTGCGAGATCTACGAAGGCTGCTTGGTCGGAATTGGCGCGCGCGTCCTCGATCGTGCGGTGCTGCAGCCGCGGACTCTGCTGGGTGCCGGCTCATTGGTGGCGCCCGGGCAGGTCCTGGCGGGTGGCCATCTGTGGTTGGGCGCGCCCGCGCGGCGCGTGCGGAAGCTGACCGATCGAGAGCTCGAGTATCTGGAGTACGCGGCAGCCAACTACGTCCGGCTCGCTGCGCGGCATCGGGCGGCGTCGGGGCGAACGCAATAGCCTAAGACGCTGAGTAAACAAACATCCTGGCAGTCATCAGCTCGCCTTTCGATCGGCGCGACGCTCGGAAGGCGCCATTGTCAGGCACCGAGGTGCCTGAACAGGCCGGGGGCCTCCTTGCCCCGCACGGTCACACGGCAATACGTCAGCGTTTCCCTAGGAGCCTGGCAACTGGCGGTCGGCGATCCGGGATACGGATTCAAATCGACCGGTTGCATGGCCTGAGACGTGCTCAACGGCCCCTTCAGGTTTGGCTCGGGGGGCGCGCAGCCTGTGGTGGAAGGCTGGCGCCGGCGAGCTCCATTTCGCGGGCGTCCGGGGTCAGCGGCTCCGGGGATGTCACCCGATCCACATCCACCGCAACGTGCAATTCGTGGTGTCCGCCCCCGTAGAAGATGCCGCGAAACGGCGTGACGTCCTGGAAGTCGCGACCGACCGCCGTCGTGATGTGCTGCTCGCCCGGGACCTGGTTGTTGGTCGGGTCTAGATCGATCCAGCCGAGGTTGGGGAGGAACACCGACACCCAGGCGTGCGAGGCATCGGCGCCCTGGAGCTTGGGCTGCCCCGGCGGCGGCAGCGTCTCGAGATAGCCGCTGACGTAGCGAGCGGCGAGCCCGAGTCCGCGCAGCCCGGCGATGGCGACATGAGCAAAGTCCTGACAGACTCCTTTGCGCTGCTCCATGACCTCGGTAACCGGCGTGGCAACGGTCGTGGATGCCGGGTCATAGACGAAATCCTGGTAGATCCGTCCCATGAGGTCCATCGTCGCCTCGAGCAGCGGGCGCTCCGGTTGAAAAGACGCGGCCGCGTAGGCGCGCGCGTCCGGGTCCGGCGGGACCAGGGGCGAAGGCAGGGTGAAGATGCGCAGGTCCGTCATGGGTTCGTCATAGCGGTCAGCAAGTCGGGCCACGACCCGTTCCCAGGCCGGTGTCGAGGCCGGATCCGGTGCGGTCGGCGCCATCACCTCGACTTCGCTGCTTGCGCGCACTTCCAGGGCATCGTGCGACTGCTGGATGGAGAAATAGCTCACCCGGTTGCCGAAAAAATCCTCGTGCTCGCGGTGCACGGCGGGCCAGGGATCCACGCGGATCTGGGTTGCCAGACAATCCTGGCGCGGCGTCTTCGGCGGCTTCAGATGGGCGATGCTGTGACAGAGCGAGACCGGCTCTGCATACTCGTAGCGAGTCACGTGACTGATGCGGAATCTCATGCTGCGCCTCGCCCGACGGATCGCCGCAAGAGGCTGTGTGGCTGCTCTTCGTGACGGAAGTACTGGGCCGTGATGGCGTCCGAGATCGCCGCGAGCTGCTGATCTAGCTCACCCAGCACGGTTGCCAGGGTGGTGCGGCGCGTACCCGCCTTGTCCGATTGGACGAGGGTATCGATCTCGGCTAGACGGATACCGGTGAGACCTTTCAGCACGAGTTTTTCGACCGGCGCGCGTCCGACCGTCAATTCGCCTCGCGGAAGCTCTGAGACCAGGTGCTCGAGCATGACCAGCTGATAGGCGAGTGCACGGGGGTTGCCTTCGTCCTGGAACACGAGATCGAGCAGGGCGCCGATCCGGGTGCCGGCGCGATAGCGGCGCCGATAGGTGATGAGGCTGTCGGTCACGCCCAGCACCGCCTCGATCACCATGTTCTCGTCCTGCTCTCCCGCGATCGGAACCAGCATGGATCGCAAGAGGCTGGCAGTGGATGCGCCGCGCTCCAAGCGCCGGCCGATCTCGAGGAAGTGCCAGCCCTCGTTGTGGGTCATGTTCTCCTGGGTCAGCGCGGAAAAGGCGACGAGGGAGGTCACCAGGGGATCGAGCTCATCGAGCGCCAGCGAGAGCTGGTTGGGCGGCCGTTGGGTGAGGTTCGCCAGATGCCCTTCGATGTCGCTCACGATCCGCCAGGTGTCTGCGGAGAGTCGGTCGCGCACCGAGTACGCAGCCTGACCCAGCGCCTCGAGGGTCTGCGGCAAGCCGCCGAGGCGTGAGGAATCCGAGATCAAGGAGAGCATCTCCGGGATCGGGTCGCGGAGGCGTTCGTCGGCATCGGTGCCGACGAATCCCGGGAACGACTGGGTCTGATTGGTGAGGGCTTCCAATAAGGACCGCAGACAGCAGAAGTGCGCGTTCGATGCATCGATGGTGCTCCGCTCGTACAGCTTGAAGATGGTGATCCGCAACAGCCGTACCAGCCCCTCGGCGCGCTCGGCATAACGCCCGATCCAAAAGAGAT